>Ga0208458_1000086_pt1 | contig 117812 bp, 108 predicted proteins | sample AD_UKC085_MetaG_FD_184432 | JGI IMG/M metagenome (GOLD analysis project Ga0208458, IMG submission 184432) | Active sludge microbial communities of municipal wastewater-treating anaerobic digesters from USA - AD_UKC085_MetaG (SPAdes) (version 2) | ecosystem: Engineered > Bioreactor > Anaerobic... | reverse complement strand
CGGTCCGCTTAATGTAAGTGAATGCATCGTCATTGATTACGGTGTGGCCCGGTTTCCCGTTCCTTTCAGTTTCGCCGATATCAGCCGACAGCGCCGGGTCGCGTTCCACGAAGATCACCTCGTTTACACCATACTTGTCTATCTCCTTCATCCTTGAGACCGCGGGGCCGGATATCAGCAGAACCGTTTCAGGCTTTTCGGTCTGCAGCATGCAGTAGTGAATATCCTCTTCGCTTTCAATAGCATCATCGCTGTACGTTACAAGCCGCTGGTTGTACCAGGTACTGGTTTCACCCTGATATTCCCCCCTTGTTACATTTCCGTACGGAGTGTCGAAGGTTTCCGTGACCTTTATTCCTTTAAGCATCATTTGCCGGAAGAGAAAATCAGGAGGAATGACAAGCATTGCAGAAACAACAAGCAATACGACTGATTTAAGGACAAGGCTTCCGTATCTGCTCCTGATGCGGAATGTAAGCATGTACCATGTAATGCCCATCAGGGTGATTATGAGAAAGGCCTGGTAAGTGTCAAGAATCCCTGCTCCGAGCACTGATATTACTATACCGGCAACTATGCCGCCGGCTGTCTCGACTGAAAACGACATGCCCGGGTCCCGGCCGGATGTCCTGCCTGCTTCCGTCAGTTTTATGAAGGTAAATCCCGATATGAGGCAAAAGGGGAGAAGTACAGCTATGGTTACCATCAGGCCTGCCGGGAAAGAGGGAGTTTCACCGGGATGCAGTATCAGCCTTGTAAGTAAAAGCAGTATTGAAAGTGACAGCAGCGGTGCAGTGGTGAACAGAAGCAATGTCTTTCCCAAACCGGTGGCACCGGTGCCGCGTGCAAGCGACGATCCGAGGGCTGAAACGATGAGCCAGGCGCAAAGGAATGCACCGGCTATGAGTTCATATCCGCCGGTAATGTTCATCATCTCCCTGAGCAGAAGAAGCTGAACGGAGGAACTGATAAAACCTGTTATAAAAAGGGCTGTGCCCGGGTCGGATAGTCTGGACGAGGCCTGTTCATGCTTCATGATCATTTCTTCTCTTCCCCGATCACAATTCCTTCGTAGATATAAATATCTGCATTCTTCCAGCCCTCCCAACCCAGGCCTGCCTTGTCGCGGGAGGTATACCCGAGAAATTGCTCTACCGTCCATTTATTCTCGGTGGCAACTTGAGGAAGCATGGTCCCGGAACGGTAATCCTTCTTAATATAGATCCCATGCCGTCCCAGTTCTATTTCTTTTATACTTTCAATCTTTCTCATCGGACCCAGAACGGTAATCTCGATGTCGGTTTTTGAAAATTCGTTTTTGGTGAGGCGTGAAAACCGCGGATCATCAAAAGCCGAAGACTGTGACATTTCAAGAACCACTTGCCATAGCGGATCGGAGGAAACGAATCTGCCTATGCATCCCCTCAGATCGCCGTCGATCTTCAGTGTAACGAAAGCTCCAAGCGGCCTGTGGAACACTTCGGGAAGGCTGTTACTGTCGACGGTAGTCCGTTTGCCTTCATACAAAAGCGACTTGATATTGTCGCGGGCAATCGAAATAAGCAGGGCTTTCTCCTTGTCGGTGAAGTGAACCTCATCAGCGGACATGCCTGATGTCTTGCTCTTTCCTGATTTTTCATACAGGGCAATGGCATTGTAACCGACAACGCCTTCTTTGTCGCCAAATCTCGAGTCGCCTGAATTGCAATAGTCTATCTTCCTGAACTCAAGATTAGCATTACCTTCGGCAAGGTATAAAAGAAGCAGTCCCGAAGTCCATCCGCACATGCTGGTTACCAGCCCGGGATCATTTACCCGGGAGTTGTTCCGGAGTACGGTGAGGAATTTCGCGGGATCGCCTTCCACTATGGCATCGGCCGTCGACTTGTCGACTGTATTGGCTGTTTTGTATGAGGGGTAATGAGAGAAATCGCTGCTTATAACAAAGAGGTTGTCGGGAGTGAACCAGGGCCTTAGTATTTCGGCCATCTTTTTAATGTCCTCCGCGCGGTTAGTGCCGATTATTATGGGAACAAGCGCGGGCTGGTTCTGGAAATACCACTGAATGAAAGGGACCTGCACTTCGAGACTGTGTTCCTGGTTATGAGCGTCGGTGGGGAAACTGAAAAGCCTGTTCTCCCTTAGTTTGTTTACTATTTCCCTGTTAACAGCGGCCTTGCCCAGCGGTGTTATGAAGTCGCCGCTGCCGTATGGCGAAGCGCCGGCAAAAGCCTTTACATGACTTGAACCTATCAGGAAGATGTTTTTGTAGCTTGCTTTCCTGCCGATGGCGGCAAAAGCTGATGCTGCAACCTTTCCTGAGTATACATAGCCGGCATGCGGGCTGATGATCGCCCTGACCTTTCCGGCCGAAGCCTGAGTCTTTACACAGCTTTCGAAAAGTTCAGCAAGGTCCTTCTCAAGGGTTTTCCCCGATGCTGCATAAAATCTGCCTGCCGCAACAGGCTGACGGTCCAGTGAGCTCTGCTGGGAAAATACATCCATAATCATTAATGTTAATAATGATGCAATCAATAGCTTTCGCATTGTGCAATAGAATTTGTTTACCGTAATAAAGTTATGGTAAAAAAATCAGAAACAGAATATATTGGGAGAAAATAGTGCTGTTCTACCTAGATAAATATCATCGACTCCTTCAGAACCTTGCCGGCATCATCAGTCCCGTATATCTTCAGACCCACACTGACAGTGGCGGAACTGACTACATCTATCACAGGACTCAGATCGTCTTTTATATCATCTATATCATCAAAATCCTCGATGGGAAAATAGATGTGAAGGATCAAAACACCTTCCGGCCTGGTGATGCCCGACAGTGCCTTTACTATTTTGGCAATCCATATTGATGAAGCCGTATTGAAATACTCGAGATTTAATCGTAGATTTGTGGTTGATCGTGGATTTTTGATGTAATCATTGACCCATTCAAGAAGTGGTTCAAAGATCCTCGGAGCATTGATCGGGATGGACTTCCCTGAAAGGATGAGTTCTCCGCTCAGATAGTTGAAATCTACAAGGGGTGTCTTGTCGGTTTGTTCAATGAATAAATTGTTGAGCTCCTTCATGGCAGGATCGTTTTTCCGATTTTACATATATTGATGACCTGGTTCAAAAGTATAATATCTTTTTTAACGTTGTAAAATTTTAATCAAAAAGAAACGGTCAGTAATCAAATAAAAACATTCGTTAATATAAAACTGTTCCCATTCCCTGCAAAGCCGGCGCCTGCAGGTTCGCTCAGGCCCTGTAATCACCGCTTTTATTAAAATGCTATATTTGCATGCGTAATTTCTTTTACTGCAATGGAAATTGTACTCAGGAACAAAATTACTGAAGCCCTCAGAGTGCTTTACAATAGTGAGGTTCCGGCGGATCTGATACAGATCCAGAAGACCAGGAAAGAATTCAGGGGCGATTTTACCCTTGTTGTTTTTCCTCTGTTAAGATATTCGAAAAACACTCCGGAAAACACGGGCGCCGGCATCGGAAACTACCTTAAGAATCATTTGCCCGATGTTTCCGGTTATAATGTCATAAAGGGATTCCTTAATATAGAGATATCAGGAAGGTGGTGGGTGGAATACTTTGCTTCTCTTGCCCGCGAAAAGGATCTCTTTGCAAAGTGCAAAACTGACCGGCCGGAAACCATCCTGGTTGAATATTCCTCACCAAACACAAATAAGCCGCTTCACCTGGGACATATACGAAATAATCTTCTGGGCTTCTCCCTTTACAGGATACTATCATCCCGCGGACACAGGGTGATCAAAACCAATATTGTGAATGACCGCGGCATTCATATATGCAAATCGATGCTCGCGTGGCAAAAGTTTTCAGGCGGAGAAAGCCCCGAATCCTCAGGCATGAAGGGAGATCACCTGGTTGGAAAGTACTATGTAATGTTCGATCAGGAATACCGGAAACAGGTTGAGAAGCTTATCTCGGGGGGAATGAATGAAACAGAAGCCAGAAATTCAGCTCCCCTGATGGCAGAGGCAAGGGAAATGCTTGTGAAATGGGAAAATGGCGACAGTGAAGTGGTCGGCCTGTGGAAAATGATGAACTCATGGGTTTACAGCGGATTCGATGAGACCTATAAAATGTTGGGAGTCGATTTCGACAAGATTTACTATGAATCCGAAACATATCTTATAGGCAAGGAGATAGTTCTCGACGGATTGAAAAGAAATGTGCTATACCGGAAGGACGACAATTCAGTATGGGTTGACCTTAACGGGCAAGGACTCGATCACAAGCTTCTGTTACGCTCTGATGGCACTGCCGTATATATGACGCAGGACCTTGGTACGGCAGTGGCAAGGCAGGAAGATTTCCAGTTCGACAAAACCATTTACGTGGTCGGCAATGAGCAGAACTATCATTTCCAGGTGCTGAGGGCGCTGATGAAGAAGATGGGTTATGCCTGGGCCGACGGACTCATACATTTTTCATACGGAATGGTTGAACTGCCCGAGGGAAAGATGAAATCGCGCGAAGGAACCGTTGTCGACGCGGATGACCTGATAATGGAGATGAAGGAAACCGCACGAAGCGTTTCGGAGGAACTGGGCAAGCTTTCAGAATACAATGATGAGGAAAAGGAAGACATCTTCATGAAGATAGGACTGGGAGCCCTCAAATACTTTATACTGAAGGTGGACCCTCTTAAAAACATGACCTTCAACCCGGCAGAATCGATTGATTTCAATGGAAATACTGGGCCATTTATCCAGTATACCTACGCGAGGATCAGGTCGGTATTCAGGAAGGCGGAACAGTCGGGTGTGGTTCCCGATCCCGGGGCAATAATATCAGCAGAACCGGGCTCAAAGGAGATAGATCTTGTCAAGTTGCTCAGGAGGTATTCTGAAATTGTGGTGGAGGCGGCTGAAACATACACCCCGGCACTTATAGCAAACTACTGCTACGAGCTTGCAAAGGAATTCAACCAGTTCTACCACGACTTCTCAATCCTGGGGGAAGAAAACCCTTCACTGAGGAATTTCAGGCTGATGCTCTCCGAAGTAACAAGCAGGGTGCTGTTTTCAGGTATGTGGCTTCTGGGAATAGATATGCCCGAACGTATGTAAGGACATTAAACCGGAAGCGAACCGCACACCGCGAACCAAGATTAAATAAATATTCAATTATCAGATAATATGTTTGAAACACTCAGCGAACGACTGGAAAAATCTTTTAAGATTCTAAAGGGACAGGGAAGAATTTCCGAAATCAATATTGCTGAAACTCTGAAAGAGGTACGAAGAGCCCTTCTCGAGGCTGACGTTAACTTTAAGATAGCCAAACAGTTTACCGATACGGTAAAGGCCAAAGCTTTAGGCCAGGAGGTGATCAGGTCAGTGAACCCTTCGCAGATGATGATCAAGATAGTTCACGATGAACTCGTGGAGTTGATGGGGGGAGATAAGACCGACATTAATATAAAAGTAAACCCATCGGTCATACTGATCGCCGGTCTTCAGGGTTCAGGAAAAACAACCTTCAGCGGAAAGCTTGCAAAGTGGGTTCAGACCAAAAAAGGTAAGAATCCGATACTTGTCGCCGGTGACGTCTACAGGCCGGCTGCTATAGAACAGCTGAAAGTTCTGGGAACCCAGACCGGCATTCCTGTATATACCGAGGAGAATAACAGGAATCCGGTTCAGATAGCACGCAACGCCGTGAAGGAAGCGAAACTGACAGGCAGGGATGTGGTAATCATAGATACGGCAGGGCGCCTTGCCATCGACGAGGAGATGATGAACGAGATAGCTTCCATAAAGAATGCCGTCAACCCGCATGAAATACTCTTTGTGGTCGATTCCATGACAGGCCAGGATGCTGTGAATACCGCGAAGGAATTCAATAACCGGCTCGATTTCGACGGGGTGGTGCTTACCAAGCTCGATGGCGATACCAGGGGAGGAGCGGCCCTTTCAATCAAGTCGGTGGTGGACAAACCCATAAAGTTTGTCAGCACAGGCGAGAAAATGGATGCCATCGATATATTCTACCCTTCTCGTATGGCCGACAGAATCCTTGGAATGGGAGATATAGTTTCACTGGTGGAAAAAGCCCAGGAACAGTTCGATGCCGAGGAAGCCAGGAAACTGCAGAAGAAAATAGCCAGGGATCAGTTCGATTTCAACGACTTCATCTCCCAGATACAGCAAATAAAAAAGATGGGTAACGTGAAGGACCTTATGTCGATGATCCCGGGAGTGGGCAAGGCAGTTAAGAACCTTGACATTGACGATAACGCGTTCAAGGGCATAGAAGCCATAATCCGGAGCATGACACCTCGGGAAAGGGCCAACCCGGGCATTCTTAACGGAAGCAGGAGAAAACGGATTGCCATGGGAAGCGGTACCACGGTTCAGGAAGTCAACAGGCTTCTCAAACAGTTCGATGAAACCAGACGGATGATGAAAATGATGACAAGCAACAAAAACGCCGCACGAATGATAGGCAGACGTTAAAACCACATCGCCATGTATAAAATAATCGACGGAAAGCTGACAGCAGGTCTCATCAAGAATGAGATTGCCCTGAAAGTGGCTGAAAGAGCCAAATCGGGGAAGAAAATTCCCCACCTGGCCGCTATCCTGGTCGGGTCAAACGCTTCAAGCGAAACTTATGTCGCGAATAAGATTAAAGACTGCGGAGAGGTTGGATTCCGGTCCACCCTGGTAAGGATGAATGACGATGTTCCTGAAGAAGAGCTTCTTGAAGCAATCCGGAAGCTTAACAACGATCCGGATATCGACGCTTTCATTGTCCAGTTGCCTCTGCCGGAACATATTTCCGAGAACCGTATTATAGAAGCCATTGATCCTGAGAAGGATGCCGACGGCTTTCACCCGGTCAACATTGGCAGGATGGTTGTAGGTCTTGAAGGCTACCTGCCTGCTACTCCCTTTGGTATAGTGGAGCTTCTGAAGCGCTATGACATCGAAACCTCCGGCAGGGAATGCGTTGTGATCGGCCGAAGCAATATTGTCGGGCGTCCTCTCAGCATACTGCTTTCCCGGAAAGGCACGGATGCAACGGTAACACTTGTTCACAGCAGAACCAGGGATATTGCTTCACATCTCAGGAGAGCCGACATCATAGTTGCCGCCCTCGGATCGCCGGGATTCGTGACAGCCGGTATGATTAAACAAGGGGCAGTGGTGATTGACGTTGGAACAACACGTGTTCCTTCACCATCTGCCAGATCGGGTTGGAAGCTTGCCGGTGATGTTGATTTTGATAATGTGGCCCCGTTGTGCTCCTGGATCACTCCTGTTCCGGGAGGAGTGGGACCGATGACAAGGGTTGCCCTGCTTCGCAATACACTGATGGCGGTTGAATTAAAATAGATTCATACCGCGGAAATAAAGGTCAAACCCGCCTTTTCCCCCCGGCCTGTTCGAGGAAAACAGAAGAAACATATTGGTGAAATTCTCGTCTCCGCCAAGTATAGGCCGGTATTCATCCCATGAACTGTTTATTTCCGGTCCGAAGTTTACCGGAGCTGACCATGCTCCATTCTCAAATCTGGAATAATACAGATCAAATCCTCCAAATCCTCCTTCACGATCAGAGGCAAAGACCATTATCTTCCTGTATATAAAGGGACATTTGTCTTCTCCCGCGCTGCTCAGCGATTCCACCTTTACCGGAGCCAATCCTTCCTGGGAAAACCATTCGTCTACACTCTGCATCGTCAGCTTCGGATACATCCAGATATCATAGCCGCCGTCAGCGTCACTGCAGAAATAAGCAGTGTCCTGACAGGTGTTGAAACAAAAATAGGCTTCATTGGCAGCTGTATTAAGCAAGGTAAGAGGCTTTACATCTGATATTTCGGGAAGATCGGAGCCGAACCAGGGAAGATTCATTGTATATCTGAAATCCAGATCCCCTTCAGTATTTTCCGACGATACCACAAGATACTCGTAACCGTCGAGCGGACTGTAAAGCCTGTAAGGGCCAAGGTCGTCACCGGTAGTATTGACTTTCGATACCAGTTGCGAAAGAAAGGGATCAGGCGCCATTTCCGTCTTTAAGAAAAAATCTCCGTTCTTCTGCGCGAAATTGTAGACAAACATTCCGTGAACCAGATCAAACTGGCCGCCCTCGCTTTCCCTGTTGCTTGAGAATATAATGGGATGGATACCTGTCAACTGATGAATATCAATATTGTAATCGTCATATGGCGAGTTTAGCTCAGACAGTATTATCAGGGAATCGGGAAATGTGCCTTTTTCTATCAAATCATCTCCGGATTTTTTACAGGATGGCGTGAGCATAAGTGTCAGCACGGCAATTGTTGAAACAATGTAAATGTTTTTCATTTCGGGATTGATTAAGGTTTTGGTCTGTATTGAATTAAAACGAATTATGGAAAATAAAATTATAGCTCATGGCTATAAATAAAAAACCGGGTTTTTGCCCGGTTTTTCGAAGGTAGAATTTAGGTTAATTCCAGGGTAAATAATATATATAGGGTTAGAGTATGCTTACAACGAATAGATGAAAAAAATGGCCGGAAGGTTGCGTTGAAAGTGAAAAAAATCGCGAATCCCGACAGATATTTCTGTATTATATTGATTTGTAGTTGTTTGTAAAATTATAAAAAAGTTGATAATATGATCCGGACCACAAATGTATTATTTAAAATGTTATTAATTTTGTGCTCAATATTTTAGAGCTGATGGAAGACTCTATGTACAATTTCCTCTATGAGGATGATTTGGATAATGCCATCCGTAAGTTTGAGCGGATGAAAAAGGATAATGAGAATTATTTCTTTGATGTTTTCGAATTTGAGGGTATTATCGATTACTATATTGAATCGAACAATTCTTCGAGAGCTTTTGAAGCCGCCCTGCTTGCATCGGAACAGCATCCAAACTCGGTTTCCTTACAGATTCGCAAGGCAAGGGTTCTTCTCGACAAGGGAAGAGCGGTTGAAGCCCTGAGGATACTCAAAACCCTTGAAAACATCGAACCGGGTAACCACGAAATATACGTGGCCAAAGGGACTGCCATGGCTATGCTCGGAGATATACAGGGGGCGAAAAAGATGTTTGACTTTGCACTTAGTCTCGATTCCGATGATTCGGTCATTATTCTTTACTCCATCACTTCAGTTCTTCAGAACCTGAATTACTACGAGTACCTGATTCCATACATGAAGAGGCTGGTAGAGCTTGAATCAGATGACGATGACCACCTGTACGACCTTGCTTATGCCTACGAAAAGATTGAGGACTACGACAACAGCATCTCCCTGTATCTCAAATACCTTGAACTGGAGCCTTTCTCCGACAGCGCCTGGTACAACCTGGCTATTATTTACAACAGGAGGGAGGAATACGATAAAGCCATTGAAGCCTACGATTACGCGCTTGCAATAAATAGCCAGAATACCTTTGCACTCTTCAATAAGGGAAATATTCTCTGCCTCCAGGATAAATATGAAGAAGCCATCCCGGTTTACCTCGAGTATCTCGAAAATGAACCCGACAATTACGAGGCAATGAACAACCTGGCGGAATGCTACACGAGAACCGGCAATCTGGTCCTTGCCAGGAAATATCTCAATGATACCCTTGAGCTTGCTCCCGACAGTCCGTATCCCTGGTATGGACTGGGAGTGATTTCACTTTCGTCGGGAAATCCCGATGAAAGCATTATTTATTTAAGGAAGGCAGTGCGCCTCGATGACGAGGATCCTGAAATATGGAATATGCTTGGTAAGGCCCATTATGCCAGAAAGGAGATCAAGGATACCATCAGGTGCTATTGTGAGGCTCTTAAACTGGAAGCATACTTTACATTGATATGGATCGAACTGGGGAAAATAATCCTGAATGACGGATTGGTCCCGCGTGCGCTTCCATTCTTTGAAAAAGCTTACAAAAAACTGGGCGATGTCCCGGGTATAAATTATTTACTGGCTTCATTCTATCTTCATATAGGCCATGCTGAAAATGCTTTCAGGCATCTTTCACTGGCACTTGACGCCGATGATGAGATTTTCGAGTATTTTTACGAAATATTCCCCGAGAGATTATTTACCAGAAAGATAAAGAAACTCCTTCAGGAATATAACCTTCGGTGATTGTCGGGATGTTTTGCCCGCGGCCGGATCTGATGCATCGTGATAGATGCCTGGAACCGGATTGGATTACAGTCTCCGGTATAAACATATAGAATATGAAAAAAGCAATTCCTTTTCTACCTGACCGTCCTGCGAAACCACGAAACACAGGTCTGACCATGGTAATGGATAAAGGTCTCAGCGCGCGGGAAGCTGAGGATTTTATGTCGGTTGGCAGTGAATACACAGATTACGTAAAGCTTGGTTTCGGAACATCTCTTATCACGCCGGGACTGGAAGAGAAGCTGAAAATTTATAAGAATGCAGGATGCATCCCGTATTTCGGAGGAACACTGTTCGAGGCTTTTATCATAAGGGATATGTTCAGGGAGTTTGTCGATTTCATCGACAGGCACGAGATAAGCCTGGTTGAGATCTCCGACGGTTCCTATGAGATGAGCCAGGATACAAAACTCGAATGTATAAGGACACTTGCCGGCAGAGGCATGGTAATATCGGAGGTCGGTTCAAAAAAGAAGGATGTCATTTACACTCCGGATGAGTGGGTATCGATGATGAAATCGGAACTTGAAGCCGGTTCTGTCAAGGTAATAGCTGAAGCACGCGAATCGGGGACAATAGGTATTTATAACGACGACGGATCGGTAAACCTGCCTCTAATCAAAGAGATATCGAATCATATCGGACTTGAGAACGTAATATGGGAAGCTCCCCTGAAAACACAGCAGGCGTGGTTTATAAAGCATTTCGGAGCCAACGTGAACTTGGGAAATATTGCTCCCAACGAAATAATCCCTCTCGAATCGCTGCGCCTCGGACTAAGAGGCGATACTTTTTTCCAGTTCCTGCCCGACGACCTTAAAGCATGATATACAGGACCATGAGAAAATTCGGACTCATTGGTTACCCGCTGGGACATTCATTCTCGAAGAAATATTTTACTGATAAATTCTGCCGTGAAGGGATTCCTGACTGTGTTTATGATAATTATCCGCTGACAGATGTCCGGCAGATTACGGAACTGGTATCTGATGACCGGCTTGCCGGACTGAATGTAACTATTCCCTATAAAACTGCGGTGATGCCGCTTCTTACTGGAATCGATCCGGAAGCCGCTGCTGTCGGTGCGGTAAACGTGATAAAGATAGGCAGAAGTATAGATCGTGTTGAACTAAAAGGTTTTAACAGTGATATTTACGGTATAACAGATACCCTGAGGCCGGTAATCAGTCCGGGTTTCGGAAGGGCTCTGGTGCTGGGTTCCGGTGGAAGCTCAAAGGCCGTATGCCATGTTCTTGCTTCAATGAATATAAATTATATGGTGGTTTCAAGGGTAAAGAGACCGGGATGCCTGACTTACGGAGAGCTTGGCAGGGATATAATACAAAACACGAGACTGATCGTAAATACTACACCGCTTGGCATGTTCCCGGATACGGAGGGATACCCCGATATTGATTATAAACTGCTCGGACCGGATCATATCCTGTTCGACCTGGTTTACAACCCTGAGATAACAAGCTTCCTCAAAAAAGGGCAGGAGAGGGGATGCACTGTTCTAAGCGGACTGGAAATGCTTCATTCACAGGCTGAAAGATCATGGGAGATTTGGAACAGCGACAAATATTGATATCGTTTCGGGTAAAAAAATTATCGAATAACATATGTAAAATTATTGTTATTCGATAAATTTTTGTTGTTATTTTCAGCTTTCCTGTCAGAGGGAAGCATTTGACTTGTCGGTGGCCATAACCATTTTGACGTTCAGCCGCACCCCTACTTCAAGGACATCTACAAGATCCTGAATATTAAGAGTTTTTGCAAACCTGAGAACCACGGTTGGATTTTCGATGCCCCTTACATGCTCCTGTAGTTTCTGCTCAAGCTCAGATAAAAGCACTTCTTTCTGATCGATGTAGTACTTCCTGTCTTCGGTAACCGTCAGGTTAATCTGTTGCTTGTCAATTTCCTGGGCACTTCTCGATTTGGGAAGGAGAACCTTGATGACGTTCGGATTAGCCAGTGTCGAAACAATCAGAAAGAACAGCAGCAAAAAGAACATGATGTCATTCAGTGACGATGTGCTGACTTCGGGTTTGAATTGTTGTTTTCTTCTGATATTCATTTCAAACTGCCTTTAAAAACTGGATAAGAGATTCCTGAAGCCTTATTAGATACTTGTCGATCTTAATCTGAAGGTAGTGGTAGCCGGCATATGCCAGAACCCCGACAATAAGTCCGGCGCCGCTGCATATCATTTTCTGGTAGAGCCCTCCTGCAATAAGGCCGATGCTTATATTGTCAGCAAGGGAGATGTTGTAGAATATCTTGATCACCCCCGAGATTGTACCGATGAATCCAAGCATTGGTGCAACGCTGGCAATGATTCCCAGGTATCCGGTATTCTTTTCCATCCTGGTTATTTCCAGATTGGTGGCCGTTTCAATGTTTCTTTCCACTTCGTCCATTGGTTTTCCTACCTTTTCAATACCGCTTTCCAGGATTCTGCCCAGGGCGGCCTGGTTGTTCCTGGCATGCATGAGGGCATTGTTGGGGTTGCCGTTCTTAAGTTCACCGGTAATTGCCGGAACCAGATCCTTTGTTATGGCGGTGGTCCTGTTTATATAGGCGAGTCTTTCGATGAAAATGTAAAAGCTGACCAGGGAAAGAAGAACTATCGGGATCATTATTATCCCGCCCTTCATCAGCAGATCGAGAACGGTCATTGCCTCTTCAGTCGATGAAACGGCTGCCATCCCGAATGATGCGGCGATCAGTATCATATCCTAAATATATTTATGTGTGCGGTGTTTTGATTTTTATAGCAAACGATTAAAAGAATCAATTATTTCCCTTCATTCAAATATCTCCTGAGGGTATTCAATGTCTGTCAGGAACAGTCCTTTTGCCGGCGCCGACATTCCTGCTGACGACCTGTTCCTGGCAAGAAGGATAGTTTCAAAATCTTCAGCTGTGATCCTGCCTCTTCCTGTATCTATCATCGTACCCACTATGGCCCTTACCATGTTTCGGAGGAACCTGTCGGCCCTTATAGTGAAAACAAGGTTGTTTCCTTCCTGTTTCCATCCTGCACTGAACACGGTGCAGTTATTGGTCCTGTTGTCAGAGTGCAGCCTGCAGAAACTGGTGAAGTCATTGTGCTTCATTAGTATAGCCGCGGCCTTGTTCATGGCGTCAATATTGAGATCGCCATGGACAAACCATCCCGTTTCAGTGCCGAAAGGATCCTTGGCACGTGATATCCTGTACATGTAAGTCCGCGATATGGCGCTGAACCTTGCATTGGCATCAGGCCTGACTTTTCGTATTCCTGTCACGGATATATCGGGCGGCAGATACCTGTTCAGCCTGAATATCAGGTTCTTTCTCTTATCCAGATCAGGCCGCAGGCTGTCAAAATGAGCGCAGAAAAACGAAGCATGCACTCCTGCATCCGTACGTCCCGCTCCCGTTACCGAGATCTTTTCTCCAAGTATAGTCGACATGGCATCATTCAACATCTTCTGAACTGTCAATGAACCGGGCTGAAGCTGCCATCCGTGGTATGAAGTTCCTTTAAATGAGAGATATATAAAATATCTTGTCAAAATCTTCATCGAAATTTCAGCAAATATAGCCATTAAGCAGATTATTCCGTTTTGGTCGCTGAGAATAAAAATTTGTAATGGAATTAGGAAAATCGATCTTTAAATGTAATTTTACATTCGCCTGAATTTCGGATATTTTGTTTAACCTAAAACTATAATCATGACAGAACAGAAAAATACGCAAGCGGCAGGGATGGCATTCATGGGAATGATCTTTTTCCTGTTCGGTTTCGTTACCACTTTCAACATTACCCTGGCTGACAAGTTCAAGGCAGTGTTTGAGCTTTCCAACTTCCAGGCCCAGCTGGTCAACGGAGCCTTCTTCTTTACTTATTTTGTATTGTCCTTTGCTGCAGGGGGCATTATAAAGAAAATAGGCTACAAGGGAGGCGTGATACTCGGATTGCTTCTGGTAGCCGTTGGAAGTTTCCTTTTTTTCCCGGCAGCCAAAATGCTGTCTTTCCCATTCTTCCTTTTTGCCATTTTCATCATGGCAGGCGGTGTCGTTTTCCTTCAGACCGCTGCAAATCCTTATGTTACAGCGCTCGGACCGGCCGCCACTGCATCTGCACGACTAAACCTTACACAGGCTCTTAACTCCATTGCAACCTATATTGCACCCCTGGTTGCCGGATTGTTCATATTCAAATCAGCAGCCGATGCAGCCCTTGATGCTGCCGAAAACGTTCCAACAACTCCCTTCCTGATTATCAGCATCGTGGTAATCATAATAGCTGTTGCCATTTATTTCCTTAAGCTTCCCGAGATCTCAACACAGGGCGTTGAGAGAAAAAGTGTATGGAAGTATCCGCATGTTGTTCTCGGTGCAATTGGTATTTTCTGCTATGTAGGAGCTGAAGTAGGTACGGCTGCAATGCTCCAGAGGTATTTCCAGGAAGCCCTGGGAATAGCAAGTACCCAGGCCGCGATGATGATCGCCCTTTACTGGGGAGGCGCCATGGTAGGCCGTTTCTATGGTTCTTTCATGCTCTCGGATATCCAGGAATCAAAAAAGAATCTATATACGGTTCTGGTTCTGCTACTTGCCCTTTTCGTGGGATGGTTTGTCCGCAAATCAATCACCGACGGCCTTATATTCACAGGAATTGCATTCGTAAATTACCTGGCCCTGAGGCTCGGAAAAGGCAACCCCAGCAGATCGCTCGCAGTATTCGGAATTATAGCCGCTCTTCTTCTTGTTGTTGTAATGGCAGCAGGTGGCCCGATCATTCTCTGGCTCGGACTTTCTGTCGGTTTTTTCAACTCAATTATGTTCCCCAATATCTTTACCCTCGGTGTCAGTGGCCTTGACAAGGGAGAACTCAGCATGGCATCCGGACTTATAAACACACTTATTGTCGGTGGAGCAGTAGTGCCGGTTCTGATGGGACTCGTCGCTGACGCTATCGGCGTCAGGTTCGCATTCATCTTGCCCATTATCTGCTACCTCTACATTGTTTTCTTCGCGCTTGTCGGAAGCAAACGACGCTGATAACTGCGAAAAACATTCAAAATAACAGCGGAGCCGTTCCAAATTGTTTGGGACGGCTCCGTTTTATTTTTTACATACAATTGCTATATTTACACACTTTCGTCAATACTAAAAACATATATCCATGACAACAGATAAACTGATAAGCAAAATCAACAAAGGGGACAACAAGGCATTTCGTGAACTTTACGGCAATGATCCGCTTGAACTGAAGAGAAACGGTAAAAGATATGCCGGTTTGCTTAAAAAATTTGAAGCTGAATTCGGGAAAAAGGATGTTGAATTGTTTACATCGCCCGGACGTACTGAAATTGGCGGAAACCATACAGATCATAACTACGGAAGGGTACTCGCGGGAGCCGTTAACCTCGATAACGCATGTGTGGCAGGCCGTAACGGAACCAATGTGATCAGGATCATATCCGAGGGATATCCGCAGTTTCAGGTCGATCTGAAAGATCTCAAGCCTGTAAAAGCGGAACTGTATACATCTGCCGCCCTTGTCAGAGGCATTTGTGCACGTTTTAAGGAACTCGGACATGAAATCGGGGGATTCGATGCATGTATTGACGGAGACGTCCCAAAAGGCTCAGGATTGAGCTCATCGGCCTCTTTTGAAGTCCTGATAGGAGCAATACTCAGTGAACTGTTCAATAAGGGAAAGATCGATCCGATTCAGAATGCAATCATAGGACAGTATTCGGAGAATAATTATTTCGGAAAGCCCTGTGGTCTGATGGACCAGACTGCATGCGCCATGGGAGGACTGATCACAATCGATTTCAAGGACCCGTCGAAACCGAAGGTTAAAAAGGTGAACTTCGATTTTGTCGCCACCAGATTTTCCCTTGTCATTACCGATACGGGAGGCAGCCATGCCGACCTGAATGATGAATATGCTTCTCTACCGACCGATATGAAGGCAGTTGCAGCCCAGTTAGGGGCCAAAGTGCTTCGCGAAGTCAGCCTGAAACAGATCCTGGAAGCTATCCCCAATATCCGCGAAAAAGTTGGCGACAGGGCAATTCTCAGGGCTATCCATTTCCAGGGCGACAACCAGAGAGTGGTTGACCAGGTGGAGGCACTCGGGAAAAACGATTTCAAATCATTCCTCGGAATGGTGGTCGACTCGGGATTCAGTTCCTATATGTATAACCAAAACATCTATCCGGTTTCCGATGTCAGGGAACAGAACATATCGCTGGCTCTCGCACTGAGCGAACTGGTGCTTAAGGGCGAGGGTGCCTGGAGGGTTCACGGTGGAGGTTTTGCCGGAACAATCCAGGCTTTCGTTCCAGGGCATCTGCTTAAGAAATATGTTTCAACACTCGAACATGTCTACGGGAAAGGCTCATGCCACATCCTCTTTATAAGACATCAGGGGGCCGGGAAGGTCAGACTTTAGAGCTATACGGTTATTAATTTCATTTTAAGAAACATATATGAATATAGTAAAGGAAGACTTATTCAAGGGTGTTCATGACGGAAAGCCTACCGGCCTCTACACTCTCAGGAATAAAAACGGACTCGTTGCCCAGGTGACAAACTACGGGGCAATAATAGTCAGCATATTCGTGCCCGACCGAAAAGGTAACTTTGCCGATGTGGTATTGGGCTATGACAACATTGCCGACTATATCAACATGAACAGCCCTTGTATGGGAGCTGTATGCGGACGTTGTGCAAACCGGATTGAAAAGGGACGCTTTACAATAAACGGAAAGCAATACACTCTGGCTGTAAACAACGGACCAAACCACCTTCATGGTGGAATAAAGGGATTCAACAGGGTTGTCTGGAGCGTGGTCGATGAATCGGAGCATAGCGTTAAAATGGAGTACCTTTCAGCCGATGGCGAGGAGGGATATCCGGGTAACCTTAAGGTGTCGGTCAGCTATACACTTACGGATGACGATGAGCTGCATATGGATTTTCAGGCAACAAGCGACAAGGCAACAGTGGTTAACCTGGCCGGACACTCATACTTTAACCTCGCGGGAGATGGTTCAGGCAGTATCTGTGACCATGAACTGATGATCAGGGGGAAATTTTTTACCCCGACCGATGAAACCAACATACCCACCGGCGAAATCAAATCAGTAAAGGGAACTCCTTTCGATTTCACCAGTCCGAAGAAAATCGGCCGGGATATCAACCTGGACGACGAACAGCTGCGTTTTGGGGCAGGTTACGATCATAACTGGGTACTCGATCACCCGGCAGGTGATACGGGGCTTGCAGCAAGGGCTTATGATCCGTCCTCGGGAAGGACGCTTGAAGTGTATACCACCCAGCCTGGCCTTCAACTCTACACGGCCAACTGGATCGACAATGAGAAGGGGAAGTTCGGGAAGAAATATGGGAAGAGATGGGGCCTTGCTCTTGAAACACAGAATTTCCCCGATGCCGTCAACAAACCTCATTTCCCTTCGCCAATCCTGAATCCAGGTGAAGAATACAGGCATACATGTATTTATAAGTTCTCTGCCGGGCAGTGAAGCAGATCATTAAATAAAACAAGTAATCTTAAACTTAAGAAAATGACAAACAAAAACACCAATTATCTGTTCCCTCTGATAGTGATGGCAACCCTTTTCTTCATGCTGGGCTTCATCACCACCATGAACAATTCGCTTATTAACTATCTTAAGGATGCCTTTAATCTCAATGAGGTAGAGAAACAGCTTCCCAATACCTTCTTTTACGGTGCCTATATCCTGTCGATTCCTGTCGGTTATCTTCTTAACCGCATAGGTTATAAAAACGGGGTGCTTGCAGGTCTCGGACTGATAAGCCTTGGGTTTTTTCTGTGCATTCCGGGAGTCTCAATCGGTTATTACGGCTTCCTGAGCGCTGTTTCCGTTTTCGCAATCGGAATCGTGCTTCTTCAGGTTGCAGCCAATCCCTATGTAAATGCCCTCGGAAGTCCTGAAACGGCAGCCAGCAGGCTCACGCTGACCAACGCGCTCAATTCGGTGGCTACGGTTATCGCCCCGATATTCGTTTCAATGCTTATAGTTTCAGGAAACACAGGCGGTCAGGCTGATCCCAAAACGGTTCAGGGCCCGTTTGCAGGTATTGGAATTGTCACCCTGATTATTGTGGTGATAATGTTCTTTCTGCATCTTCCTGAAATAAAGGAAGGCGAAGCTGAAGAAGGAAGTGTGAAAAAATACAAGGACAGCGCTTACAAGTATCCCCATCTGTGGCTTGGATCACTGGCTATCTTCTTCTATATGGGAGTTGAGATCGGCATACCGAGTTTCTTTGCCGATTATTCGTCAAAACTGGGATTTGCTTTCGACGGCGAGATGAAGACCAGGCTTTTGGCTTATTACTGGGCAGGACTTATGGTAGGGCGTATTGCCGGGATCTTCATTCTCCGGAAATACACTGCAAGCAGGATACTTAGCTTCTGTGCCGCCGGCGGTGCCGTGATGCTGCTTCTTTCACTTATCCTGGGTGGATTGGGAATGAGCTGGGTCGGACTGGTACTCTTCCTCGGAACCGGCCTTATGCATTCAATAATGTGGCCCTGTATCTATAACCTTTCACTGGAAGATCTTGGCCCCCATTCAAAAGTAGGCTCGGGAGTAATATCAACATCAGTTATCGGTGCTGCACTGCTGCCGATAATGATGGGCGCCATCCAGAGGGGAATAGGTCTCATAGTTGCAATCTGCTGCCTGTTCATCTATTATGCCTATATCACTTTCTTTGCAGTGAAGGGCGCGAAGATCAGGTAATGAAGAAATTCATTTGCTGATATATATGGAGGGGCTTTATTTTATGAAGCCCCTTCTTTTAAATTTACCGGAGTGCCGGAACATGTTTCAAGTGATAAATAATTCATGATGCAACACAGTAATAAAAGAGGATTTGCCAGCGACAACAATGCAGGTGTGCATCCGGATATTCTTAAGGGAATAATTGATTCGAACGAAGGGCATGTCGTGGGATACGGTGATGACCATTATACACGGCAAGCCCGGGAATTGTTCAGAAATCATCTGGGGGAGGATGCCGAAGTATGGTTCGTATTTACAGGGACTGCAGCCAATACCCTGGGACTCAGTGGAATTACAAGATCGTGGAATTCGGTTATCGCTGCTCATACTGCTCACATTCAGCAGGATGAATGCGGGGCTCCCGAAAAATTCGCCGGCTGCAAGGTTCTGACCGTTGATACACCCGACGGCAAGCTAAAACCGGATATGCTGGCAAAGCATATTCACGGTTTCGGTTTTGAACATCATTCCCAGCCGCGGGTAATCTCAATTACCCAGACAACTGAGATGGGAACTGTATACACCGCCGGTGAGATAAGAGAGCTGGCTGACTATGCCCATGAAAAGGGAATGCTGCTGCATATGGACGGTGCAAGAATAGCGAATGCAGCGGCTTATCTAAGCCTTCCTGTCAGAGAATTCACTACCGACGCGGGTGTGGACCTGCTTTCGTTCGGGGGGACAAAGAACGGGATGATGTACGGCGAGGCTGTATGTTTCCTGAAACCCGGACTTTCACCGGGTTTCAAATACATCAGGAAGCAAGGTATGCAACTTGCATCGAAGATGCGCTATATCTCGGCACAGTTCATTGCCTATTTCAGGAACGATCTGTGGTTAAGGAATGCATCGCGGGCAAACGCCATGGCCAGGATACTTTCGGAGAAGATCAGGGAGATTCCGGGCATCACGATAACCCAGCAGGTTCAGTCGAACGGAGTGTTTGCAGTGATACCGCATGATGTTGCGGAGGTCCTTATGGAGTCGTATTTCTTCTATTCCTGGGATGAGCTGACTTCCGAATACCGGCTGATGACAAGCTGGGATACCACTCCGGAGGATGTTGATGACTTTGTCAGACTTCTGGGTAAGGTGATGGCTAAACGGGTATGAGCCGGCTGGCTGAACCCGGGCATAGCCTGAATTTATAAGCCAAGTTTGTAAGCTTTATTTCAATGAAAAAGCCGGAATCACGCGATCCCGGCTTTTTTCAATCATGTTGGAAGCTTTATTATTTCAGAGTAAAGTTTATTGGTACCATAAACCATACAGGAACAGGTTTACCACCCTGCTTACCTGGTTTAAACGCTGGAAGTGTCTTTACAACCCGGATGGCTTCCTTGTCGAGTTCCGGGTCAACCGGTTTCAGAATCTCAACTCTGTCAACACCACCTTTTGGGGTAACGCAAAATCTGACAATCACTTTTCCCTGGATGTTGTTTTCCTTTGCTACTTCAGGATAAATAGTGTGATCGCTCAGATATTTCATAAGTTCGTCATTACCACCGGGAAACATAGGCATTTCCTCAACAACCACGAAGGGTTCAGCTTCTTCTACTTCCTCTTCCTGAATCTCTTCTGCAATAATCTCAATCACTTCAACAACTTCCTGGTCCTGTATTTCTACAGAAGCCTGGTCGGCTGTCATTAGCTGAATTTCTTCCTCGGGTTTTACCGAGTCAACTACAACGGGCGGAACATAAGCTGCCTGTTGAACTCCTTCCTGTGGCGGTGGTGGCGGTGGAGGAGGGGGAGCAACATTATCTGTAGGCTGATCGAGATTTTCCATTTCAACAACAACCTGTCTTTCAGTTATTTGCGTTCTGCCTTCTGCTGCTTTCGCGTTGAGATAGGGAGTAATGATCACAGTGCTTATTATAGCTGTTCCGATCAGGAGTGCGATCAACACATTACGATTATACTTCTTGCGCAGTTTATATGCTCCGTACTCCTTATTCCTAAACTCAAAAACTATATCATCAAAGGCAGGTGCTCTAAATTTTTCTTTTGCCATTTTCTTAAGGTTTACGGGTTATCTGGCTGAAGCAGTGGCGGTGGATGCAATGCCTGCAGCACGTTCCACCATCAGTTCTTCGTACCATGTGATCTTAACAAACGAGTAACGTGCAATTCCGCAGATATTCATCTCGTCGAGAATATCCACAAAATTGCCGTAATTGGCTAGTTTATGCGCCTTAATAAGCACAATGGGACCGGTGTCATCGTCTTTTTTCAACTGAGCCACCATGCTTTTGGCCGAGTCTTGCGAAATTTCTATTCTGCCGGAAATTACTTCAGCATTGAAATCGTTGATCTTCTTGAACAGTGCTTTATTTCTGTCGAGAAGAATCCTGCGGATTCCTTCCGCGCTGAAATCTGTCTCCGTAAGAGGAGGCAGAATGGGCGGATTAGCGCTGTATTCCTCTGGTTTTACGGCACCGGGGTAGACATAAACCTTATCATCCGGGCCGAGCAGAACGTTCACAGTACGACTGGCTGAGATCTTGGGTGCTTCCTGTTTTGTCGGATCCTTGATCTTCTCAGGAAGTACTATCTCCATTACCTTGGCCTTGCTGAAAGCAGTCGTAAGCATGAAGAATACGATTAGAAGACACATAAGGTCAACCATCGGGGTCATATCAATGTGAGGGACTTGCTTTTTAGCCCTCCTTTTTCCTTTTTGCTGGTCTTGCTGTAGTATCTGTGCCATATCACTGCTGGATTTCTTCAAGGTTAATTTTTACTGCCTCAAGGCTCGTAATCAGATTAAACCTGTTTACATTCCTGTCCTGAAGTATGTCAAGAACTTTTTCAACCATTTCAAAACTGGTTTTGGAATCCCCCTTGATGGTAGCCTTAATGTTTGGATTCACCTGACGTGCAACCAGTATCCAGTTGGATAGCTGATTGTCTGTCGAGTCCATTGGAATTCCAACCTGCAGTCTGGTTCTTTCGTTATTGTCCTTGGCATTCAGGAATTGCTTCATATTTCCGATTGGAACACCCATTGAGGATTTCTGTTTCTCGAAGGTCCTTAGTTCAGTCTCTGTGAATTCTATACCGTAACGTTCTCCCATGGCCGCAAGGATTTTGGGCCTGTATTTAAGGAGAGTGTCGCCTCCGTTGTCGAAATTCATGAAGACTTTGCCATCGGGTGAAAGCAGGAATGTCATAATATTGAAATCAGGCAATGGTGTCTCTGATATTGAAAAAGGAGTATCAACATTTGCCGGTTCCGGCTGCCTGATCGTGGTGGTAAGCATAAGGAATATGAGTACCACGCAGAAGAGGTCCACCATCGGTGTCATGTCGATATGGGGCGAACTTTTTGGTAATCTTATCTTTGGCATCTTTTTCTTATTTTAATGATTAAACCAAAAGATTCGTTACTGCTTATTTCTCAGTGAAGCAGCGAAGTTCTGGGTCAGACTGAAACCTGCTTCATCAATTTTGAAGGTGTATGCGTCAATAGTTGAGCTGAAATAGTTAAACGCAATAACGGAAAGGGTTGATCCTGTAATACCGAAAGCGGTGTTTACAAGAGCTTCAGAGATACCCTGTGAGAGGGCAAGTGCATCAGGTGCGCCTGATTGGGCAAGAGCGGCGAACGCACGGATCATACCGAGAACTGTTCCGATAAGACCGATAAGCACCGAGATTGATGCGAGAGTGGAGAAAATAACCATGTTCTTGGAAAGCATCGGCAGTTCGAGAGCGGTGGCTTCTTCAAACGACTTCTGTATCGAGAGGATTTTCTGGTCCTTCTCAAGCTCCTTGTCATTCTGAAGGTCGCGGTAGCGGGACAGACCGGCTTTCATAACATTGGCAAGCGATCCCTTCTGCTTGTCGCACTCAACAATAGCTTCTTCAATCTTGTCAGCTTCCAGAAGACCCTGGAGTTTGCGGACAAATGTGTTGATTCTGCCTTTTCCTTTTGCCCTTGAAAGAGTGATAAGCCTTTCAAATACAAAAATGACAAGTACAAGAACGCATGTCATAAGAATGGGAACGATGAAACCTCCCTTGTAGATAATTCCAAGATAGTTACCTTCGAGAGCATGTCCCTTGGGGTTGCCGCCCTCAAAGTTTACAGGGTTTCCCATTACGTTGACAAACAACAGATAGCAAATAATGAATGCTATCAGAATAGCACTTACTGCGAAAAGATTCGACAGCGCCTCTTTAAAAGAACTTCCTTGTTTACTCATTTTTATCGATTTTGGTTAGGTTAAAATTTTGTTGACTTGCAAATATATGTTTTCAATTGTTTTTTTCCAATAGCTCAACTAATAAATTAAATATTTGTATATGATCTGTAACAAAATCTCTGTGCTTTTGCTTTAATGACCATTATATATATACTTAACCCTGTATAAAAACTATTTTTTGTTAAATTAAAACTGAAAACCGCCGCGGCCTGCTGATCAGGCCGCCGGTTTTTCAGTTATTGTTCCTTACCGGTCGAGTTTGACGTTATACACTCTCGACTTGGTAATCTCGATTTCCTTGCTCTTGAAGCCCTGGGCGCTTATTATAAGAATTTCGGATCCCTGGGGTATTTCAAACTTGTATTCTCCCTTTCCGTTAGTGAGGTTCTCGGCAGCGGTATTCTTAACCCTTACCGATGCGAAGGCTATAGGATTGCCTGCACTGTCGGTGATCACACCCTTGATCTCGTTGGGGTTAATTCCTTTCTTCACTGATGCCTGGTAATCCTGAACCCATTTGAGACTGTTTTTTACGTTCGCGTTGTTCGGATCGAGTTCAAGTATCTTTCCGTAGGCCTCAGCAGCCCTTCCAAGAATGGAGAGCTTGCCTTCAAGGGTTTTTTCCTGTGCGGCTATCCTTGTTTCGAGAGCAGCGATGCCATTATAACCTCTTATTTTTCCTTCGTTGTTATTCGGATTAAGGTTGATCATCCTGTTGTAATAATCCTTGGCCTTCGTGAAGTTTCCGCTTTCCATATTGTAGTATCCAAGGTAGGTCAGGGCTTCCAGCATCTCAGTCATGTTATCCAGACTGTCCTTGGCAGCTGTATTGAGGTACTTTTCAAATTTGGGCCTTGCAACCCCTGTCTTCATATCAGGGTCCATCCTCGAGTAGGTACGGGCAATCTGTGCGACAGCAGGAAGATAATCCGGTGATTTCTGAAGCACTATATTCAGGACTGAATCGGCCGACTTGTATTTTTCGGCATTGTAATAAGCCCTTCCTATGAGCATATATTCATTAAGATTGTCTCCCTTTGAAGGATCAATCAGCATTGCCCAGGTCTTGGCAGCCCCTTCATATCTCCTGAAAGAGTTGTAATTGCTTGCCATTTCACTTAGAATGGCCCTTTCAACCGGCGTTATCGGTGCATTTTCGTCGGTGCGCTTGGTTTTGAATGCAAGATCAAACTCCTGGAATGCCCTGTCAAGGTCCTTGTCGGCAGCAGCAATCTTTGTTTCAAGATCGCTCACCTTCTTTGTAAGCTCATCAACTGATGCCGCAAATTTGGCTTTATTGGCAGCACTGGCTGCAGCCATCCTCGATTTTTCCCTGTCGAGCTGGTTCTTAAGCGAATTAAGTTCGTCAAGGTTTTTTGTATAGTCCTGATTTTTCCTGATAAGGATTCTTGCCATATAGTGGTGGTCCTTCTGCAGCAGAGCATCCTTTTCAACCACCGCGAAGAGCTTCTCCATGTACGAAAGAGCCTTGTCGTAATCGGGATTATCCTTTTCATAGTATGAATAGCCGGCGAGACGGTTCATGTAGCCCCTCGACTGATCGACTGCAAGTATCTCCTCAACATTAAGGATTACTTCCTCATAATCACCTGCATAGAAGAGAGAGTTAACATACCTTATTTTTGCCGGGATGTTGCCTGCCGTGAGATCGAGGTATTTCTTGAAGTTCGCCTTCGACTGTTCTAGACGGCCTGCGCGCCAGTATAGCTGACCGAGTTCCCTGTAAGCCGGGGCATAGTCTGCATTGAGGCTGATGGCTTCCTCAAAGTTGTTGATTGCCTGGGGGAACGCACGGGCCTTGAAATATACATAACCGATCTTCATGGCGGCTGTAGGTGACTGAGGATCGGCAAACTGGGCTAGATTATAATTCCTGATCGCGTTAGATCCGTCGTTTGCTATCATGTAGATATCACCGGCCGTGAAAAATATCTCGGGATTCTTTTTGTCGATGGTCAGAGCCTGCCTTATAAGAGGAAGGGCGAGACCCGTATCAACAGTGTTTTCAATGGAGTTTACATATGATTCGGCTATCTTGGCAAGCGCAAAAGCATATTCCGGTGCCGGGGGAGTCATCTTCTTGATCTTCTTGTAGGGAAGAAGAAAACTCCTGGCCTTCGTTCTCATTTCATCTGCTTTTGCATTGTCGCCACTGTAGTTGGCTATTTTTGCAAGACCTATGTAATTAAGAGGATCGTTAGGATTTGCATCGATCCCTTTCTGATAGATCTCACTTGCAGCCCTGGTGGCTGCAGCCAGTGTATTCGAAATAGTATCCGCGAAATAGTTGAGAAGGTAGTTATCTCCCAGATAGAAATAGTATTTGCTGTTGCCCGGCTCTTGTTGAATCAGGGCATTATACATTTCCTCCGCCTTATCATAAGATTCACTTTTGGTAAGCTGGATGGCACTTTTCAGATCCTGTGCCTGAATCCCTAATGCCATTACAACAGAAAAGACTCCTGTCAGCAAACCCATTCTGGTAAACATCAAACTTTTCATCGTTTTCAATTTTGATATCAATTTATAGTTTTAATTTATTTTCTCTTTTATACCACCCGGTTTTTGTAAATCCAACATCGGCTTTCTTATTTCTTTTAAAAATGTTCTTTTATCCTGTTTTCAAATTCACTTTCAATCCCGGTCATCAACCCCTCTTCCTTTCCCTGCGCCCTGAGCCCTGTGCCCTGCGCCCTGTGCCCTGTGCCCTGTGCCCTGCGCCCTGTGCCCTGCGCCCTGTGCCCTGCGCCCTGCGCCCTGAGTCCTGCGCCCTATAATACAAACATCAGGCCAACTCTTTCGCCTCTTATCTATTCAGTCCTCATCTGAACCAGTCTGATCGGCATGTTAGCCGGTACAAGTCCCGATTTTAGCACTATCCTCTGACCCTGTTCTCCTGTTGCCCATTGAATAAAACCTAATCCAAGCCCGGTGAAGGTTTCCCTCGAGGTCATGTACACCTCTCTTATAAAAGGGTATGATTTATCGGCAATAAATCCCTGGTAGGGCCTGTAATATGAACCGTCGGTGGAAAATTCCTGCTCAATGGCCAGTACATTCACCCTGCTCAGGAACATGGTACTCTGGGGATCATGTTTGTCGCTTACCCAGTTGACGCTTATTATTCCGAGGGCATCGGGGTTTCTGGAAACAAATTCAATAACCTCTGCGTTGCTGTTGACTGCAAAGAAATTAGAGCCCAACGTGTCGGAGATCTCAAAACGCTCCTTGAAATATCTTATGTTTCCTGATTTCGTATTGTCGAATATTACACTGATCTTTCCAAGCTTCGACTTATTATCCAGTTCTTTCCATTCGGTGACCCTGCCTTTAAAAATATCGGCAACATTGTTGAAGGTCATGAGGGTGTCGTGATTATCCTTATTGGTTATCAGTGCCAGGGCATCCCATGCAAATGCAACTGAGCGCACTACTATGAGTTGTTCCTTCAGCCATGCAATCTGATCTTCGGTCAGTTTACGGCTTGTAACCATCACTCTCGCGGTATCTCTCATGAATTGGTTCACTACATCCACTTCAGGCATGTACAGGGGCTCTATGAAAGCATTCTGGTACAGCGATGTAAAGGTATAAACCTCAGTATCGATCAGAGGCTGAAAGGATTCGTCTACAAGAATCCTGATATTTCCCCTGGTAGGAGTCTCATCAAGCTTCTGTTGCCCGCCTGATCCGCATCCGGCTGTAATAACTGCAAGTAATACGACGGCACTCAGGATCCTGATTCCTGAACTAAACTTATTCTGAGTAGTAATATTCACAATATTCTCGGACTTAGGTATACAATTCCGGATTGCAATAATAATAAATTTTTGAAAACAATCAGATAAATTCATTTTAATATCCTTTCTGACAAATCTCTTATTAATATTCCCCGGAGAGCTTCTGACAACTTTAAAATCAGCAAACAGCCGGTTTTACTCATCTTCTTCATTATCTGGCTTGAAAAACAGATCCCTGATTTTAATATATGAGGTATAAGCCCTGTATACACCGTAAAAAAGGCAGACAGCACCGAAAATGACAAGAATTGGTCTGCCGAGAGTCGAAAGGCTTGAGTCAAAAATAAAGATCAGAAATATACCGATGCCCAGGTAGAATAACACCATGAAAGCGCTCAGAACGGCTCCCATTTGCTGCATCATTTTATTTTCATTCATACCGAATTGTTTAGTTAACAAAATAACGAATAATCAAAATGAGATCAAAAAATATTTTTACCAAGATACGAATTTCTTACACTAAATTCTAATGTTTTTAATGGATTTTAGTAAAAGCGAGCTGTCTCCGTAGCTCAGGAACCTGAAATCCTTATCAAGAGCGTGGCGATAAATTTTTTTCCAGTCATTTCCGGTCCATGCCGACACGAGGAGCAGCAGAGTACTCCTTGGCTGGTGAAAGTTGGTTATTATCCCTTCAATCATCCTGAAGCGGTATCCCGGAACTATTATTATGCTTGTTGATGCTTCCAGCTCTCTGATCCCCAGATTGCTAATATGGTTTTTCAGTGCATTCAGAGATTCGCTTACGGGTATCTCCCTGTCTTCCCCGTAGGGTTCCCACTGGTTTACCGTGCTTTTAGAGCTTTCAGTCAGTCTGCCCTCAAGGGCTTTTACTCCAAGCCAGTACAGACTTTCAAGAGTCCTTACCGGGGTTGTTCCTACTGCAACAGTCCTGCCATGGTTTTCAAGAAGTTTTTCAATCGTTCCGGCCGTCACCGAGAACCGCTCGCGATGCATAGTGTGCCCTGATATGTACGGTGTCCTTACCGGCTGGAATGTTCCGGCACCGATATGCAGGGTTATGTTTGAACGACTAATTCCCTTTTTGTGCAGGGAGTCGAGCAATCTGTCAGTGAAATGCAGACCGGCTGTAGGCGCTGCCACCGAACCTTTTATTTCCGAATATACTGTCTGATACCTGAATCTGTCCTCGTTTTCATCTTCCCTGTTTATATAAGGTGGCAAAGGGATATGTCCCGATGCTTCAATTACCTCGCTGAAGCTGAGATGAGGATTTTCCCATGAAAACCTTACTCTCCAGGCTTCTCCCTCGCTGCAGATCCTTTCTGCAGCGAGGGAATCTGATTTTCCTCCTGCACTGAATTGCATAGCCAGAACTCCGCCTTTCCATTTTTTGAGATTACCGATTATGCATTTCCATTCAACTGGTCCCCGGGAGGACAAAGACAGTTCGTATGAATGGGGGAAAAGGGGTTCAAGGCAGAGAATCTCGATAAGAGCCCCTGATTCTTTCCTGAACAGAAGCCTGGCGCTTATAACCCTGGTATTGTTAAAAACCAGATGGCTGCCTGGCGGCAGATAATTCCCGATATTTCTGAATATATCTGACGACACTGCTTTCCCATCGTAAAAAAGCAGCTTTGAAGTGTCACGTTCCGGCAATGGATGCTGGGCTACGCGATCTTCCGGCAGATCATAATCATATTCGTCAATCTTTATATCCTGCATCTTGCTTCTGCATTATCCGCGGGGAATCGTCTGATTTCAGGCGATACTTCTTCAGGGAGTGTCGGACCGGGCAGCAAAAGTAATAATTTATAATCTTTCCGTGCAATTGAGTATATTTGCAGAGCAGCAGGCCGTTCCATCGTTCCCGGCCACAAGACCGGGGAAGGAAAGTCCGGACAACGCAGAGCGCCATGCTTTCTAACGGAAAGATATCCGCAAGGGTATGCAGGTGTAACAGAAAACAACCTCCCTGGCTTCAGGGCCAGGGGAAGGGTGAAAAGGTGAGGTAAGAGCTCACCGGTCGCGGCGGTAACGCCGGGAGCCGTACACTCCATGGGTTGAAAGACCATGTATACCGGCGTCGAGGGTTGCTCGCCCAATGCCGGGGGGTGGGTCGTAGGATCCTGCAAGTGATTGCGGGACAAGATAAATGATGGAAACCGTCCGGAATATCTTTCGCAGATGACCCGGGCGGAACAGAATCCGGCTTACAGGTCTGCTGCAATAAAAAAAGAGGTCATGGCAGGACCTCTTTTTTTATTATAGGTTAAATTTATTATGGGTTGAATATGCAATTACTTCAGTTTAAATACACTGTCCTCAATGGGGATATCAACTTCCACCTTCGTGAAGCTTATGACAATATCCATACCGCTTGTTGATGTAGTTGTCTTCATGGGAAGCAGTACACCATTTGTCTCGGTGTAATCCGAGGGATAGGTTTCAACCGTTATATCCATACCCTGCTGGTTGACCGTGGCAGATGTTTTCACAAGAAGACCGGAAGCTTTGTCGATGTACATCAGGGCGCTGGTCCCGTTGCCCAGATCAGCCTTTATCCTGTAAGCCTGTTTGCCGTTTACGCTTTCTTCTCCTTCAAGACTGAGTTTTCCTTCCTGGTGGTACTGGGCCATGTAGTTATTGAAATAGTTGTTGCGGCTTATCTGTTTCACCTGCTCGGGAGTCATTTCCACCGGGCTGGAGGAGCCAGTCATCGGATTCACACTGTATCCTTTTTCACCGTCAAAGACCTGGACCATATCCTGTCCGTTGAAGCTGGTTACCGTCTTGATCTTGTTGGGACTCTTCATCCAAATTTCCGTCGGCATTTCCATGCCCATGATAGAGGTCTTTGCAGAGATCCTGATCGTCTTGATGTCGCCGATCCTGTCGAGTTTATTTGCTGTTGTAAACTTTCCTATGATTTCATCAAGGTTCTGTGCATTCAGAGCGATGGCTGCAAAAAGAAAGCTTGCTGCAAGAATTAACTTTTTCATCTGTGTGGGATTAATATTTTATTAAAAGGTATTAATTGTCTTTCGCAATGCCGTAAGCATTTTCAGGAGCCGTTCCAGTTTTGAAAGCTTAAGCATATTGGCCCCGTCGGATAGGGCAGTGGACGGGTTGGGATGTGTCTCAATGAACACTCCGTCGGCTCCCACACTTATTGCTGCTTTTCCTATGGTCTCAATCATCGCGGGATTGCCTCCGGACACTCCTCTTGCCTGATTGGGCTGCTGGAGTGAATGAGTAATATCCATAATGACAGGTACTCCGTTCTTCTGCATAAGGGGGATGTTCCTGAAATCAACTATCAGATCGTGGTAACCGAACATGTTGCCGCGGTCGGTGAGCATGATCCTGTTGTTACCTGCCCCCCTTACCTTTTCAACCGCGAATTTCATCGATGAACCGGAAAGAAACTGACCTTTCTTTATGTTAATCCATTTTTCGGTCAGGGCTGCCGTCTCCAGAAGATCAGTCTGACGGCACAGAAAGGCCGGGATCTGGAGTACATCCACATATCCCGCGGCAATTGCTGCTTCGGAAGGGTTATGTATGTCGGTTATAACCGGCACCGAATACTTCGACCTTACTTCAGCAAGAATCTCAAGAGCTCTTATGTCGCCTATGCCTGTAAAGGAATCGGCTTTGGAACGATTGGCTTTTCGGTACGACGACTTAAAAATAAATGGGATTGAATACTTGTCTGCAAGTTCGGCAAGACGCCCGGCAGTTGAAAAAACTATTTCTTCGTTCTCAACCACGCATGGTCCTGCAATAAGAAGGAAGTTGCCCGAATCGGTGTATTTCAGGCCCGGAATATCTGGCGCCTTGTGTTTCATTATGATGTAAATATAATAATATCCTTTCTTTTACAATCTTTTTTATCAATAATTGTATTTGTCATTCCACATGTTCCTCAATCGCCGCCTGATCTCCTCCTCCCGCGGATTGGATCCGGGATCATAAAACCTGGTTCCGCTTATCTCACCGGGAAGAAACTCATCCTGTACAAAGTTGCCCTTATAATCGTGGGCATACCTGTAATCTTTATGATACCCCAGATCCTTCATCAGCTTCGTAGGAGCGTTCCGTATATTAAGCGGAACGGGCAGATCTCCTTTTTCCCTTACCAGGGCCTGGGCATTTTCAATTGCCATGTAGGCGGCATTGCTTTTAGGCGCTGTTGCAAGGTATATTGCCGTTTCCGACAGTATGATCCTCGATTCGGGCCAGCCAATCACATTGACCGATTCAAAGCACGCCTGGGCCAGCAGAATGGCGTTGGGATTCGCCAGCCCGATGTCCTCGGCTGCCAGTATCACCATCCTTCGTGCAATGAATTTTGGATCCTCGCCGCCTTCAACCATTCTTGCCAGCCAGTAAACAGCGGCATTGGGGTCGCTTCCCCTTATCGATTTGATAAAGGCCGAGATTATATCATAGTGCTGTTCCCCGCTCTTGTCGTAAATAGCCAGGTTCTTTTGTACATGCCTGAGAACCGTATCATTGTCGATAATTATCTTCTCCGGGGCGGTTTTGTCCGATTCTCCGGCCACAACCAGCTCGAGCGCATTGAAAAGCTTCCTGGCATCACCTCCCGATATTCTGAAAAGAGCTTCATATTCAGTGATTTCAATGTCGAATTTCCCGATATACAGGTCTTTCTCAAGCGCCTTGTGGAGAAGACTTTTAAGTTCTTTTTCGCCAAGCGGATTCATTACATATACCTGACAGCGGGAGAGGAGGGGGGAGATCACTTCAAAGGAGGGATTTTCGGTTGTGGCTCCGATAAGCGTTATAATACCCTGTTCAACAGAGCCGAGAAGCGAGTCCTGCTGTGATTTGTTGAACCTGTGGATCTCATCAATGAAAAGGATGGGATTTGGCTGATTGAAAAACTGTTGCTTCTTTGCCTTTTCAATGGTTTCCCTCACATCCTTTACACCCGAATGAACGGCACTCAGGTGAAAGAATGGCCGTTTAAGGGTATTGGCAATGATCCAGGCAAGGCTTGTTTTACCGGTTCCGGGAGGACCCCAAAGTATGAAAGAAGGTATATTTCCCGATTCGATGGCTTTCCTGAGCACTCCCCTGGAGCCCACAAGATGCTCCTGACCGCAGAATTCATCAAGATTCTTCGGCCTCAGCCTGTCAGCCAGTGGTTGGTTTGCCAGCATGGTTGCTTATTTGCCCAAAAATAATAAAACAATCGGGGAAAGAGAAACATGGCAATGCTGCATTTTTCATATCCTGATATATCTATGTTTATTTTAGCTAATTTTCAACCCTGAAACTCTATATCAGTCTGATCATGAAACGCAATCTGTTCATAATCCTTATCCTTGTTTTTATTGCCGTAGGATGCAGACCTGAATCTTCCGGTCGGCCAGGCTCCTCAGGAAAAATGCTGACAGCCGACAGCGGCATGGTTGTCTCCGCCCATCCGGAAGGCTCAGGGATAGGCGTGGCTATACTCAAAAAGGGAGGAAATGCCGTTGATGCCGCGGTGGCGACGGGTTTTGCCCTCGCGGTCTGCTATCCCGAGGCAGGAAACATAGGAGGGGGCGGTTTTATGATAATCAGGGAAGCTGACGGAAAAACCGCTATGATCGATTTCCGGGAAAGAGCGCCGATGGCTGCCACTCCTGAAATGTTCCTCGATGATTCGGGTAATGTGGTACCCGGACTAAGCACTGAAACCTGCCTGGCTGCCGGTGTCCCGGGAAGCGTCGACGGCCTGCTGAGAGTTCACTCGAGGTACGGAGTCTTGCCGTTCAGGGATGTGATTCAACCGGCTATAGACCTAGCCAGGAAGGGCTTCCCGGTTACTGAAGACCAGGCAGCAGACCTTAACGGAAACAGGGAAATCTTTATAAAGAGGAACAGGCGACTGCCTGCATTTGTCAAGGATACGCTGTGGACTGAAGGCGATACCCTGCGGCAGCCTGAACTGGCTGCAACCCTCGAAAGGATAAGGGACATGGGAAGGGAAGGTTTCTATTCAGGGATTACTGCCCGGATGATAGTCAATGAGATGAAAAAGGGCAACGGCATTATCACAGAGGAAGATCTTGCCGGCTATACTTCTGAATTCAGGGATCCCCTCATTGGCGATTACAGGGGGTATAAGATCATTACCGCTTCACCTCCTTCAGGAGGTGGTGTGATCCTTCTCCAGGTTCTGGGAATGATAGAACCTTTTAATGTGGCTGACATGGGCTTTCATTCGATAGAATCGGTTCACCTGATTGCAGAAGCCGAGAGAAGGGCATATGCCGACAGATCGAAGTACCTGGGCGACCCGGATTTTTATGAAATACCGCTTTCCCGGCTTCTGAACGATGAGTACCTTGAGGAGAGAATGAAAAGCTTCCGCCCCGATACCGTTTCACCGTCTTCCTCAATTCATCCGGGCATTATCGCTCCCGCGGAAGGCAGCCAGACAACCCATTATTCGGTTGCCGACAGGATGGGAATGGCAGTTTCAGTCACGACAACCCTGAATGCTACATACGGAAGCAGCATTGTGGCTGACAACGCCGGATTCCTGCTTAACAACGAAATGGACGACTTCTCGGTCAAACCAGGTGTGCCGAATATGTTCGGACTTACAGGGGGAAATGTTAACTCGGCTGAGCCCGGTAAAAGAATGCTGAGCTCAATGACACCCGTCATCGTGGAAAAGAAGGGCAGACTGTTTCTGATAGCAGGCTCACCGGGAGGCTCTACAATACCTGCTTCAGTGCTTCAGGTACTGGTTAATGTGATTGATTTCGGGATGAATATCTCAGAAGCTGTTGATGCAGGAAGATTTTATCACCAGTGGCTTCCCGACCGCGTAAACTGGGAAAGTGACGGCCTTCCTCCTGCAACAGTTGATAAGCTTCGTGCGGCAGGCCATGAAATGAACGAGAGGAAGAGTATAGGAAGAGTGAATGCAATAATGATAATGCCAAACGGGAAGAAAGCCGGAGGACCTGACAGAAGAGGCAATAATTCGGCTTTGGGTTACTAAAAGGCACATATTTGACATTTTTTGCCGAATTGATATAAAATATAGGGTCTTCGGAAAATAAAATTCATGTTTTACAGTTATTTTACTGTCTATAAATGTATTTGTGAAACAGTACTTGAATAGTTTCAGATATTTATGCAGTTATGAAAAAGCCTCTGCTGATAAGCCTGTTGGGCATTATCGTTCTGATATTTGCTCTTCCGTTTTTTAACCTGATCCGATGGACCTTCCAGGAGAAGAAGCCTCTCGATGTGCTTGTTCTCAATAAAACGGTGCCAACTCTCGACCGGATTCATCACAGGTCGCTGACATGGATACTCAATAACGATCGTTTCGTGAAAAAAGAGAATAAAGCATCCTATTCCTACAAGAAAGACTATTACGGGTTTGCTCCTACAAGACCCCTCAAGGAAAGAGGAAATAAAACTAACGAGTACCATCTTTCTGAAATGATCGACCTTCCCGATAAGACCGATGCAATCTATTTTGCCGATACTTACGGGGTGTTCTTCAACGACTGGTACGTGGGTGTCAATAAAAGCAGGCGCTCGAGAAAGATATACGGAGGCCTGAACAACACCGACTATCTGCTGGTCAATGAAATGAAAAACAGGAACAAGCTTATTATTCTCGAATACAACACACTTGGATTTCCGACTACAGAATTTGAATCCTACAGAACACAGGAAAAACTGGGGATAAAGGTCTCAGGATGGGCAGGCAAGTATTTTGAAAAACTCGACACCACTTCAAAAAACTTCCCTGTGTGGATGGCTGCCATGTACAGGAAAGAATATGGTGAGCCGTGGACATTCACAAAACCGGGAATAGTATTTCTGAGCGACAATAATATCCTGGTATTGGAAGAGGGGACACACCTCACTGATGCCAGGGCATATATACATACCGACGCTGAAAATGCCTCAAAATACGGATTACCCGAAACAGTCGCCTTCGACAAGTGGTTTGATATAATCGACCCGCTTCAAAGCAACGTGATTTCAAGCTTTGAACTTTCGACAACTGAAGCCGGAGATGAACTTCTCGAAGCCAGGATGCTTAAAAACAGTTTCCCGGCAGTTAGCTGCGATTCAACAGGAAGAGCTTTCTATTTCGCGGGTGATTTTGCCAACAACGATGTTAACTTTTGCCTGTCGCGGCTGAAGGGCTTCAACGGCATCAAGGGAATCAGCTACTCCGATAAAACGGGCGATCCACGCAGATTCTTCTGGCTGTACTACAAGCCGCTTGTGAAGACTATTTTCAATAATTACTATAACTCGATAAAGGAGTAAGGGCACGGGGCGTAGGGGAAGAACACCTTTGAGTCGTGCGTCTATTTATTGTTTCCAAACTGCAGTTTCATTGATATCCCTGCATATCTTATCCTCAGATCCATACTTGTAAGATCATTAACCGGCAGTTGAACAAAGGGTTCAACGAGCATGATGCCTGTTTTGCTGTAGGGGAAGGAATATCCGGCCGAAATGTTTGCCAATCCGAATAAGTCGGCGCTGCTGAATGAATCATATTCCTTTTCAACTTCAACAGTTGAAAACATTGTGGCGGAATAATGAGAGTCGGCAGAAGCACCTAATTCATTCATTGTGTATTTGTTGACAACATTGGCTTTCAGTTGCTGACTGATATAGAACAGTGAAGAGGTTCCTGCTGAAACAAAAAAGCCGGAACCTTTTCTTTCAAACAGGGTAACTACAAGATTCAGAGGCACTTCAAGGGCCACCATGCTTAAACGGCCTTCGTATGAGTGGGGAATGGCATTGGTACCGTCGTGCAGGGGGATATTATAGGACATTTTATCCATCTGGCCGCCGTTCTTCAGGCCGAACGACTGCATGGCAAGCGCGAGGCCCGGCCGGACCGATAACCTTCTGGTGATCTTCTGGCTGAGATAAAATCCCATTGACATACCGGAAGCCGGTGACGATTTTTCTCCTGCCCGTGCCATTAAACCCGACATACCTGCCAATATACTTCTTCCTCCGGAACTCTTTTCAGTATCAGTCAATGGCTCAAGAGTCTCTGATCCATCAGCGGGAATTATTGACGGTATGCTGTTTTCAGGCCTTATTTCATCAGTCACTGCATTGTAATATAACTCATTTAGAGCTATGGCAGGAACAGGAACCGGAGAGATATCAGGATAATGGGATCTGCTTTCCGGTGTTTCCCGGATCATCTTGCCTTCACTGACGGTTTGAGCTGTTTTCAGCAATGTTTCCCCGTAAGCGGTTGAAGGAAGTATATCCTGATCTTTCCCTGCAGTCCGGCCGTCAGTGACTGAAGGTTCTGAAACGCTTTCAGGAAGCGGTGTATGCGTCGGCGGAGCTGATTCCTGAACAAGCCTGTCTTCGTTACTGCCGGCTGCTGATTCAACAGTTGAAATAAACTCCAGGTCCGGCTGCCGTACTGACAGCCGGTATGCAACAACTGCTCCAAGGCCGATTAACAACAGAACTGATGCCGCCCTTACCCAAAGAGGGAAGATGACCGCTCGTCTGCGCCTGCCTTTCTGCATTGCCACGAACGAATCCCATCCCTCGTCGGTAAGGTGATCAGAATTGTAATTGCCGAATGCCCTTATTATATTTTCCCTGAGTTTGTCGTCAAAATTATTCATGGCTCCTTTTTTCAGGGTTAAAACTCCTTGTATACAGTGTCCTAAGCATCTTCTTTGCCCGGGAAAGAATAGTCCTTGATGCCGATGCGCTTATATCAAGCATTAAAGCTATCTCATCATGCGTATAACCTTCGATCTCGTACAGGTTGAAGATTATCTTGTAATTCTCGGGAAGATGGCTGAAAAGCGACAGTATTTCTTTTGCCGAAAGCTCCGAATGCACCGGAGGATCTTCAGGTTCTCCAGCAAGCACCTGGTCATCCATAAGCTTATTGTGAGACTGCCATCTCGAGTTCTTACGGTAGTTGTCCACGGAGGAATTGACAAGAATTCTTCCGTACCAGGCCATGAAAGACCTCGACCCGTCAAAATCCGATATATTCGCAAGTACCTTCATAAAGCTGTCATTAACTAGCTCCATTGCTTCCTCATGGTTTTTGGTATATCTGATACAGATTGACATGGCAAAGGAGAAGAAGCGCTTGTAGAGAAGCTCCGTGGCGCGGGAATCCCCGGCCAGGGCCCCCCTGACAAGATCCATGTCTGACATTGACTGTTCATCTTCTTTTCTCCTTTTCATTTCCATCATCCGGATTAAGCCACATCAAAATAACTTAATTCGAATGATTTTCCGGCAGATTTATCCATATTTCTGCTTTACCGGAATACAAAACCAAACTGAACCTCAAGCCGATTAAGGTGTGTAATGATCTCATTCATAGCCTGTCTCGTCCCATTTTGTTCGTGTTTGTAAGTGATCTTCTGATAACGGTAACCCACGCCGATATTCACTGCATTACGCCTCCAGGATGCCAGTTCCATGCCTGCCCCGGCATTGAACATCAGACCTCCCTTCGATTTTGGGACAGTGTAATAATAGTATCGCCCGTCTTCAAGTTCCCCGAAGCTAAAGGACCATCCGCTCTTGATCCATGCGAAGGGTGATATCCGCGTTTTGAGCGGATGATACCTGAGATCGGCATATACAGGCATCACTGTCACATCAAGATCTTCATAGCCTGTACCGAAGCCTATACTCAGTCCATTTCTGAAAGTATAGGCGTTTGAAAAGTGAAAACTCATGCTGCCGGTTCTTTTCTCGTCATTGCGACCGGTTAGCGACGATGCTGAAAACCTTATCGAATAGCCTTGCCTGTCAATAAGCGCTTTTTCAATTCCCTGTGCAGGCGAGTTTAGCGTGATATCGGATTTATTCAGGGTAATCACCTGGGGAGAAGTAATTCTCATCTTCAGGGAATCTGGACCGGCCAACAGTATGGTGCCGGTCAGATGCGAACCGCCCTTAAGTACCACGGTCTGTTTTTTGCTGTTTTGAGCAGAAAGTGATATACTTAAAGCGATGATCAAGATAACCGTTATAATTCTTTCAGAATTCATATTTTATTCTTCATTTCCTGTTATCTGGATCCGGCTTAGTTCCACTATGTTCTGTGGATTGGAATAGTCATACTGGTATATTCCTTTTTCTCCGACAAGCATGAGCGTACCATTCATTGGAATGACATCATAGGTGTTGAAATCGGGATAATGAGCTATTTTCCTGTTTATGATCTCAAGTGGATCCGATTTGTCGTATATCTTCAGTCCGGCCGTTCCGTCACAGATAAAAAGAAGGTCTCCGTCGATCCCGAGCCCGTGTGGGTTGTACATTGGATATGATTTCACCAGGTAAGGATTTTTAATTGATGAAATATCAATGACTTCAAGCAGGTTCCGGCCATTGGCGCACCTGGTTCCCGAACGAAGTGTAACATAGGCATAGTTTTCATCGGCCACCACCGGATCGCAGGCGGTTATATGGTCATAATGAGATATGAGTCCGGGTTTCGTTGCATCGCTGACATCATAGATCAGCATACCTGTAGTTGTTCCGACAAAAAGTTTCTCGCCGAGCAGAAAGAGTGTTTCCATGTTCCGGGAGACGTCAATGCTGTCCACAATGCTCATTTTTTCAGCATTTGCTATATCAACTGTCTTCATCATCCAGGGATGGGCAATAAGGTAGAGGTAGTGATCATTAAGCATAAATCTTGCCATCGAGCCTGCCGTTCCGGCTCCGGCCGACCACTTTACACCGACTTCAGCAGCTTGTGTAAATGTCATATTATCCGTGTAAAGACTTCCGCCCCAGCTCCTTCCGAGTTCGCGTTCCTCTGTAATCGTCCTTATTTCCCAGTCGACAATAACGCCCTGTGACTTGTCAACATTGGCATATGGATACCACTTGTCACCCTCCGGTACAATATCAGGGAATATATTCTCGATCCTGTCGATTTCAATGGGGTTTTCAATATCGCTTATATCTATTGCAACAAGATCGATATAGCTGTCAGCAAAAAGAATATTCCCACTGATTGCCATATCCACATTTCCCAGTATTTCGTAAAATGCGGTTTTAGATGGATTGGCGGGGTCGGAATTATCGATTACATGGATGCCTTTGCCTGTTTCGTTAACAAAGAGATAATTATCCTTGAAATAGATCTTTCCCGGTTGAGATATTTCAATAGGATCACTCTTTGTGAAACTGGTCCGGAATTCATTGAATGACATATATACAGGTACATTGGCCTCATATGTAATCCGTTCCACGGTTTTGTCCGAACATGAAGACATAAATGCTGTCAGGATGAGAACCGTTAGTGATAATTTGATTGTTGTTTTCATTTCAGGATTGTTTTTTATTGTTGATTTCTTTTATATTGCTGGTTTTCAAAGTTCGAGGTTGACAGTTGACAGTTAAAAGTTGAAAGTTGAAAGGTTATAGCATAAGCGTTAAGCATTCAGGATTAAGTGTTTAGCGTTCGCAATTAGTCCATTTCAGGATTCAAAACCTGTCCGATGAACAGCAGGGTGTTAGTTGTACGCTCTCGTATTGCAAAGACAAATGACTTGTCGATAATGAATTGATCTGGCTGGGATGGATAAGATTCTCTTATTGCAATTGTTGTCACTGCTGCAGCTTCAGTTCCGTCCTCATCGACATCGACGAAGGTGTTCTGTTTAACATAGCTGACAGATATCTGACTGTCGGATATACCAGACAGATCTGCCGATGGATTAAAAGCATCAACCATACCCATGCTCTTTAGCTGGTCGTTAAGGTATTTATCGTAGGAGAATTTGAACTTTGGCATTGTAACATTTGTTTTGCCGAACTCCTGGAGTGCATCAAGGTCGGAACAAAGCTTATCCCATACCTGGTAAGTGAATGAAGGATAAAACGCGTTCAGGCTTTCATCAGGCACTATCACCACCATGGTGAAGTTGGTCTGGCCGTATGGCATTTCAATTGCCCTGAAGCCATTGTCCCGGGCAAGCTTCGAACCCACCTCGCCCTTCATCGTGGGAACATTGACAGTGGTGCCTCCATCGGGATGGAAAGGAAGTTTCTGTGTCATGGATTTGTCAAACCGGTAACTCCAGTCGCCATTGAAATAGAGGGCATTCATAATGAACATTATATCATCCCCTGAAATCTCTTTTAACACTTCAGGTATTTTTCCTTTAGTATTGTCGCTTGCCCACTTATTGATCGTGGTGAGGGCAGATGGGGCACCAAAATCAAGTCCCTTGACTCTTGCTTTGTAGTCATCGCTCATTGTTGCAAGGAAGGGCGGTTTTACATTGAATCCGTTTCGGTAGAATATCGCGTTTGCAAGGGCGAGCTGTACCTTTGGGTCGACTTTGAGCAACTGTCCGACAAGGCTCTTGTAGGCCTCGTTGATTTCGGAGATGCTCATTTCTGCAGGGTATTTGAGTGTCCCCTGTAACTGCGAATAGGTATCACCGCCGCAGCCGTTGAGAAGCATTGTAAGGGCCGTGCTCGCGCTGAGAGGGGATAACATGAGATTCTTGTTTTCCGATTCAGTTACCTTGGTGAAAAGCTCTATTCCGAACTCGTTGCTGCTCTGAATGGCAATGGGTGCTGCTGCAGTGAGGGTGATGCTTTTCGGTGTCAGGTCCGCTTCTCCATTGTTTTCCTTTGAACAGCTGACGGCAAGGAGAAGAATTGCCAGTGCTGATAAAATTGAAATATTTTTCTTCATTTCTCTTTTTTTTGAGTGCTGAATTAAATTTCGTCATACACTATATATGATTCAAAATGCTGAAAACGACAGGGCAGCTGAATTAATTTTGGGTTCAGACGGCGTACCCCATGCCTCAGGATATCTGCCGGCCTGGTGTTTTATAACATTATTCATTCCTGTGGATTTATAACCTGCCCGATGAACAGCAGGGTGTTTGTCGTACGCTCGCGGATAGCAAAGATGAATGACTTGTCAATATTGAACTGACTGGAATGGGGGCCGGCTGATGTAAGGTTGATACCTATTGTAGTTACCGCTGCTGCTTCCGTTCCTTTCTCATCAACTTCGACGAAGGTGTTCTGTTTCACGAAGCTGACAAATATCTGACTGTTGGAAATACCTGACAGATCCGCGTCGGTTGAGCTGAAGGCATCAATCATACCCATGCTCTTCAGCTGGTTGTTAAGGTATTTCTCGTAGGAGAATTTGAACTTTGGCATTGTTACATTTGTTTTGCCGAACTCCTGGCGTTCATCAAGGTCGGAGCAAAGCTTATCCCATACCTGGTGTGTAAATGAAGGATAAAGGGCGCTCAGGCTTTCATCCGGCACTATTACCACCATGGTGAAGTTGGTCTGGCCGTATGGCATTTCAATTGCCCTGAAGCCATTGCCCCCGGCAAGCTTCGAACCCACCTCGCTCATCATAGTGGGAACATTGACTGTGGTGCCTCCATCGGGATGGAAAGGAAGCTCCTGTGTCATGGATTTGTCAAATTGGTAGCTCCAGTCGCCGTTGAAATAGAGGGCATTCATGATGAACATTACTGCATCTTCTGATATCTGATTTAATACTTCAGGTATTTTTCCTTTAGTATTGTCGCTGGCCCACTTATTGATAGTGCTGAGGGCAGAAGGGGCGGCAAAATCAAGTGCTTTGACGTTTGCCTTGTAATCATCGCTCATGGTGGCAAGGAAAGGCTGTTTTACATCGAACCCGTTTCGGTAGAATATCGCGTTTGCAAGGGCGAGCTGTACCTTTGGGTCGACTTTGAGCAACTGTCCGACAAGGCTCTTGTAGGCCTCGTTGATTTCGGAGATGCTCATTTCTGCAGGGTATTTGAGTGTCCCCTGTAACTGCGAATAGGTATCACCGCCGCAGCCGTTGAGAAGCATTGTAAGGGCAGTGCTTGCACTGAGAGGGGATAACATGAGATTCTTGTTTTCCGATTCAGTTACTTTGGTAAAGAGCTCTATTCCGAACTCATTACTGCTCTGAATGGCAATGGGCGCTGCTGCAGTGAGGGTGATGCTTTTCGGTGTCAGATCCGTTTCTCCATTGTTTTCCTTTGAACAGCTGACGGCAAGGAGAAGAATTGCCAGCGCTGATAGGATGATCGTGATATTTTTCTTCATGTCTTTATATTTTAAAGTATCGGATTAAGGTTCATTATAACATTATTTATGGTTCATCATACATTGCATATACGAATCTCATTGCTGAAATGCGACAGTGAAGCTGAATTTTTTTTTATAACGCCGCGTACCATTTAAACTTTTTAATGATCTGTTCTTATAAATAAATTGTCTCCACCGTCAATGTAGCTGTTGTTAAACAGGACTTTATCCTCGCAAAGTATAATTCTCCCATACAAATAAATACTTGGATTATTCAAATCAAGTTTGAATAAATAAATATCCGGTTTGTCCGAATCAGGTTCGGAATAATCAATGTCTGCTACCCTGAGTTGCCAGTTCCCCTCGGTAACAACTGCTGAATTTTCTGTAAGTGTAAATTCACCTTCTTGTGTTAAATTCAGGAGAACATTTTTGTCTGCCTCTTTTGTTCCAGGTATTTCAGCATAATATTTTGACCATTTCCAGGTGCCGGTAAGCTTGCCCGCGAGTTTTGCAGAATCATAATTCTGAGATTTGTAGCAATCATATAGTTGCATAATGTCAATTCGTTCCGGACTTTTTTCCGAACAGGAATAAACCAGTAATGAAATAAGAATAAAAGCAGAGATATTAAAAGCATTCTTCATAATATTAAACATAAGTTGTTTGTTTACTGTAATTTACAATCTTTTACTTTTACTTTTCTTAAAAGTTTTTATAATAAGTATGGCAGTTTTGTAAAAACGGCTTACAGCCCATATACGAATCTCGGTTGCGAAATGTGACAGTGGGAATGAAAACTTCTCAAATATATTTCAGGGATTTAGCCTGATTCGATTATTTTTATATCGTCAAAAAATTCTGTATGAAAGTATCTCTGATTCAGTTCGACATACGCTGGGAAGACAAGCATGCTAACTTTGCCGGGCTTTCCCGCTTGCTGGGCGGAGTGCCCGAGGGAACTGATCTCGTCATACTTCCCGAGATGTTCAATACCGGTTTTTCACCGGCAGCAGATGCTTTTGCCGAAGGGCCCCGTTCACTTACCTTTGAGTGGATGCGGAAGACATCCCTCGACAGGGGCTTCGCCCTGGCAGGAAGCTACATGGTTTCTGAAGGTGGAAAGCTTTTTAACAGGTGGGTATTCATTTCCCCTGAAGGCGATACGTTCAGATATGATAAAAGGCATCTGTTCGCCCACGGCGGAGTAGAGCTGAATTATACCCGGGGCTCCGAAAGGCTGGTCTTCGAGTACAGGGGAGTGAGGATATGTCCCAATATCTGCTACGACCTGCGCTTCCCTGTCTGGAGCAGGAACAGGAACGATTATGACCTTCTCATCAACTCTTCAAACTGGCCCGAAGCCAGGCGCGATGTATGGCTGACATTGTTAAAGGCCAGGGCTATTGAAAATCAATGCTATGTGGCGGGAGTAAACCGTGTAGGCCTCGACGGACTGGATATAAATTATTCAGGCGATACCATGATGATAGGACCGAAGGGAGAGATAATAGCCTCCGCGGAGCTTTATCGTGAATGCATTATATCATGCGAAGTCAGTATTGAAGAACTGAATGAATTCCGTAATAAATTCCCCGCGAGCGGTGATGCGGATAGTTTTACAATACACGCGTAGTGGCACAGGGCAATGTATTATGTATTATAGGCGATGTATTATAGGCGATGTATTATAGGCGATGTATTATAGGCGATGTATTATAGGCGATGTGCCGCATTAGAAAGGACTGCAAGACCGCAAGACCGCAAGACAATGTATCTTTATTTAGGTTGCTTCAATGCTTCATAAAGCAAGACTACCGGTGGTTTTGCCGTTCTTCCGGTTCCGTCTTTTATGTGATGCCTGCAGCTTGTTCCCGGGGCGGCAATAGCCACTTCACTTCCGCTGTTGCGGATTTCGGGAAACAGAACAAGTTCCCCTATCTTGTTCGACAGTTCGAAATGTTCCTTCTCATATCCGAAGGAGCCGGCCATGCCGCAGCATCCTGAAGCTATCTCAGTGACCTTGTAATTTGCAGGAATTGAGAGCATTTCAATTGAACATGCAGAGGATGAGACAGCTTTCTGCTGGCAGTGGGCATGCAGAAGTATGTCGAGGCTCTTGTCGGTAAACGATTCTCTTTTTATCCTGCCGGCTTTGAATTCCCTTGAGATGAATTCATCGATAAGGAAACTGTTTCGCGCTATTTTCAGGGCTTTTTCCTTCAGATCGTCGCCTGCAAGATCGGGGTATTCATCGCGGAAACCGAGTATCGCCGACGGTTCTATTCCCACAAGAGGAGTTTCGTCGCTAACGATGTCGGCAAAGGCTTTTATATTATTGATCGCTATCTTTTTAGCTTTCCTGAGCAGTCCTTTGGAAATGAAGGTTCTGGCACTCAGGTCATGACTCACGGTAGTTACCTTGTAATTCAGGGCTGTCAGCAGCCTGACCGCTGCAATTCCCGCTTCAGTGTCGTTGTAATCGGTGAATTCGTCGACGAACAGGCATACTGTTCCCCGCGGACGGGAGGGATTCAGTGCCGGCAGATTCTTCTTCAGCCATTTCCTCATGGTCGTCCTGTACAGTAGCGGGATCGACCTTTCCCTGGCAAATCCTATCGTCCTTTTGAGAAGGTCTGAAAAGAATTTGTTATTGAGGAAAAAGTTGTAAACAGCCGGAACCAGCGATCCGATACGGTTAAATGTCGCGATGTAGGCTATCAGCCTGGTACGGAGCGGTATTCCGTGTCTGTCGTACCAGTGCTGAAGGAATTCCGACTTCATTTTTGCAATGTCCACACCCGAGGGACATTCGGCCTTGCATCCCTTGCATCCGACACACAGATCGAGAATATCATAAATCTCTTTATGGTCCCAGGGGTCTCCGTCCCTGATGCTGAGGAATTCCCTCAGTATGTTTGCCCTTGCCCTGGTGCACTTGTATTCATCCATGGTTGCCATGAAGGTCGGACACATGGTTCCTCCGATTTTCAGCGACTTGCGGCAATCGCCCGATCCGTTGCATTTTTCAGCTGCCCTGATGATGCCTTCGGTAGATGAAAAATCGTAAATTGTTTCAAGTTCGGGGGTTATGGTGCCCGGTTCATACCTGAGGAAGGTGTTCATCAGGGGAGTGTCGACTATCTTTCCCGGGTTAAGTATGTTTTCAGGATCCCAGGCAGCTTTTAGTTCCTTGAGAAGTTTGTAATTCTCTTCACCCAGTATCAGCGGAATGAATTCACCCCTGAGCCTTCCGTCACCATGCTCACCGCTGAGTGAACCGCGGTATTTCTTCACGAGTCTGGCAGTTTCAAGACCGATGGTCCTGAAAAGTTCCACATCGCCCGGATCCTTAAGGTTAAGGACAGGCCGTATATGCAGTTCTCCAGTACCGATATGGGCATGATACACTGAATCTTTTCCGTGGGCGGCTAGCAGTTTTGCAAAATCATCCATGTAGGCAGGCAGATCCTCCACTCTTACAGCTGTATCCTCGACCAGGGAGACTGTCCGGCCGTCACCTTTCATGTTTCCCAGAACACCAAGCCCTGCCTTGCGGAGTTCCCAGGCCTTTGCCATATCCTTTCCCCTTAACACAGGGTAGGCATAACCGTATCCTTCGGCTTTCATGGCATCAATAAGGGCTGCTGTGACCGACTCTGTTTCTTCTTCGGTATCCCTGGCAAATTCAACCATCATGATTGCACCCGGATCACCTTCGATAAAAAAGCGGTTGTTCCGCTGGCTGAGGTTTTCCTTGGTAAGCTCCAGAATCCTGTCGTCAGTAAGCTCAACCGCGGTGGGTTTGAACTTGAGGGCAAGCAGGTTCGCGTGAAATGCCTCGTCGCGGTGCCTGTGATGAACGCACACCAGTGTTTTGTATGCAGGCGGAAGGGGAACAGTATTCAGTTTAATCTCCGTCGTGACTGCAAGAGTGCCTTCCGATCCGGCAAGCAACTTGCAGAAATTGAATTTTTTGCCGGAATTGCTGTCAAATATTTCGGAATCCAGGAGAAGATCGAGTGCATAGCCGGTGTTGCGCCTTGGAATCCGGGGATCGGGGTAACCTTCCCTTATGGAGGTCTGATTTTCAGGCTTGCTGAGCATATCCCTGATGTTCCTGTAGATCTTTCCTTCCAGGTTATCCTGTTTGCATTTGCTTTCAAAAGTTTCTTTGCTGACAGGACCGAATACGGCTTCACTTCCGTCGCTTAGCAGAGCTTTGATCTCAATCGTATGCTCCCTGGTGGACCCGTAAACAAGTGAATGTGATCCGCATGAGTTGTTGCCCAGCATTCCTCCCAGGTTGCATCTGCTGGAAGTTGATGTTTCAGGACCGAAAAACAAACCGAAAGGCTTAAGGTACATATTCAGCTCGTCGAGAACCACTCCGGGTTCAATCCTTACCCAGTGTTCCTCACGATTCAGCTCAAGAATCCTGTTCATGTGCCTTGAGATATCCACGATTATTCCGGATCCGACAACCTGCCCCGCGAGGGAAGTCCCGGCTGCCCGCATAGTGATCCCGATCTTTTCCTCTGACGCGAACGCGAGTATCTTTTTAATGTCGGAGGAATTCTTCGGCCATACTACAGCCAAAGGCTTTTCCCTGTAATCGGAAGCATCGGTGGAATATATCAGCCTGCTTACCCTGTCGTATTTAAGCTCACCATCCAGTGACTCTTCGAGTGAATTAAATTTTTCTACCGGAAACTCCATGAAGATTGAATTTTTGATGCGCAAATTTAAGAAATGATTTTATTTATATGCTGAAATGCTTTTACTCCTTAATGTTTTTTTGGCATGGATTACTTGTTGAAAATAATCATGTTGATTGTCTTGGTTATATAGGGATTTTCTTTCTACTTTTAGAGAATCTAGTAATAAATTTTAACTTATTGATATACAATGGAATTAATTAACCAAATCAAACTGAACGCAAAGAAACTCAACAAACGCATAGTCCTGCCTGAAGGATATGAGCAAAGGACCCTTAAAGCTGCCGATGTCGCGATAGGCGAGGGGCTTGCACAGATAATACTGATAGGCAATCCAGCGGAAATTGCATCGAAGGCTGAGCAGCTCGGACTGAAAAACCTAAGCAGGGCAGTTATTATTGATCCGCGTTCCAACCCAAAGAAGGATCACTATATTGAAATGATGGTTGAGCTCAGGAAGAGCAAGGGACTTACAAGGGAAGAAGCAGCAAAACTTATTGAAAATCCACTTTATCTCGGGGTTATGATGATCAAGAACGGGGATGCCGACGGTGAGGTTTCGGGAGCCGATCATCCAACAGGCGATGTACTGCGTCCGGCTTTTCAGTATGTAAAGACTGCACCGGGTATTTCGGTTGTATCGGGCGCTTTTATCATGATATTGAAAGACAAGAGCTTCGGTGAGAACGGAGTTTTATTGTTTGCCGATGGAGCCGTGCATCCCGATCCGACCGACAGGGAACTGGCCGAGATAGCCGTGGCCAGCGGACAGACTGCCAGGGCAATCTGCGGATTTGAGCCCCGCATTGCATTATTGAGCTTTTCAACAAAGGGAAGCGCGAAGCATGATTTTGTCGACAAAGTTGTCAGCGCTACCGGAATAGCCAGGGAAATGGCTCCGGATATGATGATCGACGGAGAACTTCAGGGTGATGCCGCCCTGGTTGAAGCTATAGGGCAGAAAAAGGCCCCAGGAAGCAAGATCGCAGGTAAAGCCAATGTTCTGGTCTTCCCCGACCTGAACTGCGGAAATATAGCCTATAAACTTGTCCAGCGACTGGCAAACGCGGAAGCAATAGGCCCGATCCTTCAGGGTATGGCAGCACCGATAAACGATCTTTCGAGAGGTTGCTCGGTAAACGATATCGTCAGCATGATTGCAATCACGGCAAATCAGGCAGCTGCAAATAAATAGTTATTGTTGTTTAATTTTAAAAAGATTGAAATGATTGTTCTTGTTCTTAACTGCGGCAGTTCATCCATCAAGTACCAGCTGTTTGAAATGGGCGAATCGACAAATATGCTGGCAAAAGGCATGATTGAGCGTATCGGACTGAATGACAGTGTACTTACACATAATGTAAACTCCAGGGAACCATACAGGGTTATAAGCGATATTCCGGATCATACTCTGGGAATAAACCAGGTAATGTCGGTACTTACCGATCCAGACCACGGTGTGATAAAGGATATCACGGAAATCAAGGCTGTAGGTCACAGGGTGGTTAACGGAGGCGAAAGTTACAAGGAGAGCGTTCTTGTTAACAGTGAAGTAAAGAAGCAGATAGAGATCAACTGCGAGCTCGCCCCGCTTCATAACCCTGCCAATCTCAAGGGAATCCTGTCAGTGGAGAAGCTGATACCCGGTGTTCCCCAGGTAGCGGTTTTTGATACTTCCTTCCACCAGACAATGCCCGACTATGCCTACATGTACGCCCTTCCACACGAATACTACGACAAGTACAGAATAAGGAAATACGGGTACCATGGCACCAGCCATAAGTTTGTGGCTTCAAAGGCTGCCGGACTGCTTGGAAAGGATTACAGGAAGCTGAAGATAATTACATGCCATCTTGGCAATGGAGCCTCAATTACAGCAATTAAAAACGGCAACTCGATAGATACCTCAATGGGTTTCACACCTGTCGACGGACTCATAATGGGTACGAGAACGGGAGATATTGATGCCGGAGTACTGATATACATTGCAGACAAGGAACATTTGAGTGTGGCGGGAGTCAATAATCTGATTAACAAGAAAAGCGGAGTGGCGGGTATCTCGGGGCTTTCCTCTGACATGCGCGACCTGGCTGCTGCTGCTGCCGAAGGAAATGAAAAGGCCATTCTTGCCCTCAATATGTACGCCTATAAGGTGAGAAAATATATTGGTTCATATTATGCTGTGCTTAACGGACTCGATTTGCTTGTCTTTACGGGTGGAATAGGGGAGAATGATTTCAAAATGAGGGAAATGATCTGTTCCGGCATGGAAGCATTGGGAATCGAATTTGACCACCGGGAGAATGACGGAGTCAGGGGTCAGGACAAGCTTATATCAAAACCTGGTTCAAAGACAGCAGTTATGACAATCACCACCAATGAGGAACTTGTTATCGCGATGGATACGAAATATCTTGTTGAGCGCCATTCAGTATAATAACAAACTAAAACGACGAATTTATGGTTCTAAGAAGCTTGTCCGACCTTAAGGGCATCGTGGCAGGAAAACCGGTAAGAAAACTGGTTCTTGCAGTGGCCCAGGATCAAAATTGCCTCAGCGCTGTTCTGAGAGCATGGAAGGATGGGATTATCGAGCCGATATTCATCGGCGACAGAGATGGAATACATACTATCTGCAGCGAGTTTGGCTATGACATCTCGGGAATCTCTATCATCCACGAACCTGATATTGACGGGGCTGTTGAAAAATCCGTAAGGATGCTGAGCGGAAAACAGGCCGATATTCTTATGAAAGGCAAGGTGGGTACTGCAAAACTCCTGAAAGCTGTTCTCCATAGGGAGTGGGGACTCAGAACAGGAAACCTGCTCTCGCATATCGCTGTCTTTGAGGTCGGTACTTACCATAAGCTTATCGCCGTGACCGATGTGGCGATGAATATTGCCCCCAACCTCAAGGATAAGATAGCCATAGTGAATAATTCTGTCGCCTTCCTGAACCGCCTTGGATATGAAATGCCGAAAGTGGCAGTCCTGGGAGCAGTCGAAATGGTGAATGAGAACATGGAAGCCACTCTCGATGCCGCCCTGCTTTCAAAAATGAACCAGAGAGAACAGATCAGAAACTGCATTATCGACGGACCGCTTGCCTTCGATAACGCCGTCAGCATCGAAAGCGCAAAGCACAAGGGTATCAGGAGCGAAGTTGCAGGTGATACCGACCTTTTACTGATGCCCGACATCGAGGTGGGAAACGTGCTTTATAAATCGCTGGTTTTCTTTGCCCAGGCAAAGGTTGCTTCAGTGATCCTCGGCGCCCAGGTGCCTATTGTATTAACATCACGATCAGACTCGGAACAGGCAAAGTACGACAGCATACTGCTTGCTGCAGCATCAAGCAAATAGTTGTGTTATGATACGCACGCTGGACCAGATGGTTGAAAGGGTGCTTTTGTCAAAGCGCAGGCAGAAGATCGCTGTAGCCTGGGCCCAGGATGCTAATGTAATCAGTGCTATACACAAGGCAGTAAAATACGGACTTGTTGATGCTATCCTGATTGGCCGGACAAGCGAGATAAAAAATATTTGCAGAAAAAACGGGATAGATCCTTCCTTGTTTTCAATTGTTGAATCGGACAATGAGACGGAAGCAGCTTCAAGGGCGATAAAAATGACCCGCGAAGGCGACGCCGGTATTGCCATGAAAGGGCTTGTCGGAACTGATATGTTTCTGAAAGCTGTGATGGATAAAAAGAACGGGCTGATGATCCCCGGAGCAGTGCTGAGCTATGTGTGTGCAATTGAAATTCCGGCCTATCATAAATTATTGTTTATCACCGATACAGCCGTTATACCTGTACCATCACTTGAGCAGAAGGTGGAGATGCTGAAATATGCTGTTGAAATGGCTGGAAGGTTTGGAATTGATAAGCCAAGGATAGCTCTTGTTTCAGCTACTGAAAAACCCAGCCGCCACTTTTCAAGCAGCAGCGATTACAGCGAGATGCTTAAAATGGCAGAGGAGGGAGAATTTCCCGATTGCATTATCGACGGCCCTCTCGATATCTTCCTGGCATGCGACAGGAAAAGCGTCGCTGTAAAGGGAGTCCCGACTCCTGTCAACGGCGATGCCGATATTCTTCTTTTCCCCTCACTGGAGTCCTCGAATCCCTTTTACAAGGGACTGATGCTTTTCGCAGGTGGAGAACTTGCCGGACTTATCAGGGGAACTGAAAAACCTGTGATAGTAATGTCGAGAAGCGAAAGCGAAATGTCAAAATTCTACTGTATAGCACTTTCCTGCCTTATGGCCTGAAACGGGGCTTTTTACAGGATTTCCTCAAATCATAATTATATGTCCAAGAGGCTAATATTAGCAATCAACCCAGGTTCTACTTCAACTAAGTTCGCTTTGCTTGAAGAAGATGTTATTTTGTTTGAGAAAACACTCCGGCATACCCTCGGGGAACTGTCAGGCTTCAGGCGAATTGCCGACCAGATGCACTACAGGAGAAACCTGATAATGGAGGAACTGACAAAGGAAAAATTCAATCTGGAATCAATTTCTGCAGTTATTGGCAGGGGAGGGGTTATAAAACCGATTGAATCGGGGATCTATGAAGTGAACCGAAAACTTCGCGACGACCTGATTGAAGCTGCAAGGGGCGAACATGCCAGCAATCTTGGCGGACTGATTGCTTCCGACATTGCTGCCTCACTTCCGGCCGCCAGGGCTTATATAGTAGATCCCGTGGTGGTTGACGAGTTGGCCCCCGTTGCCAGAATCTCAGGACACCCGGAAATTGAAAGGGTTTCAATTTTTCATGCCCTGAACCAGAAAGCTGTAGCCCGGCTGTATGCAGCTTCTGTAGCCCGGGAATATGAGGAACTGAATCTGGTGGTGGCTCATATGGGTGGAGGGATTAGTGTTGGAGCCCACAGGAAAGGAAAGGTTGTTGATGTTAACAATGCCCTTCATGGTGACGGACCATTCTCACCTGAACGTTCAGGCGGTCTTCCTGCAAGGCAGCTGCTGGATCTTTGCTTTGACGGTAAACACACTTATGATGAACTGAAAGACATGATTTGCGGTAAAGGCGGAATGCTGGCATATCTTGGGACAAACAATTTCAGGCAGGTGTATGAAATGGCAGATGACGGCGATCAGAAAGCCGTTTTGATCACCGACGCCCTTGCCTACCAGATAGCCAAGGAGATAGGAGCCATGTCTGCCGTGCTGGCCGGTAAGGTGGACGCGATAATACTTACGGGCGGACTGGCTTACCAGGAGTCGCACGTGGAAAAAATAAGGAGCAGGGTGGAGTTTATTGCCAGGGTAGTTGTGTACCCGGGAGAAGATGAAATCAGGGCTTTGGCTTTCAATGGCTTGCTGGCTATGGACGGCAAGATTGAGATAAAAAGCTATGAGTAGGGCTGTCCGGACTTCAGGTTATGGATTTATAGCAGAGATTGATTTTTTCGTTAATTTGACGGCCTATAATGTAAAGTTACAAAATAGTTTTATGATAACTTATCGGATAAAAAAATATAAATCAATCACTAAGATATGCCTTGTGCTTTTTCTTGTGGCATTCTTACAGAACGCGTTGATTAGCGCTGACGGGCAAACTTCGGACAAGGAAATACCGCCGCTGAAAGAAAGGTTGTTCTTTGGAGGGAATTTTAATCTGCAATTCGGCACCTATACCGATATACAGGTCTCGCCTGTTATTGGATTATGGGTGCTGCCGAGGATTGGCATCGCGGCGGGACCTGTCTTTCAGTACTATAAATTATACAAAGCACGTACCTTTATTTACGGAGGGAAAAGTTATATCGAGTATTTGTTTTTGCAGGACCTGCACAATGCCATACCGCTGGGCCTGCATGCAGGATTATTCCTGCATGCAGAATATGAACTGCTCAGCCTTGAATCGTCATTCTTCAAAAATACTCCCTATGATTCAGACAGGTTCCACGCGGGGATGGTTCTTGCAGGAGGCGGCATCCGGCAACAGTTAGGTGAGAGATCGTCGCTGAATATTTCGTTCCTGTGGACTTTGAGCGATGATGTCTGGGGAATATACGGAAGCCCGGAGATACGATTCTCATTTATATTCTGAAGATCAGATATTCAGTTCTTCTCCCTCTGATTTTGCAATGATCACGGCAGCGCAGGTGTCACTATAAACATTGAGGGTGGTACGGAACATATCTAGAATCCGGTCAACAGCAAGAAGTAATCCTATTCCTTCCAGGGGAAGCCCGACAGCCTTAAGCACCACCGCCATCATTACCAGTCCTGCCATGGGAATCCCGGCTGAACCAATGGCTGCCAGAAGCGACGTGAATACCACGATCATCTGCTGACCGAAACTGAGGTCAACACCATATGCCTGGGCGATAAAGACCACGGCCACGCATTCATACAGGGCTGTTCCGTTCATGTTGATGGTAGCACCAAGGGGCAGGGTGAAGCTGGATATTTTGCCCGAAACGCCATCCTTGTTCTCAACCGCTTCCATTGTTAGTGGAAGGGTTGCATTTGACGATGAGGTAGAAAATGCCGTAAGTATCGGAGTGGCCATGTTCCGTAAATGCTTTATCGGATCTACTTTTCCCATAAACCTCAATGCCAGGGAGAGGGTGATGAGAAAATGGAAAAAGATGCCTGCCAGAACCGTTAACATATACAATCCCAGCCTTGAAATGATTTCTTCAATGCCATTGCCACTAATTACCTGCTGGGCAATAACTTTGGCGGTAATGCTGAAAATTCCCACAGGTGCAAACCTGATGACCAGCATTGTTATCTTCATAATTACATCCAGGATCCCGTTCAGAACGTCTGATATAAGCTGCTGCGGCTTTTCATCGATCCTGGTAAGGAAATAGCCGAACAAGATCGCGAAGAATATTATTGAAAGCATCTGGCCCTCTGCAAGGGCTTCGATAATGTTTGTGGGAATAATCTTGATCAGTGTCTGGCTGAAGCTGTCCGACGCTGCTGCAACACCTTCAACAGGCTCAACAAAACCAAGATCGGCACCCACGCCGGGCTTTACTGCATTAACCAGAAGCAAGCCGGTTAAAATTGCTACAAGAGTCGAGAGAATATAAAATCCAAGAGTCTTTGCCCCAAGTCTTCCCAGTTTACCGCTGCTGCCGACACTTGCCACTCCCGTAGAGATGGAACAGAAAATAAGTGGAACAATTATCATATTCAGAGATCGCAGAAATATTTCCCCGATCCAGTTGGTGTATCTGGTTAAATCTGAAAAGTAATATCCAAACAGACCTCCTGCAAGCAGCAATATTAATATCTGATAGTGAAGGGGAATTGAAAAACGGGATTTTGAACTGGTCATAAAACAAGGATTTAAGGCTAAAGAAAAAAAAACTTTCTGATAAAACCGCAAACAGGGAAGATGTATTTTGAATTTCCTCAAGTTCACCACAGTTGAATATTTGAAATCACAAAGAGCAGGGGACGGGAATATCCGCTTTTAAAACTGCAATGTTTCAACCTGTCCGTGTTAAAGAGATTGAAATATGTAACGCGGCTCAAAAAAGTGGCAAATTACATATGTAAACAATTCAAAAAGAACATCATTTTACAAATGTAACACCACAATAATTACAATGATCATTACATCTGTAATTAATCCAGTAACAAAACATCATATATCTATAAAGTATTAATAATCTATGATATATATGGTTTATCTGTTGTGATAATGCAATATTAATTTAACCTGAATGACGATATTCTTTAGAAATATGAGACATGCCTTATTAAAGCACAGTACACCAGACTTATATATGCCTAAACTTAAGTAATTCTTCAATATTATAGGGTATATTTCAACTTAGATCTGTTGAACGTTATTTAATATGCATTTAATCCGTGCAAGGATTCATATTGTTTCATTACATTTGTAAAATAAGATTAAGTTATGTTTGTAAACTATTTATGAATTACATTTGTAATAAAACATGTACTTATGGAATTCTTATGGAAGTTTTATTAGAATATTGTCGTATGACATTAATTTGTAATCAGATATGGTTTCTAATTTGTAAATAATGCTGATTTAGAATAGTATATATTATATATTTACGATGAAAGACAGGATACAGGAGTTTCTTATAAAGGAAAACAAAACATCAGCTCAGCTGGCAGCTGATATTAATGTTCAGGCATCAGGAATATCTCACATTTTATCGGGCAGGAACAATCCAAGTCTGGATTTCATCCTGAAAATGCTTGAGAAATACCCCTTTATTTCCACAGAATGGCTCTTGTTTGGAAAAGGATCAATGTACAAGGAGCAGACATTTGGTGATCTCTTTGGGGGTCTTGATTTATCACCTGAGAAAGATTCAATTGAAAAAGAGCCTGTTCAGCAGGAACCTGTACAGAGTGAAGCTCTGCCGGCTGCAGCTTTACAGAATGAGGTTCTGCAAAATAAGTCTGTGCAAAATAAACCTGATGAAACGCCTGAAAAATTATCTGAAATTATAAGGAATGAAAACCTGGTCCCCAGGGCAGCCCGGGGACAGAGTGTAATCAGGATAGTATGGTTTTTTGATGACAATAGCTTCGAGGAATTTTTCCCTTCTAAACACTGAGCTTTGTTTTAAGCAAGCACTTCATTGCTTATCTTTGCGGAAAAGACCCTGCCGATGGCAAAGAGAGTTGAATACTTCACAGTTAAGAATAATACCAGACTGAATTCCGACATTTTCATTCTTGAGCTGACGACGGCTGAACAGCTGCCTGAGCTTAAACCCGGTCAGTTTGCACAGCTTAAGGTGGAAGGGAGTCCTGATACTTTTCTCCGCCGCCCCTTTTCTATCCATGATGTTGATTATGCATCCAATTCAATAAAAATGCTTATTCAGATTGCAGGAAGCGGTACCCGCCGTCTTTCGCGGCTGAAAACAGGAGAAAGACTGAATCTGGTCTATCCGCTGGGAAATTCATTCACAATTCCCGGAAAGGACAGCAGCATACTTTTGGCCGGGGGTGGATGCGGAATAGCGCCCCTGCTGTTTCTGGGCAGGTATATGAAGTCAAGGGGATTGAAACCTCAGCTGCTTCTGGGATTCAGGGATTCTGAAAGAATTGTCGAATACAGTGAATATGAAAGCATTGGTCCGGTGTGGCTTACAACGGAAGACGGTTCAAGGGGTGAGAAGGGTTACCTTACCGACCATTCCATCCTCAGGAATGAACGTTTTGACCATGTATACTGCTGTGGTCCCGAACCCATGATGAAAGCCGTTGCCGGCTATTGCCGCGGAACTGGCACAGACTGTGAGGTGTCGCTGGAACATCTTATGGCATGCGGTTTCGGGGTGTGTCTATGCTGCGTTGTGGATACTGTTCGTGGAAAACTGTGCAGCTGTACAGATGGACCGGTTTTTAACACAAAGGATCTGAAATGGTAAAACTGGATGTTGCTATTGGAGCAATGAAGCTCAAAAACCCGGTGATGACTGCATCCGGCACCTTCGGGTATGGTTCGGAATTCGATGACTTCTTTGATGTATCCCTCCTGGGTGGAATAATCCTGAAAGGCACCACAATGGAAGCAAGGGAGGGAAATCCCTATCCGAGAATGGCAGAAACCCCTTCGGGAATGCTTAATGCAGTGGGACTTCAGAACAAGGGAATCGATTACTTTGAAAATAATATATATCCTGTTGTTTCGGCTTACGATACGAACGTGATAGTGAATGTAAACGGTAGCAGTATCGATGACTATGTTGCTCTTGCAGAGAGAATTGTAAGACTGGAGAAGATACCTGCCATCGAACTGAATATTTCATGTCCGAATGTAAAGCAGGGCGGGATGATCTTTGGTACCAATCCGCTATCGGCAAGGGAGGTCATCAGGGCGGTAAGGTCGGTTTGGCCGCGGGTCCTGATTGTAAAACTATCACCGAATGTTACCAGTATTACTGATTTTGCAAGGATAGCGGAGGAAGAAGGAGCTGATGCCATTTCACTGATTAACACCCTTCTGGGAATGGCAATTGATGTGAAAAACATGAAACCATCCCTTTCAACAGTTACAGGAGGCCTTTCGGGTCCGGCTGTACGGCCTGTTGCCCTGAGGATGGTCTGGCAGACAGCTAATGCCGTGACAATTCCGGTTATAGGAATCGGAGGGATCTTGACGGCTGAAGATGCTCTGCAATTCCTGCTGGCAGGAGCCGCTGCAATTCAGGTCGGAACCGCTTCATTTATCGATCCGGAATCTGCAGTTAAAATAATTGAAGGAATTAAAAAATACCTGGAGGATAAGCAAATTTTGGATGTCAATGAAATAATCGGATGGATTAACAGATAGCATAATAGCCTTTTTCAGGCCCTCTCCTGAAAGTTTCTCCTAAATCTGTAAGTTTTTAGAGTAAAAGAATTTCAATTCCTTATAGGAATTTTTGGAAATATCTTTAATTTTGTAACTACTAAAAAAGAATACTACAAATCTGTTAATCTAAATCTTCCGTGATGAGTGAAAATGTTCAAATAGATAATCTGGATAAGAAGATTCTGGATATCATTACTAAAAATGCCAGGATCCCTTATCTTGAAGTTGCCAGGGAATGCAATGTTTCCGGCGCTGCCATTCACCAGCGGGTTCAGAGGCTTATAAAAACCGGTGTGATTAAGGGATCCGAGTTCAAGGTTGATCCTGCACTCGTCGGATTCAAGACCTGTGCCTATATTGGTGTGTTTCTGGATCATCCGGGTCATTATCGCGATATTGTCGAGGAATTCAGGAAGATTCCTGAAATTATAGAATGCCATTACACTACCGGCAACTATTCCCTTTTTATCAAGGTCTATACCCGTGACAATGAACATCTCCGGGATATTCTTACAGACAAGATCCAGAATATTTCGGGAATAGTCAGGACAGAAACCCTTATCTCTCTCGAAGAATCGATTAACCGTCAGATTCCCGTACTTTCGAAGTGAACTGGCAGAGACAACAACAGAATCCGGAATATACCGCCGGTAAAGACTGAAAAAAAACCAGGCCGGAGAATATAATTCTGTTTTTGTTACAGGAGAGAAAAGGCAATTGAGATTCAGTGATTCTGAATATAAACGTAAAAACCCGGAGTGAATCCGGGTTTTTCGTGATCTAGCTGGGGCTCGAACCCAGGACCCCATCCTTAAAAGGGATGTGCTCTACCAGCTGAGCTACTAAATCATTCCATATATTATTCCCGGCCATGTGTTAACAGTATTTCATGACGATCTGCCACCTGATCCGGACTGATTTGACTCTGCCTTAAAGAACTTTCCGACTGTTGCTTTCAAAGCTGTTAAGCTACTTATTCAGCTTTACAAATTCGCGGTGCAAATTTAGAATTAATTTTGGTTTAATACAAATTTACTCCTCTCTTTTATTTACATTGTTTTTTGTTTTGCTGTAATGAAATCGTTCCTCATACGTCATCCCTGAAACGGACAATTGTTAATATATAGCAGGGTAGGCATGAAAAAAATTATCGGGACTGTAAGGAAAAGGAAGGTAAGGATTAAACCAGGTTTCTTGCAGACAGAAAGGAGACAAAATATCTGAACTTCTGGTTATTAGCGGAGGACCAGGCAATAATACCCTCATTTCAATAAGGGGTGACATCGATCTGAAAAGTCTAGCGCGGCTGTCGGATGATTTTGGGATAGAAGGACTCGAAAATCTTGAAAAGATGGAGCAAGAGACTGTACCAAAGTAAGACCGGTTTGTCGATAATCCGGGACATTGAATTTATTTGGCCTGAAATATTGCTGGAATCTGTCATAATTTGTAAGTTTCAGGAGTGAATGCATACTCCGGAAACTGACCATGACCGAATCTCAGAAAATCAAAAGTGCATACCGTAATCTGCTTAAATTGGCAGGCAGCACACTGGGACCAGGTGACGCCGGAAAAATTAGGCGTGCCCTTGAGCTGGCAATTGAAGCATGCGCGGGCAAGTCAATTCTCACGGGGAAACCGGAAATTGAACATGCCCTGTCGGTGGCATCAATAGTTGCCGGCGAAATGGGCCTGGGAACCAATACAATCATAACAGCGCTCCTCCACGACTCCTACGGAAGTTTGTCGATAACACCCCAGGAACTTGAGAAGGAGTTCGGTATTAAGGTGGTTGAGATACTGCAGGGCTTTAACAGGATAACCGGCATCGATTCGACTCAGGCTTCGTACCAGTCGGAGAATTTCAGAAAACTTCTTCTCAGCCTTGCCGACGACGTCAGGGTGATACTTATCAAGCTGGTGGAGAGGCTCGATTATATGAGAGACCTAGATAATGCGCCTGAAAAGGATAAGCTGCCCATTGCTTCCGAAACCTATTTCCTATACGCTCCCCTGGCTCACCGTCTGGGCTATTACAACATCAAGTCGGAAATGGAGGATCTGGCAGTCAAGTATCTTGAGCCGGAACAGTTTAGCTATGTTGAAGGAAGGCTCAGGCAGACCGCTGCCTCAAGAAATAAGCTTGTCAGGGAGTTCTCCGCTCCGCTGAAGGATAAGCTCGACAGCCTTGGCTTTAAGTATGAAATCAAGGGCAGGACAAAATCGATTCATTCCATAATGCTTAAAATGAAAAAGCAGGGGGTGGAATTTGATGAGGTATACGACCTGTTTGCTGTCAGGATTATTATCGACAGTGAACAGGAGAACGAAAAAGCCGATTGCTGGAGAGTCTACTCAGTTGTAACAGATCTTTACCAGCCCAATCCCAGCCGTTTGCGCGACTGGATATCCGTTCCAAAATCAAATGGTTACGAATCACTTCACACAACGGTGGTAGGCCCCAGGGGTAAATGGGTCGAAGTGCAGATCAGGTCAACGCGCATGGATGAGATAGCCGAGAAAGGTCTGGCCGCTCATTATAAATACAAAGGTATCAAGGGGGAGGGTGGGCTCGATGTGTGGCTTGGCAAGATGCGTGATATACTTGAATCGACAGAAAAAGAGGGTGATGCTTTTCTCGACCAGGTACGGCCGGGTCTATATACCGACGAGGTCTTTGTCTTTACTCCCAAGGGCCACCTGAGGCAGCTTCCCGCGGGCTCAACCCTTCTCGATTTTGCATTCGACATCCACACGGACGTGGGCGCTTCATGCGTGGGAGGAAAGGTTAACGGACGCAATGTGACACTTAGATACCGGCTTCAGAACGGGGATCATGTATCAGTTATCAGGTCAAAAAATCAGAAACCCAAACAGGACTGGCTTTCCTTCGTGGTTACAGGCAAGGCCAAAACAAAGATCAGACAGGCACTGGGCGAGGAAAGAATAAAATCGGCCGCGGAAGGTAAGGAGATGCTGATGCGCAGGCTGAAGAACTGGAAGCTGAACTACAACGATCATGTAATTCAGAAGCTTATTAATCATTACGAGTTCAAAAATGCACAGGACCTGTACTGCAGCATTGAATCCGGAAAACTCGACCTGCTTGAGATAAAGGAAGTCCTGCTCAGGGGAGAAAAGGAGGAAGCAGCTAACGTTATGCCCCTTGTGCCGGCTCCTGAAAAAGAATCAAGGGATACAGATGCTTCCGTCTATTCTGATTTTCTGGTAATTGAAGAAAAGGTCGACGGACTTGGTTACAAGCTTGCAAAATGCTGCAACCCGGTTTTTGGAGACTCCATATTCGGATTTGTTACAATATCGGAAGGAATTAAAATCCACAGGACCAGCTGCCCCAATGCCCATAACATGATGTCACGCTATCCTTACCGGATAGTGACTGCAAGGTGGACCAAGGCCAGGGGAGCTCCGACATTCAATGCCCTTATCAAGGTCTCAGGAATAGAGGACATAGGTATAGGAAACAGAATCGCCGATGTCATAGCAGGATACAATGTGACAGTGAGAAGCTTCAGTTACAAGGTCGAAGACGGTATGTCGGAAGGAATGTTCAGCATAATGGTACCCAATAATGATGTTCTGTACGGAATAATCCGCAAGATCCAGGGCATCAAGGGTATCCTTAAAGTATCAAGACAAACAAGTGAGTGAGCTTAACTTTAATCTCAAGGCCATGTTCAACAATCTCTTATTTATTTCACTTGCGCCCATCTTTATTATAGCCTTTTATATCTATAGCCGGGACATATATGAAAAAGAACCGATTTCTTATTTGTTAAAAGCCTTATCGATAGGAGCTATAATAGTATTACCTGTAGTATTTATTGAGAAGCAGCTTTCAGTGCCCGCGGAGAAGCTCGAAGGTATTTCCAATGCCGCCTGGATTGCTTTCATAGTGGCAGGCCTGACGGAGGAAGGAATGAAATATCTTGCCTTTCTGCTTTTCTTCTGGAAGAGCAGTAATTTCAATGAAAGGTTTGACGGCATTGTTTATGCTGTTTATATTTCGCTGGGATTTGCTGGAATCGAAAACATACTTTACGTTTTCTCCGGCGGATATTCCGTCGGCATTGTCAGGGCTCTGACGGCTGTTCCGGCTCATGCCCTGTTCGGAGTAGTGATGGGGTATTATTTCGGACTGGCAAAGTTTTATCCGAAGTTCCGCGGAGTTTATTTGATTCTGGCTTTCTTCCTGCCCTTTGTGTTTCATGGTCTGTACGATTTCCTGCTTATGGCCAATTCTCCGTTTTTCCTCTCCATATTCATTCCACTCTTCATTTATTTCTGGATTATAGGCTTCAGGAAAATTTCAATTGCATCCGATGCTTCTGTTTTCAGAAAGAACAACAGGTATTGATATTGTTCCGGGGAAGGAATTATAATAAGCTGAATCAGTATCTCTTGTCGGGCTTTACAGGAAGCTTTGCAAGCTTTTCCACTTCAAGTGAGGGGAATCCGAATTCCTCCACAACTTTTCCCAGAATAAGATAGGTTCCGCTTCCCCTGAACGGATACTTGCTCAGCGACTGTGAGAAATGAGTTGTGTCGAAGAAGTTTCCTTCCGGATCGATAAAACATCCGAAATTCATCCATTCCCCTTTTATTGTCTTGATATACTTGATTGTAACAAGGTGACCGACCATCCTGACTTTCTTGCCGCGATGGCTGAGCATGTCGTTTGCCATTATTTCCCCCCTGAACGAGGTACTGAGCATATCGAACCAGCTTAGAGTGACCGGGAATCCGATCAGTTCGATTTCATCATAGGCGTCATCCAGTTTGTCGTGGACCAGGTCCGGTTCGGGAAGGGAAAAGTTTCGGACCGGCTGTGGAAAAAGTGACCGGATGTTCCTGTGTTTTATTCCATTGACATACATATGCGCTTCCCACAGCAGTACGGTTTTCTTTTTCCCGGTGAAGCGGAATGCTCCCGTCCTGATAAGCAGGATAAGCTGTTCGAGGCCGGGGCAAAGCCTGTCGATGAAATCATTCAGGCTTGTGAAGGGACCGCCTTCATCGCGGATCACTTCGACCGATCGGGCAAACTTCTCTTCAAAATTTTGGATATGAATGAAACCGATATAGATATCCGACCCGTATATTGTTGTCTTGTAAGTGCTTTTGTTGACACATGGAGGATGAATGGCTGCACCGCACCCGCGGGCTTCATGAACATATACCCATGTCCTGTAAAAACCCCCGAAATTATTGATCACGGCAACCATGAATTCGAGGGGGAAATGGGCTTTAAGGTAAAGGCTCTGAAAACTTTCGACCGCGTAGGATGCCGAGTGGGCTTTTGAGAATGAATATCCGGCGAACGATTCGATCTGCCGCCACACTTCTTTGATTATATCCTCGCTATAGCCTTTCTCACGGCAATTCAGGAAGAAGCTTTCGGCGATCTTCTGCATTTCCTGCTTCGACCTGAACTTTCCGCTCATTGCCCTCCTCAGCGTGTCGGCGTCGGAAAGGTTGAGACCTGCAAAATGATGGCAGACCTTGAGCACATCCTCCTGGTAAACCATCACGCCGAATGTCTCTTCAAGTTGTTCTTTAATTACAGGGTGGATATAGTTGAGCCTGTTGGGGTTATTGAACCTGTGAATATATTCCTTCATCATTCCCGAACGGGCAACACCCGGCCTGATTATCGAGCTTGCCGCCACCAGGGTGGGATAGTTGTCGCACCGGAGCTTCCGGAGAATTCCTCTCATCGCCGGGCTTTCTATATAAAAGCAGCCTTTCGTATCGCCTCTTCTCAGGCAGTCCTTTACCTTCGGATCGTTCTTGAATTTCACGACATCATGGACATCAATGTCTATAGCCCTGTTTCTGTGTATTATTTCGGCGCTTTCGCGTATGTGGCCGATCCCGCGCTGGCTCAGGATGTCGAGCTTTTCAAAGCCTATCTCCTCAGCGGTGTACATATCCCATTGAGTCACCGGAAATCCTTTGGGAGGCATGTCGAGCGCCGTGTAACAGCTTATCGGCTCCTCTGAGATCAGGATACCTCCGGCATGGATGCTCCTCATATTCGGAAAATCGGCTATCCGGAGCCCTGTTGAAAAGATCAGTTCACTTATCTCATTCCTGTTTGCCTCCAAAACCGGGTTGTCGATCAGCTTGTCGATCTCTTCCTTTGGAAGCCCGTGGACCTTTCCAAGTTCACGCACTATCGACTTTCCCCTGAAGGTGTTTATGGTTCCGAGAAGGGCAGTGTGCTTTCTCCCGTATCTCTTGAAAATATAATCGATGACCTCATCCCTTTCTTTCCATGAATAGTCGATGTCGAAGTCGGGAGGACTGCTTCTTTTTGGGTTTATGAACCTCTCGAAGTACAGGTTTAGATCAATGGGGTCAACATTAGTGATTTTCAAACAGTAAGCTACTATGGAATTTGCTCCGCTGCCACGCCCTACATGATAAAAACCCCTTGCCATGGAGTACCTTACTATATCCCATGTTATAAGGAAATAGGCTGAAAATCCGAGTTTGTCGATGATGTCAAGTTCATGCCTTATCCTTTCTTCCGCTTCCTTGTTATGCCTGCCGTACCTGTATGCCATACCGTCCCAGGCCAGTTTCTCGAGCAGGAGCCTGTCGTCGTACCTGCTTGCAGAGAATACTTTCTTGTTTTTAGGTGTCTTGAGATCGAAGTTCAGCGAACAGTCGTTCATCAGTTTTACAGTATTGTTCATCAGCCATCTGTGTTCGCGAAACAGATAGTCTTTCTTTTCAGGAGTCATTATGATTTCATCTTCTCCCGCGCACATGGATGCTTTCAGGTGACTCAGCAGGATGTTGTTGTCTGCTGCCCTGAGGCTTTTATGAGCGAAGATGTCATCTTCCGAAGCAAATGTGACGGGCTGAAGAAGCACCATTGAATTTCTGGCGGCTGAATTCCGCGTTGTCATCAGACTGTTGATCTCGGAAGGTCTTATTCCGATGCGTTCATTTCCGAACAGCGGTCTTGCCGGAATCCCGGAAAGCCGGTAAATGGTGTAGGCATTGGAGAACTCAGGAGCAGGGAAGGGCAGGGGAGTCTTCTCAAGGTTATGGAACGACAGGAATTCGTTAAGTTCCTTCAGTCCCTCATTGTTTGCGGCAATGCAGATGTAAAGGAAGTCATTCCTGTTTCTGAACTCTATCCCGGCAAGCGGTTTTATTCCTTTTTTGATGCATTCGCCTACAAACCCGGGAATTGCTGTCGAATTGTTGATATCGGTCATTGCAATGCATTCCTCTCCTGCATCTGCAGCGCACTGTACCAGCTGTTCCACGGACATCATCCCGTAGCGAAGACTGTAATATGAATGACAGTTCAGATACATTTTTAAAAAGCTTTGACTGCTCCTGCCCGTTTTTACACACTGCCCCCTGAAGTAAGGGAGGTCTTAATGTCCGTACATCATATATTTCTTAAGTCTCTCCTCCATCATCTTCTGTTCGTTGGCGGCATTTTCGAGTTGTCGCCGGGCTTTTTCCTCCCTTTCCGAGGCAGTCATTACTCCGGCGGCCCGTCGTACGGCATCGTAGCCGAAGCGGTTTCGGATACTGTCCATGGTGAGGTAGAGTTTTACCTTTTCAGAAGTGTCATCAAAGATGTCAAGTTGCGGGACGCCTCTAAGCATGTGGCTGAATCTGACGCCTATCAGCCTTATCAGCATGCGTCGCTGGTAAAGCCTGCCGAAAAGCTCCTTTGCCACACCTGAAAGAACATGGTCGAAGGAGGTGTATGGTATCCTTTTCTGCAGTGTGTGGGTGTCGAAGTTTGAATACCTTATTTTTACCGTTACGCATGAGGTGAGCTTTTCCTGTTTTCTGAGCTCATAGGCTATCTTTTCTACCATGCCTGAAATAAGCCGGTTCAGCTTTGTCATATCGGTGGTGTCCTTGTCGAAGGTATGTTCACTGCTTATAGACTTACGCTCCGAGTAGCTGATCACGGGGCTGGAGTCGATGCCGTTGGCCCGCTTCCATATCTCCCTGCCGTTTTTGCCCATAAGCGTTTCAAGCATTTCGGCCGGAATGTTCCTCAGGGTGTAAATGGTGGCAATTCCCATCGAACGGAGTGTGTGGTAGGTCTTCCGGCCGATCATGGGTATCTTGCTTATCGACAGAGGATCAAGAAAAGGATGAACCCTTTCCCTTGTCACTTCCCTTTCGCCGTTCGGCTTTGCTTCTCCCGCCGCTATTTTCGATACCGTCTTGTTTACAGAAAGCCCTATCGATATCGGGAGACCGGTCTCCTTTATTATGTACTGCCTCAGCTCGTGCGACCATTTGTAGCAGCCGTAAAAGCGGTCCATGCCGGTCAGATCAATGTAATGCTCGTCGATCGATGCTTTTTCATAAAGGGGAGATCGTTCGGCAATTATATCCGTCACCATGTGCGAATAATTGCTGTAAGCCTCCATGTCGCCCCTGATTATGATCGCATCGGGACAAAGGCTTCTGGCCATTTTCATCGGCATCGCCGAACTGACGCCGTATTTCCGGGCTTCATAGCTGCAGCTCGATACTACACTCCTGTCCGACAGACCTCCTATTATTACAGGCTTTCCGACAAGCCTGCTGTTGCGAAGCCTCTCGACCGATACGAAGAATGTATCCATATCGAGATGAAGAATATATCTTTCTGTATTGCCTGCAATGAACATTGTAAAATGACTTTCGTGTTAAAAAGTATCCGACTCACACTGACAATGAGAAATTTTTCTGAAAAATATTTGCATTTCCCGAAAACATATTATACTTTTGATTAGAATTTAATCAAATTAATGATTGTAATATAATCATTTTTCATGTACTTCGCGTCGAACATAAAATTTTTGAGAAAAAGGAAGGGGCGTACCCAGGATGATATGGCAGCAGCCCTTGACCTGAAGCGTTCAACCCTCAGCGGGTATGAGAACGGCGTGGCCCAGCCCGGAATAGATGTTCTTGTGTCATTTTCGGGGTATTTCAACCTGTCGATTGACACTCTTCTCAAGATCGACATTGCCGGACTGTCGGAAAGCCAGCTGGGTGAGCTGGAAAGAGGGTACGATGCCTATGTGAAGGGGAGTAACCTGCGCGTTCTGACCACAACGGTAAATTCAGAAAACCGGGAGAACATCGAAATGGTTTCTGAAAAAGCCAAGGCAGGATATACAACCGGATATGCTGACCCTGAATTTATCGGGGAACTCCCGGTATTCAACCTTCCTTTCCTTTCCGACAAAAGAAAGTACAGAGCCTTCCAGCTGAAGGGCGATTCGATGTTTCCGATACCTGAAGGATCGTGGGTGACGGGAGAATATCTCCAGGACTGGAATGAACTGGTAAACGGAAAAGCCTATATAGTATTTACCATTGACGACGGAATAGTATTCAAGATCGTTGAGAACAACATCCGGAAAACGGGAAAACTGACTCTTTTCTCCCTGAATCCCCTTTATGAGCCTTATGAAATACATATAAATGAGGTCAGGGAAATATGGAAATTCGTTAATTATATCAGCAATGAACTGCCGGAACCTGTAATGCCTGAGAAACAAATCTTCCAGTCAATAGCAATAATGAAAAACGACCTCCAGCGCATTAAGGCAAAACTGGGGACCGACATAACGGATATCAGCGAGGTCGATTGAGTTATTCTTTGGTCAGTTCAATGATCAGCCGGATGATCTTTTCATGCTCAGTCGCGGGAATCTTCCCTGAATGAATATACCTGCATACCCTGTTTTTGTCAACTATAGCAACAGTGTAGCTGTCCTTGGGTAAACCCCAGTCGGACTGTAATTTACCATCAAAATCAAACAGAACGGTAGTGTTGTATCTCTTTGCCCTGTTGCCGGCCATAGCCCTTATCAGACTATTTGGCTTCCAGGTCGATTTGGTGTCGACAATGCCGAATCCCATGTAGTTTTCAATATCTATCCTCTTGTCGATTTTGATTGCCTTTTCGACGGCATCATTGAATTCATCGTTAAGGTGCGATTCATCAGGATCGACATAATTGATATGAAGGACCTTGCCGGGCCATGAATTCATTGTGAATTCCTTTTTGTCGGCATCAGGAAAGACCCACTCGGGAACTTTCATGCCAACTTTCAGCTTTCCGGCCTGGGAAAACAATACACTAAAGGCCAGAATGGTGAAGAAAAAGGTGAGAATAAATCTTTTCATCCAAATATAATTTATTTTAATGATCTGATGCCTGCCTGTCGGCAGACAGGGAACCCACATGTTTGAAAACTATTTAGATACGTGTTTGTGTATGCAATACATGTGGGTTTCATATTTCATGGTCCAATCTTACAAGATACGAGTTTTTTTTCATCATAAAATAATTTTTATTTTAATGGCCCTGCTTAAGAATGGAATCGCATGTGATTGAATATTACATAGATATGTGTTTATATATTTTATACACGCGGGGTTCATTCAATATTATTTAATGTGTTTTTAGCATTAATAAATTCAACAATATTACTTTTGCAGGTCTTTTAATAAATATATGCAGGAAATAAGGAATGTCGCCATCATTGCACATGTCGACCACGGAAAGACAACACTGGTCGACCGTATCATCCATGAATGCAAGGTGTCGGACGGACGTAAGGATACAGGCGACCTCATTCTCGACAGCAATGATCTTGAGAGGGAGAGGGGAATCACAATTATTTCAAAAAATGTTTCCGTTAGTTACAAAGGTGTAAAAATCAATATTATTGACACACCCGGGCATGCTGATTTCGGCGGTGAGGTGGAAAGGGTGCTTAAAATGGCCGACGGTGTTCTTCTGCTGGTGGATGCATTTGAAGGGCCAATGCCTCAGACCAGATTCGTGTTGGGTAAGGCTATCAACCTGGGGCTGAAGCCTGTTGTGGTGGTAAACAAGGTTGACAAGGAAAACTGCAGACCCGATGAGGTCCAGCAGGATATTTTCAACCTGATGTTCAACCTCGATGCATCGGACGACCAGCTTGATTTCGGAACACTGTTAGGATCCTCAAAGTATGGGTGGATGAGCCGCGACTGGAGGAAACCTGCCACAGATATCACGGCACTTCTCGATACGATCATTGAACAAATACCTCCACCCCGCTTTGTCGAAGGCACAGCCCAGATGCAGGTTGCCTCTCTTGACTATTCAAGCTATGTCGGCAGGATTGCAATCGGAAGGGTGTTCAGGGGAGAGATTGTTGCAGGAAACGACTATACCCTTTGCAAGAAGGGAGGAGAAGTAAAAAAGGTCAGGGTAAAGGAACTGTATGTATTTGAAGGACTTGGCAGGGTAAAGACTCAAAGTGTCAGATGCGGTGATCTCTGTGCCGTTATCGGTCTCGATGACTTTGAAATAGGGGATACCCTGGCTGATCTCATTTCGCCGGAAGCCCTTCAGAGAATCGAGGTGGACGAACCTACCATGAGCATGGTTTTCACCATAAATAATTCGCCTCTTTACGGAAAAGAAGGTAAATTTGTAACTTCACGTCATTTAAGGACAAGACTTTTCAGGGAAACCGAGAAGAACCTTGCACTGAGGGTCGAAGAAACAAGTTCAGAGGACACCTTTATCGTTTTCGGCAGGGGAATTCTTCACCTTTCTATTCTTATTGAGACAATGAGACGAGAAGGATATGAATTTCAGGTCGGTAAGCCGAAAGTGCTGCTGAAGACTATCGACGGAGTGAAATGTGAGCCCTATGAGACTCTTTCGGTGGATGTTCCTGCTGAATTATCGGGCAGGGTAATTGAGCTTGTTACTACCAGAAAGGGAGAAATGACCGTGATAGAACCCAGGGGGAACATTATCCACCTTGAGTTTGACATACCGTCGCGCGGACTTATCGGCCTGCGAAACAGCATGCTCACGGCAACTTCGGGCGAAGCAGTTATGTATCACAGGTTCAGGGCCTACGGCCGTTATAAGGGCGACGATCTTCTGCCCGTGCAGAACGGATCCATCGTCTCACTCGATGAAGGAATGGCAACAGGCTATGCACTCGACAGACTCCGCGACAGAGGGCGCTTTTATATCGATCCGGGAGAGTATGTGTACAGGGGCCAGGTGATTGGCGAAAGCACCAGGGCAAAAGACATTGAAGTGAATATGATAAAGGGAAAGAAATTAACCAATATGAGAGCATCGGGTTCGGATGAGAGCTACAGGATTGCAGCGAAAATAAGCTATTCGCTCGAAGAATCATTGGAGCAGATCAAGGATGACGAATATCTCGAAGTAACACCGATGAACCTGCGGATGAGAAAGATCCCCGTAATTAGAAAATTTTAACAGGATATATGATGAAAAAGTTGCTTCTGCTTCTGTTTCCGGTGATGCTGTTTGGCTGTAACAAGGATTCAGGTTGTTATAAATGCAAAACCACTTTTACTGTCATCGTCAATGACGGCGAAAAGGACCAGTCATACTCCGTTTCAGCCGAGCGAACCATATGCAACACCACTGAGGCCGAGATCAGGAAATACGAAATGGATAACACGGATTCGACAAGGTATTTAAACCCTCCGATGACAATCGACACAATAACGGTTACCAGGTGCTATTAGTAAGCCTGAATCGTCAATAGTCATTCAGGAAATCGATAAGGGGTTTAATGACCTTGCATGCTCTTATTGTATAATCAAAGAAATCAGCTTTTAACACATCCTTATCTGAAACGATAGTTGAAGCGAGGTAACTCTTCATTCTGAGGAGCTCAATATACTCGTTTTCCTTTGAAAAACCCTTTGGTACACCCTTCAGCTTTTCTCCTTCTATCTCCCCGAAAATTGTCCTGAATTCCTTGTTGTCAAGTATCTTTAAAAGCGCTTCTCCTTTTTCTTCTATATTCTCCCTGATCGCCTTAAGCCAGGGCATGGGAGGCATATATGCCCCTCCTGCAATCATACTGTTGTTTCCCGGTTCTATGTGAATGTAATATCCGGCAAAGCGGTCAGCGTTCTTTCTTCCTCCCCTGACGATAATTGCACCCAGGTGTGTTTTGTAGATGGTTTTATCGCGACTGAACCTGATATCCCTGTTAATCCTGTATATGCAGCTTTTAGCTTCCAGCCCCTTGAGAATTGGATCCATTTCCGTTATCCTTCCGATGACAGCCTGCAGGAAACTATCATATTCCGCCCTGGCTGCTTCATAACGCTTCCTGTTACTGCTGAACCAGTCCTTTTCATTATTATATTTCAGATCGCTGAGAAAATCGAGGGTAGATTGACTTATCTGTACCATTTTTCACGGTTTTTACAAAATGATTTGGTCTGGCAAAATAAACACAAATCGGACAGTTGAAGAACTTGTTGCCTTGTTTTTCCGGACAATTGTTTATAATGTTGAAATTTGAAGTCCGGTGTGCAATAATTTGCAAATGATTAATGTTAACCGCTATGTAAGTTATACCTTTGCCTGAAACCATTCCAAAAATGCGCAGAAGATTCATCTTTTTATTATTCATTCTTGCCGGTTTTTCCGTGGTGCTTCGAGCACAACAGGCCGATCACTGGGAGGCCATAGTGTCAGCAGATGAGATATGGTCATATTTTTTGGGATATTCCCAGCCTCCTGCAGGATGGAATGCTCCCGGATTTGATGATTCCTCATGGCAAACAGGACAGGGGGGAATTGGATACGGTGACGACGATGATATGACCGTGGTGCCCAATGTTCCTTCAATTTATCTTCGACGTAATTTTATTATTCACGATACTTCCGTTATAACAATGTTATACCTGTTCGTCGACTTTGACGATGGTTTTGTCGCCTATCTCAATGGTAATGAAATTGCACGGGCAAACATCGGGACACCGGGTATCGAGCCAGCCTTTAATGAATATGCCATTCTCGATTCATACGAAGCCCGTTTGCCTTCAGGAGGTATTCCTGCACGCTTTGTAATTGAAAAACAGGTAATCAGAGAATTTCTGAAGGAAGGGGAGAACCTTCTGGCGCTTCAGGTTCATAACTGCAATGCAGAATCATCTGACCTCTCATCAACCACTTTTCTTATCGCCGGTATCAGTGACGAGAGCCATAATTACAGTGACCCTCCCCAGTGGTTCAGAGATCCGCGTACTGATTTCACGCACCTGCCGCTGATAATTATCGATACAGAGGGCAGGCAGATAGTAAACGATCCAAAGATCACTGCAAGGATGAAGGTTATTGACAATGGTCCGGGAAATCCAAACAATCAATTCCAGGAGGCTACGGATTATGACGGTTATATTGGAATCGAAATAAGGGGCCAGTCATCCCAGATGTTTCCCAAGAAAAGCTATTCAATTGAATTGAGGACTTCCGAAGGAGACGAAACCAGTGCAGCGCTTCTCGGAATGCCTAAGGAGGAAGACTGGGTGCTGTATGCACCTTACTCGGACAAGACGATGCTTCGAAATGCCCTTACATTCCACCTGGGCAGCAAGATGGGAGACTGGCAGCCCAGGAACCGCTTCTGTGAAGTGTGGCTCAACGGCGATTATATCGGAGTATATCAACTAATGGAAAGAATTAAGCGTGACAAGAACAGAGTGGATATCAGTAAGCTTAATCCGGATGAAACGGAAGGTGATGATCTGACAGGCGGATATATAATAAAGGTTGATAAAACAGATGATATTGGACCGGAGGAGTACTTCCAGATAAACCCAAAAATCAGGTTTAACTATTCTGAAAGATACAGATTTACCTATGTCTATCCGAAATATAAGAACATAGCTGATAAACAGAAGTCTTATATCCGTAAATTCATTACTGATGCGGAGAGTACCCTGAACAGTGATTCGTTCAGGGATATGACAGAAGGTTTCAGAAAATACTTTGATACAAAGTCATTCGTTGATTATCAGATTATCCAGGAGTTTTGCAACAATGTCGACGGGTATCGTTACAGTACCTTTTTTTATAAGGACAAGGATTCAAAGGACGGAAGGCTTCATGCCGGACCTCTGTGGGATTTTGACCTTGCCTACGGGAACGAGAATTACACTGATTTCAACCTTGCAACCGACACCTGGCTCTATCCGAAATACCTGGAATTTTATGGACACAGGTTACACTGGTGGGCCAGGATGATGGATGATTTCAGCTACAGGGCTTCATTTGCCGCCCGATGGAAGGAACTGAGAAAGGGTCCATTCAGCACCGATTCCATAATGAACTATATTGATAACACCATAATGTATCTGGGAGAATCTGTTGACCGTAATTTCACAAGATGGCCAATAATAGGCAGATACGTGTGGCCGAATCATTTTGTAGGCAATTCATATGAGGAAGAAGTCGATTATCTGAAGGACTGGATAAGCCGCCGGGTCAACTGGATGGATGTTAATGTTATGGTTGCGGAATCCGTTTCGGGCAGTGCGGGTAATGACATCGTGGTTTTCCCCAATCCCGTCCGCGACCAATTCAGTATGTATTTCAACCTGAAAAATCCCGGTATGGTCAGGATAGTTATAACCAACCTGATGGGACACAGAGTGCACTATGAAGAACAGGTACTGGAAACAGTCGGCGATCAATATATTGAAGTCAACCCCGGAAAACAGACTCCCGGATTTTATGTGGTTCAGCTGTTCAGGGGCAACAGACTGATTGGCAGAAAAAGCATTATCATAGCCAGGTAAGGGGATATTTACTGACTTCAGGTACTGCTTTATATACTTTGTCTATGTAATTTAAACACAATGATATATGAGCCATTGTTAAGTTCAGTTTTAGAGCTTTCAGCTGAATAATCCACGCCGTTTACCGACCATGATTCACAGTCACGTGGAATCCTCAGAATGGCATTGCTTCCTGCCGGGACCTTCAGATCGAGCTGCATCAATCCGTTTTCAATCTTCCAGTTCAATACTACTGTTCCGTATGGAGTCTCCTTTGATGTATTCGCCCAGTTTACACCATCAGGGACCTGCGGGTCGATAATGAACTTCCTGTAACCGGGATGTGAGGGGTCTGGCCTGATTCCGCCCAAAGCCTGAATAAACCATGAGCCGATCCCGTTGTAGCAGTTGTGTATCCTGCTTCTGGCGCCGTTCCAGTGTTCCCAGGTCGTTGTGGCTCCATTGTCTGTCATGTAAAGGTAGCCAGGGTAATCACGCTTTTTTAGCATAGAATACATAAGCTCTGCCTCATGATTAAGGGTGGCCCATTCGGTAATAACCGGTATCCCGACAAGTCCGCAGGCAAAATGGCCTCCGCGCTCATTCATTGTGAAGTCGATAAGCTTTTGCCTCACCGCTGATACAAGAGAATCCGGTACAATTCCTGCCAGCAGGGGATATGCCAGATCAATCTGTGAACCGCTGCCGTAAATTCTGTTTTTATTATTGTAGAATCTTTGGTTTATAAGGGATAAGAGTTCCATCTCCCTTTCGGCGTATTTCCGGGAATCTTCGTCCCGGCCAAGTACTGTCGCTATTCTTTTCATTGTTTCATAACACACTGTCATAAAACAATTGTTGACAAGTCCTATCGATTCCGGATCCGTCTGGTTGATACCTTCCGGAACTGCCCAGTCGCCCAGATACCATGATCTGTATTCAGTCTCCGGCCAGCCTTCCAGGAGGCCTTCCGGTGAATATTTTTCCGCATAGCCCAGCCAGCGCTGCATAGCCGGGTAATATATTTTCAGAAACTCCTCGTCGCCATAGTTAAGGTATGAATTCCATGATGCAGTGATAATGAAACCGCACCAGTACGGCCCTCCGCCGGCACTGTAGGGATTGGGAGCGGTGTGCGGCATACTTCCGTCATCCCTGATGCAGTCTTCCCACGCCTGGAGCCAGTTTGAATATAGAGGGGCAAGGTTGAACATGCTTTGAGCTGTAATTGTTGACGCGTTGCCATCACCTCCGTAACCAAGGCGTTCTATCTGGGGACAATCGACCAGGTAACCACCCAGGCTAAGACATCTCAGGGTGTAGTTGATCATATTGTAGATGGAGTTCAGATCCTCGTCGGAACATTCAAAAGTTGAAGCCTTTGTGTATCCTGTGTGAATGAGAAAGGCAGTGATATCCTCAATTGCCGGTGCTTTGGTCAGACCAGTAATCATCGCGTACCTGAAACCATGGTAATTGAATTTATTCATGAATTGCTCCCTTGCAGTACCCGCGGCAATATAACGGTCGATCTGACCCTGATTCACTGTCTTTCCGTATTTGTCAAGATGATCGCTGTACCGTATTTCGATTTTCTGCCCGGGCTTCAGCGAGCTGAAGTTGATCCTGAACCACCCGGTGAGGGTTGTTCCCATATCGGCAAGCCAGGTACTGTCGTTGATTCTGCCAATCGACACTGCCCTGACAGTATCCATGATCCGGTTTGCTTCAGTCATCTGGGGACTAACCTTTACTTCAGTCAAAGGCACTGTCGACACTGGGATCCATGGTCTATTCCCTTCCCCGGGGTAATCAGTCAGCATGGCGCCTTCAACAAGTTCTCCTCCAAACTGATGCGGTCTCCATGTTCCTATGGTTGAATATCCGCTTGCCCTTGCAGTCCATTCTGAATCGGTAACCAGAACCAGCTCGCGATCTCTCCCGTTTGTTTTTTCAAGCTGTGCCCTTACAAGGGGGCCGGTCCATTGCACCCCCGGCAGTCCCTTGCTGTACCATCCCTGCCCGATCCAGAGAATCAGCTCATTACTTCCTTTTCTTAAAAGATCTGTGATGTCGTAGGTTAGGGCAAGCGACCGCTTATTGAACTGAGACACGGCAGGGGAGAGGACATATTCGCCAACCCTGGCGCCGTTAATCCAAACTTCGTGATATCCAAGCGAATTGACATGTAAATAGTATCTTCCTGACAGCTTGTCTATTGTAAAATCGCGCTTGAGGAGAGGGCTGACACAGAATTCGGAACTGTCGCTGATTCCTATGTAATCTCCTTTCCATTCGGAGTTTTCAAGAAGTCCCGTGGTAAAGTGTGCAGTTTCACTCCAGCCGGACCGCCGTCCACTGTTATCCCAGATCCTTACTTTCCAGTAACATACAGAACCCGAAAGAAGCTCTTCTCCATTCCAGCTGATCAGGATACTCTCCGGAGATTCTGTCTTTCCGGAATTCCACAGGTCAGCTTTATTTTCGGTAAGGAGATCAGGACTGCTGGCTGCAAGGATCTGGTAAGCCGACAGTGATTCTCCGTCAGCAGATGTTTCAAACTTCCAGCTCAGCCGGGGATTGGAACTACCTATACCGAGAGGATCGGTGAGGTTTTCACAGCTCAGGTCGTAAACCCTGAGTTTCAGGTGGTTTTCACAGCATCCCGTTGTAAACAGAAGGGATGACATGGAAAGAAGCAGAAAAAGGATCCGGTTCATGATTCGATGATTTGGATGGTCAAATATCCTTAAAGATAGAAAGAGCTGTCAAAATTCAGTGCTTAAATTCAATAGTTGCATTCATTTTTACCGAATTTATGATAGTTTCGTGTTTTAAAACAGTTCGGAGATATGACAAAGAAAAAATTGTTTTATGGAATCGTGTTGCTTCTTGCCCTGATACTGGCAGGAGCAGCCCTGTATATCAATCCACTGATGCCTATCATAACGGGATATGCAGCGAAGAATCTCTGCTCAAATGTTTTTGTGTCAGGAAGGGACGCGAGGGAAATTGAAGAGATTGACCTTAATTTCTCCTTCATTAAATTTACAAAAAACAAAGTAGACTTTGATGAGCAGAGTGTTACAAGCAGATTTCTGTGGAGCAGATCGAAAGCTATTCACAGGGAAGGATTCGGCGCCACGCTTATCAGGGATGTTTCGGAAGAGGAGCTTAGAGAGGCGGTGTATGCAGTTGATACGAATCCCGGCTACCGACCGGATACCACTGCCTGGCCGCTTGGGGATGTCGTGCCTGACACGCTTGATACCGGCATTGATAAGCCTGCCGTGACTGAAATCGCCCGGAAGCTGATGTCCGACAATGCCTATGGAGGTATACCCTTTGCATTTGTTGTCCTACATAAGGGGATGCCGGTTGCCGAGGCCTACAGATCCGGACTTGGAAAGGATACTCGTTTTCTAAGCTGGTCGGTGGCAAAGAGCTTTACGAACGCGATTACCGGCGTTCTTGTGGGGATGGGGAAAATGGATATCTCTGAGCCTGCCGGATTTGAAGAGTGGAAAAATGATGAGAGGAGCAAAATAACCGTCAACGATTTGCTTCAAATGCAGAGCGGATTAGAATGGAACGAGGATTACGGGAGCAGGTCGGATGTTAATCTTATGCTGTTCGACAAGGGTGACATGAGCGACTTCGCTCTTACGAGTCCGATGGAACATCAGCCCGGTACAGTATGGAAGTATTCTTCCGGTACTGCAAATATTCTTACTGGCCTCATTATGAATCAGTTCGACAACGATACCTCATGTTATGCTTTCGTTCACGACAAGTTCTTTGAAAAGATCGGAATTACCGATGCAGTTTTTGAAGTTGACGCCTCGGGCACGCTGGTCGGATCATCATACCTTTATGCAACTGCCCGCGACTATGCCAGGTTCGGACTGCTGTATTTGAACGACGGGATGTTCTGCGGAGAAAGGATACTTCCTGAAGGCTGGGTCGAATATACCCGAACTCCCGCATCTGCCAGCGGGGGAAGATACGGCGCTCTTTTCTGGCTTAACAGGAACAGGGACTATCCTTCGGCTCCCGAAGATATGTTCTCATGTCAGGGACACGATGGACAGATGATCTATATACTGCCATCCAATGACCTTGTCGTTGTTGTTCTCGGATTCTCGCAAAGACCTGATAACACCATCGATTTTGATACTCTGCTCGGGGATATCCTGAAAACTATCTGAGACAATTGTATTTCGTTCAATTTAATATTCGCGTGAGACAATAACTTGATATTTTGTGCGTAATAAAAGATTGACAGTCATATTCACAGATTCAGTCTGTTATGAACATTCATCCGATTAATAATTTAAACCAATTTAACCCATATGAGTGAAAAGTATTCAGTCAGCCCTGCAGGAGAAAAATTTTCCCTGCCAAAACCTGAGGATTACGCGAAGGAATTCGAGATTATAAAAGAACGAGTTGAAAAGGAACGCGCCAAGGGACTTGAGATTGTAGTGGTTATGGGTGTAGGCTTTGTTGGGGCTGTTATGGCCGCCATCGTTGCAGACACCGTGGACAAAAATGGCAATCCGTCGAAGTTCGTTATTGGCATGCAGCGTCCCAGCCCGCGAAGTTACTGGAAGATACCATTGCTGAACCGCGGTGTTTCACCGGTCAAGGCAGAAGATCCTGAAGTGGATCCCATGATCGACAGATGTGTCAATGAAAAGAAAACCCTTATTGCCACCTATACATACGATGTGCTTAAGCTTGCTGACGTGGTGGTAGTTGACGTGCAGTGTGACTATCTTAAGGAAGATCTGGGCAATGTCCGTTCGGGCCAGACTGATATGGCAGCCCTGGAGGCCTCATTGCATGTAATTGCTGAGCATATTCCGGCTGAGGCACTTGTGCTTATTGAAACAACTGTTGCTCCCGGTACTACCGAGCAGGTCGCATACCCGATAATGAAAAAAGAATTCAGGAAAAGGGGAATCAAAACCGACCCGCTGCTTGCTCACAGCTATGAAAGAGTGATGCCCGGAAAGAATTATGTTGCAAGTATCCGTGATTTCTGGAGAGTATGTAGCGGAATCAATGAAAAAGCAAGACAAAGAGTAGAGAAATTCCTAACGGAAGTGCTTAATACAGAGAAGTTTCCACTTACAGTGATGGACAGGCCCATTGAATCGGAAACGGCCAAGATTATAGAGAACAGTTACCGTGCTACCATTCTGGCTTTTCTTGATGAATGGAGCCTTTTTGCAGAAAGAAACGGAGTGGACCTCATAAAGGTTATCAAGGCTATTAAAGTGCGTCCGACACACAGCAATATGATATTCCCGGGACCCGGGATAGGGGGGTACTGCCTGCCAAAAGACGGAGGCCTTGGTTTGTGGGCATACAAGCATATACTTGGTTTTGAGGATGATATCTTCAGAATCACACCGCTGGCCATAGATATAAACGATACCAGGGGACTGCATGTAGGTCAGCTGACCCGCGATGCACTCAGGAACATGGGGCAGCCGATAGCCGCTGCAGAGATTCTGATACTGGGCGCAGCATACCGGGAAGATGTTGGCGATACACGCTACAGCGGATCTGAAATAGTTGTACGTAAGCTGGCGGAGATGGGCGCGGAAATTAGAGTGCATGATCCTTATGTTGAACATTGGTGGGAGTTTGAAAAGCAGGATACATTCCCAGGTGTGGGACAAAGCAAAGCCAGGTTTTTCAGAAACCAGGAGAAACTGAAAGAGATCGTAGTTCAGCAAGACCTTGATAAAGCCCTTAAGGGTGCCGATGCCGTTATTCTGGCAGTGCCTCATATGGCATATCGAGGACTGGATCCTGACGAGGTTGTGAAGAAAATCGGAAAACCCGCTGCAATTATAGATTGCTTTGGAATGTTGTCCGATGATGATATCAGGAGATATTTCCAGCTTGGATGTGAAGTCAAGGGACTCGGTAGGGGACATATACAGAGGATTAAGGACGAGATCAGGAAAAGCTGATCCTCATTTTGTGACAATAGCACAGAAATAGTTTCACAATTCTGAAAGCTGCGCTTACGCAGCTTTCTTTTTTTGATCTGACGGTATGCAGTAGTTTACAATTCACGGTTTAGACAAGATGCAGTGTCACTGTGACTTGAGTGCTGTTTATTTGGTAATTTGTTGCTTAAAATGACAGTTTATAATTTTCCTATAATTAATATGTTATCAAACAGCAATATGCTGATTGAGATACTTTAACATTTTTTACACGACACGCCTTTAAATACCTGCATTTATAAAAAGTAAAGGCAGTAAATTAAAAGGAAAGTCGTGTTTAAAATTAAACTCACCGGTCCGAACGTAATCAAGCGTAAGTACGTCGTTTATGTGGATGATGTCTGTAAGGGTTCATTCTCTAACAGGCGCGCCGCGGATTCCTTTATTGCCTTAATTGAAGCCGAGATGAATGAAGCATTTCTCTTCATAAATGAAGAGTATAGTATTCTACATCAGCTATATCGCAGTTATTTTTTGAGCGATCAGGATTTTAAGTTTAAATTCCGTGTTGAAAATGCCTTTGACCTGGTAAACAACAGGCTTAATTTCATCATATCAAAGGGGTCATCGCTTAATCATAACCCGATCATAAGTCAGGCTATTACTGTCTGCCTGGAAAGCCTAGTTGAAATCTGTGATCTTATCGATAGAAAAAGTCGCCAGCGTTATGACATGCTGACTCGCCGAAGGATTACGCTTTATAAAAAGATAATTGATCAGTATACCGAGGCTTATTGTAAGTTCAAAAAAGAAGCAAGCAATAAACAATTAATCCGTATTAAACATGAAAAACGAACAGAAGATTATCCAGGAATTGAGAGCGCAAAACTTAAAGCTCAGGCGCGAAGTTCTATTATTTAGAACACATTCCGCAATAGTATTAATGTTTCCAGGGAGTAAGGCAACCCGGAAGATCCTTTCCCGCCACGGAATGGGATATCAAAACATAATCTTTAGCCAGAATTAACATGGTTAGTGAGTTACGTTTAAACCTAGCCTGCGGCCGCGTAAAGGTCCGGGCTATATTGGCATCGATATTATTATAACACTTGTAAAAATTTAATCCCTATGAAAATTCTTTTTCTTACTCATATTGCTTACGACAGCTGTTCTTTTTACCGTGCAGGGGGGATCGTGCCCGACCTGGTCCGTCAAAGTGGTCATGAAATTGAAGTACGCAGCTGGAAAGATTCATATTTCCATTGGCAGGCGCTTATGAAATATGACATTGTAATGTTTTTGCGTCCCTGGACGGATGACGCCCTGACAATGGGAACATATCTCAAGGACCTTGGCATAAAGCTATGGGTTGACCATGACGATCTTCTAATTGATCTTCCTCCTGAAAACAGAATGACAGCCATGCTTTCTCCAAGGAATATTGAAAACTTTAAGCGTATCTGCGAGTTAGCTGATGTAGTTACGGTTACAACTCCATATCTAAAGGACAGGCTTTCCGGTTACAATGATAATATTTTTGTAATTCCAAATGCACATAATGATATTTTATTTGGAACCCAAAGGCCGTTATATAATCGCGAAAAGACTGTATTATGGAGGGGTAGCGAGACACACATAATGGATCTCTGGACTTTCAGGCAGCCAATTCTCCGGGCGGCAGCAAAATGGATTGATTATTCGTTTGTTTTCGCGGGGTTTCGGCCGTGGATATTTAATTATCCTAACGGCATTTTAAATTCAAAGTTTATTCCGTCAACCGACCCAGTGGTCTACTGGAATAACATGCAAAAGATCGCCCCGCCAATTATGCATGTTCCCCTGCTTAATAGTCCCTTTAATCTATGTAAGTCAAATATCGCATTCGTCGAAGGTACATTTTTTGGGGCGTCGGTCGTGTGCCCTGCCTGGAAGGAATGGATTATACCAGGTGCATTGAATTACCATAATCAATTTGATTATTACAGCTTGATTGATGAGGCACTTTCCGGTAAAATAAATATAAAGAATTGTTCTGCAATTGCATGGGAGTACATCTGTGATAACTTGCTGCTTAGCAAGGTAAATAAGTTAAGAGTTGAAGTCATCAAATCACTTACGTCATGAGAAATATCTGTCATACCCTTGCTTATAACCTTCCTGGAGAAGTTCTGAAAACAACTAAATTACTTTATGAGCAGAATGCCAGGAGTGATTTCGAACATATCATTATCGACCTGGGATTCCCAATGGAGGACATTGATGTTATTCCAAGGGATTTCGATGAGGCAAAGCGGCGTAATTCAGCGCGTTTGAAAGAGATCTGCAACCGTTTTGGTTCCGCCTATGCCAGGAGGGAAAATATTGGAGTTTCACAGAACTGGACCCAGGCTTATAATATGGTAGCTCCCCTGGATGACTGGGATGTCCTGATCGGCACGGATCCTGACGAGCATCCCCTTAATCCCGGTTGGGTTAAGGCAATGTGTGATACTATGCGAATCCAAGAGCTTGATATTGTTGCCCTGTCTGTTCCGGGTCAAAATGAATACATTGAAGGAAAACTCAAATGCAATGCTAAAATGGCCGGTACAACAAGAGTATATGTCCCAGATGATCCGGTAAATTGGGCCCTGATTGGAATAAGCGGTCGACTCCTGAAAAACATGGGCTACGTTCCTTTTCCATCAGCCGCCAGGCGATATGGCTGGATTGAAGGAGCTTTGTTATCTGCCATGGATCATTTTGAAATGCGCTGGGGGGTTCTTCCTGATTATAGCTGCAATCATACTATCTGGCACATGGGAGATCCTATCCCTTTATTTCAGCAATGGAAATATTATATCGTAAATAACGTAGGGAAACAAGCACAGATCAGCTTTGAGGAGTTTCTTGAAATGAAGAAGAAGGAGGGACGAATATGATTATCGTTACAGGCGCAGCAGGTTTTATTGGTTCAAACCTATGCAGGGCGCTTCATTCTGAAGGAATAGGCGTGATCGGCATAGATGATTTCAGCTTCGGAACCTCAAAAAATCTTGTTAAGGGTATGACTTTCTTCGATAAAGGATTTGAATATTTCACGAGAATTGGATTTGATGGGCATTATTCATTCTCGGAAGATGACATACTTGTTCATCTCGCAACCGCGAACATCATATATTGCCAGGACCACCCGGTTGAGACAGTAAAGATTAACGCGGAGCGAACCCTAGAGTTTTTTAAGCATGTGCCGTGCAAGATTGTTTTTACAAGTACTTCATCAGTATATGGAGATGCCACGCTTTTCCCCACGCCGGAAGATGCAGAGATTAAAACCAATAACGCCTATTCTGTATCAAAAAGGGCAGTTGAGCTATATCTTGAAAAGAGGGGAAATTATACAGCCCTTCGACTTTCTAATGTGTATGGACCTAATCAGCGACCGGAGAATCCTTATTGCGGTGTTATTGGCAAATTGATAGAAGCCTCGTACAGGCGTAGACCTTTTTTTATTAATGGAGACGGATCTGATACCAGGGATTTTACCTATGTTGATGATGTGGTTGATGCCCTTACCCGGGCAATATTCATGCCTGCACTTAATATTGTAGTCAATATTGGTAGTACAGCTGAAACCTCTATTGCCGAACTTGTTGATCAAGTCCAGGTTATAACCGGCAAAAAATTAAAAACGGTACATGCGCCAGCAAGGTCTATAGACGGAATCTCTAGGCGTTGTTTATCTATTAACAGGGCAACATCCTTTCTGCGATATAGCCCTAAAACTGACCTTCGACAGGGAATCAAGAACACCGTCGAATGGTATAAAAAACAGGAAAGATAATTTAACTAATGCTACGATTGTTATGGACAAACAATTAATTCGTGATCATTTGAGAGACTCTATTCTCAGGGAGGATCTTACCTATCGACAGGCAGCAGAACATTTGGAAATAAAACCCTTTTATATCTCGATGGTCCTTAACCCTAAATTATGGGGTAATGTAAGCAGGCATAGCTGGGAAAGACTTGAAGAGTGGCATAAGAGCAGGGATACCATTAAAGATTTCAAGCCATCAGAGGCAGAAGATCCTGACGTGGTACAAAAAAGGGCATTTGAGCAGGCAGAAAAATCAGGACAGGAAAAACCTGATACGATTATCTCAAGGATAAACCTGGATCCTGGAGACACTCCCGTTCCGGCTGTTGGCAAATCCCCGGATCAAACTGATCGCAAGATGCACCTTATCATCGACATTGAGATCAGGGTTAACAATCAAACCATCTCGATCAATGCAAGGTAAACAGCTTGACATTTTTTACAATACAACCCATCTGGGCGGAGAGGAGTTGACCAGGCGAAGGTTTGAAACTGGAAGACAGAACCAGGAGATCCTCGCTTTCTTCAGGAGTAACCCACGGGGGTTATTTACGCCTTTTGATGTTCAATCATGCACCGGAATGATAAACGTTCCGATTACTTCAATTCGCAGGGCAATGCACACCCTCACTTCCGCCGGGCTTTTGATAAAAACCCATAATAAAAAGGAAGGAAATTATGGGGCTTTTAATCATCTCTGGAAACTCGCTTAATATGGCAAAGGCTGAATATTTTCCTCACGACATGAACGCCAGGGATGACCCTAAAGTGATGGTCATGATGACCCAATTGGGGATTGAGGCTTATGGCATTTATTGGGTCCTTATTGAATATCTCAGGAGCCAGAAGGATTATATGGCACCCAAGATTCTTATTGATGCTCTGTCCGGGCGCTACGGCTCTTCGAGGGAAAAGTTTGAAGCTGTCATTACAAATTATTCCTTGTTTGAATTTGATGATAAGAATTTCTGGTCGCCATCACTTATTAGGCGCATGCTTCCGCTTGATGAGAAGAGAGAAAAGATGCGCCAGCTCGCTTTAAATCGCTGGGATGATGCAAGTGTAATGCGTACGCATAGCGCAGGCAATGCGCAAGTAATGCAGAGTAAGAGTAAGAGTAAGAGTAAGAGTAAGAATAATAGTAAAAGTATAATAAAAGAAAAAATAACTCTCTCTCCTCTCTCTCTCTTAAATGTTGACCATGGACTTGTTAAAAAATGGGGAGAATGGGTTGAGTTTCGTGAAAAATTAAAAAAGCCTTACCGTACCCAGGAGGGGATTGAGGCAAGCTTTCGTAAGCTTATGAATCTTTCAGGTAATGATCCGGATCACGCGATTGCCATCATCCAGCAGAGTATTGATAACGAATGGCAGGGATTTTTTGAACTTAAAACCCCTATTCGCAAAACAGAGGGAAATGCATTGGAGAATATTATTAATGATTTAAGGGGAATTTAATATGGAGATAAAAAATGAAAATTACCCGGTTTACGCCCCTCACCAGGTTAAAAAAGTACCGTCTGAAATCTTCAGGGAAATTATTATTGAGTTTGCGGGAAATGCAATGTTTATCATGAATAGCCGGCTATCTCCTGATGAGCGAAAGCCTGCGATCGATAATATTGTTTTCATGATCAAGGATAAATTTGCCGAATATCCACTTCATATTATTGCAACTGCCTTTGACCAGGGATCCTTGGGCGCCCTGGGTGGAACCACTGCCTTCACGGTCCGCAATGTTTTCACATGGCTCAACAACCTGAAAGAAAAAGCAGAGAGACTTTATCATGAAGCCTGGAGTAAAGAAGAGCAGAACCGCAAGCGTAAAGAGGAAAATGAGTGGAGGCTTAATTCACGCCAGGATAGTATTTACGGCACGGCATTGAGTATTAAAATACGCTGGTATTGCAATAAATCTATTGATCCGGCTTATTGGGAAAAGTACTCGCTTGATGAAATTGTGAATCTCTTGAAAGCAGGAGAGAATGCTTATACCATAAGGCCAGAACAAATAAACGGGTAAGATGGAAAAACCGAAAGCAAAAAAACGACCATGGCAACAGGAGGCGACAACGACATTTGCCAGGAGGAAGAGCGCACCGTTTTATCACAGCCACCGCTGGACGATTGAATCGCGCCTCTTTCGTAAAGAAAACCCTCTTTGTAAGATATGTTACGAAAAAGGAATAATACGACGTGGCCAAGTAACGGATCATATTATCCCGCGAATAATCTGCACGGATCCATGGGATAAATCAAATTGGCAAACGCTATGCCGGCAGTGCGACAAGGAGAAGCTTGTTGATGATAGAAAATTGATCGCAAGTCATTTTAAACGGAAGGAGCAATGAGTTACAACTATAATAATGATATAAATCTAAGCATATGAATATTATCGATGAAAACTTTGATCCTTTTCAATCGCAAGAGCAATTCGGGTGCCTCTTGTATTCGCTCATTCTCTCATTTATCATTATTACTCTTGTTGGAGTTGGAATCGTGGCACTTATCATTATTACTCTTGTTGGAGTTGGAATCGTGGCACTTATCATAAAATAACACTTAATAATGAACTAAATAATGATACTAGTAAGTAAGATTCAAAGGGAAATAGATGAGTTGGTTAGGAGCCATGAAAAAGCAATAACTATTCATGAGGCGTTAGTATTATTCTACATTAATAATGAGAACTGATCTTCCAATATTGGATCTTATCGATGAGTTTCTTGAAAATATCGATATAAGGGAATCTTCTCGTTGTAGGTACAAGGAGAACCTCCATGTCTTTGTCGTATATATGACAAAGCATTCTTCTGACGCGCGCCAGCCTCGAAGAGCCGAGATAATCAATTATAAAGAGTACCTAATCAGATCTGGCAAGGCATTAACAACAATAGATGCGTACATGACGCCGGTTAGGGGTTTTTTTAAATGGCTGGAGTCCGAGGGTATTTATGAGAACGTCGCGGCCGGCGTTCATTCGCCCAGGCGTTATCATGGATATCGCAAAACATATCTACAGGCAGACCAGGTTATAAAGCTTCTCTCCGTGATAGATCGCAAAACGATCGTAGGAAAACGCGATTATGCAATTATTAATCTCATGGTTCGCACCGGGCTACGTTGTATAGAGGTAAGTCGAATGAACTGGCATGATGTCCTTATCCGGAAAAAAGGATATACTCTTCTGATACAGGGCAAGGGACACCTGGCAAAAGATAGGGAGTTGAACGTGACAGATGATATAATGAGCCCGATCTTTCAATATCACATGGAACGTATGCCCGAGCCTGACGGGGAGGATCACCCGCTTTTTGTGAATCATTCGCATTACATGAAGGAAGAGAGGATCTCGCGACTCACAATCAGTAAGATTATCAAAAAATATTTTCGTATGATAAATATTGATGATAAGAAGTTGACAGCACATTCGCTCCGTCATACCGCTGCTATAAATGCAATTAAGGCCGGGGCCAAGATTCCAGAAGTCCAGGCGATGCTTGGTCATACAAATTCTTCGTCAACGGACATCTATTTAAGAGCTTTAGAGGCAGAGAGCACAGAAGAAGGCACGGCGGTACGCTTACTTGAAAATTATTATAAAAACGCCACGAAACAGCCTAAAACAGGGCAAAAAACGGGCAGTAATAAGCAAAAACGTCATCTATGATAGTAATAGTTAATCTTTGTATCGCATAGTACTATGTTTAATAAGATGAGTTGAAAATGTTAATAGAAGAGCAAATAGTAAAGTATGATTATGATGAAAAAGACAAATCATCTTTAATCGAAAAATTAGCAAGTAAGTATAAATTAACAGAGATAAGGGATTGGGGTTCATGTATTATTCTGGAAAGTTTTTCCAGGGAGATTAAGGCGGAAATTTTAATCGGCGGGAATGAAATTCATTATAAAGTTCATTACCATGGATAATCAGCTTGAATTGCCATTGCCCGTGACCAGGGAAGAGTTTTGCATGATGTGCCATTTGTCTTCTGGCTGTGCTGGATGTTGTATAATTTGTAAAAATAAAAATTGTGATAAACCTCAAGCATGTGGAATAAATAATGATCCAATAAAAAGTATTGGAAGGCTTCGGGCATGGCAAGCTATTGTTAAAAATTGTACATCATCTGAAGAACGCGAGCATCATAAAAAACTATTAAGTAAAAATTGGCCATAAACTAAATTCTTAAAATCGTGTACTTAAGATAAAAGCAAAGATTGAGTTACTTAAAATTGAATTAAAAGTATGAAAACAAAAGAAGAGATTTTGTATGATAGCATCAGCGAGTCATTATCAAAGTAAGGCCATGATGTTTATATCAATATTTATAATTGTATTAACATCCGCGTTACTCTTTGTCTTTATGGGTTACAGGTGGGGCAGGGGTGACGAGCGGAGATTAAATCAGAAAGAGCGATGAAATATTATTTTACATTAATCGGAGGTGATTATAGGTCATCGAAGAATAAGCTTGAAGAGGCCGCAAAGGTTACAGACTTATTCGTGAGGATAAATTGAAGTCATTTAGGCGGGATTTCATTGATTCGATTAAAAATCTGAATGCAATGTTCCCGCGATGTAAGCCGCTTATCACGTATGAAGAAAGTCATTTATTTGATAAAAACAACCAGGCAGCGGGTGTTCATATTGATGGTGTTTGTTATTTAAGTATTTACAGGGCAAGGAATGAAATATAATGCAAGAATAGAGCTAAGTAGGGGGAGTAAAATCTCTACAAGGGTCAGCTACAAGACCGCAGCCCCCGAAAATCGTTGCCAACGTCAAAATTGAGAGAGGGGGTATGACCAAAGGAAGACCAAGGAAAGATCCTGAAATAAAAAAACTTCAGGGAACGGATCGAAATGATAGACGTGTTGAGGCTGTTAAAGGCGAAGTTCTGACAAAAGTGCCACGGCCGACAATGACACTAAGAAGTAAAGAGGAGAAGGCTCATTATCGCCGGCTATGCAAAATTCTTATTTCTGTCGGCCAGCTGACGACCACGAATGTTGACTACGCAGTACTTATGGCAAAGGAGTGGACGAAATATGAAGAGGCTGATGAAAAGTTATACGACGAAATTGTTATCACAACCAAGTCGGGTTATCAGCAGCCTTCCCCTTGGGTTGCTATCAGTAATCAAGCATTGAAGAATTTTGTTGAACTGGCTTCAAGATTTGGACTTGATCCGTTGTCTGCTTTAAAGATACCGAAGGCGAAGGTTTTGGAAAAGGATTCATTTGATAAGTTATTGAGTAAGTATAAATGATTCGCAAGGCTGAAGAATATATTGAAGCCGTGTTGTCAGGTGCAATTGACACAAGTGATATCACCAGGCTGACTTTTGAGCGACATCGTGATGATCTTAGAAATGCTCCAGAGCGGGGATGGTATTTTGATAAGACTTGTGTGTCTAGAGTTTTTGATTTTTGTACACTTGTGAAGCATTCTCCTGATAAGAAATCCTGGGTGGTGTTTGATCCGGAACCCTGGCAAGCAGCAATAATTTACATTGTTTTTGGCTGGATGAAGCGAGATGGTTCCAGGCGTTTTAATTATGCATACATTGAATTACCGAAGAAGAACGGGAAATCAACCTTTGCCGCGATAATTAGCAATTATCTTTTGTTTTTTGACGGGGAGGAAGATGCCGAGGTTTACCACGCGGCGACAGTCGAGAAGCAGGCTAGGATATGCTTTGACAAAGCAAAGCGGATGATTGAGAAGTCACCTGACCTGGTTAAAAGGGCAAAGATTCTGACAAATAACGTCAGCATCCCGGCGACTAGTTCTAAAATGGAGCCGCTTGGAAGAGATTCTGAGAGCATGGAAGGAATCAATCCGTCCGGAGCAGTTATAGATGAGTATCATGTTTTTACTTGGAAAAATAATTTTGTTTATGAAAATATTCAATCAGCAACTGTCAACAGGCGTCAACCTCTTGTTATTATAATAACAACGTCAGGAAGAGACAAAGACCTTCCTTGTTATGAATATAGAAACCTTTGCCTTGATATTCTAAGGGGTATAAAACGCCAGGATGACACATTTGCAATTATTTATACTATAGATGACACTGATGATTGGAAAGATCCGGCCGTGTGGAAGAAAGCTAATCCTAATTGGGGTATTTCAGTGCTTCCGGATAGGTTTGAAAGTGAATTTAAGGGCGCGCTTAATAGCAGGAGCAAGGAAGTTTCTTTTAAAACTAAAAATCTTAATCTCTGGGTTGATGCTCCTCAGGTATGGATTGCAGATGATAAGTGGATGAAATGTCAACATGGATTGTCAATGAAAGATCTTAAAGGCCAGGATTGTTATGCTGGGTTGGATCTTTCCTCGTCTGTAGATATTAATGCGCTGGGATTGTTTTTTCCTGATATAAAAGGGCGTCCGGCTGTTTTGTTACATTGCTGGATTCCTTTAGATAAAGTTAAGGAAAGGGAAGATAGGGTTGATTATGCTCTTTGGGCTCAGCAGGGTTATATAAATATTACGCCAGGTGGTATCATTGATATTGACCAGCAGACAGCAGATCTGCTAAATATTTTGAAAGAATATAATGTTATAGGGCTTGGATATGACCCATATATGGCACACCATGGAACAATACAGAATCTTCAAAAAGGTGGATTTCCAGTCGGTCGACTGGATCTTTATTCGCAAAGCCTGAAAAATATGTCGGCTCCAACGAAGGAATTTGAAAAGATGGTAGCATCGGGGGAACTTGAACACTTCAATAATCCTGTACTTCGGTGGATGGTCCGTAATGTTATGCTAATAGTGGATACAAATGATAATATCAGGCCGGACAAAAAGCGTTCCCGGGAAAAGATTGATGGCGTTGTTGCAATAATTACAGCTATCGGAGAATATCTTACGCTAAAATTCTCGGGGATAAAAGAAATTTACACAGAACATTCTCTTAGGTTTATATGAAAAAATATGTAAAGCCTACTGTTACAAGGCATGCTCTCGATGCTGAAATCGCGCAGATGTTCACTGATCAAGGTTTTTTTGACTTGTTTGACCGGAAGCTACAGGAAGCAAGAAAGTCGGACCCGATGATCACGCAGAAATCTGTATTCGAATTGATGAATAAAAAGTGGTTTGATCTATTTGAGAGGTTTCGTTACTCGTCTTATGATTCTTTTCGTCAGTGTTATAACCGCAAGATAAAATCTAAAAAACTCGGGAACAATGTTCCATAATAATTAATAACGCCTTCACGAACTTTGATCTGTAATTATTATGATCAAAGAAAAAGGCTAATGGGGCTTATTTCATGGATTAAGCGCACTTTTGGAACACCATCAGAAGAAAAAAGCGAAAAAGCACCTATTTCTCCGCCGGGGGCGGAATTTTTGTTCCGAGGGTTGTCTGATGCAGGCATTGTAATTGATGAAGAAAGCGCACTTAGGCTTTCTGCCGTGTGGGCATGTATTAGGCTCCTTTCTGAACTTCCCGCGTCACTTCCTATCGAAGTTTATGAAGAGAAGGGTGAATCAAGAATCCCTGTCGATCACCCGGCAAAATACATTCTTCTAAATCCTTCTGACCTGCTTAATAGATTTACCTGGCATGAGACGATGAATGCCTGGCAGCAGGGCTGGGGAAATGCTTACTCTTTGATCGATGATTCGGCGGGAACAAGAAATATTAAACTTATTCATCTGCATCCATCTGGTGTAGTTCCGGTATTGAGCAATGGCAGACTTTTTTATAATGTAAGGGATCGTCTTACAGGCATTAGTGACACATTCTTTCGCGAAGAAATTATTCACTATAAAATGCTGTCGACCGACGGGATTGTCGGAAAGTCGCCCATTAGGATAGCAAGAGATAATATTGCACTGGGCCTTGCAGCTGAGAGGTATGGAGCAAGATTTTTTCGACGTGGCGGGAATCTAAAGGCCGTCATCGAGACGGAAGGCCACATGAGTGATTTGGAATTTAAGGAATGGAAAAGGCGTTGGGAGAAATATTACCAGGGAGATAGCGGGGATCATAATACTCCGATCTTGGAGTATGGCATGAAATATAAGCAGCTTGGGGTTAACCCTGAAGATGCTCAATTCATCGCTTCACGTAAGTTTCAGTTGAATGAAATTTGCAGGATCTTCAATGTGCCGCCTCACCTGATCGCGGATCTCGAACGGTCAACTTTTAGTAATATCGAACACCAGGACTTACAATTTGTCAAATACACACTCCGCGCGGATCTTCGCAGGAAGGAAATGGAGCTCGAAGATAAGCTAATTATTGATCCAAGAGAGAAGGGAAAGATCCGTATTAGATTCAATATAGACGGGCTGCTTCGTGGTGATCTCACGACACTTACAAATCATATTCTTCAATTAACAAACAACGGGACTCTGACGCGTAATGAAGGGCGTGCTCTCTTAAATCGTAACCCAATTCCGGGTCTTGATAAGCCTTTAGAGCCAGCTAATATAACAGGTAAAGACAAATAACTCAAAGATAGATGCTTAAAAAATTTACATACGGACAAAGGGGAAATATACCTAAGGGGGCTGAAGAATCCAGGATCATCCCTTTTATTCTTTCGACTTACGCAAAGGACCGACACGGGACGGTGCTTAATCAGGAAAAGTGGGAGCTTGAAAATTACAGAAAGAATCCGGTGGTTGCTTACCAGCACAATCTTTTCGGCGGACTTTGTACGGAACCTGACCCGAACTTCGTGATAGGCAAAAGTGTCCGCGTCGAGATCGAAGGAACTGGAGTCGATCGGAGCCTGGTTGCCGATGCCCAATTCGAGGATGCAGTCATTAACCCGCTTGCTGAAAAAATATTTCGCAAAATTATTTTTGGTTCTTTGTCTCGCAGCTCAGTTGGATTTCTCCCTGTTGGCGATGGTCATTTCGGAGAGGGCGAGGAGGGGGAGGGAAGAATTGACGAGACGTATTATTTCGCAGGCCAGGAACTTCTTGAATGGTCGATCGTGAATATTCCATCAAATCCTGATGCCGGTAAGCGTGCTGGAATGCGCCAGCTGCGTGAAGAGGGTTATGTAGCATTAATGTATGCCGCGAAAGAGCTCGGTTCAAGATTTTCTCTTAGCCAAATAGAGCATTTTTCGGTACGTGACATATTAGATCTTCTCGATGGGAAAGACCTGGAGTTGAGGGAGCGAGATCCGCAAAAGCTGCGCAGGCTCCTGGCAGAAGCCGAGGCCCGTGCTGATAGATGGGAAAGAATGTATTCTGCTTTACAGTCAAGAGTAAAATTAACAAGCCAGATTGGCTAAAATTCAATAAAATAATGAAGAGTAAAATTTTAAAAAACAGATTAGAGGTCCTTCTGGCTGAAAAAGATGAATTGGCAGGGAAGGACAGCATGACTGCCGAGGAAAAATCCAGGTGGTCTAAGATTGAAACTGCTGAAAAGGAGCTTCTTGAAGAGATCGCGCTTGAGGAGTCAAAAGAGAATCATCTTCGCACCCGTGCAGCCAATGACGGGACTATTGTTTCTCGTAAGGAAGCTGGAGATATTCAGAAGTATTCTATTGTAAAGGCAATCAGGGAAAAAATGCAGGGGGGCAGCCTGACTGGCCTCGAAAAAGAAATGGCTGAAGAGGCTGAAATAGAAATGAAAAATATCTCGTCTATTGCCGGAATAGGCATTTCTTCCAAGGTGCTAATGAATAAAACCGTGGTAAGGGCTGTACTTGCCGCTGCCAGTTCTCCTGTTGTTCCCACGGTAATTGGAAGTTTTATTGATGCCGTGTGGGCAAAAACAATTCTCGTCGATTTTGGCGCACAAACAATGGCCGGGCTTACAGGGAACGTGGACCTTCCTTGTTTTAGCTCTAAGCCTGCTGTCAAGTGGGACGCTGAAAACGACGATGCGGATGATGCGGGAGTTGCCCTGGGCAGCGTGCCCCTTAGGCCTAAAAGACTAACTAATTACGTGCCGCTTTCAAAACTTTTGCTTGTCCAGGAATCAGCTGATATTGAGCGTAAAATATGGGATGCTCTGATCAGGGCGACCGCGGTTAGTGTTCAGAGGGCAGCTCTTCATGGTGCTGTTGATGGCCCGACGGGTCTCGCGGCAACAAGTGGGATTGGATCAGTGTTGGGTGGCAATAATGGAGCTTCTCCAACCCTTTCTCATGTTCTTCAGCTTATCAGGGAAGTTGCGCTTGATGACGCGGATTTTGGTTCTTTGGGATTTGTTACATCTCCTAAGGTGCGTTATAAATTACAAACTACAGCAGTTGAAAGCGGACACCCGGAAAAAGTTTGGAATTATCTGCAACCAGATATGTTGGTTGGTTACAAGGCTGGAGTTACAACGCTGGTCAGGGATAATCTCAATAAGGGCACGTCAACAGGAATTTGCTCTGCTCTCTTCTTTGGTAATTGGAATAAGATGGTCCTCGCCCAGTTTGGCGCGCTGGATCTTGTCGTGGATCCTTATTCTTCGGCCAAGTCGAATAGGGTAGACCTTGTATTAAACGCTTTTTATGATGTTGGCATTGAGCATGCTGGTTCTTTTTCAGCAATGCTTGATGTTCTGACGGAATAAGCTTTTGTTTCTTTCATATTGTTTGATTAGATTAATTAAGACAGGGCCGGAGTCAAGGCCGGCCCTTTTAAAAACGAAACTATGGCCTGGATAAAAGTTTTCTGGCTTAAGAGCCACCCGGATTTTTCTTATTTTCCAAAACAGACAGGAGTGGTTCAAAGCGAAAAGTTTGATTCGCTTTTCAGTGGAGGATATATCACGCCTCTTCCAGATGTAAAGGATAAAGCTGAGAACCCGCTTCCTGCTGATCTTCCTGGCAGAGATATCCTTTTTGAGGCCGGGTATGACAGCATTGAGAAGGTTATGAGGGCCGGTAATTCTATTGCCGATCTTGACTTAAGTGGGGCGACGGTCACAAAAATCAAAAAATACCTGGCAAGATGAAAAGGTATAAGCTGAAGGAGAAAATTTCGAATGATCTTATATCACTTGACGAACTCAAGGATAACCTCAGGATTACTCATAATAATGCAGATACTCAGCTGAATAATATTCTCAAATCAGCTATTGAGGAAGTGGAGAATGAGTGTGGTCGCGTGATTTCTCTTTCATCTTATCTTCTTTACATGGATAACTGGCCTATATCTAATGAGATTGAAATTGAAAAAGGACCAGTGTCTGGAATAACATGCGTCAGGTATTGGTCAGGCGGTTCTTTTAAAACAATGCCTGCTGATAATTATCAGCTCGATAATACAGAGCTAACTGCCAGGGTGAGGTTCTTTGATTTTCCAGCTGTCGATTCTGGTAGGATGAATAACATTGAGATTGAATTTACTACCGGCTGGGGAGCTCAAGCTGATATTCCCGGGAACATCCGCGACGCAGTTCTGCTCTTGGGATCAGAGAGATACTTAACCCCGGCTAACAGAAATATAAAAGGAGAAATGACTACAGCAGGAAATATTTTACGAAAACTAAGAGTGCAGCGATACTAATGGAAGATGTAGGTAAGCTTGACAGGTATCTGAGTTTTTGTAGTGCGACAACTACAAAAACAAAAGGTGGTGCGCCTCAAAAGGGGTTTGCTCATAGTTTTTACTGCTGGTGTTCACGTACATCCGTGGGCGAGGGATCTGAACAGTATCTTAATGAAAGGCTTGTGAATCCATATAAATACATTTATCGTACTCACTATCGAGACGATGTAGATGAAACTATGAGGATTATAGATGACGGGTTTAGTTATAATATTCTTTCTATACACCCGGATGGGATAATGCTTGAGATATTAGCGGAAAGGGTAATCGAATGAGTGGAGCAGATATAATTCTTGAAGGAGAAGAAAAGCTCATGCAGTTTTTCAAGGAGGCCCCTGAAAAAATCTACCGGAAGCCTGTTAGTAAAGCATTGAAGGCAGCTGCTGTTCCGATTCGACAGGCTATGAGCAGCTCCCTGCCGCCATCTTTGAAAAAGATGAACAAGATTATTAAAATAAAATCTTCCAGGAGAGGGCTGGTTGTTTCAGTTGGATTTACAGGCGGCCTGGGGGTATACGAGAACCGCAGGGGTCAGATGTGGGATCCATATATGCTTGTGTACTGGCATAACTATGGCACGCTAAGTAACCGGCTGGCAAGTCATAAATTTAAGTATCCCCGCCGGCGCAAGTCGGCTCATTGGCGGGGTGGAATAATACCAGGGGGTTTTGTTGAAGAAGCCTTTGAGGGTTCAAGGGAGAAAGCCAGGCGGCAGCTTGAGGAAACCTGGGAGAGAGAGATAATGAAAATGTGCGATGAACTTGGTGTAAAATGATAGGAGAGGCAATTCAATCAACATTAGAAGTAATCATTCCGAATACTTTCGCGCAAATAGGTGACGAGAAGATTGAAACGCCGATTTGCATCCATGAAGAGACGGAACATGAACCTTTATATTTAAAAGCCGGGGTTGTGCATTATAACTGGACAGCAGAGGTCGCGATTATTGATGATAGTCCAGATTCATGCGAGGGATTATTGATGTTAGTAATAGATGCAATTAATGGCTTGGCATTTACTACAACAAAAGAAACCGAATTTGGACCAATTTCATGCCTGGGAATAGATCCGGGTTTTGATCCGCAAACAAAGGAATACATAAGGGTAGTAAGATTTTCAATTATAACACAAAACAGGTAAAGTAAAAATGGCACGGGAAAAAGTTTATAGTTATGAGCTCAGTATGAAATGGGGGAATAAAATTATTGTTGGGCTCGAGACTACCGGTTTTAAAATGACTGGTAATTATGAAGAAATGATGCTTAAAGAAGATGAGGGGGAGGCTAAGGAAGAATTTATTGACATAGATGCCGGCTTAACCTTTAGTGGTAGAACTATCGAACGCGATGCATCTGAAGCTTCTACGCATGAAGATTTTGAAACGCTTCGAGAGGCGGTTGCAGTTGGAGCTACTGTTTCTTTTGCTTATGGTCGCTTCCAGGTGGGCAAGAAAATTGTAACCGGTCAGTGCACGATTCGTGAATGGGGCGAAGATGCTGGAAGTGAGCGTCAGCTTGCATCTTGGTCAGGTAGCGCCAAGCTAATCCGCGGAACCATAGGATTTCCAATTTATTCGACCTGATGAATGCGAGTTATCTTACATTGGCTAACGGAAGAGATGTCCGTATACTTTTTTCCATGAATGTACTGGAGGAATTTGTAACCAGTACGGGAAAGGAGGTAATTGACCTTAATGGGATTGCTGATATTGCATTGCTTCGTAAGATTGCATGGCTGTCGGCACGAGAGGGTGAAAGGGCTAATGGAAAAGATCTGGGGCTTGATGAAATGGAATTTGGAAGGTTGATGAGCATGTCGGCGATCACTCGTTTTGTTATAATCTTCAAGGATCAGATAACTCCATCATCACAAAAATAAAGCGTGCCATACAGGAGGTTCCCGAGGATATTCTTCAGGAAGAGATAGGCACAGATGATCTTAAAAAGTTCGGTTATGCGTATCTACGTCAGTTTGCCCTGGGCAGGCTTGGTTATGACGCTGAAAGATTAGGAAGAACTGTTGTCGGAGATCTATTTGATGCGATAATTGGGTGGAGAGAGATGGAGAGTGACAGGTTTAAGGCTCATGCGGGGTTACTCAGAAATGCAACGTCAATTCTTTGGAATATTCAAGTGAAAAAGGAAGATCGAAAGTACGCAGAGGAATTATGGCCTTTCCCATGGGAAAATAGGGTAGAGCAATTAACTCCCGAGGAGGCAGCTAAACAAAAGAGAAGAAGAGAAGCACAGAGAAATTGGACAGATAAAAACATATAATGGCAGGCGGTGGGATTATATCACATCTTAAGGTCCGGTTTGGCGTTGACTCTAAAGACTTCAGAAAAGGACTGAAAGACGGCGAATCGGCCATAAAGGCTTTCAAGAAGGGCGCGGGTACTGCCCTGGAAGAGTTTGCTTCGCTTTTCGATATTAACATGAAATCGGTAAACGAGGCAATTGGCATAGCCAGCAAGGCGCTTAACTTCCTGGGGAGTAATTTGAGGGCCGCGCAGGGCTCAGCAAGGACTTTTGCTGTTGCAATGAATGTTGTGAAAACTGCCCTTGTCAGCACTGGCATCGGCGCACTTGTAGTTGCGCTGGGGTCTCTTATTGCGTATTTCAAGTCATCCGGCGAAGGGGCGGATCGTCTCGCGATAATATTGGCAAAATTGAGAAGCGTTGTTGATAATATAATTGATCGATTCAGGATCTTCGGTGGAGGGCTGGCTGGGATATTTTCAGGCAGATTTGTTTCAGGGTGGGAGCAGATGAAAAGTGCATTCGCGGGGCTAGGGGCTGAAATTAAAGAAGATTGGAAACTGGCTGGAGAACTGGCAAAGGCGGAGGATGTGCTATACGATCGTGAGACGGAATTAATCTTATCGCTTGATCAAAGAAAACAAAAAGTTGCTGAGCTACGAGAAGAGGCGCGTAATCTTGAGAATGCTGAACGAGATCGCCTGGCAATGATACAGCAGGCAGATTCTATTATTCGAACAATATACGCCGATCAGGTTGCTCTTGAGAAAGAGAGACTCCGGATAATGAAGGAAAAGCTAGCACTAGCTAATTCGGATCCCACCGACGAGCAGCTGCGGGAGGTAGTTGAGCAGGAAGCAAAGATTCATTCTCTGTTGGCCCAGCAAGCAACAGAGCTTCGCAGCTTAAGTCGTGAGCGTAACACGCTTGTTAAGCTTGTTGAAAAGCAGGTAGAACTTGAGCAGTTACAAGCTGAAAAGGCGAAAAATGCACTGGAGAAAGTATCTCTTGATAATATTAAAATGCCTGATTTTAGTCAGACTATTGAAGCTGTTCTTGCCCCACTCCCCAGGGCTAAAGAGGAAATAAGTGAGTTTGCAAAGCAGGTATCAGGAGTTATTAACGGGGCATTTCAGGACATGGCAACTGGTCTCGGGGAATTTCTGGGACAGCTTTTTTCTGGCGAAGCTGGTATAAATGACTTTGGAAAAATGGTCGCCGGGGTGTTTGCTGACATGGCGATAAATGTTGGTAGGGTGGCGATAGCAACGGGGCTTGCTGTTGAGGGAATTAAAAAAGCTTTACAAAGCCTTAACCCGGGAATGGCGATCGCGGCTGGTGTTGCCCTGGTTGCTCTGGGAACAGCTGTAAAAGGAGCTCTGTCTTCCGTGGCTTCTTCGGGAGGGAATAGTGTTTCCCAGGCGACTTCGGCAGGACCGCAAAGCTTTATATATGATCTCACGCAAAAAGAACAGATAGTCAAGGTTGAGGTAACGGGCAGGCTCATCGGGGAAGGCAATCAGCTCGTAAGTGTCATCGAACAGGAAAGAAATAGGAGAAAAGCAGTGACGTAATGGCTTACGGAATTAAATATCGGCTATTTTGCAAGGGACGAGACGGAATTACCACGAAGCTTGTAATTTCCGAGGATGGCTATTCCGGAATAGAGATTGACAGGGATGTTCCTACTTCGCCTTTTATACTCCGAAAGGACTCGGCTAATTATATTCAGGGAACTTCCTTAGAATTTTATATTCGTGAATTAGTTGACTTTGAGTTTATAGAATTTTACACGAATAACCCGAAAAAGTATAAGATTTTACTCTATAGAAACGGGCGAGGATCTTCTATTACCGGAGTGACAGCTGACAGCACGGTAATAACAGCTGACAGCACAAAGATAACGGCTGACGCAACTATTGGTGGAGTGTCGACAAGTGGAGAGGCTTTATTGTGGAGTGGTTATCTGAATCCACAACAATATGCCTGTAAATACATTTCTGGTCCTCAAAACATTCGCTTTCAGGCAACTGACGGGCTGGGACTTCTTAAAAATAAATCATTCATGCTCGCCGGGAATCAAAGCGAGCTCGCAATAATAATGCATTGCCTTGATGAAATTTCTCTTGGTATTGGTTATGCAATTGCTATTGGGATACATGAGAAAAATCAAAATGCAAGCTATCCTCCCTTGACGCAGACTTATAAGAATTGCGAGATATACAGTAATAAAAACTGTTATGAGGTACTCGAAGCGGTGCTTAATAGGTATGATGCGACAATTACGCAATCAAACAACAGGTGGAGGATTTCGTCTTATAAGGATAAGAAATTAGCAAGATCTCTTTATACTTCTACTGGCGTTTACGAAGGAACTGAAGACGCACCAACTGTATTTTTACTTGATACTGTAAGAAATGCCGGGTATGTCCGTCCTTCTGGTTATCTGAATCTCAATATACAGCCAGGAGGAAAAAGAGTTTTAATGTCTTGTAATTACGGGCGCCGAGAATCATACCTGAGAAATTATGATTTCAGTAAATATTCATCTTTAATGTTTGCCGACTGGACTAAATCAGGGAGTTTTACTCCTACTCAGTTAAGGCTTGGCGATACGTGCTGGGCTTTTATTCCAACGTATAGCAATATTGATACTGATTATATACAGCAGGAGATTGCTGTAACAAATGTTGTCGGTCAGGGTTTTATTTTTGAAATTAACGTATGTGCTGTCGGTCATGAATCTTCGAGTTCTACTGGCCTTTTCCCTTTGCAAATGGAGGTAAGAATCGAGGTTTCAATTTTAATTGGATCGGTCAGATATTATCTTTCTTCTTCTGGGTGGACTACAACACCAAGATATATTACAGAAACGGTGACAAGTGTTGTTTTTGCTGGTAAAATAGTAGCATCTACTATCAAAATATCAACACTTGGGCTTCCGGGAAATGGTACATTGAGAGTGCGCTGCATGAGATTTAAGAGTGAGCCCCCCAGGAGAGGTACTACATATTCTGGCATGGCTTTCTCTAAAGTTAAAATCTACTTTTTAAATAATGGCGAGTTATACCCGGATAAGTTTGAAGAAACGGTAAGGTTTTGTGAGTCATCCGAACCACAAGATCTAGAGGCAATAGTCATTAGTGATGCCGATGCACCAGAACTGATAAATGCAGGGTTGTTATATGACAATATAACGCGTCTCCCAGATGGTACGCTTACAAAAAACTGGAATTTAACAGAAGCCCCTTTAAGCGATTATACTCTTATTGAAGCTCTTCAAAAAATGCTGGCAAGTAAGAATAAACATGCGAGACAAGTATTAAGAGGAAGGATAAAAGGAGATTCTCTTTCTTTTGAAAACTTAATTAAGCACGAGTACAATAGCAACAGGGAATACGAGATAACCGAAGGAGTATGGGATGTTTATGAAGGAATTTATGATGTGAAACTTGTCGAATGGTTTCCTTTTATTGATCAAGATGTTGAATATGAATAATGTATAGATGATGAAAAAAATAATTGTTCTTACCGTGCTTGCCCTCTTAGTGGCTTCCTGTAATAAAAATGCATCCCCCTATAAGTTAAGGTATGTCCCTGTTAATATTGGAAGTAATCCTGATGATGGACAAGGGGATAATCTAAGGACTGCATTTTCAAAGATAAACGCGGGATTTATAGAGATAGCTGATTCGCTCGATAATATTTACACTAAAGCCCAGACGAGAAAGGTGGTTGGTGATTCAATCTCGGGTATCAGAGATTCTGCTTTAGCCGCTCAGGTATATTATTTTGAGCGATCCGATACAATTGGAGGTACAGGTCAATTAATAACAATAAGTGATTTGAATACAGCAATAGATCAGATAGGGGCAGGTAGTGCTTCGACAAGGAAATCCAGGTCACTGGAGTTTATTGTTGGTGCTACAGATGGAGCTCCAGTCAACGGCGATTCAACGATATATCATTCCGCTTTTGCAAATAGGCATGTCTATGTATTTAGAGGCACAACAGGGGATCTTTATCGGCAAAATTACAATGCGACAGCTCGCAACGAGATAACTGGTTATCGAATGAGTAATGATACGGTTATCGTGCGTCCTGCTTTTTTGACAGGCGACAGGGTGGTAATTGAAACTGTAGATAGTATTGAGTTTTTGACTTTCGGAACTAACAGATTGTTAAATGGACTTATGGCATACTGGAAGCTTGATGATAGCGGAAGTACCGCGAAAGACTCTCATTCTAACAATGACGGCACTATTTCAGCGGGGGTCACGACAGGAGAAGCGGGTGTATTGGCTAATGCTTTTAGTTTTAACGGCACGTCTTCTAATGTATTCCTTGGCACTGTCTGCCGGCCCACGAACGCTATTTCAATAAGTTTTTGGTTTAATATAGCTAACATTACTTCAGGGGGTGATCAGTGGTTTATCGGTAACGGCGTTTACTCAACTCACTGGTGTGGGTATTGGGTATCAATCAGTATAAATGGTCGGATTAACTTCCGCCTGGGTACGAATACGGCTACTCTGCTAGATAAGTCTTATGGGTCAGGGTTAGACGATGGGTCTTGGCATCATGTAGTTGCGTCCTGGGATGGTGAAAACGCTTTCATATACATTGACAACGTCAAGTCAACAGCTACGGCCTACTCAACTGATATTGTTTACGTCACTGCCTGCAGGCTTCGAATGGGGAGTAATGCCTACGCTGATGGGACATTCTACGCGGGGTTGCTCGATGAAGTATGCATTTACAACAGGTCCTTGTCAGATGCGGAGGTTGACGACTTGTTCAATAAAACACCTTATCCTTTTGAATGATGAGAAAGACACTAATAATATTATTTGCTACTTTTTCAATCTCGTCGTCGGCTACCGACTACTACGTTAAGTTAACGGGGAATGACAGTAATACTGGACTCAGTGACTCCCAGGCCTGGAGGACTATCACAAAAGTCAACGCAGCATGGGCCGCTGGGACATTTGCACCTGGCGACAATATTTATTTTAATAGAGGTGACACGTTCTACGGGACACTGATAGTTTCTGAATCAGGCACAAGTGGGAATGTCATTACTATAGGGGCTTATGGTAGTGGGCAAAATCCTATCTTGTCAGGTTTTCAGATTGCAGACTCCTGGAGTGATCCCGAGTCAGATGGAATTTATGTTCACTCGCTTAGTCCTGAATCAAAACCAAATATTCTTTTACTTGATGGAGTAAACACGCCTTTAGGTCGTTTTCCAAATCACGCTTATCTTTCTATTACGACTGCCGGCTTAAGTTATTTGACTGATGCGGAATTACCGTCAAGTCCAAATTTTTCAGGTGGTGAGGTGGTTATCCGGACCGCCTATTGGGTAATGGAGAAACGTACCATCACATCTCATTCTGGCACTACTTTAAATTATTCCGGAACTATTTATGCCCCCGCCGCGGGTTACGGGTATTTCATTCAAAATCACTACAACTGTCTGACTTTATACGGGGAGTGGTCGTATGATGGTAATCTTTACCTTAATTTCGCGGGAGAAGATCCCGGCGACCACGAAGTAAAGGTATCGGTCAGAAATGAAGTGGTGAAAATTAACGGTTGTAATTATATTACCATACAAGATCTGACTATAGAGGGTGCTAATTCCAGAAATATTTATTTGGCAGATGCAAAATACATTACTATTGATAATTGCAAGGTAAGATTTTCTGGAGGAAATGGAATATATCTTAACAGTGCGTGCGATTACACGACTGTTCGAAGCTCTGAGATCAGCGAGAGTAATAACGTTGGTATTTATTCCGGGGGCGCACCGCATCTTACTATAACGGGGAATTATATTAATAAATCGGGTTATTATCCTGGCATGGGAGGTAGTGGGGATCAGGATTATTCCGGAATAATATCACGCGGATCTCACGGATCTATCACTTATAATAACATTTATAATTGCGGTTACGACGGGATAGCGTTCGGTGGGCAGGGTACAGACATATCTTATAATGTTATTAACGGGTTTTGTACTGTAAAAGACGACGGGGGAGGGTTATATACTTATAGGGATTATAATACGGGCAAGACGGCAAGTTACAATATAATTCTAAATGCAATAGGGGCCGACGACGCAATCGGTAGGGGTAATGATAGGGCTAATGGGATTTACAACGATGGCAGTTATAACACAACATACAGCAATAACACAATTGCACATTGTCATGGAGGTGGATTGTATCTAAATTCCTGCAAATATTCAACGGCTGCTTATAATACTCTTTATGATAATCTTCATCAGCTTCTCATACATTCAGAAGTACCAAATTCCACCGTTGACGGGAGGGCAGCTGGCCACATTATAAATAATAATATACTTTTTTCAAGGAGTTATGATAATGATTGGTTGCAATCATGCCTACGCGTTAATTTTATTAACCAGGATGCACACGATTACGGCACTCAGGATTACAATTACTTTGTGCGTCCCATATATAACGATGATTATGTGGATGTGTGGCCCAGAGCCTGGCAGTGGAATCCGTCAACAAGGCTAAAATATAACCTTTCTGAGTGGAGATCCTACCTTGGTGAAGACACTCATTCGCAAACAACGCCAGTCGCAGTAACCAGTGTAGATCACATTCATTTTATTTATAATGACTCGACAGGAGTTAAAACTTATATTGTTTCGCCTGCAATGGTTGACGGGACAGGTAAAACATACTCCGGAACTATTTCTCTTTCACCCTATCGCTCTTTGGTTCTTATCGGGAGTGGAAGCGTGACGGAAAGCGAATTACTTGTACCAATTTTAACAACAACCGCTGTAACAGAGATTGAGATTGCAACCGCTCGGTCAGGAGGAAAAATACTAACCGATAACGGTTATTTAATTACGGCAAAGGGAGTTTGCTGGAACACGACAGGGATGCCTACAATATTTGATAGTAAAACTAACGACGGAACGGGGTTGGGTACTTTCATAAGCAATTTAACTGAACTGAACGCATCAACAACTTATTACGTGAGAGCATATGCTACTAATAGGCAGGGAACGGGCTACGGCGAGGAATTGAGTTTTGTAACCGGCAATGCTTTTTATAATAAATTTCTTAAGCATAACGGGAAGCTTCTCATGCATAACGGGAAACTTTTAATACGATAATACAATGGCAAAAGAAACTTCACAAGTTGATCTACTTGGCAAAATGATCGGAACCGGCGGAGATCAGTACCTGCATCAATCGGCGGCGCCAGTTGAGGGTAAATGGTCACATATCGTTATTGGACCAAATGGGGCAACTATAACGAGTTTAAAGGTAATGAGGGAAGATGTAATGTCTACCAGGGGCTACGATTCCAATGGAGGAGTATTGCCTGCCGGATATATGATCTGTGCTGGACATGAAGATTATATCACAGAAATCACCCTGGTATCAGGCAATGCTGAGGCTCTTATATTTAGCCAGGTACAGGATAGTGCAGGACCGGTCGTTTAAGGCAGGAGGAGTGTTATGAAACGACCATTTGGGTTTCTATTTTCCCCACTTAAAGGCGTTAGCCATTTGGGTAATTCACATTGGGCAACAAAACATCCAGAATTGGAAACATATTTAACTGGACTTGCAACTCCTTTATCACCAACACAGGTATCAAAGTTAAATCAGTTTATTACATCGCTCAAAACAGGATTTGGAATAACAAGTCTTTCAGAGGTGTTCGATATAATGTATTTAATGGCAGGCGAAACTTTGGAATCATCAATGCGAAATATCGTGAAAGACGCGCATCATCTTACATTAATTAACTCGCCGCTATGGACGCAATTTGAAGGGTTTAAAGGGAATGGTTCTTCAATGGCAATAAGTACAAATTATGATCCCGGCACTAACGGTGTTAATGTATCACGGGATAGTTTAGCAATAGGAATTTATGCACGTACAACTACAATAGGAGCATACGTGATTTCAGGAGTAACAGACAACGATAGCAATGAAATAAGCATAACTCCTCGGTTAAATTATGATACAGTTGGAAGAATGTACGTAAGGATTAACCAGAAAACTTACACGTTTAAACCATCGAGCGGGGATGTTAAGGGAATGCTTATTGCTTCCAGGACTGCACCTAATTCGATCAGGGGTTATTCGAATGGAGTTGATTTAAACTTTACAGGGAGCAGTGAACTGTCAACTGGATTATCAACAGGATACAATCTATTTTTTTTATGTGCATCAATAAGAAATACGAGAAGTAGTTATTCTCCTGATCAAATCGCCTTTGCTTTTGTTTCAAGAGGTTTAAACCTTGCAGATACAAGTCCTGTTATAACACAAGCAGTAGAAGCTTACATGGATTCTAATGATAAGGGGGTAATTTCATAAAATAATGCAGGAATGAATCATATTAATATAACAAAAGCCCAGGCAGAAGAGATAGCAGGAGGTTACGGAACACGTCGATCGGATGGAAGTTACCCTGCAAGGATTGAACCTATCGCTGTACCTGATGGAACATATATCTTTCCGGAAAGTTGTTTAACCGGTTTTGGTCTTGAATCGGTAAAAACAAAACTTGAATCACTTGTTAAATCTGATAACGTGCAAGAACTGGTTGAACTACCAAAATTTGGAGAACCGTGTGAAAAAGATAGAATCTATATCTATAACGAGCAGGAAGAAAATGGATATCATGGTCTTGTAAAATGCGTTCAAACTCATAATCGAACGATTTATAGTCCTCAAGAAACTCCTGCCCTGTTTTCTTTCTTTCGTGAAAATTCAGATGATCTCGAGTGGATTCCTAATGAAATAGTTGAATTGGGTTGGAAGCGAATATATGGAGGAGTACAATATGAAGTTATTCAACCCCACATGACTCTTGCAGGATGGGAGCCTCCTAATACTCCTGCACTTTGGATAGAAGTACAAGAAGAAGGTGGAGATATTCCTGTTTGGATTAGACCCACGGGAGCTCATGATTGCTATAATATTGGTGATCAAGTACATTTTCCAACTGCTGATGATCCTGTTTATGAAAGTGTTATTAATGGAAATGTCTGGTCTCCAACAGAATACGGGGCAGGGTGGCGGTTAGCCTGATGTTTGATGAAAATAAAAATGACAAGATATGACATTAGATAAAAGAGAAAAGATAGTTGTGCCGGTGTGGCTAATTGGCATTCTTGTCAGCGTGATAACCGCGGCTGGTACAGCCTGGGTTGCTGTGCAGGTAAAAACAGCACGCCTTGAGGTCCGTGCAACTCATAACGAAACCAATATTGATATGCTTAGAAGGGAGAAAGTGGGTAATGAGAAGTTTGACATTATAGTTAATCAGCTTAACAGGATGGAAGGGAAACTTGATGAACATATAAAAGAAAGCAGATGATAATAAAGTCGACATATTTCGAACTTGAAGAACTTGTGTGTCCTGATGTATTCGAGAAGTACGGTGAGTTTGCCTGGAACTTTCTCGATCCTCGACTGCTTTTAAAGCAGTCGAGGATAAGAGTAAAAATTGGCAAGCATATTACTATTAATAATTGGTCATCGGGTGGCAATTATAACCAGAGAGGCCTTAGGTGTAATCTTTGCCATATAGTGCAGAGTAAGAAGAAATTATACATGTCAGCTCACGTACTTGGTAAGGGTGTAGATTTTGATGTTGAAGGAATGCTGGCTGAAGAAGTCAGACTATGGATAACGGCTAAAAAAACAATTTGGCCGTACAATATAAGGCTTGAGAGAGACGTCAGCTGGGTTCATCTTGATATTTACGATATGGATCAGAAGGTTTATTTATTTTCAAAATAACATGTGCAGACAAGAACTTCCTCCAATGGTAAAAACAAAACTGAGGTTTATCACGTTCGGACGAAATAGACCTTATGGTGGCAATAATCTAAGAGGTTGCGTTAATGATTCTTATGATTTTACAAAGAGATTTCTTGCTCTTGATCCATGCTTTGACGTGAGAATGTATCTCAATCGTCGGGCAAGCGCAAGAAACTACCTAAAAGCAGGTGGGGAGGCAATCTCTTTGCTCGACCCAGGGGCAACGGTGTTGATTCTGATGGATAGTTGCTTTAGTGGATCCGCGACCAGGTTATTGACCAACCCGGCACATCCAACAAAAAATCGCTTTTTTGATCCGGGCTTGCCTGTGCCCGAGAAAGTAAGATCCAGGGTTTTCAGTTCTAAAGCTGATATTCATTGGATGGTTATGTCCGCATGTATGGAGCAAGAATCAGCTGCTGATGCGTATATTGACGGAAGGTACGTGGGAGCCTTCTCTTACCATGCTGTTAAATCTCTAAAGAAGGGAATGACATACCTGGAATGGTATCAAACAGTGAGATCTTCCCTTCCCGGAAAGATTTTTAGTCAAACCCCAACTTTTGAAGGTCCTTTTGAACTTGTTAATCGCAGGGTGGGAGAGGGCCAGACTCTTATCATACATAATTCCAGTCACGGGTCTTGGGCAATTGATCAAGATGGCGACGAGGAAGATGGAAGGGATGAGGGAATTTATCTTGATCGTCTACTGATTGATGATGAAATCAACATTATGCTACAGAAAATTCCAAGTGTTTTAAAAACAAATAAATTTTAATCAGATGACAACACAACAATTTTGGAAAGGGCTCGGCATGGCCCTGGTTTCGGTGATAGTTGCTTATTTAAGCGTTACGCCGATTAATTTTCCCTTGATGGCAGTTACTGCCGTCTGCACTATTCTTGCTTATTTTAGCAAGAATCTCATTCCGTGGCTGCGCAGCGACTCTCCACCTTCATCATTGAGCTTTATTAATATTGTATCCGGAATACTGATGGCCCTTGCGACAGCATTCACGGAAGGCGTTGGAACATACCTGCTTGAAGGAAAAGTATTATGGCCGATTGTATTAAAGATATCTGTTTACACGACAGGAACCTATCTGCTGTCAACATTCTTTGCGCCTCCGCACTCAACAGAGAAGAAGAGATTGTTTGCTTCCAGGTCATATATAGAACGGTATAAGAAAATAGCTGCAATAGTAGTCTTGTTTCTTGCGCTATCAACAGGGGCGTCGGCGCAGAGTCCGTTCAGAGGCTTCTTTAAGCCGGTTAGTAAAGATCTATTTTCAACAGCTGACCAGATGAATATAACAGCCGATCAAGATATTAGAATTACTGCTCAGTCAGCTTGGCTTGTTCGGCCGATTATGAGTATTTCCGCGATGCAATTCCTTATAGAGAAACCCATAACAGTTAATTCATTTGGGTCCATGGGTACAGGAGTTTCCTATGCTCATTTTTGTGAGCACAATGGAGAGCCATATATGGATTACAGCTTTAATTTTCTTGTACTATTCGGCGCGAAGATAGCCGAGGTTACACCTGTAAATCTATCATTAGCAGCTTCTGTTTCAGCACTGCAGTATATCAATGTGGGCGCAGGGTATTCATTTGAAGCTAAACGATTCTTTTTTCTAACAGGAATCTCTTACAACTTTAACTAAGTAGTAGATTTAGTTTCATATGCTTCAATGTCAGGCTTAATCTGTCGTGGTTGTTCCTTACATTTTTGCTATGTTTTACTTGATTTCATAAGATTTTTCACCAGGTAAAAGAAGGGCGAGTTTATTCATTTCATTCCAGGCGTTATAATATGGGCTGTTTTTTTGGCCCCTGTTTTCAATTACTGCCCAGCTCTGCTCAGAAGTAACGCTTCCGATATGAACACTTATATTAGTTGTAAAGTCACCACGAATTAATATTTTATTATCCCTTACAAGGATGTTAAGCTTTATTTCTCCGTTTTTAAAAGGCTTGGCAGTTGTGCTTATGATTCCTGTGCTTAGGTCTGTATTTTGCACTCCATAGCCCAATTCGAATAGTTTTTCTGTTAACTGCCTTGCATTTTCCATTATCTCAAAATCATTGCTAACAATAATAATATTAGCCCTTTTCATCGGTTCTTCCTGTATTTGAAAAGGATAGCAACCTATTATACACAATAAAAAATATAGTTTCATTGGATTAGATATAATTGTTAATAACTAGTTAATAATACTTACTTCAAATATATATTTTATTTAACCATTATGTTATATATTTACACAATATTTTGATGAGCACGGTAATGAAAGGTATGAATGAGAGGTTTAAGGAAGCATACGAAGGGTTGACCAGGAAAGATTCTCTTCAATTTCAGAAGGAATTAATTGAAGCAACCGGCTGGAGTAGATCTCTTTTTTACATGAGGCTAAGCGGTAAAAGAAAACTGAAAGCCGATGAAGTTCCCGCGCTAATCACGCTCTTTAAAAGGTATGATATTGATATTTTGCAGTAGCTTAAAGGCTGTCCGCAAATTTTCCTATAATTAATATTATGTCAAATAGAAAATATATAGAATTAATCAATGACAGCAATCAGTGTCATTAATCCCTCCCCTGTTTTTTTAAAACGAAATTTTTAACTCTTTTGGATCAGAATCCCAGGTAGTAGCCTATCAGATCCGGTTCAGTTGAGTCAAGCATCGGAAGACTCGGGATTACCATAAGATCCAGGTTCGTGTTGTCAATCGCCGACCAGAGCGATGTCCTTATGAATTTGTATCCGTTCCTTTGTGCAGCAGCAATTATTTCGGGATCGCCTGCACCATTTCCGAAAGGAAGTGAAAATACATTCACCTCGCCGGGTGTATACTGCTCAATGATTTCCCTGGATACTCCAAGTTCATAATCCAGGAATTCCCTGTATTCATCAAGAGTTTCATATTTGTTTCTGCTATCGTACAAATATGTATGTGAATATGAATGTGATCCGAATGTGAATGGCCGTATACCGCCTTTTGACTGGTAATGGCTCATGTTTTCAACTTCATCCCATCTCATGAATGAATCGCTTCCTATCTTATAGGTCCATAAAAAGAAGGTTGCCTTCGCCTGGTAGTTTATAAGTAATTGACGTACAAGAGTATACCAGGAGCTGTCGCCGTCGTCGAATGTTATTATCGCGTAGTTCCCCTCACCTATCGATTGCTTCTTGCTGAATTCCTCCAGATCTGTAAAGCTGATTATTTTTATGTTGTTGTTTTTCAGATATTTAAGATCAGATTCAAGGTCTTCCAGACTTCTTTCATAAAGGTTGGTTGCTTCCCCTTCCACAATCCTGTGGTACATAAGGACGATCACCTTTCCAGGTTCTTCCTGTTTGGGATCGTCTTTTTTTGTGCATCCGGATGTTAGCAGGACAAGTGGCAACAGAAGAAAGCAGATATATCTCATCATCCTTTAGTGAGTTTTGATGTGTTAGAAAAAGAAAGAAAGCCTTTCCATTTAACGGAAAGGCTTTCACCTATATTATGCAGTTTCCTTATCTTTTCGAAACAACTATTGTTATTCGAGAGTATCAAGCTTAGCCTTAACAGCGTCGTATTTTTCGGTCATCTTAAGCCTGTAGTAAAGTTCCCTGAGACTTCTGAGAGCGTAAACATCATCGGGTTTAAGTTCATTGGCTTTTTCCATGTATGGAAGTGCTTTGGCAAAAACTGCCATTGCATCGTCGACTGCCTTGTTGTATTCGTTGACATCCATAATATCGTTGGCCTTTGCAAACATATCGGAAGCCTTGTTTATATATGAAGCGCCGAGACCGTACTGGCTGTCGTAGAATTCAGGGTTTAGTTCGACTGACCTCGAAAGGCTGGTAATCGCTTCATCATACCTGTCCTCGTTAAGGTAAATAATACCTTCTGCAAAATGCAGGCTGTAGTTATCCGGATCATCAGTTCTGGCAATGACAAGGTTTTCAAGTGCTGCATCGTTCTTTCCGGCTTTGATGTAAAGGTCAATAAGCTCAAGAATCACATTCTTGTTGTCTGCAAATTTGGTACGCAGATCCTTAAGGATACTTTCAGCCTTGAGGGTATCTCCCATCTCTAGATAGTTCTGAGATATCTGGAAATATGTGTTTACGCCCTGGTATCCCATTTCGGCACATTTCTCGAAGTATTTGATTGCCGTCTGGTGTTCTTTTGCATTCATAGCCGCGAGTCCGGCGTTGTAATACATTCCTGTATCTGTAACTCCGACATATTTATCGCTTTCGGTGATCGCGATCTGAGTCTCGAATGATTTCAGCGCACCGGCATAATCCTTCGCGTCAAACTGCTGACCGCCCTGCGTGTATAGGTCGAGCGCGAGTGAATTGTACACCATACCTGTTATGATTCTTTTTTTGGCTCCACCCTTGGGATCGAGCTCGATCGATTTCTCATAAGCAGCGTAGGCTTCGCCGAGCGGATCGGTAAAGTAAGACTTGAAAGCGGGATTGTCCGAATTGAAAACAGCCTGGGCAAGCTTACCCTTGGCAAAGTAGGTATTAAACCAATCCATTGATTTGGGATGTGTCATTGCCTGGTCAAGTGCTTCTTTGGCCTTGTCAAGAGAACCCTGTTCGATGAACGTAAGCGCACTTGTAACTTTACCCTTCTGGGCAAAGGTAGCAACTGAGATAGAGATAACTGCAAGCAGCAGAAAAACCTTTTTCATAATTATCGAATTTGTTTAAAAAATTGTCCTAAAAAACTTTTCAAATTTAAAACTTTACTTATTAATCTTCAAATTCTTTGCCATTTTCCTCATTATTTTGATCCTGACCTGCAACATCTTCTATATCAGTCTCTTCAGTTTCGTCGTTCACTGCCACTGTTGCCACGGAAGCAATTGTGTCATTCTCCCTGAGGTTTATTAGGCGCACACCCTGGGTCGCTCTGCCCATTACCCTCAGGGCTGAAACCGGGCTTCTCAGTATGTTTCCGAGTTGTGTGATTATCATCAGATCGTCATTGTCGCTTACATCCTTCAAGGCTATCAGTGATCCGGTTTTTTCAGTGATATTTATTGTCTTGACTCCTTTGCCTCCCCTGTTGGTAACACGATAATCCTCAATATCGGATCTTTTGCCGTAGCCATTCTCCGATACCACAAGCACTTCCTTTGAGCCGTTTTCGATGGTGATCATTCCTACAACAAAGTCGGTTTCCTCATCTTCAAGCCTTATGCCCCTGACTCCCGATGCCGTTCTTCCCATCGGCCTGACAGCTTCCTCGGGAAACCTGATGGCTCTCCCCGACCTTACGGCCATCATTATCTGGTGTTTGCCGTTTGTCATTTTAGCTTCAAGAAGCTCATCCCCTTCCCTTACAGTTATTGCATTAACACCATTTACCCTGGGCCTGGAGTAGGCTTCAAGCGAAGTCTTCTTGATGATTCCTTTCCTGGTGCAGAGAACAATGAAGTTATTGTTTATATAATCGTGATCATTGAGGTTCTTTACATTTATATATGCCATTACGCTGTCGTCAGGCTCAATGTTGATTAGGTTCTGCATTGCCCTTCCCTTGGAGGTTCTGGATCCTTCCGGTATGTTGTATACCTTGAGCCAGTAGCACTTCCCTTTTTTCGTGAAGAAAAGCATGGTGTTGTGCATAGTTGCAATGTAGAGATGCTCAATGAAGTCCTCTTCCCTTGTGGTACCGCCCTTTGATCCGGTTCCACCCCTGTTCTGGCGCCTGAATTCAGTCAGAGGAGTCCTTTTGATATAACCCATGTTGGAAATGGTAATCACCATCTCATCATCGGCGTAAAAGTCCTCGGGATTGAATTCCCCGGCATCGGGAACTATTTCAGTGCGCCTGGCGTCACCGTATTTTTCCTTTATCTCAATAAGCTCGTCCTTGATGATTTTCATCTGAAGCTCAACACTTTCGAGTACACTCCTGAGATATTCGATAAGAGCCATTATCTCCTTGTATTCATCTCTCAGTTTTTCCTGTTCAAGCCCGGTAAGCTGCCTCAGCCTCATCTCAACTATTGCCCTTGCCTGAATCTCCGAAAGGCTGAAGCGTTCCATGAGCCGCTCCCTGGCTTCATCGGGATTCTTTGACGATTTGATAATTGCAATCACCTCGTCGATGTTGTCACTGGCAATAATTAGTCCTTCAAGTATATGTGCTCTTTTTTCGGCCTGGTTTAGTTCATACCTGCTTCTTCTTATAACTACCTCATGACGGTGTTTCACGAAGTGGTCGATAAGCTTTTTCAGGTTCAGAGTTCTGGGCCTTCCCCTTACCAATGCCACGTTGTTAACATTGAAGGAGGTCTGCATCGCGGTATACTTGAACAGATTGTTTAGAACAACGCTCGAAGTGGCATCTTTTTTCAGAATAATGACGACGCGCATCCCGTTGCGGTCCGATTCATCGTTGATATATGAAATTCCTTCCAGCTTTTTATCATTGATGAGATCAGCAATCTTGCGGATCATCTCCGCCTTATTCACCATGTATGGTATCTCATTGACAATGATGCATTCACGACCAGAATGGGTAAGCTCGATCTCGGTTCTTGCCCTGAGAACGATTTTTCCCCTGCCTGTTTCAAAGGCATCCCTTATCCCCTGCTCTCCGTAAATGATCCCGCCGGTTGGAAAATCCGGTCCCTTAACGTATTCCATCAGTTCGGAGGTGCTGATATCCCCGTTGTCAATAAAGGCAATGGTGGCATCGATTATCTCCGTGAGGTTGTGAGGGGGCATGTTTGTTGCCATACCAACTGCAATACCCGAGGCGCCGTTTACCAGCAGTATGGGGATTCTGGTTGGAAGGACTACCGGCTCACTCAGCGAGTCGTCAAAGTTCAGCTGGAAATCAACTGTTTCCTTGTCTATGTCCGATAATGTTTCTTCTGCTATTTTCTTGAGCCTTGCTTCGGTGTACCTCATTGCAGCCGGACTGTCGCCGTCGACTGAGCCGAAGTTTCCCTGACCTTCCACAAGGGGATAGCGCAAGGACCAGTCCTGGGCCATCCTTACCATCGCGTCATATACTGATGAATCGCCGTGGGGATGGTATTTTCCAAGCACCTCTCCCACTATCCTTGCCGATTTCTTAAATGGTCTGTTTGACAATACTCCAAGTTCCGACATTCCGAAAAGAACACGCCTGTGAACAGGTTTGAGTCCGTCCCTGACATCAGGTAATGCCCTCGACACAATCACCGACATCGAATAATCGATGTATGCCGACTTCATCTCCTCCTCGATATTTACCCGAATTATCCTCTCTCTGTCTGACATAATAATTTAATAATTAAAAAGATACAACCACTCCCCGCCGGGGAGGGATTTGATTCCGAAATTAATGAAAATTTGCTTGCCGGAAACCATCCCGGCGTGTGACTTTTTAACATTAATTGTTTATAAATGGGCATAAAAATTGCCTTTCAAATATTGTATTAACTTTAACTTTGGGTTTCATGGAATCAGTATTTTTGTCGCAATCGGTCTGACATAATGACTTAAGACATGAGAATCTAAAAAAAACAGGAATAATATAATATGGATTCACAGTTTTCACAAAGAGTAAAAGATATTCTGGGATACAGCAAGGAGGAAGCTATAAGACTGGGTAACAGTCATATCAGCCCCGAACATCTGTTTCTTGGCATACTCAGGGATGGAGAGGGCGTGGCGGTTGAGATACTTCTGAACCAGGGCATTGACCTGCTTGTACTTAAAGGCTCGCTAGAGAAGAGTATTAGAATAGAAAGTCCGATACCGGTGGCTGATCATGAGATCATTCCCCTGCTGAGAAGCACTGAAAGGATACTGAAGCTCGTGTACCTCGAAGCCAAATCATTGAAGAGTCCGGTTATTGACTCAGAACATCTGCTGCTTGCTATCCTTAAGGATGAAAATGCACTGGTTACAAGGTTTCTCTCCGAACTGGACGTTGACTATCAAACGGTTAGGAGAGTGGTGGAAGCCGGCTTGCCAAGCGCTAAAGCCGATTTCCCCCGTGAAGAGGACGATGAAGGTCCGTCGTTCGGAGGAGGCGGTGCTGGAAGAAGCCAGCAAATGTCATCTTCGAAACCTTCATCCGATACCCCGGTACTCGATAATTTCGGGATCGACCTTACAAAAGCTGCCGAGGAAGGCAGGCTCGATCCTGTTGTAGGTCGGGAAAGGGAAATAGAAAGGCTTGCTCAGATTCTTTCCCGCAGAAAGAAAAACAATCCGGTACTTATCGGGGAACCCGGCGTTGGAAAATCAGCCATTGCAGAAGGTCTGGCACTCAGGATAATAAAAAAGAATGTCTCGAGGGTGCTGTTCAATAAACGGGTTGTGGCTCTCGACCTGGCTTCTATTGTGGCCGGGACGAAATACCGCGGACAGTTCGAGGAGAGAATGAAAGCCATTCTTAATGAACTCTCGAAGAACGATAACATCATTCTTTTTATTGACGAGATACATACTATAGTCGGAGCCGGAGGTGCAAGCGGTTCACTTGATGCCGCCAATATGCTCAAACCGGCGCTTGCCCGCGGTGAGATACAGTGCATCGGGGCAACCACACTCGATGAATACCGGCAGCATATCGAAAAGGACGGGGCACTTGAAAGAAGATTCCAGAAGGTAATGGTTGAACCGACGTCAATCGATGAGACCATCCATATCCTTCATAATATCAAGGAGAGATACGAAGAACACCATAACGTCATTTATACCGATGATGCCATCGACGCATGTGTCAAACTGACAAACAGGTATATATCCGACCGTCATCTCCCCGATAAGGCCATTGATGCCCTCGACGAATCAGGTTCACGCGTTCATATTTCAAACATCATTGTTCCGGAAAAGATTCTTTCGCTCGAGAAACAGTTCGAGGATACGAAGAAGGAGAAAATGATGGCGGTGAAAAACCAGAATTTTGAGAAGGCTGCCAGTTTCCGCGACAGGGAGAAGGACCTGCTCGACATGATAGATCAGGAAAAGAAAAGGTGGGAAAAGGAACTTGCAATGAACCGCGAAACCGTTGATGCTGAAAAGGTGGCAGAGGTTGTTGCCATGATGACAGGTGTCCCTGTGCAGCGTATCGCACAGACAGAAGGTACCCGCCTGCTCAAGATGGCGGATGAACTCAGCGGAAGCGTAATAGGCCAGGATGAGGCAATTGCAAAGGTTGTCAAGTCGATTCAGCGCAACAGGGCCGGCCTGAAGGACCCTAACAAGCCCATCGGCACTTTTATCTTCCTGGGTCCCACTGGTGTTGGAAAGACTCAGCTTGCTAAGGTGCTGGCAAAATTCCTTTTCGACACCACCGATAATCTTATCAGGGTCGATATGAGCGAATACATGGAGAAATTTTCCGTGTCGAGGCTTGTTGGAGCACCTCCCGGATACGTGGGTTACGAAGAAGGCGGACAGCTTACTGAAAAAGTTAGAAGAAAACCCTATTCAGTGGTGCTTCTGGATGAGATTGAAAAAGCCCATCCCGATGTATTCCATATACTGCTCCAGGTACTCGATGAAGGTCAGCTGACTGACAGTCTGGGACGTAGAGTCGACTTCCGCAATACCATTGTCATACTTACCTCAAACATCGGGACACGCCAGCTGGCTGAATTCGGCCATGGAATAGGCTTCGATACGGCAGCAAGGAAGGCAACACGCGATGAACAAGCCAAGAGTATCCTTCAGAAAGCCTTGCAGAAAACCTTTGCTCCCGAGTTTCTCAACAGGATTGATGACGTTATCATGTTCAACTCTCTCGGAAAGGAAGAGATCAACAAGATCATCGATATAGAGCTGAAAGGACTGTACGAAAGGGTGAAGTCGCTCGGCTACCAGCTAAAGATCTCAAGTGCAGCTCATGATTTTATTGCTGAACGCGGATTTGATGCAAACTATGGTGCCAGGCCCCTAAAACGAGCAATTCAGAAATATCTTGAAGATCCTATGGCTGAAGTACTTATTAAATCGGAGCTGCAGGAGGGTGATACAATCAACGTCGCATTCAGTTCCGCCAAAGAGGAGATCAAGATCAAGATAAAGAAGAAGAAGGAAACTGAACTGCCTTCTGCAGAATAGAAGTTTCTAAAGGGAGTCTTCTGCCGGAGTACCAAAAAGGTCAAATTCGGCAGCCCCGGTGATGTGTATCCGGTAAAAACTGCCGGGGATCAATTCCTTTTCGCTGTTGATGAGGACTTCATTGTCCACCTCGGGACTGTCGTATTCAGTTCTGCCAACATAGTAGGCGCCCTCCCTCCTGTCGATCACGGTTTTAAGCACCCGGCCTGTTTTGCTTTCGTTGAGTTCGGCTGAGATCGACTGCTGTATGGCCATGAGTTCGGAAACCCTCGATTCCTTTATGTCATCAGGAACGTCATCAGGGTACTTATCGCCCGACCATGTTCCTTCCTCATGGCTGTATGCAAATACCCCGAGCCGGTCGAACCTGTATTCCGAAACAAAGTCCCTGAGTTCCAAATAGTCTGCTTCTGTCTCCCCGGGATGTCCTGCTATAAGTGTTGTTCTCACGGCAGCTTCAGGGTAATCGCGCCGTATCCCGTGCAGAAGATCGCGTGTTGCAGCAGCATCGTGCGAACGCTTCATGATCTTCAGCATCCTGCCGGAAATATGCTGAATGGGAATGTCAATGTAACTGCAGATCTTCGGATTGTCCCTCATCAGGCTGATAAGAGGCTTTGGAAATCCTGCCGGGTAGAGGTAATGAAGCCTTATCCATTCGAAGGCATCAATGGAAAGCAATCCGGACAGCAGACGGGGCAGTTCCCTTTTCCCGTAGAGGTCGAGCCCGTAATAACTCAGGTCCTGGGCAATAAGTATCAGTTCCCTGACACCTTGACGGGCAAGTATCTCCGCCTCACCGATTATATCCTCCATTTTCCGGGATACGTGTTTTCCCCTGATAAGCGGTATCGCGCAAAATGCACATTTCCTGTCACATCCTTCAGATACCTTCAGGTATGCATAGTGGGAAGGTCCGGTAAGCACACGGTCGGAAAGCAGCTCAGGACGTGTTTTCGTTTCCAGTTCATCAAGGATTTCCTGCATGCTGTTTACCCCGAAATACCTGTCGACTTCCGGAATTTCCTTTATCAGCTCATCGCGGTAACGTTCCGAAAGGCAGCCCATGACGTAGAGTTTTCTAATCCGGCCTTCGCTGCCGGCCTTTACAAACCTTAGTATTGTATCGATGCTTTCTTCTTTGGCATCGTTAATGAAACCGCAGGTGTTTATAATGACAGTATCGGCATTTTCAGCCATGGGATCGTAAGCTACTGAATAACCGGCCGCCTTAATCTGCCGGAGAAGTTTCTCGGAGTCGACGGTATTTTTTGAACAACCGAGTGTTACAATGTTGATGAGCCTGTTGCCTTTCTGCAAACCGGGTAGTGCTGGTTTCACTTTTCTGTTTCCTGTGAAAAGAGGGAATCAACGAATTCCAATGGGTTGAATATCTGAAGGTCGGTCATTTTTTCCCCCAGACCAATGTATTTGACGGGAATGCCGAACTGGTCAGA
>Ga0208458_1000079_pt1 | contig 121921 bp, 90 predicted proteins | sample AD_UKC085_MetaG_FD_184432 | JGI IMG/M metagenome (GOLD analysis project Ga0208458, IMG submission 184432) | Active sludge microbial communities of municipal wastewater-treating anaerobic digesters from USA - AD_UKC085_MetaG (SPAdes) (version 2) | ecosystem: Engineered > Bioreactor > Anaerobic >... | reverse complement strand
GATAAGACCGCCAAGCCCGATTCCGTTGGTCGCGAAACGCTTCATCGCCTTGGCGATGTTGTTTGCCGCGTACAGCGCCATCACGCCTTCGCTGATGACGATATAAACCAGATCCGCCCTGCCCTGACGCAAAGGCGCCGCGAATCCGCCGCACACGACGTCGCCAAGGACGTCGAAAATCGCCGCGTCGTAATTGCCCTGCTCGATCAGTTCAAGCTCATCAAGGACTTCGAACATCCTGGCAACGCCGCGACCTCCACAACCGACCCCGGGCTCGGGCCCGCCGCACTCGATACAGTCCAGTCCAAGCCGGCCCTTGAAAACGATCTCGTCGGCCGACTCGATGCTTCCGGCAAGGTGATCGATAACGGTGGTCAGGCCGCTGTCGGGGGTCAGAAGGTTTCTTGTCGAGTCCGCCTTCGGATCGCATCCGACGTGAAGTACCTTCAATCCACGGCTGGCCAGGATGGCGCTGATGTTCGACGCCACGGTCGATTTCCCGATTCCGCCCTTGCCATAAAGGGCAATCATTTTCGTCTTCCGGATCAATTGGGTCCTCTTATAATTTCAACGTTCCAGCGCCGGATTCTACATGACTTCGCGGGTGCCGGCACACGTTTTCCCAGCGTAATGCCAACAAATTCAAGTCATTTATTTTCCGTGCCGGCAAGCTTCCGTTATTCTATACGGAAGGACGTACGGGGGCCGAACCATGAATCCGACCGCATTCCAGATATTCTGTGGATATTACCTTGGCCTGGACAGCGAATTCGGCGCGAAGTTCTTCAACGTCCATTCACTGGCCGCCCATTATGGAATCGATGCCGGCACGCTTCAGGAATTGATGGCGGCGCATGGAATGGTTCCCGAAAACATGCGCCACATCGACTTCAACGTGGCAAAGGCCCATGGAATCGCACAGGAACTGACCTTCACCGCGTCCAGGGAGGACGTGATCAGGCACGCCCGGGATTCCTTCGACGCATTTGTCCAGGCGGCCCGCAAAATGGATCCCGCCAAGGTTTTCGAGGACATCGATTACGACGACGTGTGGGAAGACGAAAAGGACAACCGCGGCAACCGCTGAGCCCCTCACACTTGACTGAATCCCTGAATCGCAGGAATCTTCATCGGGGCATCCGGTCCCGATTATGACCGCGAGAGTGGTGGAACTGGCAGACACGCCGGACTTAGGATCCGGTGCCACTGGCGTAGGGGTTCAAATCCCCTCTCTCGCACAGACAGGACGTTTCATGGCGGTGTCCGGCCGGTCTTCGGCCGTGGATCAGTCCGGGCAGGCCGACCAGTTCCCACCGGCATCACGGCACTGGCAGGCCGGACGGCCGCTCACGGCAAGCCAGGTCTCAATGTCGGCAGGCTTTCTGGTGACTGGAACCGAAATCCAGCCGCGAAGAAGTGCCTCGTCAGCGATATCGATCTCATCGCAAAGTCCAATCCGGGACGGCGCAATCCTGTTCACAACACCGACGACGCATCTGCGGCTGTACGTTTCGGGATCATCGGTTCCATGGATGTCCTCGATGTACAGATCCACGTCATGGGTCGAAATCCGGTCGCCCGCCGAAATCGCCCGGAGGTATCCGGGATTGACCAGGATGTGGGTATCCCGCCAGAAGGCATCGGGGTTGTCGAACGCCTGGCCTCGGAACCTGATATCGACGGTGCCGTCGTCAAGCGTCGTCACGAAGACGTTCCGGCCGAACATCGTTTCCCTGGTGACGTCCGATTCCGTCGCGCCACCGGTCACGAGCATCGCCGTACCGAAGCCGGTCGGGACGTATTCGCCGTCACCGGTGTTGATCCTGGCCCGGAACTTCGCCTGGATCTCCGGAATGGCCGGATTCAGGTCGAAATTGCCGGACACGTCGCACGACGCGGCGGGACTGGTTGCGGGATCAAGCAGGATGGCGGCCAGCTCCGTGTCGAACTCCATCCAGGGGGCCGGATAGGTGTTGCACGTCATCGAATACGTCCATCCCGACTCGGGATAGTGGAAGGTCGCGCTGCGATACCCGTAGCTCATTCCGCTGTGGCCGAACGACGTGCCCAGTTCATGCGTGAAGCTCTGGGTCGCGATGCCGTAATCGGTCGGGTACCCCAGCATCCTGATGGTTCCCGTGGCGGTCATCTCCGAAACGGACTCCGGCGAAAGCACCCTGCCGGAAAACACAGACCTGACAAACGAAGCCAGGTCGTGGGGAGTGCTTACCAGGGCGCCGGCAGCCCATGCATATGACGGGTGGGCCAGATATGTCGAATCGACCAGCGTCCTTGTTATCAGCATGTCCTGGGGAAGCAGGTCGGCGGCCATAGGAAGCAGCGAGAGAAGGCCGGGATCGACGATTGTCAGGTCGTTCCCGGCAACGGTCAGATCAAGGTAGCCATGGATGAGCCTGGCCTTGCGGAAGGTGTTCACGTCAAGGAAGGTGTCCTTCAGGCCAAACGGCAGCGTCAGCTCGCGCCTGATGTTGCGGGCCAGGGGACGACCTGTGACATCCTCGATTATAAGGGCGGCGATGAACGTGTTGGTATCGGAATAGAAGCCTTCCGTTCCTGGCTCGAACATCATCTCCTCGTCATGCACCGCATCGACTATCTGCTTCGGCGACATGCTGGATTCGGGATCGGTCAGCATCGACATCGTGATGCCGGGAATGACCAGGTAATCCGGAATTCCGGATGTCATGTCCAGAAGCATCCTGACGGTCACGCCGGACCACTTTTCATACTCCGGAAGATAGGTGGTCAACGGCTTGTCCAGGTCAACAAGCCCCTGCTCGACCAGCTTCATCATCACGACGCCCACGAAGAGCTTGGTGTGGCTGCCAACCCTGAAGAGATGATCGCCATCGACTGGACTGCCCCTGCGGACATCGGCCACCCCGGCGCTGCCCTGCCATTCGAATCCGTCCGGATCGATAAGCGTCAATTCCACGCCCGGCACATGCGAAAAGCCAACGTAGTCGTCAAGAAGAATCTGCACGGCCGACACGGTACTTGCATCGAGGGCATTCGGCGATCGCCCGCAACCCCCGGCAAACTGGGACAAAATGACCGCCGAAATCAGGCAACCAATCATTTTAGGACGCATTTTGAAAGTCCTCCCGCACTCGTAAAAGCCCAATGACACACCAAAGATACAACAAGACAATTCCCTTTGTAAACAAGAGGTTGTCTCGTGACACTTCGCGTCATAACCCCTTGCAAACCAAGCAGATTCCTGACCTTTGGGGACTAAATCCGGTTAACAATTTCACAACATCACATAAGAATTTCGGCTCCGCCGCCGATACCACCGGGTGTTGAAAGAAGGCGTGACTACCTTTAATCTTTATGCGGCTTTGAATCGTCTTCTCGTGGAGCATCAAATGAAACGGCTCACCCTTGTTGTCCTGCTTTGTTTCGCCGGCCTTGTCCCGGCGCTTGTCGGATGTGGCGGCTCGAACGCGGAGGAAGATATCGTTCAGGGCAACGACATCCAGTTCGTCGATTATGGCAGCGAAGACGACATCGCGACCGGTGACGCCGTCGCTGACATCGCGCCGGACACGAACGGCGATGCCGACACGGCCGAAGTGGTGCCGGATACCGTCCTTGACGCCGGTTCCGACGCTGGCCAGGATCTGGTGGTTCCGGACAACACGCCGGTGGATAACGGCACCGACAATGTCGAACCGGTTGACGAGGGCCAGGATCTTCCGCCCGTGGCAAACTTCTGCAATTCATTGAAAGACTGTGAAAGTTTCGAAGTCTGCGACCTGGCCACCGGCGTATGCGAGGAACGAAGCTCGTATAACCTGATCGTCGGCAACGAGGATCTGTTCCAGTTCAAGCCGGCGGGTGGCCAGTACGGGGATTTTGTCATCCTGGACGGCAGCCGATTCCTGACCAACCCGACGACCACCGCAGTCCGCGCCGATATCGACAAGGCCCTGATTGCCGGTTCGTCGGTTGCGCACTCGACCATCAGCGCCCATCGCATACTTGGCGTCGTGCCGAACAAGGGCGGTGAGGTCGGCGTCGTGTTCCAGCAGGCCACCCCGGTTTATCAGAAGTACCCTGATCCGTTCACCTACACCACGACAAACGTGATGGCCTGCGACGGCAGCACGCCCGCCGCGACCGGAACCGCCGGCGGACTGGGCGATGTCGGCCCGCATGCCGCCGGATACGTCGATTTCGTCAGCGATGACGTCAGGGTCTATTACCCGGCCGAATGCGGTTCAGTCCGTCGTCCAGGGATCCCGGGCACCTATCCCGTCCTGATAATCGTCCCGGAAGCCCAGGACACGAATTTCCCGTTCATCAATTTCGACTACCTGGGCCAGATGCTGGCGACATGGGGAATCGTCACGGTAAGCCTTGACGCAAAGCTGGTCGAGGAGGATCCGCAGGGACACCCGAAGAAGGTGTTCGCCACCGCACCGAAGTACCTGAACGCCGACCTGGGCCTGCTTCATTCCGCAATGACCGGCGTCCAGACCGGCGGCACTTTCGCCTGGATGGTGTTCGGCAGCGGCTCCGACACGCTGAACCTGCTCAAGGACGTTGACAAGGAATCGACCATTTACAACAAGGCCGTTGCCACCATCGCGATGGCGCCGTCCATCAAGCTCAACAAGAACGGGGCCCAGTACTTCATGGCGCTGCTGGGACCGAAGGACACCATCGCAAACAGCAGCTATGCCAACGATTCGTATTCGGCATTCGACTCGCCCAAGTGGAAGGTTCAGGTCGTCGGCGGCAATCACAGCCTCTTTACCGATCACCAGATGTATTACGGCGGCGGAATGATGCCGATAATGGACGGCGAGCCCGAAATCATGCGCAAGGAACAGCTCTACCTGTCGGTGAGCATGATTCTTCCGTTCCTGCAGCTTGCGTTCGGCCTTGACCAGCCGTTCGAGGATCAGGTCAAGACAGGCTTTTCCGACGGCAAACTGGTCGTTTCGAAGGGCTAGCCGACCGCGGCTCATCTTCAAATCAAACCGAGGTTCAGGGAAATGGCGGACGATCCGCAGAAAGTAATCTATTCGATGATGGGCGTCGGCAAGGTTCACGGCCAGAAAACCGTGCTGAAGGACATCTGGCTGTCGTACTTCTATGGGGCCAAGATCGGCGTAATCGGCGCCAACGGATCGGGCAAGTCGTCCCTGCTGAAGATAATGGCCGGCGTCGATACCGAATTTCTGGGCCAGACGGCGTGTGCTCCCGGGTTTTCCATAGGTTACCTTGAACAGGAGCCGAAGTTGGACCCGCAGAAGACGGTTATCGACGTCGTGAAGGAAGGCGCGGCGCCAATCGTCGAACTGCTTGCGGAATACGATCGAATCAACGAGCGCTTCGGCGAGCCGATGTCCGACGACGAAATGGACGCCCTGATGAAGCGCCAGGGCGAAGTACAGGACAAGCTTGACGCCGTTGGCGCGTGGGAACTGGACAGCCGCCTGGAACTCGCCATGGACGCGCTGCGCTGCCCGCCGGCGGATACCCCCGTCAACATCCTGTCCGGGGGCGAAATCCGCCGTGTCGCGCTTTGCCGCCTGCTGCTGCAGAATCCGGACATACTTCTGCTGGACGAGCCGACCAACCACCTGGACGCGGAATCGGTTCACTGGCTCGAACAGCACCTTCAGCGTTACCAGGGAACGGTAATCGCGGTCACCCACGACCGGTACTTCCTTGACAACGTCGCCGGATGGATTCTTGAACTTGACCGCGGCGAGGGTATCCCGTGGAAGGGCAATTACAGTTCCTGGCTTGAGCAGAAGCAGGAAAGGCTGGCGCGCGAGACTAAATCCGAAAGCGAACGCCAGAAGACGCTGGCGCGCGAGCTCGAATGGATTCACATGTCGCCACGCGGGCGGCAGGCCAAGGGGAAGGCCAGGGTCACAGCTTACGAGGAACTGCTTGCAAAGCAGCCCGAGCAGATGATCCGGGAACTTGAAATATACATACCGGCCGGACCTCGGCTTGGCGACCGGGTTATCGAAGCTGGCGGCGTATCAAAGGCTTTCGACGACAGACTCCTTATCGACAACCTGAGCTTCCTTATGCCGCCCGGGGCCATCGTCGGGATTGTCGGACCGAACGGAGCCGGAAAGACAACGCTGTTCAAGATGATCACCGGACAGGAGAAGCCGGATTCCGGGACGATCAACCTTGGCGCCACAGTCAGGATTGCGTGCGCCGACCAGATGAGAAGCGTCCTGGATCCAGACAAGACGGTCTGGGAAGTGGTGACGGGCGGGGCCGACCGCATCCTTCTTGGCGGTGTTGAAATCAACTCGCGGGCGTGGGTTGCAAGATTCAACATCACCGGCGCGGATCAGCAGAAGAAGGTCGGCGTGCTGTCGGGCGGCGAGCGCAACCGCGTGCAGCTTGCATGGATGCTGAAATCGGAAGCAAACGTCCTGCTGCTGGACGAACCGACCAACGACCTTGACGTCAACACGATGCGGGCACTGGAAGACGCTCTGCTGAACTTCGCCGGGTGCGCGATGGTGATTTCCCACGACCGGTGGTTCCTGGACAGGATTGCAACCCATATCCTGGCGTTCGAGGGCGACAGCAGCGTCGTCTGGTTTCCTGGCAACTACTCGGATTACGAAAGGGATCGCCGGGAAAGACTTGGCGAGGCCGCAGATCAGCCGCACAGGATCAGGTACAGATCACTGGTCAGGTGACCTGGCCGCCCTCAATGACAAGACCAGTCGGCTTCACCCTGGAAATCCTTGCCGTGCGGGGCCTGGCCCGATATCACGAATATGGTGCGACGGTTCTTTTCCTCCGGGGTGTTGTCCGGCGTCTCGACCGCAAGGACGGTTTCGCCGAAACCGTGCGAACACACGGGAAGCCTGACCCCATGCGCCTTCAGCCAGGACGCGATCGCGGCGGCGCGCTTCCTGGAAAGCTCGAAATTCGATTCGTGGGAGCCGACGGTATCGGTGTAGCCGGCCACGAACAGCTTGAAGCGGATCTGCTTTCCCAGGGTTGAAAGGGCCTTCTCGGTGCCTTCGACGACAGCGTGCAGCTTGCGTTCCTCGCTGGCCCTGATTTCAGCCTTGCCAAACTCGAAATTGACTTCGTCGTGCGGAACCGGAACCGAATAGGGAGTAAACGAAACGTTCCTGGAAAATCCCTTGTCGTCCATGGCAACCAGCTTGACCAGTCCGATTTCGCCGGACGGAGGCTGGAATTCGAACGGCTTCTGGACGCCCTCGAACATAAGGGGACGCTCGATTGCCAGCAGTTCGGAATCGTCCGGAGCAAAAAGCAGCAACTGAACCTTCCTGACCTGGCCCGAAGTGGAAAAGCCGATCTTCCCGGCATCGAGATCGATTTCCGACTCGTTCACGGAGATGTCGAAGGGATTTGCCACGATGGCCGTGAATTCGACCGAAATCGACTCCGACATGCCTTCCGCGATGAAATCGGCCCGGTAGGTGACGCGCCCCGGAATCTGACGCCAGTTCACTTTCCAGGTTTCGCCGCCGTTCAGTTCCGGCCTGGAGAACTCCATCTTCCTTCCATCATCAACCGCGACCGTCAGCCTGATGTTGCGGATTTGGCGTATTCCATGGAATACCAGCCCGGGCTGATCGTCCCCGCCAAGGGCCCGGTCGATCACTTCGACCTCGAAGTCATCCTGAACCGCGGCCACAGCCGGAGACGCAACAATCATGAAGGAAATCAGGAAGAACAAACTTGCGGAAGGACGGTTCATTTGCGCACCTCGCATCGGGAGACCGGGAGGGCGCGCGTCAGACCAGGCGCCCCTCCTCGAAGCTGTATTCCCAGCGGGAAAGATCGGTCGAGGCCGGAAGAGACGACCTGAACTCGATACCCATCATGCCGTCAAGAAACTTCGACATGCACGACAAGCTTCCCCTGGCCCTCATCTTCAGCCACCTTACAGCAAATCCGCGCACTTCACCAGCAGCGCCCGTCCCGGAAGAAATTCTCACGACTTCGGCCACCACCGAAATACCCCATACCTGAGAACCGGGACAGACGAATGACACGGTCAGGCGGTGGCCGACCACGGGAAGCCAGGTAGAATGAAGAAATGCCCCGGATGCGCTGGAGTTTGCAACCGTTGCCTGGCTGACCTGGCCGTTGTAATGACAACGCGCGGTTGCCAGCCGCTGCAGCCTGGCCCTGCCCCGTCTGTCAAAGGCCGCAAGTGGCTCGCTGGCGGCCTTCAACGCTTCCACCTGATCCGGGGGCCTGGTCGCCGGCTTTTCCGGAGATGTCGTCCTGACCTTTACCGACGCTTCCGGTGCGTGCCCCGGCCAAATCGCCGCGACCGAAGCGGCCGGAATGGAGTCGGGAGCATTGGAGACGGTCTGCCCGTCGTATTTCCACGCCGCCGTCACCGAGTCGGCCGTCGATACTACAACGGGAGTCGCCGTTGAACCTGACGCGGCCTGCGCCGGCTGCCTGCCGGAACCGGCTGCGTCCGCCCGCCGCCTTTCAACAAACGCCGCGCCGCGGAATGCCTCGCGCATTTTCTTCCTGAAATCTTCGGCGCTTGACGGTCGCCTGTTCCTGTCCGGTTCAAGCGCCATGGCTACGAATGCGATTGCCTCGGGCGAGCATTTCACGGACGGGTTGGCCTGCAGCAGGGACGGCGCCCGCTGCCTGACCTTGCGAATCCCGACCTCGATCGCGGTCTCCCCGGTTATCGGCAGACGACCGGTAATCATCTCGTAAAGAACGACCGCAACAGCGTACAGATCCGTTCTCACGTCCAGTTCACGTCCCATGACCTGTTCCGGGCTCATGTATGCGGGAGTCCCGAAGACGCTGCCCGCCCACGTACGTGATTCCATCGGACCGCCGACGACCTTCGCGATTCCAAAGTCCAGAACCTTCACGAAGACGCTGCCACCTGAATCTTCACGGACAAACACGTTCTCCGGCTTCAAGTCCCTGTGCAGGACGCCCGACCGATGCGCTTCGGAAAGCGAATCAAGAATCTGGTCGGTGATTTCCAGGGCCATCGGAATCGGCAGGGAACCACGGCGCTCCAGTATTTCTGAAAGCGGACGCCCCTGAAGCAGTTCCATCACCAGAAACAACCCGCCCCGTTCGTCCTCGCCGAAATCATATACGCTGATGGTGTGAGGACTCTTCAACCTGCTTACGGCGGCGGCCTCCACGCGGAAACGTTCGCGCGCATCCTGGTCGTTGACCTTGTCCGGGTTCAGCACCTTGATGGCGACGTCCCGATGCATCGACTTCTGCCTGGCCAGATAGACAGAGCCCATGCCGCCCGTGCCAATCTTGCGGATGACCTCGAAGCGCCCGTCAATCAGCGTGCCTTCAAGGCCCTCGTATCCATCGCGGCGAACCTGTTCACGTGTCCCCGTAAGGACACTCCAGACCTTCGAAAGCGCCGGGATGTCGAAGCCCATGTTCCACCGGGAATCAAAGCCGCGGACGAAACACTCCGTCCCCAAATAGGATGGAATCAATCTTGGAATCGGTCAAGCGTGCCGGGCGTTGATTTGTTAACTTTGTTTACGCTTCAAACCGCATGCGTAAGGCGACGAAGGCGACCAGAAGGAATGACAGGATGACCAGCGGGCCGGCCAGCGGTGAATCGCCGGCCGAACAACCACCGGAAGCCTTGCCAGAGCCGGTATCCTGTTCGATCGACGCGTCCGCGGGCTGATGACCTTCATCGTTGACGACACTATCGACTCCAACGCCGGTATCGACACCCGGAACCTCCGCCTGCGGGCCTTGGTCTTCCGGCTCGATCACGTCGGACGCGACCTCTTCGGAAGCCTCCGGCGACGGATCCGCGACCTGTTCGTAACCAGGTACGGGAATGTGGGTACGAACATAAGGCGACTTCGACGAAACCCCGGCCGGATTCAGGTCCAGAAAGCGGCCCATCCAGTAGGCTGCCAGAAGGTCGCCGCCCGGGTTCATCCTGGGGCCGCCGCCGCCGTTGGCTTCGAAAGGATCGGACCTGGCGTCGAAATTGGACGGCGGGCGGATCGACGGATCAAGCGCCTCGGTCGCGACGGGGCTGTCGGTCCGGTTGGTTCCCCCTTCCAGGATCAGAGTGGTCGTACCGTCAACCGCAAGGCACTGTTTCGCCTCAATCTCCGCCTCGTCACAATTGATGACTGCATCGTTCATGTACGGACCGAGCTTGTACGCGGTCAGCAGGGCCGCGGTCTGATCCGCCATGGCGCGATCCACGCCGGCGTCGGTCAATCCCATCCACACCATATTGTAGAAGGGCTGCTTTGAAAGCTTCGCCGTGCGCGTGCGCCCTGGCTTGTCCCACCATCTTTCGGTCATGAACTTCTGCAGGAAGCCGTTCACGACGGGGTCGGACTCGGTGTACAGCGCCAGCCATATCGCGGTCGCGATCATGTTGACGTTCGAGAAGTTCGTCTTCAGTTCGACCAGGATGTAATCAAGGATCTCCTCGTTTTCCAGGGGCGGGGTCGTCATCTCCAGGTAGTTCCGGTTGCCCATCAGTTCCTGATAGATGTACGTCTCTATCTCGGTCGAACCGGTTACGTGGTAAAGCCCCTTCATCACGCCCAGGGCCATGATCAGGTTAAACAGGTTGTATCCGGGGCTTCCGGCCTCGACGTAAATCTTTTCCATGGAGTACGGATTGAAGTCATGGAACATCGTCGGACGTCCGTCGGCGTCCATGATGATAAGGTCGTACATCCCGAATCCTATCGGGCCTTCCATCGTGGAAATATCCCGCGTCTCCATCAGCATCGCGGCCGTCGCAAGTGCATCCTGCTGCATGCGGGTCACCAGCGCCTGGTCGATGTCCGGGTCGCCGACGGCCGCGTCGTAAAGCAGCACCATGGCGAAAATCTGGCCGATCATCTGATCCTTCGAGCAGGAGTCTTCCCAGATCCATGTGTCCGGCGGCAGGGTTCCCTTCGAATTGTCGGCACGCCAGGTTCCGTTGTTCTTCGGGGCCGGCAGCGGATTGCCGTCGCCGTCGGCAAGATCGACGATGTTGCGATTCAGGCGAGGAATCGGCGGCGCCTCCGGATCCTCGTCAACCAGCCTCTGGACGCCACGGGCCACGACACCGGGGGTTCCGGTAATCTGCCAGAAAACGTGCTGCGTCTCGATGGCCCGAACCAGGTCGCGACGTGCCTCGGCAAGCTCGTCGGCCGGGGCATTTTCGCGCTTGAGCGTCATGTACTTGAAGGCGGTCGCCGCGACAGCCACCCCGCCGAACATGCCCAGGTCGCCGTACTCCTCGTAATTCGAAAACATCTCGTACGGATGCTTGCCGGTCACCGCCTTGACGTCTTCCGATTCAGACTGATCCAGGAACTGGTTGATCAGCGCCAGGTTGTCCGGGGACGTCAGGTTGGCTTCAAGCGACCATCCCTGCGGCAGGGCCAGGAAACGATAGTAGGCCCTGTCGTGACGAGCCATCTCCTGGTGCAGGTCGGGATAGCTTTCCTTCGGGAAGATCGGCTCGGGCACGATCGGGTCGGCCGAGGCCTGAAGGGATACCAGGCAGCAAAGTGCCGCCGCCGCGAAATGGATTCGAATACTGAGCATCATTCACCCCGTGGGGACAAAGAAACAAACGAGACCGGGTATCCCGCCGCCGGCATCAGGCGGCCGGGAGAGACCCGGGGCATGTTACGGAAAGGCCCGCCCGGAATACAGCACGAACGTTGAGGAACCGGCACCACTGGCTTCCCGGTGGCATCAGGCCTGATCGCCGGACTTCTTCCTGCCGCGTGTGACCTCGGGTTCGGTGGCATCCAACGGCTCCAGAACCACCGGCTTCGGCTGGTTCTTCGCGGCAATCGCCCGTCCGGCTGCCGACATGACCGACTCGGCCGACGCCGGCGCCTTCTTGCGCGACTTGGCGTTCGGGCCAAGCATGCCTATGGCTGACTGGGCAACCTTCCGGAAGCACGACGAACAGTAATGCTCCCAGTTTTCGTGGGTGTTCAGCAGCACCAGCACGTCCCCAAGGAATTCCTTGGAGACCGGGACCTTGCCCAGTTTCTCGATGGCCGCGGCGAATTCCGCCGTGGGCATCCTTTCCCCTTCGTTGGCCCCTTCGGTGTAATAGACGGTCACCGGTTCCCCGATGTCCTTCTTGCCGCAGCGGTCACAGTCGAAGACGATTCTCTTCATGCCGTCCTCCTCGATGCCGAATTTTCGCAGGTATTCCTGCGGAGTGATACCGTTTTTCTGGAAGAAATCCCAGAATTCCCGGCAGAACTGAGGTTCGGTACAGTTGCGGCAGCAGGCCGCGACCAGACGGAAGAACTTCCCCCCGCAAAGTATCTTGTCCATCGGAATTTTTACGGGTTCGCCGTCCATGCGCCGAATCCTAGCAGAAGGCCCTTATTTTGGAATTCAGGAATCGTCGTTTAGACAGAAATACGCGACGATTCCCGTCATCATTCGCCACGGCCCTGCAAAAGCCGGCGTATCGGTATAAGATCCCGCTCCGTGAACGACCGGGGTGATGACCATGGGTGCGCCGGTGAGTCGTGACATTTTCGATTTCGGCAACGTCCGCTGGCTGCTTCACTGCGCCGAGGGGCCAACACCGGTCGAGGTGGCCGAGGCGGCCAGACGCTACATGGATCTGGAGCTTCGGCCCTGGAACCGCCGGATGCAGGAAGACGTAATCGACATCCTGTCTGGCGCCAAAGCCGAGGCAGCGGCCGTCATTTCAAGACCGGGGGCAAGGGCGGCCCAGGCCACCGATATCAGCCTTTCACAAAGCACATCGACCGGCCTGACACTCGTGGCCCGCGGCTTCCCGTTCGAACCGGGCGACGAGATCATCGCGCCGCTTGGCGAATTCCCTTCCAACGTCTGGCCCTGGAAGGGGCTGGCCGACAGTGGGGTGACCTTCCGCGAAGTGCCCCTGTGGGACGGGCACAAGTCGGGACGCGAAGCCTGGATATCGACGCCGCCAACCGCACACGACAGTCCGGAGGAAAGACTTGCGATGGCGATCGGGCCGCGCACCAGGATGGTCACGGCAAGCTGGGTCAGGTTCCAGGACGGGCTGCGCATGGACCTGGGGCTGCTGGGGCGTCTGTGCCGCGATCGCGGCGTGCCGCTGGTTGTCGATGGCATTCAGGGCGCGGGGGCGATGGCACCGGATCTTACCGACGTGTCCGCGTTTGCCACGGGCGGGCACAAGGGCCTGCTGGCCATGTCGGGCCAGGGATTCCTGTGGACGGATCCGGATTTCAGGAAGCGCCTTTCGCCGGTCGGATCGTGGCTGTCCGTAGAGGAAGGCGGCAATTTCAACCGGGCCGTGACCGATTTCGACCGCAACTGGCAGGAAAACGGCCACAAGCTGGAACAGGGCGGCTACAACGTGATCGGGGCGCTGGTTCTTCGCGGCTCGCTTGGCGTCATCAACGAGGTCGGCAGTCACAACATCGAAACGCACATCCGCGGCCTGCAGGCTGGACTGGTCGAACTGCTGCGAGCGCGCGCCGACGCGTCCTGGCGGCCGGAACTTGAGAGGCTTGGCGCCCTGGTGTCCGCCGGCCGAACCGGACCGATCCTGGGCATCAGCCACATGGGCCGCGGACCGGAATTCCTGGACGGCCTGGTGGCCAGCCTGCAAAGGCAAAACATATTTGTATCGCTGCGGGAAGGTTACCTGAGAATCGCCCTGCACTGCTGGCACGACCACGACGACATCGAAGCGGTCGCGGCGGCGCTTACCTGAAGGAGCCCCGCTTTACGCATGCCGACACCTGTTTCCACCCAGCCGCCGATTGTTGTCTGCAAAGGTCTTTGCAAGGCCTTCGGCGCCCAGGAACTGTTCGAAAACATCGACCTGAACATCCACGAGACGGATCGCCTGGCAATCATCGGGCCAAACGGGTCGGGCAAATCAACGCTGCTGAAAATGATTGCGGGGATCGAGTCGATCGACGCGGGCAGCATTTCGATTCGCAAGGGCGCCAGGCTGTGCTACGTCGAACAGACGCATCGTTTCGATCCCGACATGACTGTCGAACAGGTTATCTGGACGTCGCTGGATTCGGTGATGCCGGAAACCCATGAAAACCATGGCGAGCGGGAGGCCCTGGTTTCCGCCACGCTCAGCCGCGTTGGATTCACGGATCGCACCCAGAAGGCGGGAACCTTGTCCGGCGGCTGGCAAAAGCGGCTTGCGATTGCGCGTGAGATCGTCCGCGGCCCGGATCTGCTGCTGCTGGACGAACCTACCAACCACCTGGACATTGACGGCCTGACGTGGCTGGAAGACATGCTTGGCGCGGCCCGGTTCGGCGTCGTCGTCGTCAGCCACGACAGAAGATTTTTGGACGGGTTCGCAAAAAGGATCGTGGAACTCAGCCGCCGTTACCCGGAAGGCAGTTTCATGTCGATTGGCAACTACCAGGCCTTCCTTGACGCCCAGGCGGACTGGTTTGAAAGCGAGGCAAAAAGCAGGCTGTCACTGGAAACGCGGGTCAAGCGCGAGACCGAATGGCTGATGCGCGGACCGAAGGCGCGCGCGACCAAGGCCAGGTACCGCGTGGATGAAGCGCATCGCCTGATTGACGAACTGAACACTGCGCGCGAGCGCGGCCGGGTCGCGGAGACCGATTTCGAGTTCACGGGCACCGGAAGGAAGACGAAGCGGCTGATGGTCGTTCGCAACCTGGCGAAGTCGCTGGGCGGCAAGCCCCTGTTTTCGGGACTGGATCTTATAGTGTCACCTGGAATGCGAATCGGGCTGGTCGGCCCGAACGGATCCGGCAAGACGACCTTCCTGCGGCTGCTGGCGGGTGAGCTGGAACCGGACGACGGGTCGGTGCGAACCGCGCCTAGCCTGAACGTGGTCTATTTCGACCAGAAAAGGGAAAAACTCGATCCGGCGCAGACACTTCGACGGACGCTGGCGCCCGATGGCGACTCCGTCTTTTACCGCGACGAGCCGATCCACGTTCAGTCGTGGGCTTCGCGCTTCAGGTTCAGGCGGGATCAGCTTGATTCGCCGATCGGCAGCCTGTCCGGCGGCGAGCAGGCCAGGGCACTGATCGCGTGCCTGATACTTCGCAAGTGCGACCTGCTGCTGCTTGACGAACCGACGAACGATCTGGACATCCCGACGCTGGAAGTGCTTGAGGAAAGCATCGTGACCTTCCCGGGTGCTGTGATGCTGGTCACGCACGACAGGTACATGCTCGACCGCGTGACCACGGTGACGCTGGGCCTGGACGGACTGGGCGGAGTTTCGGCGTACGCCGATTTCGAACAGTGGTACGCCGTGATGCAGGAGGCCGCGAAGCCTGCACGGGACAAGGCTCCGGCCCGCGAACGCCCGAAACAGAAGAAGAAGTTGACCTACCTTGAAGACAAGGAACTGAAGGGAATGGAGGACGCGATTTCGGCGGCCGAGGCGGCGCTTGAAAAGGCCCGCGCCAGGCTTGGCGACGCGTCGATCGCGACCAATCCCGGGGAACTGCAGAAGGCGTGCCAGGCGGAAGGCCTTGCCGCGGCCGAGGTCGAACGGCTTTACTCCCGCTGGTCCGAGCTGGAAGAAAAGCAGAACTCCGACTAGAAAGATGTGCGCGACTCGCGGCGGGTACGGGCGAATTTTCACGCATGCGGGCGAATTTCCACGTTTCGGGCGAATTTTCACGTGGGGGGCGAATTTTCATTCGCCCCTTGTACGGGCGGATTACATCCGCCCGCTGCGGTCCGGCACGATGCCTTCAATCTGACGGGCGAATTATCATTCGCCCCGGCGAAGGCGGGTCCGTCGCCCTACCGTTTCAATGCAGCAATGAGTTCGTCAAACTCGCCAAGGTCAATCTGCTGGGCGCTGTCCGACAGTGCGTGCGCCGGGGACGGATGGACTTCCACCATCACACCCGAAGCCCCGGCCGCCATCGCGGCTTTGGCCAGCGGAATCACCAGATCGCGGCGACCGGCCGCGTGACTGACATCGACTATGACGGGCAGTCGGCTCATCTGGCGAAGCAGGGGCACCGCGCTGATGTCCAGGGTATATCTGGTTTCCCTTGCGAACGTCCTGATACCGCGCTCGCACAGGATGATGTTTTCGTTTCCTTCGCGGGATACGTACTCCGCCGCCAGCATGAACTCGTCCAGGGTCGCCGCGAACCCGCGCTTCAGCAGAATCGGCTTCCCGGTCGCACCGGCCGCGCGCAGAAGCTCGTAATTGGCCATGTTGCGCGAACCGATCTGCAGGATATCGACCGCGGCGGCGACCGCATCGACAGACCTTGTGTCGGTGACCTCGGTGACCACGACCATGTCGAAGTCGGTTCTGATGCCATCCAGAATGCCAAGGGCTTCTACGCCCAACCCCTGGAACGAATACGGAGACGTGCGCGGCTTGAAAGCCCCGCCACGCATGAAATGGATCTTGCGCGAGACCAGGTGACGGGCGACTTCGCTGGCCTGGGCCGCGTTCTCAATCGCGCAGGGACCGGCTATCACGACCGGATCACGGCCAATCAGGTGGCCGCGCACGTCGATGACGACATCCTGCTCGCCTTGGGCGCGCGACACCTTCAGATGCTCGATCCCCGCGGCCTGCATGCTTTCCAGGCTGGCCCTGAATATCTCCTTGAATATCTGGCGGATGACCGCGTCCGAAAACGGGCCCTTGTTGCCGGCAACGATTGAGTCAAGCATCTCGTTTTCACGCCCGGGGCAGAACATGCTGATATCGTTGCGTTCCTTAACCGCCTGAACTTCCAGGACCAGTCTGGCGCGCTCGTTAAGCAGTTCCAGGATGCCACGGTTGACCTGGTCAATCCGCCCGCGCAGGGTCACCAGTTCACTGCAATCGGTGTCTTTCATCGGCAGCCCCCTATTTCCACTGCTGGGCACAGGACTCGTGACAATGACGCTCGCAGTCAGACCTGGTGTCGATCGGGCTGGTCGGACTGTATTCATAGGGCTGGCCCACGGGCGACGCCGAACAACCGCGCAGGCAGTCGTTCACCTGCTGCTGACAGCCGGGGGCGACGACCACGGGATAGCATGCCGCGCACGCGACCGTCAGAAGCACCGACATGACCAGAATCAATGCCTTCATACCCTGCCCCGCCTACTCGACGACAGCCGGAACCGCAACCGCCGCCGGGTCGTTACCCAGGAGTTCCTGAACGTTGAAACCGACAAACGGATTGTCCGGGATCGGCTTCGATCCATAGGCAAACCAGAACTGGCCGGACGCGGGCTTGAACACTATCGAATAAATCGCCGCATTGACCGCGATCGCCCCGCCGGTGGCGGTTTCGACGTCGAACTGGCCCTTCGGGTACTCGATCATGTCGATCGGGTTGTACCTGTCGCGCAGGATGCCGGCGGCGACCGCAGGATCGACCGAACCATAGACCTTGTCGTCACGGACGTTTTCGAAGCCCGGTTCCAGAAGCTGACGCAGGCGCATGTAACGGCAATAGGTCGAGGTTCCCGGATCCTTGGGGTCCTCGTACGGCTGCATGTCCTCGGTGACGAAATGATTGGTGATGTAATTCACGCCGTCATCGCCGAGTTCTTCGTAATGGATGTGCGACGCGGTCATCTGGAAAACGACCGCCCTCTTCTCGTGGCCGGACGTGACGACCATGTTCTCGGCCGACATGCGATCCGAATTGACAATGTAATCAATGACTTCGTCGATCTTCGTGAAGTGCGAAAGCATGTAGTTCACGCCCTGCACCGTCGGGACACCCTCGCGATCCAGGTCGTTCATGGACCCGTTTTCATTCGTGGCGATCGAAAGACCGGCCGTATTCATGCCGTTGTATGCGGCAACGCAACCGGGGAAACCCACGACTACGTATGGAATCCGGCCTTCCGGCGCACGCACCATAATCGTCGGGTAATCGAGAAGGTAGGACATGTCGCCCCAGTCCAGGTTCCGGCCATGGATCAGTTCACCATCGACGGTGGCTGGACCCGCCGCCGCGAACTGGGAACACTGCAACATACCGGCCTCGAAGAAATCGAGCACGATTTCGCCGTACGCCAGGGCCATGCAGCGGTCCATCGTCCAGCCTTCCGCGCCGGCCACTTCCGCCATGCCTTCACATTCGTCGATCACGTCGGGATACGACTGTGCCATCGCGTCATCCAGGAAGCCGTAGTCCCGGGCGATGAATTCCAGCAGACCCAGTTCGGTCGTTTCCAGGAATTCGACGCCCTTGACCAGTTCATCATGCAGGAACGTCGCGTGCTGCTTTCCCATTTCGTAAGGCGTGCCCTTCAGGCGCAGTATCCTTACGCCGTCGCGCATCTCGACGCCCGGTTCGAAATTCGTCGCGTAGATGTCGACTTCTTCAACGGAATCGGCACAGCCGACTGCCAGAGCCATGGCCGCCGCGAAAGCAATCACAAAACCGTTCGTCCGCATTGTTCCACCAGAAAAAATCCGCCCGCCGATTCTACACCAAATGCACGAGCGAATTACACCCGCCCGCGGGGCCCGCCCCACGGGCGCTTCTCGTGCTCTCGGCGCGCGACGGTCATTAAAGCCCCGCAGGGTGTCGCGCGCCTCCGGGGCGTTCCGCTACGGGTACCCCGCGGCCCCTTCGGTGTTACGCCCAACGTTTCAGTCGTCAGGGGCGTAAGACCTTGTTTGCTCAGTAGTTCCTGATCAGGACTTCATCAATCGGCGCCATACGGCGTGACGCATCGCGATTGATCATACGGCGGGCTGGAACGATGGAAATATCAAACCCATCATAAAGAGAGATAAGTTCCGGGGTTGCATGATTTGACAGCAGTACCCTGGCCCCGACTTCCGAAAGCCTCTTGAAGACGTTCGAAAGCCTGACCTGATCGTCGAACGTGAAGTCATCACGGGCATAGGACGTAAAATGGGCGGTCTTCGTCAAAGGAACGTACGGGGGATCAAAATAGACGAAATCACCAGGCCCCACATCAGTCAAGATGCTCTCAAAATCTCCGCATTCAATCTCCGCGTGCTTCAAAGCCGCCGAACAAGCCTGAATCTGCTGCGCGTCATAAATGCCCGGATTAACGTAACGGCCAACTGGCACGTTGAAGTGGCCTTTGGAGTTCACCCTGAAGAGCCCGTTGAAACACGTCTTATTCAAATAGATCAGCAGGGCTGCCCTTTCCACGTCCGACATCTGCTCGTGGTTGAAGCGATTTCGAGCCTGATAGAAATATTCGTCACTATTACGAAGCTTCAACTCGTCAAGGTACTTGATCAAGGATTCCGGCTCATCCCTGACCACGCGATACGTCGTTACGAGGTGCGGATTGGCATCACATAGGAAAGACCGCGCTACGGTGCCCTGCGATGCAAGCTTGAAGAATACCGCGCCGCCACCGATGAAAGGTTCGAAATAATTGCCGATTTGCCGTGGAAGCATCTTCTCGATCCACGGAAGAATCTGACTTTTCCCGCCAGCCCATTTGATAAACGGGGCGGCATATGGTGCAGAGATTTCTTTCAAATCAAATGTCCAAACCAAAGAAGAGTTTCAACCAGGCTTCCAAATCTTCAAGTTCAACGACCTTCCCCGTCGAAAACAAGGAGGACTTCATGTTGGCCGTAAAACCTTCGCCGGAAATGACAATTATTCCCCTGATGGGCCAGGCGTCGATGTCCTCAACAATTGCCGGGATCTTCTCCTCTGCCGAGCCCGAGACCGCTTGGTACTTACATTCGACGCCCAGGCGAAGTCTTGACACCGGATGGGTTGACACCACATCGATCTGCCTCACCGCACCCCAAATTCGCCGGGCAACGCGGACCTGAGTTTCAACCACAAGGCCAAGCCCCTCTGCAATTTCCACAACCCGTTTTTCAAGATCCTTTCCGTTTTCTGGGGCCTTCGACCTTCCCGGCATTCCAAATTCACCACGATGAAAACCCGCCCCGATTAGAAACCGATAATTGTGCTGTGGTCAACAGTTCCCTTTGCGCTATTACCGTGACCAGCCCAACAATTCTTTGCATGAAGACATTGAAAAATACGTCTGACTACGATTACCATTCTCTTTACAGACATCGGGTAACCCCTTGATCTTGCGCAAGAATTATCCGGCGCTAATATCATTCATCTAGTTAAAGTCGGCACATTTCTCAAAATTTTCAACAGGTTATTGAAGTCGCGCTCCGACAATCGCTGGGCGTACGCCGATGGCCAGGGCAGGCGGCGGGGAAGCCTGGAGCGGCATACCCCACCCGATGCGATGCGAGGGCGTGAACAGGATTCCGGATTAATGACAGCGGCCGGCGAATCGGCGCGGTGCAATCCGAAAACAAGCGACTTCGTGCATCAGCCGACCGAGCCGACGCCCGAACGAACGACGTGAACGCCCCGAACTCGCACGGGAAGGGGTGAAGGGGGAGCCGCGGAAGGGTTTACCGCCGACCGCCAACCATCACCGGGCGTACTCCCTTTCCTATGAGGGGATGGCTCAGCGTTGCGTCGCGGCTGTCACCACCGGCCGACGATGGTTTCAAGGGTGACCGGGCCGACAAGGCCGGTCGCGACGATGGTGTCGCCCTTTTTGTCGAACTGGGCCGCCGTCGGATCCTTGGCAAGGCCAAGGCCGACCAGGCGATTGCGCAGGGCCGGAACCAGAACGACGGAAATCTCGTTTTCACCCGACATCAGGTACTGGGTGACGTCCAACCTGTAAGGCTCGGATATCACCTCATAAGGGCCGGATCCGTTGATGCTGACCGCCGCGGCCCCGTGTACGATGCCCAGGTCGATGTAAAGCGCGGTCCTTTCCTCGGTCGGGACGTCCCACAGGAATTCGAAGCCGGACGTGAAGGTCGCCTGGTAAAGCCCCTGGCTGGAGCAATGCTTCAACGCCTCGACGTCACGCCAGTCGCCCAGGGCGTTTTCGGTCGAACCGTATGCGCCATCGACGACGTCGTCACCTTCAACGAGCAGGCTCCAGCCATCCAGGGTCAGGACGTCATGGAGTTCCCCGGACAAGGGCGCCAACCCTGCCCGGCTTTTCAAATCCGCCGGAGCTGGCATCCCGCAAATCACGAACCGTGAAGTCCACGCCGGTATCGCCACCGTGAACATGCCGCCGGCCTGCAAATTGAGCGGTGCCACCCAGCCTTCCATCGCATCCGCGACCACGCCGCCGCCGCAATCGACATCGGGGGTGACCTGGACTTCCTGGTCCTGGTCGGACGGGTTGCGGATGAACCATATCCGGGCGTCGCCCATGTCGCGGGCGATCGTGCGGACGGTCGCGCCGCGGGATGAAATATCGAAGGCGGAGCGAAGGCCGGCTGTCATCAGCGCGGCGGCAAGCCCGTCGGCGGTAAACAGTTGCGGGTTGCCGTTCTCCACCGTCGAAGGCGTTTCGACGACAGGAACCGAAGCGGCATTCGGCAGGCCCGAAAGCGCGTCAAACGCCGCGTCAACCGCGGCATCACCGGCCTCGTAATCATGGAAGCCCGGCTGCACCGCCGGTGCATCGCCAACGACCACGACCGGCAGTCCGTCCGCAGCCATGGCCGCCAGGTTCTGCGCCGCGGCCTTTTCCATCCAAGGCGCGCGCATTACCACGACCGAGCCGTAACTGGCATCGCCGACGACAAGCCGCCCATCCACAACCTGGGCGGAAGCCAGCGCGTCGTCGTTGATCCATTCCCAGGTGTAGCCCAGATTTTCGACCGCCTGCATCACCGGCCAAACCGCGCCCATCCACCAGGTCGAATCACTTGGATTGAAGCCTCCGAACAGCCCCTGGGCCATCTCGAGCATGCCTTCCTGGCCGCGCGGGTTTTCGTCGCCGAACTGGCCCTTGAACAGGGTTTCCTGGTGGTCGCGCAGCGACATGATCGAAGCCGGAATGCCCAGGTACGGGTAATAGACAAGCACGTCGGCCCTGGGCGTGCCCTGGCGCAGCATGTATTGCACGCGGGCCGCGTACCGGTTGATGGTGTCGATGAACGGCCAGAAAGGATTGGCCTCGCTGATGTTTTCCGAATACGTCCCAAGGCCCGAATACGGCGACGAGAACGCGTGCCAGTCGGTTTCGCCGTACTTATCCAGCCCGGTCTTGAACGGGAATCCGTGATAGACGGCCTGGTTCACGCCCGACGTGTACAGTTTGTCCAGCCACGCGCGGATCTTGGTCGGCGTGGACATGTAGTCACGACCGGCCGAAACCAGCGATTCAGCGGAAACGACGTTCCTGCCGTACAGGTGCGCGCCTGACGCCATGACCTTCAGCGACAGCTCGGATCCGCCGCCGTAAAGCTGCTCGGTTTCGGGAACCGATGCCACACCGGCCGCACGGATCGAATCAATGTGCAGCCCGTATGGCTGGATTCGGAACTTCATCCCGCGGGCTGAAGCCCATGTCGTGCTGGTGCCGATGTAACGATCGATGAAAAGGTCGGAAACCGTCTTCTGGTAATCCCGGGCGATCCTGCCGTCCATTTCGCCGAACACGAACGGACACTTGTTGGCAATCCCGGCGCCGTCGAACACGTAATTGTCCGCGCCAGGCGCCACCACCGCCGGCAGCCACGGTCGCACGTCGTAACCGCGCATTTCCTGGAACTTCTGAAGAAAGTCTGCCGGGAAGAAGCGCTCGGTGCTCATCTCGAAACTATCGACGAACAACCCGCGGATTGCCGTGCCGTACAAGTCGCCAAGACCGGCGTCCTGGCCGGCCAGGACTTCGGCCCCGCGCACGACCTGATCGACGTCGAAATGGTCGAACACGAACGCTTCCTTCGGCTCGGCGTACGCGTTCAGGTGGACGAACTGGCCGTCCGGACATGAATGGAAGGCAACGATCAGCCAGTCACCGGCAGGCGCGTCCCAGGTCAGCTTGCCGTCGGGCTTCAGGCTTGCAGTCAGCACTGTGACCGACTCATCGTCCAGATTCACCTGGTCGGTCAAATCCCATACGTCGGGATTGCGGATTCCGCCGATCTTCCTGGCGGCCAGGACTTCCACGGTCGTGCAACCCTCGGGCAGCCACCGGGCCATCGGCTCGCCGATGCCTTCGGCCAGCGCCGCGACCTCGTAAAACGGATCCTTCGGAGGTTCGCCAATCTCGATGGTTACGCTCTTCGGACCGGTAACCGGGAATTCCGACCAGAGCAGCGTCCGCATCGAATCGTCGATGGTTACATGCGGGCCCCCGCTTGGCCAGCCGGAGCCGACCGTCAGATCCAGCATGATTCCATTGGCCTGGGCTGCCTCGGCGGCCAGCCTGACACGCGACCAGAACAACTCGGAACCCCAGTCGAAACGGCGCGCGACTTCGGCCTCGTCCGGTTCCCAGTCAAGCGCCGCGCTCATCGAGTTGACCTCGGCTCCGCCGAAACCGTTGGCGGCAAGCAGAGCCACCTCCCGCTGAAGTTCCTGGTCATCAACGTCGTTCCCAGGCCACCACCAGCGAACCCACGGCCTGTATTCGGCCGAAGGCGAATCCCACTGATCCCAGTCCAGTTCCGCCAGCGAACCGCCATCGCCGCAGCCGCCGGCGAATGCCGCCATCACCGCGATGCAGGACAGAAACGAAAGGCGCCATCCAGGAAACCTTCGAAAACGATTATCCACAGAAACCTCCGGAACCAGGCGTGATGGCGGCAGGTCGCCGCATGGGAGCCGTTTCCCCCGATTATAGACTTATGCGACGGATTTGCGAAAACGGACAGAAGGTCATCTGCTCCATGTGGCTGGAGTCGGATTGCGGCAGGAATATCAAACAGGCGGGCTGTTCATTCAACCCATTACTCAACACAGTCACAGGTCGGCAGGAATTCATAATCGCCCAGATATTCCATCAGCTCGTATGTGCATGATTCGGTCTTTCCGGTGGTCGTTCCAAGTGACTGGCAGTAATCCGGACAACTTACGTAATCCTGGTATTCGTCCTCGTGACAGAAGCACAAGTCACCGTCGTTGTCGCAGAAGCCCAGGAAGCTTTCATATTCGCACGCGCCAAGACACCGGCAGTCCATGAAGTCATCGAAGAACTCTGGAACCTCCAGCAGGCAACCCGAATTGCAGATACCATTTTCAGACCAGCCGCAAGGATCTTCCGGAGCACATGTGCATTCAGTATAGAGTCCATAGTAGCAGTCGTCCGAGATCGCCTGAAGGTCTTCGCAATCGCTTGTGCAGTCGCAAACCAGCATGCCGAGTTGAGGCACGCACTCCCCGCCCAGCAGGCCGTCCTCGATGCACACTTCGCGACAATCGTATTCGCGCCACTGATTGTCATCGTCACAACCGCAGATCAGGTACCCGAAATCGCACGAATCGACATCAACCCCGAACTGGCATGAACCGGAACACGACGGTTGGGAGGAGTCGGGAGTGACGTCAGATGGATTGCCGTCGTCACCAACAACGGTTTCATTCGGCAAATCGGGATCGGCATCGGAACCATGAATGTCCTGGACATCCTTCTGGACGACATCAGGCACATCAGGAACGGCTGCGTCCGCGTCCGCTCCGGCATCGATGTCCGGCCCTGCGTCAAGGACAGAGTCACCACCGGGATCCCTGGCATCGAAATCGCCCTGATCCCCCGGCAACAGGTTATCCCCCACGACATCAAAATTTTCAACGGAGTCTGGGTTCCCCGAACCGTTATCATGGCCTGATTCGCCGGCCCCGCAGGCGACAAAAGCAACCAGAACGCCCAAAGCAAACATCTGAATTGCGGCCTGAAGCACCATAAGGCACCGACGATTGCAATTCTGCCGTGAGGACACTAAAAATCCTGTCATGTCAGACCTCCTGCCTGGAAACGAAATCCCTGATTCGATCAACAGCCTCTGAAAGCCGTGAAATCTGGTTGGCGTAAGCAAGCCTTATGTGCCGCTCGGGCTGGTTGATACCGAAATCCTTGCCGGGCGTTACCGCGACGCCGACATCTTCCAGAAGCTTGCGGCAGAAACAGTCGCTGTCGTCCGTAAGCCCGCTGCAGTCGGCATAAATATAAAACGCGCCGGACGGGCGCACCGGGATCTTCAGCCCGACCGATTCCAGGGCCGGAACAAGGAAATCGCGGCGCCGCTTCATCTCGGCACGCCGCTCTTCCAGGATGGCGATCGTCTCCGGATGGAAGGCCGCAAGCGCCGCATGCTGCGCGGCGGTCGAAGCGGCGATAAAAAGGTTCTGGGCCAGTTTCTCGATATCCCTGACGAAGCGATCCGGCACGACAAGCCAGCCAAGCCGCCAGCCTGTCATCTGGAAATACTTGGAAAAACTGTTTACCACGAAGATGTCGTCGCCGGCCGCCAGGGCCGTCGGCGCATCACCGTCGTATGTAAGGCCGTGATAGATTTCATCGACGATCAGGTGCAGGCCGCGATCCCTGGTGAATGCGGCAATCGAACCGATTGCTTCGGCCGAAAGCATCGTGCCGGTCGGGTTTGCCGGCGACGCGACCATCACGCCGGCCGTGCGATTGTTGAAGTGACGCGCAAGATCATCGACTGTCGGCTGAAATCCCGTTCCGGAACCGACCGGCATGCCAACCGGCACCGCGTCGAACGACTTCACGAAGTGACGGTTGCACGGATACCCGGGATCCGGCAGCAGCCACTCGCTGCCGGGATTTGCCAGGCACGCAAGGGCCAGGACAAGGGCGCCAGAAGCGCCGGCCGTGACCACAATCCGGGAGGCTGGAACATCGACCCGGTACCTTTCCCGATAAAAATCCGAAATGGCCTGGCGAAGTTCCGGCAGCCCGAGTGCGTTCGTGTAAAACATCCTGCCGTCAAGTATGGCCTGCGCGCCCGCCCTGCGGACAGGCTCCGGGGTTGGAAAGTCCGGCTCGCCGACTTCCATGTGAATGATGTCACGGCCCTGCGCCTCGAGTTCCTTGGCTCTGGCAAGCAGTTCCATCACATAGAAAGGTTCGATTCCGCACAATCTTTCAGCCGATTCCATCACCACGCCTCCGCGAAAGGACGGTTCCGGACAATTCCTGTCGGAACCGGCCGGAGTATAACGCCGAAACGACTTATGGGAACATGGACTCAACCGGCTCCAGAAATTCGTCCAGAACGGCCGGTGCTACTTATCGCCGGCGGGCTTCGGCTGCTTCAGTGAATTCCCGCGCGTCGACATTTTCCGTGCCGCCGCTTTTCGGGATACAATCCGGCCTTCGATTGGTCGCGGGCGATCCGTTTATCGTTGCAGGAAAGGGGGGGCTGTATGACTTCGTTGAGCCGCTTGACGGCCGGATTGTGTTTCATATTTCTTGCCGCAACCGGATGCTCGTCCCAGGTGGGACAAAACCCGGTTCGAACCCTGAGGGCTTCTGCGGGGGACGGCGCCAGCGCATCGATTGACGTTGACTCGTCGCTCGGGGAAGCCAGCGTCACCTTCACCAGAACGTCGGACGCCGACGGCAGCGTCACCGGCGACCGCATGAACGTATCCGGCACCTATCTGCTCAATTTCAGCGGATCCGCCACAGGCGACGCGGTCCTGACCATTCCACTGGCAGCCAGTCTGCTTCCGGACGAATTTTCGCCTGCATCACTGACCGTTGAACGCCAGGATCCGTTGACTGGAGACTGGGTTCCGGCAGCCAGTCTGACGGACTATGACGTCAAATCCAGGGAGATATCTTTAGTGGTGCCGCTGGAACCGGAATCCCGGTCGTCGACAGCGAGGTCGGCCTCGATGGTGTCTTGCGCCCTGACGGTGGCCGAAGCCAGCTACCGGGTCGGGCTCGCGCTCTGGACGAACTCCATGGAAGCCAGGATCCCCGGATCGGCTTTCGTGATAACCTACTATCCGCATGCGGCCGGAAGCGACTGGACCGTTCCGGATGACGCGTCCTGGAAAAGCTCCAGCGGCCGGGCGACAGATCCCGCGACCCCCGACTACATCGAAGACCTTGACGCTGCCCTGAACGACGCCTATGCGAAGCTGCTTGCGGTGTCCGATGGAACCGACGCGATCTTTTCGCCGTTGACCGACGATCAGCGCCATGTATTCGTGGAATCATGCGGAGAATCGGCCGGACTCAGCCCGATGGGCGGCCCGATGAAAATTTCCGCCAGCCAGATCAAGTCCTTCAACGACATGAAGGGCGTGGCCGGCCACGAGCTGGTGCACGTGTTCCAGGGGCAGTACTTCCTGACTGGCAAAACCGGCCGGCTGGCGCACCTGGTTGCCGGGGTGGGCTCATGGTTGTGGTTCATCGAAGGCTCGGCGAACTACTTCAGCGCCAGGGCCCAGTCGCTTTCCGGGGCCGCAAGGGACACGCTTTACGGACGAAACGAGGACGGCAAGTACATGAGCCTGGGGCTTTCCGCCGGAAACGACCAGAGTTACTACATGACGGCCCACTTCCTGGACTTCATCGCCGACCGCGCGGGCATAGGTGTCGTCCCGGCCGTCCTCAGGGCGGGCTCCGGTTCAAATTCCACGGCTGCACTTTCTCGCGCGCTTCTGGATTCACCCCGCGGCGACGGGATTGGCACCATCCTTGAGGCGTACGCGCAGGCCCTGGTAAAGACGCCGGAGACCGGATCGGGCTTGCATCTTCACCTGGTCGCAAACCTGCTTAACCACCAGATGGACGCGGAATTGGGCTACCTTTCGGGAACTTCATTCTCAAATTCAACCACCTTCCTGACCCTGAAACGACTGTTGCCCCCGCTGAGCCTTGCATATGCAGAGGCGCGCGACACGACTGCGACCGATTCCTTGCTTGTGGTGGAGGCCCTGCCGACGAACCCGTCCTCGGTTGCGACATTCACCTGGGATCGTCTGGGTACGACCGACGCAGTTTTCGCGGACGCACTGCCCCTGGAGGACTACTCCGGAAGGACACTGACCGTGAAGAACTTCGGCGCCAGTCAGGTCAAATCCGGATTTTCCCAGATCATCGTCAACAACGACCTGTCGCGCCACCATGAAATCGACTTCAAGTACTACATCCTGATTCCGTTGCCGGTCATCGGCCAGGACGATGGCAGCGCCACGGTCGATACGTCGCAGCTTGGAAACATCCCGGCCGATTACATAAAGGAATTGCGCCTTCTGCGGATGACCGATGCCGGTACATACGAACTGCTGACGAAATTCTCCCCGGCCGGCGGACAGACCGTCGTTTCAAACCGGGCAATCCTGAAAGACGACCTGCTTGAAGTCCAGACGGTCGACCGGCACGGCAACGAATGGCCGGAATTCGACATGGGCGAGGCGGTGACCGTTTACGTGGGCTGTCATGACTTCGTCGACGGCGCGGACGTCTGGGGTTGCGAAAAACTGGACTGGGTCGGCCAGGACACGGAATCGACGGCGTTCATCGACGCAGCCACGGTCAAGTGCCTGAACAACAACTACCGGCAGTATTATGCGATGGCGTTCGACGAAATCGACATGTGCCGCGACTGGTGTGACGACCGGGCTTCCGGCGGCGGCACCTGCCTTACCCCCGGCGAAGGCGGCGAAGGACTTTGCGGCAGCATTGAACCCGGCAACGACTTCTGCCTGGACGGCGAGTGCTGGAACTGCTGCGCCGACTGCGAAGAACCGGCCATTTACCTGTTTTCATGCATGTACGGCTGCCAGACCGGAGTGATTGAACTCCACGGCATCAAGACGGTCGTTTGCGAATGTAACTAATCCGGGGCGGGAGTCCATTCTCCCGGACTTCGGATGAACGAAATCGAGGCAAGCGTGCTGTCGGCCGGCACAACAATCTGCCTCCTCTCCAGTTCGATTATTGACGCATGCCGTCATTGGGCCAACATTCCGGACGTCATTTCTGATAGAATCCGCGGCATATGCGCCCCGGCCGCGTCCGGGGACCTTTCAGTCGTTTTTCGAGGCCCGCCGATGAAACCGATTCCATTCGTCCTTGCTGTATTTGTTGCCACAATGGCGGCCGCCGGTTGCGGCAATGGTGAAAACGGAAATGACGTCATGTCAGACGTGAAGGCCGGCGATGTCGCCCCCGAAGCGGCTGCCGACACCGTCGAGGACAGCCTGCAGCCGATTGACGCCACCGGCGAGGCGACCACCGATGGCGCGGTTCAGGATGCGCTGCCGGAAGACACCGCCGACGCCTCGATCCCGGACATCCCGTCCGACACGACGGGCGACGTCCCCGTGGACACCGCCCCGGAATTCCACTGGCAGCCAGGTTGCACCGGCGTGCCGACCGGTGCGTCGTGGACACTTGTTGAAGACAGCACGTTCAAGCGCGGCCCCCTGATCCAGATGTCCGACCGCGACACCGTCACGGTCGTGTGGCGAACCGCGACGGTGACGACCGACGAAGGTTGCGTCGATTACACCGTCAATGACCAGCCCCTGACCGAATGCGGGCTTCCGGACAAATACGGCCAGTACGAAATCACGCTTGACGACCTTCCGGCCGCGACCGAAATCCATTACTCGGCACGCGTTGGCGAAACCCGTACGACCGACCTGACGTTCCGCACGATGCCGGACACCCCGGCGCCGATGAAATTCGCGGTTTTCGCCGATGCCCACTGCAACATCGAAAACCTGCGGAAGATGACGGCAATCGCGCTTGCCGAAGGCGTCGATTTCGCTTTCGGTATCGGCGATTTCGTCCACCAGGTCGAAGTTGCCCAGTACGATGAGACTTTCCTCGGGTTCCAGAATCTTGGAAGCCGCGTGAACATCTGGACCGTCATCGGAAATCACGACACCGGGGCGGATCCTTCGAACCACGAGTACGAATTCTTCAACAGCTTCGTCAGCCCGATCGGCATTCCCGAAGAAGTAGAGGACGGTTACGGCGAAGGCTACTGGGATCGCCGGATCGGAAACGTGTGGCTTGGCGGCGGATGGGTACGCGATTTCTATCTTTCGACACCTGAAACCGAATGGGGCGAGGTCGCCTTCTTCAAGAAGCGCTTCGAATCCGAGGAATACAAGACCGCGCAGTGGCGCCTGTTCTTCATACACGAACCACCGTACTGCCAGGGCTGGGGCGGCTGCAGCTATTCCGGCGAATTATGCCTGCGCACATCCCTTGTGCCGCTGGCCGCCGCCAACGGAATCCAGGCGATGTTCCACGGCCACATGCACGGTTACGAATACGGTGTGACCGAAGGCGTCCACACCATTCTTCCCGGCGGCCTGGGCGGCTCGCTGGACGACACATGCGAACCGACGCCCGAGCTGCCGCAGCCATGGACATTCAACTACGTGCACAACTTCGCGATTGTCGAAGCCAACTGCGACAAACTGGTTGTCCGCTTCATGAACCTTGACGGCGGCGAGTACGACAGGCTCGAGATTCCGTACGTGGCGCCGCAGGAATGAAACGGGAATACCGCATCGGCGCGCCGTGTTAATATCCGTCATCGATTTCCGGGAGCATTCCCTTGAACAGCACCATTTCACAGGCCCTGAAGATCGCCAGGTTTGACCTGGGGACCTCGATAAGGACCAGCAAGGCCGTCGTCACCATGGCGGTTTATGCGGGACTCGCCCTGCTGGTCGCCGCCGTGACGACCTTTCTTCAGAACAAACTGCTTGCCGAACCAGGCGTCCAGGAAGGCCTGAAGACCCAGATGGATCAGATCCAGCAGGTCATTTCGGCCGCGCTTGGAAACGACACCCTGCTGGCGAACCACCTCGTCAACATGCCGGTTGCCCTGATGGTATTCTTCTGGCTGACCCAGTCGTTCCTTCCGCTTCTGATTGCTGTCATCAGCAGCGACATGCTCAACCGCGAAATCAGGACGAAATCGGCCCGCTTCGTTCTCCTGCGGGCCTCGAGATCCTCGCTGGTCATCGGCAAGTGGCTTTCCCACACGACCGTTTTTGTCGCCGCAATCGTTCTTTCCTGGGTCGTGTTCCTTGGATACCTGGCGTTCAACCTGAACGGCTTCAACCTTTTCCAGTCCATTCCGCTGATTATGAAATTCTTCGGGTTCACCCTGCTGATCGGCTTCTGCTACCTGGGACTGACCAGCCTGATGTCCTCACTGGTCGATGGTTCCGGAACCGCGCTGCTGCTGACGATCGTCGTCCTGCTGTTCCTGGCGGGACTGGCCCAGTCAGACATGTTCGGATGGGCATCGCCATCCCACTACCGATACAAAATCTGGTCACCGAGGGCGGATGAAATCCTGGCCGGCGTCGGGGCATACGTGCTGTTTGGAACCCTGTTCTTTGCGGCCGCCTGGCAGCGTTTCCTCAGGAGGGACATATGAACCCGACAGAACAGCAGCAATCGGGCGGCATTGCGGTCCAGACGGAAAACCTGTCCAAGGCTTTCGGAAACCTGATCGCCGTTGACAGGCTGAACCTGCAGATCCCGACCGGTTCCATCTTCGGCCTGCTCGGACCGAACGGGGCCGGAAAGACAACCACGTTTTCGATGTTGTGCGGCTTCGTCAAGCCATCTTCCGGGTCGGCGACGGTCCTGGGTTATCCGTTGAAGGAATTTCCATTTCACGCCGGGCGCCTTTCGGCGCTTCCGCAGGACGCCAGGTTCAATCCCGACAGGACGGTGCTGCAGAGCATGATCTTTCTGGGGAGCCTGGTCGGGCTGGCCCGGCGGGAAGCCGAGGATCAGGCGACTCAGCTTCTTCGCGCGGTGGATCTGACGGACGCGGCCCGCATGAAAGGTGCCCACCTTTCACACGGCATGTCCAAGCGCTTCGGCATTGCCCAGGCATTCCTTGGCAGGCCCGACCTTGTCATGCTTGACGAACCGACCGCAGGCCTTGATCCGCGAAACGCGTTCACGGTGCGCCAGATGATCCGGGCGCTTGCCGGCACCGCGACCGTCGTCGTATCAAGCCACAACCTTGCCGAGGTCCAGGACCTTTGCACCCACGCGGCCATCATTTCACAGGGCAAGCTGGTTTCCTCGGGACGCATGGACGACCTGACATCGCGCAACCAGCAGGTGATGATGACCATTTCCAACCTGGACGCCGCCATTCAGGCCAGAATCGAAGCCATTCCGGGAGTCGTCGGCGTGATGGCGGGTGGAAACGATGGCGAGTTGAAGGTGATGTTCAAGACCACGGCGGACCAGAAAGTCGAGGATGCGGTTTCCGCAATCATTGCCGGAGCAATCGCGGCCGGCGCGTCGGTCAGCGGCGTCAGGCGCGGCCAGGATCTGGAACAGCGCTACCTTGAAGTGACCTGAACGGGGTCGATTACGACGCCGCCCCGGATCCCGACAACCCTTGATGCCACCCGACATGCGCCGGCAACGATTTCTTCCGGGTTTCCCGCGACGCCCTGCCTTTCTGCAATTATGAAGCCGCTTGCGAATGCAGCCGCGAAGGCATCGCCGGCTCCGGTGGGATCGACCGTTTCAACAGCCGGCGCGGATGCGGCGACACGCCGGCCGCCAACCACGCCGACCGCCCCTTCCGATCCAAGGGTAACGACGACGTCGCGCGCGACCTGCCCGGGAAGCAGGCGAAGCGCGTCCTCGACGCCGCCGGAAACTTGTTCGGCCTCGGCCTGGTTCATGAAAAGGACGTCAAGAAACGGCAGTTGCCCTGCCCCCAGGGAATCAAGAATCGGCAGGTTCCATCCCGCGCACGAGCTTGTGCGGCAGCCGGCCGCCGCGGCTTCGGCAATCCGGCTCTCCAGCAGACGGCATTCGATCAGGCCGCCGACATGAACCCACCTCGCAGGGGGAAAAGCCGGGCATCTGTCAAACGAATCCCAGTCACCTGAACTGATGAACGCTCGATCCCTGGCGTCGGTCCACACCAGCGTCACAAATGGCTCGGAAGCCGATCCCCATGGAATTGCCCTGATGCCGGTGCGCCGGCAGCACTCCTCGATGGCTCCGTCAACAACCCACGAAGTGCGCGGATACATGAAGCCGGTCGAAATGCCAAGAGCCGCGGCTACCGAGGCCGCATTCAAGGCCCCGCCCAGACCGATCGGAATGGACGGAACGTATTGTTCGGTTCCGGGAAGCGGGGTTACCCCCGAAGGCACGAACGCCTCCAGAAATGCGGGACCGACCACCAGGAGTTCAATGGAATCGCCTTCGAAATTCCGCATGCCGGAAACCTGACTTCAAAGCCCGGGATATGGTTGCCCGAATCAAGGCCCGGCGCAAGACGAACCGAACGGGGCTGACTGAACCAAAGTGACCACCGAAATTTGCAAAAACGACAAATTCAGATTGTCAGTTTGCAATATTGCGCGTAAACTTCAGTCGAATTTCGCTTGAAAGCTTCTAATTTGACAATTTTTCACAGACAGGAAGCAAAAAAATGACATCATCCGTCAACTGGTTCGCAAAGGAAGATCTTCTGCAGATGTGTGCCGCCGAGAGGATCAGGTTCCTGCGTCTTCAATTCACCGACGTCAACGGCGTCAATAAAAATGTGGAAGTGCCCGAACGGCAGTTCGAAAAAGCACTTGATGGAAAGATCATGTTCGACGGCAGCTCGATTGCCGGATTCGTCCGAATCGAGGAATCTGACATGCTGCTGAAGCCCGATCTGAAGACTTTCCTGATATTCCCCTGGGAGGATCAGCGCGGTCGAGTGGCGCGTGTCATCTGCGATATCGCCAATCCGGACGGAAGTCCGTTCGACGGCTGTCCGAGAACCGCCTTGAAGAAAATGACCGCAAGAATCTCCGAAATGGGTTGCGTTGCGATGCTTGGACCGGAGGCGGAGTTCTTCCTTTTCCAGAGAAACCCCGACGGTTCGCCGTCAACCACGACGCACGATCGCGGCGCCTACTTCGACCTGGCGCCGATCGACAAGGGGGAAGACTGTCGTCGGGCGATCGTGAATTCTCTGGAGCAGATGGGGTTCGAGGTCGAGGCGGCCCACCACGAATGCGGGGCTGGCCAGCACGAAATCGATTTCAAGTACGATGAGGCGGTCGCCACCGCGGACAAGATTGCCACCTTCAAGTTCGTCGTCAGGAAGGTCGCCCTTGATTTCGGGCTTCACGCGACCTTCATGCCCAAGCCCCTGAAGGGAATCGCAGGGTCGGGCATGCACACGCACATCTCCCTTTTCAAGAACGGCGCCAACGTCTTTGACGACCCGGCCAGCGAAGACGGGCTTTCGGAAATGGCACACCACTTCATCGGCGGGCTGCTGCGGCATGCAAGGGCCATGTGCGCCATCACGAATCCGACCGTGAATTCGTACAAGCGGCTGGTTCCCGAGTTCGAGGCCCCCACGAACATCGTCTGGTCGCTTCGCAACCGATCGCCCCTGCTAAGGATTCCGGATCAGCGTGGCAACGGCTCACGCGTTGAGGTCAGGAATCCCGATCCGTCCTGCAACCCGTACCTGGCCTTCGCAACGATGCTGGCCGCCGGCCTGGACGGGGTTGCCGGCCGAATCGACCCGGGCCCGGCGATCAACAAGAACATCTTCGCGATGTCCCAAAGGGAAAAGGCCCGCCTGAAGATCGAGGAACTGCCGGTGGACTTGATGGACGCGGTCAACTGCCTGCGCCGGGATCCGGTGGTTCGCCAGGCGCTGGGCAACCATCTCTACGATGCAATCGTCGAATCCAGAACCCACGAATGGGCCGACTACATATCCACAGTGCACCAGTGGGAACTTGACCACTACCTCGTGCGCCACTGAAGCGGATCCCCGCAAAGAATTACTTGGCAGTTTGTGACGGCTGCAATACCATCGAAAGGTAACACACAGGCGGCGCAGAAATGAACTCTCCGGCAAAATCCGCCTCTGCCCCCATCCGCGTCATGATAATTGACGATCACGAAATCTTCAGAACCGGACTTGAGCAAATCATCCGCGGACAACCGGACATGATCTTCGGGGGTGGCGCCGGATCCAGTGCCGACGCGATGGCAATCATCAGGACATCGCCACCTGACGTGGTGATACTGGATCTTTCCCTGAAGGGAAGATCGGGAATCGACGTGCTGAAGGACGCTCGGGCGCTTTCAGGCAGTGCCAGGTTCCTGGTTCTGACGGTCCACGACGAAAACCTTTTCGCCGAGCGCGCCCTGCGGGCCGGCGCAAGTGGCTTCATCATGAAGGAGGAGGGCGCCGGCCGGGTTCTCGAGGGCATCAGGGAGGTTGCCGCCGGCCGGTTCTTCTTTTCCAGCTCCGTGTCCCAGAAGATCCTCGGCACGATGTCCGGGCGGGCACGGGAAGACGGCCGGCTGCCCATGGATCGACTGACCGACCGGGAACTCGTGGTATTCGAACTTTTCGGTCGCGGCCTGAACACCCGCCAGATTGCCGCGGATCTCAACCTCAGCCAGAAAACCGTCGAGGCGCATCGCGAGAACATCAAGCGCAAGCTGGGCATTGCCGATGGCCAGGAACTCCTGCGGCGCGCGGTTCTGTGGGTCCAGGATCTTAACGTTTCATAGGGATTTTCCCTATGCGACATTCAGGTAATCCTCCAATCCAAGTGAAATCCGGATGCTGCGATACTTCAATGGTCTGCCAAAAAATCTGAAGGGGGAAGCCATGAAGACCGGTTGCCGCAAGAACGGTGATATCGGGCTGTCCGACTCTTTCGAGTGCCGCAGCCGCAGGATGGTCGTTTCGCTGGACAAGTGCCTTTCCGACTTCGTTGACGCGGATGTCTATCAGCGCCGACGCCGAGCGTGCTTCAGATGTCCCGAAGGTCGCCGGAACAGGGAGGCCTTCGCAGGAAAATTCATCGGCGAATGATCCGGGCGTCCCGACCGAAGCCACTGTAATTGAACGAATTAACAAGATAATTTTGACAGTGACCCGCCATGTGGAAAGAATCTGTTACAGGTGCCGATTCACCTGGCAACACATAGGGAGAACCCGATGACAAACATAAATGAACTGCGGGCAAAGGCCCACTGGCCGCCGGGATGGAACGCCGCGCGCTTCCTGATTCTGGCCCAACCATGGCTGCCGGTTCTGCGGGCGGATGCGGACATCGAATCCATCCGCAAAACCCTTCTTGATCGAATCAACCTTCGTCATTTCGAGACATATTCCGACGACCACGACATTCACGACCTCGATCGTGTCATCGTTCGCGATTGCGCCCGCGCCTGGCGGGGAATCCTTCATCCGCGAAGCGAGCGGCTTGCCGGTCTCAGCGTGCTCAAGTGCATGATCGATGTCGCGACAGGTCACCCGCGTCCCGACCTTGAAGATGGATTCTGGGCAGAAATCTGCCACCTGCTTCTCGGACTCGAGGGATTTGTCAGGCTGCACCAGTCGGACAGCCTTCTTTCCCGCAACGGCCTTTCGGGACGGCAGGCGGCAATCATGCGCTCAGCCGAACTGGACAGGCTCTCGGTCGTCATGAACAAGGCTTCCGGACGCTTTTCCTGCGGCCTGGAGCCTGAGATGATGAATCAGCGCGAGAACCGCGTGAAAGGAATCCTCAAGGAACTGGACGCGACCGAGGACGACTGGCTTGACTGGCGCTGGCACCTTAAGAACCTTGCAACCGGGGCCGAGAAACTTTCAAGAATTGCCACCATTACCGATGTTGAACGCAAGTGCCTTGACCAAGCTGCCAGGGCCGGAATCCCGGTCGCGGTGACTCCATATTATGCGTCCCTGTTCTGTGACCGGCCCGGTGACGCCGATCGCGCGATCCGGGCCCAGGTTATTCCACCGGAAAGCTATGTCGACAGCTTCAACAATGAAGCCGGTGGATGCGGTCCGTACGATTTCATGCGCGAGAACGATACGTCGCCGGTGGATCTGATCACCCGGCGTTACGCGTCGATTGCGATTTTGAAGCCGATTAACACGTGTCCCCAGATATGCGTCTATTGCCAGCGTAACTGGGAAATCGAATCACCCGACGCCCTGGAACGCATCTCCCCGCGGGATCGGATGGAAAACGCGATCGCATGGCTGGATAACCACCCGGGGATCCATGAAGTGCTCGTGACCGGCGGCGACCCGCTGATGATGGATAATCGATCACTTGGACGTATTCTCGAAGGCATCGCCAGGATCCCGCATGTCGAAAGAATCAGGATCGGGACCCGGACTCCAGTGACGCTGCCGATGCGCATCGACGACGACACGGCAAGGATGCTCGGCTCCTTTAAGAGTCCTGGATTCCGCGAGATCTGCCTGATGACGCACGTGGAGCATCCATCCGAGGTGACACCCGACTTCGTCGAGGCGGTTTCAAGGCTGCGCGACGCGGGCGTGCCGGTTTACAACCAGCTTGTTTACACCTTCTTCGTCTCAAGGCGTTTCGAGGCCGCCAGCCTGCGCAGGCTTCTGCGCCGTTGCGGGGTCGATCCGTATTACACGTTCTATCCGAAGGGCAAGGAAGAGACGGCCGAGTACCGCGTGCCGATAGCCAGGCTGCTGCAGGAGCAGAAGGAGGAATCCCGACTTCTCCCCGGTCTGGCCAGAACCGACGAGGCCGTCTACAACGTGCCCGGACTTGGCAAGAACTACCTGAACTCCTGGCAACACCGTGACCTTATCTCAATCAGGCCGGACGGCGCCCGGGTTTACGAGTTCCATCCGTGGGAAAAGAAGATATCGTCGCAGGAAACCTGGGTGGGCGACGACGTCCCGATCCTTGGATACCTGTCAAGGCTCGCGTCGATCGGCGAGGATCCGGAAGAATACGACAGCATCTGGTACTATTTCTGACGATTATCGATTTGCCCCGGGATCGTTTATAATCCGGAGCATGCGCATGAGCACCGGACACACCCGAGTTTTGCTGACAGGCATCCTGCCCTGCCTTGCCATTCTTTCGTTGGCAGGCTGCGGCTCGTCGTCGGTCACGAACGACGCCCACACCGATTCGGGTTCCGACGCCCCCGACGCAACTGACGCCGCCCTGGACGAAGGCCCTGCCGATGCCGGCCGTGACGCCGGCACAACGGGGGACAACTCGACCGGCGATGACGGCCAGGCCGACTTAAGCGACATGGAACCTTTAGATACCGGTCCCGATGTCACTCCCTGGGACACCACCGACGACCACGGCCGGGATGAAGGCCTGCCAGACATTCCCGCCGACGGCGACGCCGGAATTGACGACGGTCAGCCCGACACCCCTGACACATTTTTCGATTCGCCCCCAGACCCCGGGGATTCGGAAGATATCGCGGAGTGCCCCGAGCTGGACTGCAACATCGACTGTCCGAAAGGCTTCAAGACGGACGGTGGCGGATGTCCGACTTGCCGGTGTCGGGAATGCGGCGACATGCAGGACTGCTTCGGCCTGGCCGACTTCATGTGCGACAATCCAATCTGCACGTCGGGAGGGGACTGCACCTGCGATTGCGGGGAATTCGCCGATCACAACTACGTCTGTCCCGACGGAACCGTCATATGCATGGGAAGGTGCTCTGATTCCGGAGTCACGTTCATGCACGACGTCGAGCAGGAATGCCCCACGCTTTGCCAGGCCGGGCGGACGATCGACCTTCAGTGCCCCGACGGCCTGTTTCAACCCTGGTGCGAATGCAGGACGGACGACTGCCGCCCGGAATGCCGCAATATCGGCACGCCCGAAGAGGGCTGGTACCAGCCGTGCAGCGGCGAGGCATTGATGCTGACGAAGTGCCAGGGGCATCAGGTGTTTTGCGACAAAATCGGTTCAAAATCGGAAGGCTGGTACGACACGGCAGGAAACAGGCTTTCCTGGACCGTCTGTTCTCCTGCCTGGGCATGCCGTGCGTTGTCAGACGCATGTTCTTCGCTGGAATGCTCGGGCTCTGAACCGTCTGGCCAGATCAACTGTCCCGACGGAAGGTCATCCCAGTTCTGTTCATGCACAAGATCAGGTGCCATGGAATGCCCCGCCAACCCGCAGGCAACATGTGGAAATCACTGGCGCGGATGCGCCAGGGCCGGGGAATTTCTTCGGACTGATGCGTGGCTGCAGTGCTGCCCCGGAACGCTGCGCCTGCGACCGATCCGCGATATCGATGGAACGTGCGTCCCCGATGACACAAACCCCGCGGGCTCCTGCAGCGAATGCGGCGATGGCCTGTGCGAATCCCCCGAAGACCGCTGCAACTGCCCTGAAGACTGTCTTGATGGCCTTTTTCCCGGCTATCCCGGTTCCCCGTGCCTGCGCGACACCGAATGCCCGCCCGACCTCGTATGCGGAAATCCTTCCGGCCATTCCGGCTTCTGCGTGGCCGGAGATACCCGAAGGCGCTAGGTCAGGCTGGGCCTCCTGATTTTCAGAAGGTCGAACCACACGACGGAAAGCATGCCGGTTCCCAGGCTCATCAGCAGATCCGGGACGTGGGGCGGCGCGAAATGGAACAGATCCCGCGCAAATGGAACAAACATTATCACCGGCAGCAGAATGACGGTTCCAGCCAGCACCCACACAAGCGCCCGGTTACCGACCCTTAGCATTGACCACATGGTTCTGGACCACGAGCGGTTCACCATGATCAGGGCAAGAAAAGCAACGACGAGCGTTCCGAATGTGAGAGCCCGGGCGGCATCTTCAGAATGACTGCCGGTTGCCATCCAATAGACCCCCAGACACGCCGCAAGCACGCTGAATCCCTGAAGCAGCGCAACTCGAATGGACTTGAACGAAAACAGCCGCTGGGAACTGCCGCGGGGGGGCCGGGCCATGACATCCGACTCGGCATCCTCGGCCTCGAAAACCAGCGAACAGGACGGATCAATTATCAATTCCAGGAACACAATATGTATTGGAAGCAACAGAAGCGGCCAGGAACTGAAGAATACCGGAATCATGGACAGGCCGATAATCGGGATGTGAACGGCGACAATGAACGTGATTGCCTTCCGGATGTTGTCGAACACCCGGCGTCCCAACCTCACGGCATCAACGATCGAACCGAAGTCATCGTGTGTCAGAACCAGATCCGCCGCCTCGCGCGCGACATCGGTTCCGCGTCCACCCATGGCGATGCCGATATGTGCGGCCTTCAGTGCGGGAGCATCGTTCACGCCGTCACCGGTCATCGCGACGATCTCGCCGTTCTGCTTCAGCGCCTGTACGATCCTCAGCTTCTGCTCGGGGACAACCCGCGCAAACACCCGGGTGTCAACAATCCTGTCGGCAAGTTCCCGATCCGTCATGGCTTCCAGTTCGGGCCCGGTTATGACGCTTCCGGATTGACTCACTCCGGCCCTGCGCGCAATCGCCAGGGCCGTGGCAGGATAATCCCCCGTTATCATTACGACCTTGATTCCCGCACGCCCGCACTCGGCGACAGCCTCGGGCACCCCCTGCCGCAACGGATCCTCGAATCCAAGCAGCCCGATGCACTGAAGTTCCAGGTCGTGATGACGATCCGGCAGATCCCGCATCACGGAAACTGCCCGCGCAACGGCAAGCACCCGCAGGCCCTTTGAAGCCAGTTCACCCACCCGCCGCCTCATGTCTTCACATTCGCGTTCACCCATGTGACACAGGTCGGCGATGGCCTCGGGAGCCCCCTTCGAGGAAACGACAAGTCTTCCGTCGTCCAGCTTCCAGGCCTGACTGACGGCCGGCAGTTCCGGGGAAAGCGGATACTCCCTGACGAGCGCCCAGTCGGGATGCAGGTGCTCGGTATCGCCAAGGAACCTCTCACCAACCTCATGCAGGGCCTTTTCCATCGGATCAAAGGCATCCCGCCGACTTGCAAGAATCGCGTTTTCAACGAGCATGTGAACATCTTCAGGCAGCACCGACGTCGATTCATCCAGGTGGAAATCACAACCAACAGTGCTCAATGACCGCAATGTCATCCGGTTCATCGTCAGCGTTCCAGTCTTGTCAACACATAGCACCGTCGCCGCGCCCAGGGTTTCCACGGCCGGCATGCGCCGGGTAAGGACGTTGCTTCTGGATATCCTCCACGCGCCCAGGGCCAGAAAAACCGTAAGCACGACCGGCAACTCCTCGGGCAGCGTGGCCATGGCCATGGCGATGCCTGCAAGCAGCCCGTCCTTCCAGCAGTCGGCGGAACCGCCTCGTGTCAGGCCATACACGACCACCACGGCCGCGCAGGCAGACAGCCCGACGACCGCAAACAGCTTCACCAGGCGGCCGGTTTCCTTCTGAAGCGGCGTCGATTCCTGGGTCACACTGGCAAGCGACCTGCCGATCCTGCCGAATTCCGTTGCGGAACCGGTTGACAGCACTTCGACGACACCCTGGCCCGAAGTTACCAGCGTTCCGGAATAGACCGACGAATGATCGTCGCCACCAGGCCGCTCCATGACACCGCCAGTTTCGGACGCACTCTTCCTGACAGGAACGGACTCGCCGGTCAGCACGGACTCGTCAACACAAAGGTTGATGCATCTGCGAAGGATGCCGTCGGCAGGTACCCGATCCCCTTCAGATACGACCATAAGATCACCGACGACAACCTCTCGACCGGCAATCCTGTGGCGCACGCCATCCCTGATGACAAGCGCCCGGGGACTGGAAAGATCCCTCAGGGCGTCCAGCGCGTGCTCGGTGCGGCGCTCCTGAACGACAGTTATCGTCATCACGACGACCACGAAGCCAAGAAGCATCAGCGCATCCGAAGGCTCGCCCATCAGCAGGTAAAGGGCCCCGGCCGCGACCAGCATCAGGAACATCGGTTCCTTGAAAACCCCGAGGATCAAACGCGCAAGGTTGCCGCCCCTGGTCGAGGCGATCTCATTGAAGCCGTCCCGCGCAAGCCGTGACGCGGCCTCGATGGACGTCAGTCCCGCAAGCCCCCTGATATCCATCGAGGCGAGTCTCCCGCCACGGGCCTCGACCGAAGACCTGTTTGAACCGCCGAATTCTTCTTTCATGATGATTCACCGCGCAATTGCCGGAAACATCCGGCACCAACAGCAAAGAGGTTCATCGACGCGACGTCGGACGAACCCGGCCAGTTTGAAGACCGCATTGCTGTCTCGCGCACCGGTGACAAACCGGAGGGAGTCTTTGACTTCTGAACCATTATCGGGCCATGCAGGACAATTGACAAGCCTTCGATACACCGGAAGATACACATATAAATCCAATATACTTTCAAGACGTTACATCGCGACCAAAGGCAACGTGCTTGACCGCGGGGGGGATGTAATCCGCCCGTACAGGGAAGTGGATGATTACCGGCAACGTGCTTGACCGCGGCGGGCGCATGTAATCCGCCCGTACAGGGAAGGGGACGCCAGGTATCAATGGCCGGCGGACTGATCGCCCGGCCTCGAATCGGCCTTCGGTGGAATGATCAGGGAAATCAGGATGGACAAGCCGACCGTGCCGGCAATCACCGCAAGCGACATGGCGATCGGGATTTCCCGGTGCATGTGGTGAAGCAGATCCTCCACCAGCATCTTGAATCCGACGAATGCCAGCACCAGTCCCAGCCCATACTTCAGGAAACGGAACTTCTCGACGATGCCGGCAAGCAGGAAATACAGGGCGCGAAGCCCCAGAATCGCGAAGATGTTGGAGGTGAAAACGATGAAGGGATCCCGCGTGATGCCAAAAACGGCAGGGATGGAATCGACGGCGAACAGGACGTCGGTTCCCTCGATGACAACCAGAACGGCCAGCAGCGGTGTCGCCATCAAGCGGCCGCCCTCACGCACGACGAAATGCGTCCCACGATACTCGGGCACGGTCGGCACGAATTTCTTGAATATGCGAAGCATGAAATTGCGCTCGGGATGAACCTCACCGCCCTTGTTCATGACGAGCTTGATGCCGGTGAAAACCAGGAACGCGCCGAAGATGTACATGACCCAGTGAAACTTTGAAATCAGCGCGACACCGGCCACGATGAACAGGGCCCGCATGATCAGGGCGCCCAGGATTCCAAAGAAAAGCACCCGATGCTGAAGGTGCGCGGGCACGCCGAAATACGAGAAGAGCACCAGGAACACGAAAAGGTTGTCCATGGACAACGCCTTTTCCATCAGGTAGCCGGTCAGGAACTCCATCGCGTGGGCGTATCCAAACCAGTGATAGACGCCCACGTTGAAGATCAATGCCAGAGCAATCCAGACGACCGTCCAGAGTCCGGCCTCTCTCATGCTGACGCTGTGGGCCTTGCGCTGGAAGACGCCAAGGTCAACAGCGAGCATGATCAGAACGAAAACGACAAAACCAACCCACAGAAGCGGGGTTCCAATCGATTCCATGCACAGGGCCCCCAGAAAGCCGCCGTATATTACCCCCGAATCTTGACGGGTGGAAGCCGCGGCGCGGTTGACAGCGGCTTAATTCGGACTTAAATTACCCGTGATTGAAACCTGGCCTGGTCACGGGCTGGAAAACGAACGCGGGGAAAAAGTCATGCCTTGGGATTACTCCGAAAAAGTTCTTCAATTGTTTCGGGACGCAATGGCGGCGAAAGCGGGAACCCACATGGGTTCCATCGACGATCCCGATGGGATCGGGTCTCACGGATCGCTTTCCTGCGGCGACGCGCTCGAATTCGCTTTCAAGGTCGATGCGACCGAACCTGACCCGCGGCGGCAGAAAATCGTCCAGGCAAGGTACCGGACCTTCGGATGCACCTCGGCCATCGCATCCTCGGAAGCGCTGTGCGCGTTGATCGAGGAAAAGGGTCTCACACCCATCCAGGCGTTGAAGATCACGAATGCCGACATTGTCGATTACCTCGACGGGCTTCCGGCACAGAAGCTGCACTGCTCGGTCATGGGCGCCGAGGCCCTGCAGGCCGCCGTTGCCGACTGGGCGCACAAGCGGAACATTCCGCTGTCGGAGCTTGGACTTGACGCCATCCCGACCGGCGAGGACGAAGGCCGTATCGTCTGCCGCTGCTTCAACCTGACCGAACCTTTCATAAGGCGCAAGGTAAAGGAACTGAACCTTAAAACGATTGCGGACATAACCAATGCAATCAAGGCGGGTGGTGCCTGCACGGCCTGCCACCACGAACCGGGCGGGCTCCAGGACATCCTTGATGACACATGGGGCCGCAGCGATTCGTCGCAGGCAGCCACCCCGGCCATCACGGATCCGCAGCCGATGCCACAGACCAGCAGTTCCATGACAAGGACGCCGTTCCAGCTTGCCCGCGAAGTCGATCGCGTGGTCGAAAGCGACATCAGGCCCAGGCTTCAGCACGACGGCGGCGATCTTGAAATAGTGGAGATCAGGGGCAAAAAGGTATTCTGCCGACTGACCGGCGGTTGCCAGGGATGCAAGGGCGCGCCCCAGACCATGAGGCTTGTCGTTGAAGACGCTCTCAGGGCCAAGGTGGACGCCGAGCTTGAAATCGTGGCCATCTGATTTGTCCGCGGGGGAATGATGAACGACAGAATCATTTATCTTGATAACAACGCCACCACGCCGGTTGCCGACGAAGTTCTGCAGGCGATGATTCCGTTCCTTAAGGAGCAGTTCTTCAATCCGAGTTCGACCTATCCTCAGGCAAGGAAGGCTGCCGAGGCCGTCGAGGCGGCCCGGGAGAGCGTTGCACGCCTGCTCGGGGCCGGAAGCAAGTCGGAAATCATATTCAACGGCGGGGCCACGGAAGGCAACAATTCGGCAATCTGGGGGGCGGCCAGGGCCAATCCGGCACGACGGCATGTCATCACCACGGCCGTTGAACACCCCGCGGTTCTTGAAGTCGTCAGGGAAATGGAAAGGGAAGGTTTCCGGGCAACGTACCTGCCGGTCAACAGGCATGGAATGCTTGACGCGGCCGATTTGATCCGCGCCATCCAGGACGATACCGCCGTCGTGTCGATCATGCATGCCAATAACGAAACCGGCGTCATCTTCCCGATCGGGGAACTCGCCGCACTGGTCAAGAAGGTCGATCCGGATGTGGTCTTTCACACCGATGCAACCCAGACCGCCGGCAAGATGAGGCTGGATCTGCAGGGCGAACTGAAGAACGTCGATCTGCTGACGATTTCGGGCCACAAACTGCACGCGCCGAAGGGTGTTGGGGCGATGTTTGTGCGGCGCGGCTCGAGGTGGCGGCCCTGGCAGCTTGGCGGCCATCAGGAGCGTGGCCGGCGGGCCGGCACCGAGAACGTCGCATCGATTGTCGGCCTTGGCGCAGCCGCCAGGCTGGTGATGACTCACCCGAACCACTCGACGGCGATGCGCGACAGGCTTGAAAAGGCAATCAAGGATCAAATCCCGAACCTTTTCATAAATGGAGAAGGCGCTCCAAGGCTGGCCAACACCACAAACGTTGCGTTTGAATTCGTCGAGGGCGAATCGATTCTGCTTGCCCTTAATGACCACGGAATCTGCGTTTCATCGGGTTCCGCCTGCACCAGCGGCTCGCTTGATCCTTCGCACGTCCTGAAGGCCATGGCGGTACCCTTCACGGCGGCCCACGGAAGCCTGCGCATAAGCACTTCAATGTTTTCCACCGACGACGAGATCGACGCCGTCATCGATGTGCTCCCGACCGTGATTGCCAGACTGCGTGCGATTTCCCCGTACTGGGATGTGCGAACCAACTCCCCCAGAACCGATGTCGATATCTTCATCCAGGGAAAATACCGCTGATCTTCACGCCTGTTTTCTTGAACTTTGTTGCCTTTGTTCGTCATAATGTCCCGAGTGTTGATTCTGGAGGTTGACAATGAAGACTCCGGTTATTCTTCGACTGGCCAGCCTGATTGCAATCGTGACCGCCTCTGCCGCGATCGGATGCGGCGACTCGGTTGCCAACCGCGGAAACCTGGGCAATCTGGTCTACACGCTGTTCACGCAGTACGAAATCGAGGAGACCGAACTGTCCGCCGTATCACTGATAACCGGGGTGCAGCACCGGATAGTCGTGACCGGGGCCCCAGGCGCCGACATCAAGCAGCGTTCGACCATTTCGCACATACTGTCCCCGGCGAACGACAACGAAATCGTCACCGATACGCCGACCGACGACGCATCGATCGGGGATGCGCTGGTCACGGTCAACCTTCCCGGCACGTACACGCTGCAGTCATGGAAGGAAACCGAACTGGTGGATTACATCGTCCTGAAATTTGTCGAGGCATCCGATCTTCGCGTGGTGATCTTCCTGAAGCTGCCTGAAAGCCAGGAATTCGCGCACGCTGCCGGTGACTTCCTGACCGTCCCGCTTTGGACCCAGGCAACCTTCCTGGCCGCGCCCGTCGATGCGGACGGCAATGACCTTGTCGGCGACATCGGACTCGAAATCACGACCAGTCCTCAGGACAGCCTCATCCGGTTGTCGAACCTGATCTCGGTCACCGAAATGGACGTCTGGGAGAGCGCGTATCCGATTAACATGCTCTTCGTGGAAACTGGAACGATTCAGGTCACTTTCACCGAGCCGCTGACAGGTCTTTCCAAGGTGCTGACTTTCAACGTGACAACCGACTACGTGCCTCCGGACGAGTGATTCCCGCATTTTCATGACAACTTCATGACGCAGATCGAGTAACATCACGCATTGCGTCATTGGTCGCAACAGAAGGAATACCGATGCCAAAAAACCGCATTTTCGATCTACACACGCATCCGAGTCTGAGGCTTTACTACATGCCGTGGATCTCGAAGACATTTCACACGACACCTTACTATTCGGGGCCGCACTTCAACCCCTTCGAGTTCAGGACAAGGTATGCCAACCTGGACAGAAGCCCGGTCAAGGTGCTGATGAATGCCCACTATGTGATTGAGTACAATTTCCTGCGCCACGGATTCACCAGGGCCGCCCGCGGCGCCTTCTGGGCCTTCGCCGCCGGCTACTATGCCAAACTGCTGATCGCGGATCCCTGGAAGACTCTGGTCAAGATGATCCGCGTTCTGAACGAGTCCGTCGATACGACCAACAGACTTCTGGTTCCCGGCCAGAGTCACAGGCTGGCGATCGTGGACTCGATGGATGCGGTCGATCGCCTTGACGGGGATCAGATCGGGATTATCCACGCCGTCGAGGGTGCCCACTCAATCGGTGCCGGCCTTGAAAAGCTGCCGACGGAAACGCGCAACGCCGTGACCAGGGAGCGACTTCGCCTGCTCAAGTCCCTCGGCGTGGCCTGCGTCTGCCCGTCGCATTTTTATGACAACCCGTATTCGCCCCAGGTGGAGTCAACTGAAATCATCCCGCGCAAGATTCACGGGCGCATCATCGCGACAAGGGATCCCGCGATTACCATGCGCAGGGCCGAATGGCACTGGGACGACCCCGACCACTCCGCCGAATGGTTCTTCAACGAACTCTTCAGGATGGGCATGGCGGTCGATCTTTCACACACCCGCGAAGACGCCAGGTGGAAGGTCTATGACATAGCCGAAGCATGGAAGCGGCCGGTCATGATTTCCCACACCGGGTTAAGGCACTTCTTCAACCACGAATACAACGCTTCCGACGAGGAAGTCCGACGCGTCAGGGAACTCAACGGAGTCGTCGGGCTGATCCTTTCCAGGCGCTGGCTTGTCGATCCCGAAACAAGGTTCTACTCGGGAAACGACGGAATCCAGGATCTGATCCAGAACATGCTGCACATCAGGAACATCTGCGGGGATGTCGAGGCCATCGGACTGGGAACGGACTTCGACGGCATGACACACCCATTTTCCGACTGCTTCAAGCCGAACCAGCTCGACCGCGTGATCCACGCGATGAAGCCCCACTTCACCGAGCAGGAAACCGACAAGATTCTTTACGGTAATGCGGTTCGCGTGATGAAGGATTCCTGGGTTCCCGAATCGAAATCATAGGGCCCCCGGGCGACATGGGCGGTCGCCAGGGAGCCACGGGGTGTCCGGATCTCGGGGTGTCCGGATCGGGTATCACCTTACGTCAATCTTTCCGGAACCGGACGGAAAGGCGCGCATCTCGCCGGTCTGGCGAGTGTATGCCGGCGCGTCGAATTCGCTTCCGCCGACATTCGAAAACAGCATTCCAGCATCGACGTTCACTTCGTTCTGGTTGTGCTTGACTGAAAAGCCGAGCCTTTCCATGCTCGACGAGAGCTTCCGGGCGATGCCGGATCCCTGCTGCGCCGGAAGGGCCTCGGCAAACGGAATCGGACGCGCCCCGGACTGGAAGTCCAGTTCACCGTCGATCACCGACAGTTCCGCCGGCACGACCGGGGTCACATCTATCCCAGAGGCGACGATGGTCACCTTGACCTTTTCGCCAAGCGAGGGATCGGTCGCGAAGCCTGTCTTCACGAAGCAGTCGGGATCCATCATCTCCAGAACGTGATTCATGATGACGCCGATATCATCGATCGTGCCCGTCGGCCCCTGAACGATGTTCACAAGGATGTTCCGGGCTCCATTCACGGGGCTGTCGTCCAGCAGGGGGTTGTGAAGGGCTGCCTCGGCCGCGACTTCCGCGCGCCCGGCACCTTCGCCCATTCCGGAACAGATGACGCACGCGCCGCGATTTTCCAGTGCGGTTCTGACGTCCTCGATGTCAAGGTTGATGATTCCGGGCCTGGTGACCAGGTCAACGACGCCTTCGACGGCCTCGCAGAGCAGGACGCCGTCGAAGCTCCTGAACGCGTCGCCGGTCGGCACGCCGGAAAAGGCCTTCAGCATCTTGTCGTTGGAGATTGTGAAGTACGCATCGACCCTGTCGCGGAGTTGATCAAGACCGGTTGCCGCGCGAAGCGCCTTGATCCGGCCATCCCACTTGAATGGCATGGTTGCGACGGCAACGGTAAGGATTCCCATCTGCCGGGCGATATCGCCGATGACCGGCGTCGCGCCCGTTCCCGTGCCACCGCCAAGGCCGGTTGCCAGCACGACCATCTGCGCGTCGCGCAGGGCCGACTCGATTTCCTTGCGCTTTTCCATGGCCGCGGCCGCCGCCTTCTCCGGATCCCCGCCAGCGCCACGACCGCCGGTGCTGCTGTCGAGCACGATCCTTACCGGGGCCAGCGACTTCTGCAGATCCTGCATGTCCGTGTTGACCGCGATGTAGTCGATTCCGGCGATCCCGTTTCCGATCATCGTATTGACCGCATTTACGCCACCGGATCCGATACCGACCACCTTGATGATCGATTCGGCGCCAGGCAGCGGCATGGGCTTCGGCAAAGCCTGAGGGCGCTCCCCGTGGAACAGGTCCTGGCCGACGACGACCTCCGCGCGACCGGTCAGCTTGACGCTTCCGGCCTCTTCGGCCTTGCCGCTCTCCTGCACGATTTCAAAAGCCATGATTATCACCCCGTCAAAGTATCAAGTGTAAAAGACCCCGCCTTGCGGGCGGGGCCGCCCATGAACCGGTTCAGAACAGGAAATTTATCGCCCTGCTTATCAGCCCGCCGAATCCGCCACCCGGCATCTCCCTTGCGGATCTGGGAGTCATCGGCTGTACCGCGTCGCCGGAGGGAAGCATCGACCTGTAGATCACCGTTCCCCACGCGGGGGACATCATCGGGTTCTGTTCGACCCTGGAATTTATGCCGCCAACCGACTCGGGTGCGCCGAGCCTGGTGTTAAGATTGAAAACTCCATTGGAGACAAGCTCAATTCCCGGCAGCAGCGCCGCAGCCCCGGTCAACACGATTCCGGCAGTCATATCGTTGAAGTCGATGACGGTCTGGAGTCGGCTGGCGATTGTGGTCAGCCAGTCAACAACCGTCGGCTGGATGATGTTTTCAACAAGCATTCGCCGGCTTATCTGGGCAGGCCCCCGACCACCGACGCACGCGACCGGGATGGGCTGATTCACGTCGTCGTCGGCAAGGCAGGCCGCGCCGAAGCGCAGCCTGATATCCTCGGCGCACGAAACCGGGGTTCGCAGAGATCGGCTGATTGCGGTCGTGATAAGGTCGGTGCCCATGTCTATGACGCCGGTCCATTCCAGCCGCCCGTGCTGCCAGATCTGGATGTTCGAAGTGCCGGTTCCGAGGTCAAGCATGATGACGCCCATCTTGCGTTCGTCCTCGCGCAGGACGGCAAGCGAAGACGCCAGGGGTGCCACAACGAAGTCCCGAACCTTCAGCGATGCCTTCAGGACGCAACGCTCAATCGTGTCGAGGGCCGCGCGATCCGCGATCGTCATGTGCACCTCGGCCTCGAGCTGGACACCCGACATGCCGACCGGATCCTTGATTCCTTCATGCCTGTCAAGGATGTACTGGCGCGGAACAACGTTCAGGACGACGCCCTCGTCAAGGCGCACGTGGATGGCATTTTCGATTGCGCTTTCAAGATCCCCGCGGGATACCTGGGCACACTTGCGATGGTAGATCAGCCCCCGGTTGTTCATTCCGGTGATGTCCCGGCCGCTGAAACTGACATAGACTTCGGACAGTTCGCAGCCGGACATGTGCTCGGCCTCGACCCGCGCCGCTGTTATCGCGGCCGCCGTGTCGTTGATCGAGATGACGCGTCCGTTGCTCAGGCCCTCGCATGGCGCGATGCCGGTTCCAAGAACCGTGACATCCTCCCTGGACACCTCGGCAATCACCAGGGCGACCGAAGAACTTCCAAGGTCAAGCGCGCCGACTATTTCCCGTTTTGCCCTCATCCTGCCCTCCTCGAATCACTCGAAGGTGACGACGCTCGTCAGCGCCGTACCCTTTTCACGCCACCTGAGAGAACCCGATGAAGACGATTCGTCGTCATCAAGGTATATCTGTTCCACATCAAGATCCCTTGCCATCGCCACGGCCAGCACCGAGTCGATTCGCGCGACCTTCTCATCGAATCCCTCGAATCCGAACGAAATGACCGGCCGGTCCGGCATCCTTAGTTCGAAGCCGAGTGCCTCGTCCCAGTCCACGACGACGCCGCCCTGAAGCCAGTCGGGATGCCTGGTGTCCATGCAGGCCACCAGGCGCGCCGCCTCCGCAACGACCTGGCCGACTCGTTCGGCGTGCTCGCGGTCGGCCTGTGCCTGGCGCGCCAGGCGGGACCTTCTCTGCCTTGGCGTCTCATCGTCCTGCGCGGCCAGCACAACCGGCTCCATCATCTGCTGAAGACCGGTCAGCAGCGGAAGGCCCGGGGCCCAGTCCGGATCCGCCGCGAAGTACCGCCGGCCCATCGAATCAAAGGCCCTGACGCCTTCCGGGGCAGCGGCGAAAATCACCGGACTTGCCTCGCGAATCCGAATCCGGATCCTGTCGGGAAGAAGGCGCGTCACTTCAGCCCACTCGATGCGATCATCTTCCATGCAGCGATCCGTGACCTCGTCGGCGTCGGTCGTGAATACATTCGTGACCCCGGTCTCAAGTCCGCAGATCTCCTCGACCATCGCAGGGTCGAAACGGAAGGCTCCCAGCACTTCCACGTTCTTCAGGTTGAACCGCCCGGTCCTGGACAGATGCCCGGCCGCCTGGTGGATTCCCGCGGAGGACAGCATGAACGCGACGGAGCCCGCAATCCACGCCCTGCGCGCCCAGGCCTTGCGCCCAACGGACGAAAGCACCGCGGCAATCCTTTGATGCGGCTTCAGTACCTTGCGATTGCCAGCCATCCTGAACCTCCGTTACGGCAGCAGATCCTGCCACTCCCGCGACCCGCGCCCGACCACCCTCACTTCCCTTGTCAGGGCGACACCCTTCTCTTCAAGCACCCTGTTCCTTACAAGAAGTGCCAGGCCAAGCAGATCCGCCGCCGTGGCACCACCGCCGTTCATCAGGAAGTTCGCGTGTTTTGGCGAAACAACCGCGCCACCCTTTGAAAATCCCTTCAATCCGCATTCCTCGATAAGCTGGCCGGCGAAAAGATTCGCGGCCGGATCCGGATTCCTGAAAAAGGATCCCGCGGTTCCGCTGGCAGGCGGATGGTTGTTCCGACGAAGCTCGGACAGCGTCCTTGCCACCAGGGCTCCCTCCTCCGAAGGCCCCCTGGACAGGCGGAACGTCGCGCCCGTGATGACCGATCCCGTCGGCACCGCCGATCTGCGATAACCCAGCCCAAGGGCGGCCGTCGCGATATCCCGCATGCCGCCGGCCGAGGCGACCGTAACGGAGATCAGGGCGTCCTGGATCCATCCGTACCGGGTTCCGGCGTTCATGGCCACGGCACCACCGACGGTTCCGGGGATTCCGGTCAGGAATTCCAGCCCCGAGTATCCGGACTTGCCAATCGCCTGGAGAAGGGGCCCGATTCCGGTTCCGCATCCTGCGGTGACGGTCGGCTCATCGGCGTGGCTGAACTCGATTCCGGTCATCGGCGATCCCGGCACCAGGATCGCGCCCTCGATTCCCTGATCCATTACCAGCAGGTTCGACCCGAAGCCGACCGGGAACCAGGGGCAGGACTCACGCTCCAGAACCGACGCTGCCTCGACCAGTGCCGGTGCCGAGTCGTACTGGACAAAGAGATCGACGGGACCGCCAAGCTGAAGGGTCGTGTGCCTGCTCATCGGCTCGTCGCGGCGAACCGCGATGCCACTGATGGCGCAAAGCATTTCATAAATGGCGTCCAGTCTCGTCATGCCTTCACCATGGACACGATTCCACGCGCGATCCGCTGTGCCGCATCACGCCTGCCGGCGGCCAGGGCCGCGGAAGACATCGCTCGCAGGCGTTCCGGATCCCTCATGATCACGGCAAGTTCCGCGGCGACCGAAGCCGGATCGAACTCAGACTCCCTCTTCATAAGGGATGCGCCGGCCCTGACAAGATCCATGGCGTTATGGGCCTGATGGTCGTCCGACGCCAGGGCGAACGGCACGAAAAGGGCCGGAATCCCGACTGCCGTCACTTCACCGACAGTGCCCGCGCCGGATCGGCAGATGATGAAATCGGCCCATGACATCGCCTCGGCCATGTCATGAATGTAGTCGGTTGCCTGGGCCTCGACCCCTGCGGCCCGGTATTCGGCCGCGACGGCGTTGGAATTGCCGATTCCGCACTGGTGCCTCAGGACAAGCCCGTCGATGCGATCTTTCAAGAGTGCGGCAACCTTCGGAACGTTTTGATTCAGGAAGCGCGACCCCTGGGATCCTCCGACAACAAGTATCCGGCTGGCCGGGCCGGCCGGCTCGGGCCGCTGGTGAATCAGGATCTCTCGCCGCACCGGGTTGCCAGTGACCTCGAAGTCCTTCCTTCCCATCCTCGAACCGGCGGACGGAAACGTCACGAAGACCCTTCGGGCGGACCTTGCAAGAATCCTGTTTGTGATGCCGGGGACGCTGTTGGCCTCGAAAACCGCTGTCGGAATCAGCATCATCTGCGCGGCAAGAACCAGCGGGCCCGATGTGAAACCCCCGAAGCCGGCGACGGCCGCGGGGCGGATTTCGCGAAGCATCGTGGCCGAGGCCAGAAGCGCGCCCGGAATCGACAACGCGCCCTTAACCAGCCCTGAAACGCCCATGCGGTTAATCTTCTGGACATGAAGGGTGCGGACTTCCATTCCGGAGTTCTTCAGGATTTCCTTCTCGATTGCCTGGCCGCTGGTCACCATGACCGTGGCAAATCCCATTTCACGGATGACGCGGGCCGTTTCCACGGCTGGCAGAAGATGGCCCCCGGTCTGGGCGGCGGCAAGAACGATTGTCCTGCTCTGATTCTTCATTCTTCACGCCCCCCGGAAGCATGCGTGCCGGCATCGGCATCGAGTTCATCGTCGGCGTCCGGCTCATAGGACTTCAGGAACTCCTCGGCGACCACCTTCCTGGCCGTCGAATCGATATGGAGACGCTGCAGGATTCCGACGCACCCCAGGGCGACGACCATTGCCGTCCCGCCATAGCTCATGAATGGACAGACCAGTCCCTTTGCCGGTATCAACGCGACGTTGACGCACAGGTGAATCACGGCCGACAGGGAAATGAGCGCGGTGATGACGAACGCAAGGTTCCTGCGGAACCCGTCCTGGCACTTCCGGGCGATCATGAAGCCGCGCACTGCGATTATCGCGTACAGCAGGACAATGAATACAAGCCCGAAAAACCCCAGTTCCTCGGCCGCGACCGCCATGATGAAGTCGCTTTCGGATTCGGGAAGGTGCCGCATTATGTGGAAGGTTCCGTGACCCAGCCCCGACCCGATGAGTCCCCCCGATCCGATTGAAAGTACCGCCTGGTACAACTGGTATCCGACGCCTTCACGAGTGACGTCCAGGAACGCATGGGCCTGGAAGCGGTTGAATTTGACCGGGTCTATCTTCAGGATAACGCCAAGGGCAACCAGCAGCGGCAAAGTCAATATGCCGATATTCTTCCAGTTCAGGCCCCCGGCAACGAGCATCATTCCAAGCGTCAGGGCGATGATCAGCGCGCTTCCGACATCGGGCAGCAGGGCAATCGGGCCGGCAACCAGCAGGCAGAATGCAAGACCCGTGATAAGGATCCAGAACCACTTGTTGATATCGGACTCATGCCTGGCCACGAATCGCGCGGCATATACGGCCCAGATGACCTTGATGAATTCGGTCGGCTGGATGGACACCCCGAATATCGTGAGCCAGCGTGGCGAACCGTTGATCGTGGTCGCGAATCCGGGAACCAGCTTCATCGCCATGATCAGCCCGAACGACAGTATCAGGGCCGGGCCGGCGGCCTTTCCAAATACCTCGGGGGCAAGCATCCTGGCCGCCACCATCACCAGCAGGCCGATGCCGACGGCCGCGGCCTGGTGAAGGAACGGGGCGATGCGCCGCTCGTCGGTCATGTCGATGCCGGGCGATATGGTTGTTGAGAAGACCAGCAGCAGGCCAATCCCGACAAGGGCCAGAACCGCGGACATGAGTACCATGTCGTACATGCCCACCAGCCTTGTGGTCCGCACGTCGGAGACTGCCGTGATCGCCGTACCTTCCATGATCACCTGACCTTAATCGAACCCAGGGCAATGAGTGCCAGCAACAGGCTGACAATCCAGAACCTGACCACAATCTTTTCCTCGGGCCAGCCCATCCGCTTGAACGAATGGTGAATCGGCGCGATTGGAAAGATTCGCTTTCCGGTAAGCCGGAATGAGGTGGTTTGAAGAATCACGCTCATCGCTTCCAGGAAGAAGATTCCGAAAATCAGAATCGAAATCAGTTCATTCTTGGTCAGAAGCGCGACCGAGCCGAGAATCGCACCAAGACCGAGGGCGCCGGTGTCGCCCATGAAGATCTGGGCCGGATGGCTGTTGTAGAACAGGAAGCCAATCGTCGCGCCCACGACTGACGCGCAGACGACCGACAATTCGGTGGCCCCGACGACCTTCGGAATCAACAGGTACCTGGACACGTCGAACTTGCCGAGCTGGGCACCGGTCAGGTAGGCCATGACCAGCAGGACCCCGGCGGCGGATAGAATCGGGCCGGCGGCCAGGCCGTCCATGCCGTCGGTCAGGTTGGTCGCGTTTGCGGTTCCAACGACCAGCAATGACGCCAGAATCATGTACGCCCAGATGGACATCTCGATCCAGTACTTCTCGGCGCTCATGAACGGTATGTACAGCCTCAGGTCGTATCCGGTGCCGGCGCCCTTTTCCACGAAGAACCAGCCTACAAGCGACAGGACGACGGCAAACTCGACCGCAAGCCTGAGCTTTCCGGACAGACCCTTGGTGTCGTGATCCCTGACCTTCATCCAGTCGTCGATGAAACCGACCATGGAGAAGACGGCGCCGGAAATCAGCGTAATGAGCACAAGCGGGTTGCGAAGGTTGCACCACAGCAGGCACGATGCAAGAACCGCCGTCATGATGAGTACGCCGCCCATCGTCGGGATGTTGGCCTTGTCGATGACCTTGCACGCGGGACAGGGTGTTTCGCACCTTCGTTCCGACACGCACGGACGCTCGGGCTGCTTCACCCTCTTCCTTTCCATGAAGCGGATGAACATCGGAAAGAACACGAACGTGATGGCCAGCGACGTGAAGAAGGCCGCCATCGTCCTTGTCGAGACGTACCGAAGCACGTTCAGGGAACTCAGGTACTGAATCAGGATTTCAGACAGATAAAGAATCATCTAGTTCCCTGCCTCCGTATTGCCCTGCCCGAACCTGGCCTTCAACGCGTCAACCACGAGTTCCAGGCCGACACCCCTGGATGCCTTTACAAGCACGACGTCGCGCGGCCTCAGCAGTTCCCTGGCCAGGGAGGCCGCGGCCAGCGAATCGGGCGCCTCGAAGACCTCGGATCTCGGGATTCCGCCGACCACGGCGGCGCCGGCGATTGTGGATGCGTTCCGGCCCACCGCAATCAGGCAGTTGACCTGGTGTTCGGCGGCGACCCTGCCCATCTCGCGGTGGATCGCGTCGGTGTGTTCACCCATCTCGAGCATGTCGCCCAGGACGGCCACGCGCCGTCTTGGCCCGGCGATCGAGGCCAGTGCCTCAAGGGCCGCCTCGACCGATTTCGGCGACGAGTTGTAGCAGTCGTCCACAAGGCGGATGGTTCCGATGTCGGTCAATTCCATCCTGTGCTTTCCAGGCTCAACCGCGGCCATCGCCCGGCAGGCTTCCTCCGGATCCACTCCACATACGGCCGCGGCCGCAAGCGCGGCGGCGGCGTTCATGGCATTGTGGATTCCAACCAGCCTCAGGTTCACCCTGCACTCGCGGCCGAACACGCTTATCCTGGCAACCACCCTGCCATCGTGATCGGCCTGCGCATCAAGCAGTCGGACGTCGGCGGCCTCGCAGGAACCGAACCAGACCACTCTCGCGCCGTTCTCTTCAGCAATCGTCATCATTCCGGCGACCAGGTGATCGTCCGCGTTCAGGATTGCGGTGGCGCCCGGACCAAGGCTTCGAATCAGTTCGGACTTGGCGGCGGCCACGTTATCGATGCTGCCCAGGCCTTCGAGATGAACCGGGGCTACAGTCGTGACCAGGCCGACATCGGGTTTGACGATCGTGCAAAGCTCGGCGATTTCACCGGGGGCGTTCATGCCCATCTCGGCGACAAGCACTTCGTGGGAAGGTCGCAGGCCAAGACAGGTCAGGGACACCCCGAGCCGGTTGTTATGGTTGCCGGTCGTCCAGTGTGTCGGACGGGCAGCCCCGATTGCGGCGGAAGTAAGATTCTTGACGGTGGTCTTTCCGACCGAACCGGTAATCGCGACAACCTTTGGAGAAAGGATGTCGGCCCAGTTCCGGGCCGCCGCTATCAAGGCATCGGTCGTGTCCGGAACCGCCACGACGAACACGCGGCCGGACTCGATGACGCGGACCACGGCGGGATCCTGCAGATCGGCGTCCGAAACGACGATTCCGGCCGCGCTCTTTTCCTGGGCAGTCTCCACGAACCTGACGCCCCTGCTCCTTTCGCCGTCGAGTGCGAAAAACACCTGTCCGGGCCTGATTGTCCTGGTATCGATCGACGCGCCTCCGGTAGCGTACAGTCCCGCGCCCGACACGAGCCGGCCGCCCGTGAATTCGGCAATCGACTCGCCCGAAAGCTCGTATTTCGAGGTTCTGGTCATCTTTCCAGCATCTCCCCCGCGACTTCCACATCGCTGAAGTGAATGGTTCTGTCCTTCAGGATCTGGTAGTTCTCATGTCCCTTGCCCGCTATCAGGACCACGTCGCCGTGCCTGGCGCCACTTATTGCCTTCCGGATCGCTTCCCGGCGATCCGGCTCGACTTCCCAGCGCGCCCTTGATCCGCCATCAGCTTCGGCCTGGCGGATGCCGTCAACGATCTGCCCGATGATGTCCGACGGGTCCTCGGATCTCGGATTGTCGGAAGTGATCCAGGCGACATCGGCATTCATAACGGCAGCGGCACCCATCAGGGGACGCTTGCCGCGATCCCTGTCGCCCCCGGCCCCGCAGACCACGTGAAGGCGCGCACTCCCGTCAATGCCGCCAAGAATGGCTAGCACGCTCTCGATGGCCCTGGGGGTATGCGCGTAATCGACAAAGACCTTCACCGCGGCATCCGGGCGCACGCGTTCAAGCCTGCCCGGAATGGTCGTAAGCGCGGCGATGCCGGCGATGAACCGCCCGATGTCAAGGCCGGCAACTCCGGCGACGCCGATGGCGGCCATGATGTTCGCGACATTGTGGCGACCGATCAGTGACGTTCGCACTTCGAACCGTCCCCACGGGGTTTCAACCTCGAACATGGTTCCATCAAACGAGTACTCGGCTTTCACGAGCCGGATTTCGCTGCCTTGACAGCCGCCGAAGGTCCATCCGATAACCGGAAGCGGACTTCTTTCACGAATCATGCTGGAAACTGGATCGTCGTCGTTCACGACGGAGCCGACCGCGTCCGGATTTGACGGAAGAACCTCGGTGAAGAAGCGCAGCTTGGCCTCGCGGTACGCATCAAGCGTCACGTGATAGTCAAGATGGTCGCGCCCGAGGTTGGTGAACACGCCGTATTTGAAACGGCAGGACTCAACCCTCCGCTGGTCGATCGCGTGCGACGACACTTCCATGACAGCGGCATCGACGCCGGCGTCCCGCATCCTGGCAAACAGATCCTGAAGCGTGACGGGGTCTGGTGTCGTCATGCTTGACTCGATGACCTTTCCCGCATAGCGGTACTGCACGGTGCCAAGAAGGCCTGTGGTTCTGCCGCATCCCTTCAGGCCGGCCTCGATAATCAGCGTCGTCGATGTCTTGCCGTCCGTCCCGACCACCCCGGTCAGTTCAATCCCGGCTGTCGGGTTGCCAGCCAGTTCGGCCGCGAGCACGGAAAGCGCCTGGCGCGGGTCGGACACGACCAGTTCAGGCACGTCTCCGATAACGGCCGGATCCAGGGGTCTGGAACCGATAATGACCGCCGCGCCTGCCTGGACGGCGGCGGCGGCAAAGGCGTGTCCATCGACCCTGGTTCCCTGGATTGCGACGAACGCGCAGCCGGGGCGCACGGATCGCGAGTCGGAAGTCACCGAATCGACCGACAGGCCGCTCGGATTCCCGAAAGCGATGGCCGCGCCCGTCAGGGAAACCAGCCTTTCTCCGTCAATCCGCATCAGTTTCCGGCCTCCTGCTGAACATCTCCGCCTTCCCTGGTGCCAACGCTTCCCTGCCTGTGATTGGATGTCTTTTCCGCGATGGCGGGCTTGTGGCCGAAAAGCGGCAGAACCTTCTCGGCCACCCTGGCGAAGACCGGCGCGGCGACCTGGCCACCGGTCGGGGATTCGCGCTTTCGCGGGTCAATCAGCGTTATCGCCATCACAAAGGCCGGCTCCTCTGCCGGCGCATATCCGACAAACGAACAGTGGTATTTCCTGGGTTGATCCTTCGGGGTCGGTATCCTGGCGGTGCCTGTCTTGCCCGCGGCGGAGTAACCCTGCGGCCTGGCCCTTGAACCGGTGCCGCCTTCGTCCATGACAACCGCGCGCAGCGCTTCCCTGACCTGTCGCGCCGTGGACTCCGAGACGACCTGATCCGGGGCTGTCGTGGGCACGTGCGTTACCGTTCCATCGGCAGACTCCATCCTGTCAACGACCCGGGGAGAGAGCTTCTTTCCGCCGTTGACTATGGTCGCGACAGCGGTCGCCATGGTCAGCAGCGTGGTTCGGTAGCCGTAGCCATATACTCCGACCTGGGCATCGACATGGCTCCACTCGCGCCGGAGCGTGCCCGAAGACTCGTTCGGCAGGTCGATTCCGGTCTTTCCGCCAATGCCGAACCTGACGAACACGTCATGAAGCGCCGAAGGCTGCACATGCCTTGCGCCGTCGGCCATCGCGCAGTTTGAGGAGACCTTGACCGCCTCCTTGAGGCTGACCACGCCGACGCCCTTGACGTCCCTTACATCGTGTCCGCCGACCCGGCAGAAGCCGTGACCTCCGTTAACCGAACTGCCAAGGTTCATCTGGCCGGATTCAAGAATCGCCGACAGTCCCAGAACCTTGGCGATTGATCCAGGTTCGAACGCATACGAAACGACCTTGTTTCTGCAGGGGTTCGAACCGTCGTCCGGAAGATCGCTGCCGGCGCAGGCGTTCTTGTAGTCGTTCGGATCCAGGAACGGATACGACGACATCGCAAGAATCTTGAAAGTCCGCGGGTCAAGCATGACGGCCATCGCGCCCCTTGCATCCTCGTCGCGGACAGCGGTTGCGACCGCGTTGTCCAGGATCATCTGAAGACGGGCATCGATCGTCAGGTGAAGATCCGAACCGTCAAGGAACCAGCCCTCTCCGACCGAGCCTTCATAGAATCCCTGGCGATCCTTGTCCCGCCCGACCGGGAACTTCCTGACCTGGGGACTCAGCAGTTCGTCGTAGGACTGCTCGACGCCGAGTTCTCCAACCATCTTTCCGCGAATGCTTTCATGGGGCCTCAGGTAGCCAAGAACCGACCCCATGATCAGTTCAAGCGGGTAATACCTGACTTCGTCGGAAATCAGCACAATCGAGGGCAGGTTCAGGCGCCGGATTGCCGCGGCCTCGACATCGCCGACGTCCTTCTTGATGACGACGGCCTTGCCGATTCCATCCCACACCTTCCGGAACACTTCCTCGACAGGCATCTCAAGGATGACGGCCAGTGAATTCGCGATCATCAGCCAGTCGTCCTGCCATGCTCCCCCGGTGGATGTCACTGTGGAATTGCGGACGGTTACGGCGAGGATGCGGCGACCGCTGGAGTCGAAAATCGATCCCCGGTTGCCGGAAAGCGAATCGGATGATGTCGTCTGGCGGCGGGCCTTCGCGGCCAGGAACTGGCTGGCCGGCCCCTGGTAGCGCCACGCCTGGATCAGAACCGCGACCATGGCGAGCCCCAGAAGACCCAGGACGACGGCCATCCTGAATACGGGACGGCGCTCGATTCTGTCGGTTTTGCCGGTCAATCCCCGCATCACCGTCTCGACGCCCTTCTGCAGCATGCCGCCCTGACCCATCCCGCCACCTGCCTACTCGGCCTGTCCACCGGCCGCCCTGGCCATGCACCGCTTTCCCGTCGGGGAATCCTTCAGCAGCGATGCACACTTCTCAAATGCCTCCATCGCCTCCGTCGTCCGTCCCGCCTTCTGATGGATGACCCCCAGGTGGTAATAGGACTCGCCGAAGTCCGGACAGAACCTTGTCACCTTCTCGTAGTTTTCCTGAGCGTCCCGAACCATGTGCTTCTTAAGGAACACATGTCCCAGGTTGAGGTATCCAAGACAGAACTTTGGATTAAGGAAGACCGCCATGTCGTATGCCTTTCGGGCCGATTCCAGATCACCCATTTCCATAAAGGCGCGGCCGATATTGGCGTGGGCCAGGTAAGGTGTCGGATAAAGCGGATCCTGAAGCAGGGGCTCAAGCGTAGTGATGGCTTCGGTCGGATTGTGCAGTTCGATAAGAACCAGGCCGAGGTTGTTCCTGGCCTCGCGCAGATCGGGCTTGAACTGGAGCGCCATGCGGAATTCGCGCTCGGCGCCCTCGAAATCGCGCAGACCCATGTTCATGATCCCCTGGAGAAAACGGGCCTCGGCATTCGAGGGATCGAGCTTCAGCGAATCATGAAGCTCCTTGCGGGTCATGGCGATGTTTCCTTCCTTGTAGAAGTTGCCCGCCAGCCTGTAATGAAAAATCGACTTCTCGACGTCCTCGGCCGAAATCTCCCGGCCGCATCCGGCACCGGCCGCGGCACCCAGGAACAGCGCCGTTGCGACGGCAATCAAAGGCAGCTTCACGGGAATCGTCATCGTTTGTCTCCCTCGGGCCCCACGAAGATCACCCGGTCATCCTCGGGTAGCGACAGGTCAAGCATCCTTGCCCTGATTTCAAGCCTTGTGGCGGCCTTCATCTCGGCAACCCTGCGCATCAGTTCGTCACGTTCACGGACAAGCTGCCGCCTGCTGGCTATCTCGCGATAAACCTTGTTGCGCGCGATGGTCACCTTCTCGGCCTGCCACACCATCCTGGCGCCGACAGCAGTGAGAAGGGCCGTCACCAGAACGGCGACGACCAGCATCGGCCAGTTTCCACCCCTGACGAAATCCCCGGGCATCACTGCTCCAACCTGTCCAGGACGCGCAGCTTGGCGCTGCGCGACCGCGCGTTTACCATGCACTCCGCCTCGGACGGCACCATTGCCTTCCGAAATGGAAGAGCCCATCCACCCGCCGACGCCATCTGCCTGGAGACATGCTTGCAGATGGTGTCCTCGCCGCTGTGGAACGAAATCGTCACAAGACGCCCGCCGGGCACGAGCAGGTCGGCCAGGCTCGCATAGAACGCCCTGAGCCTTTGAAGCTCCTGGTTGACCATCATCCGCAACGCCTGCATCGGCAGCGTCGGGCTGCTGATCTTGCGGATTCGCGGGCCATATATTCGATGGCAGACATCCACCAGTTGCCCAACGGTCGCCATTCTGCCGGCGCCGGCCTCTTCCTTGAGGATGCGGGCAAGGCGCCCGGCCATGGGCACCTGGGCCAGTTCGCGGAAGGCATCGGCCAGAATCGCTGTCGGGGTGGTCATGATGACTTCGGTTGCCGTCGGCCCTGAAGTCACGTCAAAACGCATGTCAAGCGGCTGTTCGTCGCCGGCCGAAAAGGAAAATCCACGATCGGAGCCAAGCTGCGTCGATGACAGCCCGAGATCAAGGAGCACCACGTCGAACGGTCCGATGCCAAGGGCGGCGAAACGCGTTGCCGCCTCGTCGTAGCCGAAGTGAAAGGACGAGAAGCGTTCCCCATGTCCGGCAAGAAGTGCCGCCGACGCGCCGACTGCCTGCGGATCCCGATCGGTACCGCACACACGCACGAATGCGGGCGTCGATTCAAGAATCAGCCTGGAATGCCCACCCTGCCCGACCGTGCCGTCCATCACCATGCGCGGCCGGCCATCGGCGCGCTCGGCCATGACCTTCTCACGGACGAACTGCACCACCTCATCCGGCATTACGCTGACATGGGGGGCTGGGCTCTCCATCAACGTTCATCTCCGTCATCCGAGGCCACGCTCGCGACCACCGGGAAGGCGGCCGGCTCCGGCCTGGCAATCCCCATAATCAGGTGCTGCACATCCTGGTAGCGGCCGGCGAATTCCTTCATGCGGGCCTGGCGTTCGGCACGGTAGCGACGGGCTCCCCAAACCTGCAGACAATCCTTGACGGCGACCAGCACAAGGTCGTCCTCATCGGCCAGGACGTCCCTCATCCGCTTCGGAACAACCAGCCGAAGACTGCCGTCTATTTGGCCCTCTGACGAAAACCCGAGATAATCCATCCTGAGGGCCGTGATGACTTCCACCGGAAGACTTGCCTCGGCCTGGTTGATCCGATCGACAAGTGCCTGGAAGTCGTCCTCGGAACGGACCTCAAGAAAGCGTCCGAGAGGATCGACGGTGAAACGAACCCGATCGCCGAGAGGGCGATATACGACTGTCGGGACGATGAAGCGGCCGGTCTTGTTGTCCATGGCCGCTTCGAACATTCCGTAGAAGTGCGGTTCCTTGCTCCTTGAGCCCATAGGGTACCCCCGGGATCCAATAAGGTTACTTCAACAACCAATGATGCTACCCAGGGAACCACTTGGCAACACCCCACAGCCATTGTTCGCCAGATGAATTTTTCACTTAATTAAATCAATATGTTATGGCGGTGGTTTATACACGGACTAGTTCAGTCCAATTTCGGCAAGACCTGCGGTCGCCTGCTTCGACCAAAGAGTCACTGTGATTGCACAAGGACGATTGGAGACCGATTTATCAAGGCTTATCGGGACTTTCTATCATTTTGAGCATTGCTCTTGCCTGACCATCCCTGCCGCCAAAACCGTCAGGGAAGGCCTTTTGAGGCTTCAGCACTGGGGAAGACGGCATTTTTTCATTTTTTTCGTGCGCAAGCTCAACAATCACGTCCCCGAGCAGTGTTGTGGCCATAACCTTCGATCCAGACTGAAGAAACCTTGACAGCACGATATCCGACGGGGCCTTCCTCGGGCCGTTGGGCCATCCGGTTATGATGGCGGTCAATGGCGACACGCTGGACACGAAGTCGGGGCTGCTTGCCCCCGGGCTTCCGTGATGTCCGACCTTAAGAATCCCGGCCTGCGGCGCAACCCCAAGCGCAAGAAGACACTTTTCCCCTGGCGCCTCAAGATCCCCGGCGAACAGGATCGAATTCGCTCCTTTGCCGAATCGGAACACCAGCGAGTCGTCATTCACGTTTTTTGACCTTTCACAGTTTTCGTGCGCGGGCCCGGCGGTCGCGAGATCGGCCGCCAGCACGGTGGTGTCGATTCCGCAGCCGGGAACTGCCTGCCCGCCGGGGCTCAGTTCGACGATGCTGCCGCCGGCCCGCCTGACGGCCGCGACGACTTGCGGCATTCCCGCAAGGGTTGACCTGGACGCAGCCAGATCCAGCGGACCGAAGCGATCAAGCAGCATCGGAATGCCGCCGTAGTGGTCATCGTGGGCGTGCGTGACCACGACTCCGTCGATATGCCTTACGCGGTTCCTATTCAGCCCGTCGGCAAGGAGGGATCTTCCTTTTTCAGGCGCGCCGGCGTCGACGAGCCAGATCGATCCGGAGGGACAGCGCAAGACGGCTGCGTCCCCCTTTCCGACGTCAAGGAATACGACCTGGCCGGTGATCGGACGGGGCCAGGTTGGAATCAGCAGAATCGCAGCGGCTGCAAGCAGCGCCATTGCCGCCGCGGCCCTTGTCCTGGAAAGCGCCAGGAACACTGCGGCGCCGGTGCAGCAGGCGGCCGCCAGCGCGTCCATCGGCCATGGTGGCCATGCCAGGATGGCCGGCAGGCGCGATGAGGTCCATTCCTGGATGGCCATCATGAAGTCGACCGCGTGGCAGTACAGCCATATCGCAACCCCGGCCGGCCCGGTTCCGACTGTCGTTCCCGATCCAAGCAGGATGATTGTCAGGAAGGCTCCGGGAAGTCCCACGAACGTAAACATCGGAACCACCACAAGATTGGCCAGCGGCCCGACGACCGGAGCGGATCCGAAATAGATGACCGTCAGCGGGATCGTCGCCAGCGAGGCCCCGACCGATACCATCAGTGACGATGCGACAAACCGGCCTGCCATTGGCCAGAAGCCCTTTCGGCGCCCTTGCGCTGGAAGCAGGCGTCCGGCGAGCATGATTCCGAAGACCGCCGCGTATGAAAGCTGGAACGAGACTGTGCCGGCGTCTTCCGGCGCGAAGAGCATCTCAAGCATTCCCGCCGAACAGACTGTCGATGTCGCTCCGGGGAATCGGGAAGAAAACCTTGCAAGCCCCCACAGCGTCGCGACCGCGGCGGCGCGAACCGCCGGAGGCGGCAACCCCGCAATCAACGCAACCAGCCACGCGCAGCCCACGGTCGAGACGGAAGCTGTCTTCGCGGCGTTAAGCCTTACAGGCAATCGTGATGCGGGCAGACCGATCAGAATGAAGACCAGAAGTCCGACCGCTCCGGAAACGGTAACCACATGAAGCCCGGAAACGGATATCAGATGTGCGGTGCCAAGTACCGACAGAGCGTTCCGGGAACGCTGGGGAACCCCGCCGCCCTCCCCCAGCACCAGGGCCGGCACCAGCCACGATGCCGCGCCGGGAAGCCTGTCCATGCAAAGGAACGACTTGATTGAACGCCACGAATCGATTGCCCCGCGCAGTCCGGAACCGGATCCCGGAACCGCCACCGGAACCGCGTCGCCGGCCAGCCTGATGAACGACCCGACGCGATCGGTGTATCCGGCCTGGCCGCGAACCGCGATGGTCAGTCCGGCCCTTATCGCACGGCAGCCTGGCCGCGCTGCGCTGGAACCGTCATGCGAGCACAGGATGGATACCGGACGACGCAACGCCCCGTTGACCGGCCCCTGTGCTCCCGACAGCGCCTCAATCAAGCCCCGCGCCCGCACCCCATTCGCATCCCTCCCACCAACTTCCGTCACAGTGACCAGCGCCCTGACTTCACTGCCGGACAGCGACGCCAGGATCTGATCGCGCGGCACCGCCCCGGCTCCAAGAACCACGCCGCCGGCCAGCATGACCAACAGGAGAACCGATGCCGGCAGCCACCCGCCAGGAAGGAACGCCACGCGGATGATGCAGGCATGAGACAGGCGCCGACCGCCACTCGTCAGGCGAAAGATCAGCCAGGCGGTAACCCAGACCAACGCCAGATGCAATCCGACCATCGGCCCCAGCCCCCGAGTCCCGATGATGATGCCGGAAAAGATTGCGGCGAAGCCGCCAAGTGGCACCAGTTGCAGTACATCTTCCCGATTCATGCACGTTATGTCGGCATTCGGGGCGAATCGTTTCCGTCAACACAGCAAGCCGCAACTGCTTGGATTTTAAGTGAAACCAAAAAGGATCCAGATGAAGCCAAATGGGATCCAGACGATTGGTTCGCGCGGATCAGGCCGATCAGTTCTGGGCAAGAACGCCGGCGGGATCGGTTCGGGCGGCATCACGGGACGGGCCATGCGCCCCGACGATTGAAAACAGGATTGAACACGAAAGGCACAGTGCGAACATCCACAAGTCGAACTGGAAGAAGCTAGCCGGACTCCCCGGAACCCCGGATACAAGCCTTGACGCCAGTGCATCCGCAATCAGGCTGAATACCCACCCGGCAAGGCATCCGACGGCGCCGCCGGCCAGCCCGAGAAGTGCCGCCTCGAGCCAGACGATTACTCGTATCTGCATGGCCGACGCTCCAACAGCCCGATAAATGGCAATCTCCCTACGGCGCTCGGTGACAAGCATCAGGAACGTGTGGCTGATGTTGATGGCGGAAATCAGCAGGATGATACCGCTGACGCCCGCAAATATAAGGGTAAGTATCGTGAGGACGTTCGCGGCCTTTCGACCGGCTTCGCTTTTTGGCGCAAGAACGAGCCCGAGAACCTTCATATCTTCAACCAGGGCTGGAACGTCCTCGTTTGCAGCGGCCTGGACGATGACGCTGGAATACTCGACGGGGCCCGATTCCGGCCGCAGCATCGCATTTGCATCGACAACGTCCTGAAGCGGCATGGTCACCCCGAAGTCCATCGCCCTGGGCGAGAACCCGACGACGCGGCACCGCCGCACCACCCGCCTTCCAACCGGCTCGTCAGGCATGAAGTAGGATTCCCCGTACATGATCGCGAACTCGACCCCCAGGGCCACTTCCAGCCCCGAAAGCCTGCGCATTCCAAGGGCGCCGGCGGCCACGTCGTTATATACGTCCAGCAGGAACGGGGACAGGATTACCGGTATCGGCCGGGCACACACGCCATCGGCCGAATCCAGGGCGCGGGCGGCGCAGTACTGACCCTGGGGACATGCTTTCGGCAGTCCTTCCCGCCGCAACCCGGACAATGACCCGGTGACGCGCCCACGAAGGGCTTCGCGATCGTCTGACACCTGAACCCCGGGTGAACCCAGCCGGCAGGAATACTCCGGCGTGCCCGACTCGACGAACTGATCCCACCACGTCTTCCTGGCGCAGCGGCCTTCACGGCAGACGGCACCAACCCCGCAACCGGAATGCCCGGCGCAGGCTACATCGCTGTCTTCACGTCCAAGAACCGCCGCTTCCGCCTGCCGCAGTTCGGCAGCGACAAGCCCTGGCTGAATTCCGTCGAAGAAGGCCTCTACCCTGACAGGGGTGCCAAGTATGTCTGCGCCCCCCCATAGTCTCGCCTGGAACCTGGATCGCTGCTTGGGGAATACGGCCGTGACGTCCCCTCTTGACCGGATGGCCTTAAGAACCGCATCGTCAAGCCTTGACGGGACTTCCATTCCCATGCCGAAAAGGCGCACCTTCTCGGGCTGGAACTCGACCTGGTTGACGGGATAAAGACGGTTGAGCACCTTCTGCCTGACACCCTGGGAAAGCCCCAGGAAAAATGTCAGCGTCGCTACCCCGACCACCAGTCCGAGCGCCGCATGGACGAGATGGATCCTGGCCCTGGCCATGTGACGCATCGTAAGACGGGACAGACCGCTCATGCGACCCTCCCGGAATCGAGGAATATCGTCCGCCCCGAGGCATCCGCCATCTTCTGCTCGTGTGTCGCGACAATGATGGTCACGGATCGGTTGCGGTTGATTTCCCGGAAGATATCGATGATCGACTGACCGGTCACTGCGTCCAGGTTACCGGTCGGCTCGTCGCATAGAAGCAGTTCCGGACGGTTGACGATTGCCCGCGCAATCGCCACGCGCTGCCGCTCGCCCGCCGAAAGCTGCCAGGGAAAGGATTCGACGCGCGTACCAAGCCCCACCATTCCCAGTGAAGCAATGGCGGCGTCCCTGGATTCGTCGGGGCTGCCGTTGCCGAAATGGGACGGCAGCATGACGTTTTCAAGCAGGTTAAGATGGCCAAGCAGGTTGAAAGCCTGGAATACGAAACCGATCGAGTTCCTTCGGAAGCGCGACATTTCGGCGTCCCGAAGGCGGGCCATGGGTCGTCCAAGTACCTCCACCTGCCCGGTCCAGTCCAGATCCAGCCCGCCAATGATGTTCAGAAGCGTGGTCTTGCCCGACCCGGAACGCCCCATCAGCGAAACCCACTCGCCGCGCCCGATCTCCAGCGACACCCCGGCAAGCGCCGATCGATGGCCGAGCGCGCGGTCGGGATACACCTTCCCGAGATTGATCGTCCTGACCGCCGGAAGCGGCATGCCGCCAGGCGCCCTATCTGATACTGATTCGTCCATCGACCAGGATCCGCCCGTTGTCGAAGAAGACCTCGGCTGCCACGCCCTTGACCGGATTGACGAGCCGCTCGAGATACTGGATGAAACCGAACCCGCTCAAGTCGAGCAGGGCCTCCGGATTGACCCTCGCCGACAAGATCCTTCCGTCGGTCGGCCATTCCGGCAGATCTCCGGGAACGCCGGCTACGGTTATCCTGGAAACAGATTCAAGCGCGCTCGGACCGATTGCTACCGCCAGGCGATCGCGGCCGGCCCCGACCGCCACATCATGACCGTCGAAGGTGAAAGCCACAGGTTTGTCGGCTGCGCCGGCGTCCTCTTCGGGAAGCTGCTGCCCCAGCCGGCGCCTTGCAAAATCCAGAATGGTCCGGCCAGGTCGGCGCGTCCCCGCGACCCCGGTCACCGTGACCTTTCCCGTCATCGCCGCCAGCGCCCGAAGCACCCCGCTTCCACTTCCGCGACTTGCCGAACCGTCCGAAGCCGGAACCTTGACTTCGAGCCTTCCGTCCCAGGAGCCCACCATCATATCGATCCCGGCCCTGGAACAGCGGGCGCCACACATCGGGACAAGGGCGTCAATCAGTGGCCTCAGCGACGGCCCAATCGTGACGTCGATGCGCGCCGCATCGCCCGGTTCAACGCCGCGGCCCCCGGCCGGAACCGGCCTGAACGGCGTCCCGACAGCCCCGGCAGCAATCCTTGCCACCAATTCCCTGTCGATTGTGACAGCCCCGCGCAAGTCGCCCATCACGCCCGAAGCCAGGTATGTCACCGGCGCCTTTTCCGGGAACCCTGCCATGCGAAGCAATCTCTTTGAATACAGGGAGTTTGCGACGAAGAAGATCAGGTCGGCGCCTTCCATTTCCATTTCGGAAGTCACCCTGTCGAACGCAAGCCTGACCTGCGATTCCCTTGAATCATCCGCCTGGTCGGCAACCCCGGCGAGCAGGGGACATGAATCGGCCGGACCGAAATAGACGGCCGCGATGCCGGCCTTTGCCGCGATGCATCCGTGGCCGTGTTCGGACGACTCGAAGTGGATGAGCCCGCCCTGTTCTGCGGACTGGACAAAACCGAACCTGGCCATGCGCAGGGCCGCACGCCTTACCGCAAGCTTCTGATCCACCACGGGCAGGATGACGAGCAGGCCGCCCCTGAACCAGGCGAACACCGTTCCCCGCGCCGGGTCAAGACCGCTTTCCCTGTCCGGTCGCGCGTAATCGATTCCGATGACGGAACGCGCGAAATCAAGTGCCCCGCCATATTCAGGATACTGATCGACAATGGGTTCGATTCTTTCGGCAACCTCGCGGGCCGGCCGCACGGCAAGCCAGGCCTCGGCATCCACGGGAATCAGCATTCGCGGATCCGGTCCAGATGTTCCGCAGCCGACAAAGGAAAACGCCATGACGGCAAGCAAGAGCCTTTTCACGATCCCCCCGCCAGAATGCAACAGGACACGCACCGAACCTGCTGCCGATGTTACCATACACCCCGCCCCCGTTACGCATTGACGGGAACAAACTGATATTTACATTTGTTTTCAGGTCGCCGGCCGGAAGCGGCCGACTGACCCGATATGACTGATTGGGATGGCCATGATAAGGGGTTATGTAATGAAGAATGCATTTTCATCGCTTGCCGCAATTGTGGTGCTTACGGCAATCATTGGCCGGCCAGACGCCGGCCTTGCGTCATCCGAAAAACCCGATCTCTGGACAGAAAGGCCCCAGCCGGTCTTTGATTCGTCGTTCAATCCCGGATCAGGCTTTGCTCCCCTGGTGAAGGCGGTCGAACCTACCGTAGTCAACATCAACACGACAATGAAGATGGAACGCGGCATGCCCGGCGGGGGATCGAACGACTTCTGGCTGCGGTTCTTCGGCGGCATGCAGATGCCCCCCGCGGAAAGGCAGTCGCTGGGATCCGGGCTTATCATCAATTCGGAAGGCTATATCCTCACAAACAATCACGTGGTCGAAAACGCCACTGAAATCAAGGTCAAGACCACAAAGCCCCAGTTCGAACTGCCCGCAAGGATAATCGGCCGGGACGAAAGGATGGATCTGGCCCTTATCAAGGTGGACGCCCCGGAACCACTTCCGGTGGCGGTTTTCGGCGACTCCGACGGCCTCGAGGTCGGGGAATGGGTGGTTGCGATAGGCAGTCCGTACGGACTGGCGCGCACCGTCACGGCCGGAATAGTGTCGGCCAAGGATCGCGTAATCGGGGCAGGTCCGTACGACGATTTCATCCAGACAGACGCGTCGATCAACCCTGGAAACTCCGGGGGACCGCTTTTCAACGCGCGCGGACTGGTGGTCGGCATCAATACGGCGATTCACGCGGCCGGCCAGGGTATCGGGTTCGCGGTTCCGATATCGATGGCAAAGAAGTTCGTTCACGACGTAATGACGAAAGGCCACGTAAGCCGAGGCTGGCTTGGCGTTGGAATCCAGGAACTCACACCGGAAATCGCAAAAGGAATGGGCATTTCCCTTTCCAGGGGCGTAATCATTTCGCAGGTTCATGAGAACAGCCCGGCCGCGAAGGCTGGCTTCAAGGTGGGCGACATTGTGACGGCCTTCGGTCGGGTCGAGGTCGGCCAGCCTTCGGACCTGGTTCGCGCGGCCGGCCTGACCAATCCGGGGACCACCGTTCCTGTCACGGTTTTCCGGGAAAACCGCAGCGTCACGCTGCAAGTCACCATCGCGGAACGCGAGGACGATGAAGTCGCCATAGTGGAAGGGGAATCCCCCCTTCTTCAGGGACAGACCACAATGCTCGGGATGACGGTCAGGGAGTTGAAGCCGGCCGAGGCGCGCCGGCTTGGCATCCGGGAAGGCTACGGCGTCAGGGTCGTTTCGGTCGATTCGGCCGGACCTGCCGCGGCCGCGGGACTCGTGCAGGGCGACATCGTTGTCGAAGTCAACCGGACTCCGGTGCGAAACGGCGAAAGTTTTACAAAAACTCTGAAAAAGATACGATCCGGTGAAACCGTCCTCCTGCTGACGGTTCGAGGGTCCAACTACCTTTACAGGGTGATCAGGAAGCCCTGACCGGACGGATGGAAGAAACGTGACCGATAACGAAATCGACAGCAGCCCGGAAGAACCCGAAATTCCGGACACATCGGATCAGCCGGAAGTCATCGACATCAGGCCTGGGGAAGTGACCTCGCTGGCCTTGCGTCCGACGGGGGACGATACATCCCATCAGGTTGATCTTCTTTACAGGTACATCAGGGACATTCAACGATATCCTTTACTTACCCCTGAAGAGGAACTGGATCTTACAACGAAATTCGTCGAGACCGGCGACCCGGAAATCGCGTACAGGCTTGTTTCGGCAAACCTGCGTCTGGTGATCAAGATCGCCATGGAATACCGGACGTTCACCTCCCAGGTACTCGACCTGATCCAGGAAGGAAACATCGGGCTGGTCAAGGCCGTCCAGCACTTCGATCCCGTCCGCGGCGTTCGGCTGTCCCACTATGCCCAGTACTGGATTCGCTCGTACATCATCTACTACCTGCTGAACAACCACCGGATGGTCAAGCTTGGAACGACACAGGCCCAGCGAAAGGTCTTCTTCAATCTTCGAAAGGAACGCCAGCGGCTTCTGAACATGGGATACGACCCCACGGCGAGGATGATCGCGACGAACCTGGCCGTCCCCGAAAGCACCGTGAACGAGATGATGCAGCGCATGGATGCGCCGGATCTGTACCTTGACGCGCCCCACGGGACCGACGGAAAGACGACGTACATGTCCTCGATGGCCGGCGACACCGATATCGAGGCGGAAGCGTCCGCGCGCGAGATTTCCGACCGCGTGCGGGAAGTCATTGTCGCGTTCGGACGCCTTCTGGAAAGCGATCGCGACGTTTACATCTGGGAAAACAGGCTGCTCTCGGATGATCCCGTGACGCTTCAGTCCGTCGGAGACAAGTTCGGCGTCAGCCGCGAGCGGGCCAGGCAGATCGAGGAACGTATCAAGCGCAAATTCAAGGAATTCCTGCAGAAGGAACTTGGGGAGGATTTCGTTCAGGCCCAGATCCTTTCGGACTGACCCTGGCTGCCGGGCGTCACGCCCCTGATTGCAGTCTTTCAAGAACCCCGCGGAAATAATCGGCGGTCATCGTCAGGCCGTCCTTCAACTCCACCCTGGGCTCCCAGCCGAGGATGGCTCGCGCCCTGGAGATATCCGGACGCCTTACCTTGGGATCGTCCTGCGGCAGAGGCATGTTGCGCACGTCCAGTTTCACGCCGAACATCGACGCCACCGTCTGCGCAAGCTCCATCACCGTGAACTCGTTTGGGTTCCCAAGATTGACGGGCATGTGTTCATGGGAATCAAGCAGCCTGACAATCCCTTCGACAAGATCGGACACATAGCAGAACGACCTTGTCTGGGAACCGTCCCCGAACACCGGAAGGGGCTCATTCCTGAGCGCCCCGCCAAGAAAAGCCGGAATGACGCGGCCATCGCCCATGCGCATCCTGGGGCCATAGGTGTTGAAAATCCGGACTATCCTGGTATCCACGCCATGATGCCGATGGTAGGCCATCGTGATGGCCTCCGCGAACCTCTTGGCCTCGTCATACACGCTGCGCGGCCCGATGCTGCTGACGTTGCCCCAATAACTTTCCGGCTGTGGATGAACCAGCGGATCCCCATAGACCTCGCTTGTAGAGGCGAGCAGGAACCTGCATTTCTTTTCGCGGGCCAGGCCCAGCAACTTGTGGGTTCCAAGCGATCCGACCTTCAGCGTCTCGATTGGATACTTCAGATAGTCGAACGGGCTCGCGGGCGAGGCGAAATGCAGAACGGCGTCGAGCTGGCCGGGAATATGCAGGAACTCGGTGCAATCCAGTTTGATGAACACGAAACCGTCGCGACCGAAAAGCGGCTCGATGTTCGTTGTGCTCCCCGTAAGAAGGTTATCGACGCAGACAACCTGATGGCCGTCATCGAGAAAACGCTCGCACAGATGGGAACCTATGAAACCGGCACCGCCTGTAATCAGTACCCTCATCATTCCTCCGGAAAACGGTCGGCATCCGGGGCCCGCGTGCCGACCAGGGCATCAAAACGACGCGAAGGATGCGCCAAAGCGCTGTTGAAGTCAATCATTCTGGCAACTTCCGCAGACCTTCGACCATCCGATCCACGACACCCCGAAGGCCGTCCATCGCGCCCGCCGCAACGCGCGCAACCGAATCAAGGTATAAACCGTGCAGGGGATCGATTCCGCCGGCTTCACAACTTCCCGCAGCATCCTCGCCACACAGTGCCTCGACCGCGGAAACCGTTCCCAGGGCGGCAAACCACGATGCGGCGACTGCCGGCAGCGCCCGGCCCGACGCCAGCAGTTCGACCGAGGCCGCCTCGAAGAACGAGGCCGCCAGAAGCGGCCATCCCTTCCACGCAAGCGCGAACCCGCGAATCAGCATGGCAGCCGCGCTTGCCGCGACCGGACTGGCCGGAACCCCTGCGGACGCAACCCTGCAGGTATCCTCGGCGTCGAGAAGAGCCCGCCTTATCTGAACGGAAAGGTCGGTCGGGAGATCCGACATCGTGCAGCGATCCCCGGACAACATTTCCGCCGACTCCGGATCCATCCGATCGAGCAGTCCCGGCTCCGCGACCGGCCCTTCGTCGTCGCGGATGCTGCCCTGTATCGCGAGGAAATCGAGCCACCCACCTCCAGTATCCCCGATGACCTGGAATTCCCAGACCGGAACCGGCGGTGTCAGAACCAGACGCTCGATCGCCAGGATCCCTGCCGGAACGCTTCCCGGAACGGCCGTCCGTCCCGAGTCGCCCGAAAGAAATACGAAGCGGCCAAGCTCCGTTCTGTCATCCGAGGAAAGGTGGATTGGAACCCCCTCGAACGTACTGCCGATCACGCCCGACAGCTTCTCCCCCGAAGAGATGAACTTCGTGGCCGCCATTGCCGGGAAAGACCAGACGTCCCGCACCGCTATCGACACGCCGCGTGGAAGCACCTGGCCGTATGAATAGACCACGTCCGCAGCCCCGTCACCCGACACGTCCCTCACGGACATTCCAATGGAATACCCGGAACGGCTCAGGTACCAGCCGAACGCGCAGGGGCGGCCGGCCGAAAGTCCCCCCGAAGGCGTGACGAGAACGCCATGCAGTGTTCCGATGGCGAAACCTACGGAATCCGACTCCATGTCAACCATCACGACCAGGTTCCTTGCCAGATGACCGGATACAGGGGCCTGACGCGCCTTGCGGTAAATCGTGATGCGTGACGGGATCCACTCGAAAGACTCGCAGGAAAGGTTCCGAAGCCCGCTCAGCGGACATCGCCTTGAATCGGAAAAACCGGACACGCTGAACCTGAATGCGGACGAGTCCTGTTCAACCCCCGATATGTCAAGCCCGAACACCGAACCGGCAATCCGCCTTGCGAGATCCAGATCGACTTCAACCGGCGCTCCGACCTGGGCCTGCTCCGAATCGGCCGAAGCGGGAAAGACCGGCGCCGGAAGTACCATGAATGCCAGTGCCAGCGCGACCGGCATCAACGAGCGGACTCCATGCCCGTGCATATTCAATCAGATCCCCCGTCATTCCGGGTGAAGATGGCCGCCGTTCCGCGGGAACCAGCGATGAAAAGCCTGCCACCCGCCGAATCGGCCCCATCCGCCGCGAGAAACACCTTGAAGGTACCTGACTCGACGCGCCTGGCCGAATCCCCGTCAAACCGCACGACCCGGCCAGCCCAGCCCACCGCATAGACTTCAGGACCGTCACCGCGATTAATCGCGCCCAGACCGTAAAGAAACGATGCCGGCTCCTGATAGACCGTATCGCACCGGATCGTGTCGCAAACCAGCATCATGCCGTTGTCGCCGGCCGCCAGAACGCGACCGCCCGGCATGGGCAGCAGATCCCTGATGAAAGACCTCGTGAACGTGACGACGTCCTCGAAAACCTGTCCTTCGTCGCTTCCGGAAGGCAGCAGCGAAAGGGTACCGTTCGCTCCGGCCACCCAGATTCCCGCTTCGTTACGGCACACCGAAGCAAGCCTGACCGCAACCTGGCCGACGAACGTCACCGACATTGCTGAATCCATCCTGAACACCGAGCCGTCGGCACCGGCAATGACCCAGCCGTCGGCGGACGCATGCACGTCAACCAAATCTTCAACGGTGAAACCGGGGATTCGGGAAACGTATCGGGTACCGTCGGAATCGGTCGCCCCGATTGCAAGCACCAGACCGCCGTCGCCGACCGCGATGCCGCCGTCAACCGATCGGATGGCCTGATCAAGTCCGCTTTCCAGCAGACTGAACCGGCCACGGTCGTATTCAAGCATCAGCCCGTCGTCCCCGACAAAAATCGCGACGTCATCATCAGCGCCCGACGACTTTTCAACCCAGACGCCGCGAAGATCCGAAACAGGCCCGGCCGCGACGTCCACAAAGCCTTCGAGTTCAGCGTCGAGACCGGCGATTGAGGATCGCAGCCCGCCGGCCACGATCGCGCCGCCGGGACCGACAGCGACCGACCTGAAGTCGGCCAGGGTCGTGGCCGGCCCGATAACGGTGGCAGTCTTCCAGTAAACCCCGTCGTAATGAATGATTACGCCCGAATCGCCGACAACCCAGACATCATCGCTGTCGAACCCGCCGACCGAAAACAGATCGCGCTGGGGGTCATGCCCATCGTTTGAAAGCTGCTGCTGCCAGTAAAGATCCCCTGGCCGCTTCATGACTATGGTTCCCAGGGTCCCGACCGCAAACATGGTTCCGTCACCCGACCTCCAGATCGACTTCATGGAGGATCTGGTGCCGGCGATCTGGCTGGACAGCCAGTCGGTTCCGGAAAGCTCGAAAAGGGATCCGAAGGCGCCGACAACCCACGTACCCCCGTTCACGGACGAGTACACGTCGAAAAGATCCCATGCGACGCCTGAATCCTGGACATCCCACTGGTCTTCAAGCCAGTGGACTATTGTGCCGGAGTCGCCCACCGCGAAACACTCCCCCGCCACGGGACAGGATATTGCGTTCAAGGTGACGTCAACGGGGCACTCCATGTCCAGCCATCGTCCGTCCACGAACTTCAGGACGGTTCCATTCTCCCCGACGACCAGGATGGCGCCCTCAACACCTGTAACGCCATGAAAATCAACATTAACCGGAGGTCTCGGCCCGGGCACGAACTGACCGTTCCTTCGTACCAGCACAAGCCCGCCGCGCCCTACGGCCCAGACCTCGCCGCCGGCCGAGGCCCATATGGCCAGGATATCGCCTGCGTCGCGAAGATCCATGACGGAAAAATCGCCCGCGTTCACCAGGTCCTCGCCGGGCACATCGACGGTCTCTGTAATGCCGTCCTCAACGGCATCCAGCTCGATGCCCGAATCCGCCGGATCGGTCACTTCGGAATCGGTTCCGGGATCATCCTGCAACAAGTCGGCGACCTCCGTCGTCGAATCAACCTGATGCACGTCCTGAAGGGAATCGCGTGCGATGTCGGCGCCTGGGTCGTCGGCCTGCCCGCAGCCCGCGACAAACGCGAAGATCAGCCCTGGAATCGACGGCCAGAACCTGCTTTTGGGTCGGAAATGCATCACATACCCCGACGGATCGCTTACGACCCGGAATAATACCAGATGACCGGACAAAATCTTCAGAATCCACTATCGATATCGAACACGCGCAAGTTTCGCGACGGCGATCCTGGCGGTTGACTGGCGCCTTCATTCGGGATAACAATGCCCCGGGGACGCGATGCAGGAAACCGGTGAGATGCCGGTACTGCCGCCGCAACTGTAACCGGGAACGAAACCGGCAAACCACGGGCACCTGGTGCCTGGAAGGGTCGGTGGAGGCCATACCCGGAAGTCAGGACACTGACCGCGTCCATTTGGCACCAGTCGTTTCGAGCGGAAACGGACGGGCTCTGCCTAACCGGCCTCTTATCCACACACAGGTCGGGGGATCAGGCCCCTGTTTCCATTCCCGGAAGGGAAATGGAGGAACCATGTTCAAGTTCGAGGGAACCCTGCTCATGCCAGTCTGCGTGCTGGCCTTGTATGCGATCGCATGCTCCGGGGATGACCGCCCGCAATCCGACGTTATTGAGGACGGCGAGGTCGCGAACGACATAGTCGACGACGGGCAGACCGCGGACATGCCGATTGATTCGACGGGCGGCCAGCCTCTTGAAATCGGCCCGCATTCCGGTCTGCCGATCGCCGGCGAATGGTTCGACGACTGGGATGCCCGCCACTCGATTACTTCCTCAAGATGGATTCAATCCTCGGATTTCGGGACATCCACCTTCGAAATCATCGAGTTCGACAAGGAGAATCGCTCCGTTGTCGCCAGGAACGCCGATTCGAACCAGTTCTCGCCCGGCCTGTTCAGCAGGTTCGACTGGACTGAAAAGGATGGGCGCGTTTATTACTGCAACACCCGATTCGATGCCGCGACCGCGCAGGAGGCCGCCGGCGAGGCCCCGGCGGACGGGGCCGATCCCGAAAACGGTGGATGCGTCTCATTCGCATGGAGCAGACTGAATCAGGTGCCTTCATGGGACTTCCTTGGCGTCTTCAAGGATGAGTGGGGAACCTCGCACACGATCCGGCCAGATGGATGGAGCCAGGATTTCGAGGGTCAGGAAAGCCTGTTCAGAATCATCTCCGTCAACGCCGAAAAGGGATACCTGATCGCCGAAAACGACGGGGAAAACCAGTTCAGTCCGGGGCTGTTCAGCAGGATGGACTGGGTGACGTTCATGGACAGGCTGTACTTCTGCCATACACGCTTCGATGCGCCGACAGCCGCCGACGCCGAAGCATCGCCCGCACCCGAGAGAAAGCATCCCGATCAGTCCGGGTGCCAGGGCTTTGCCTGGACAGCCCTTGATCCGCTTGCGGAGCCGATGGCCGAAATCATCGACGCGCCCGGCGACACCGGACAGGGAACCGGCGATGCCGCCAAGGCGGTTAACGGGGTGCGGGGCGGGGGGCGCGATGCCGGGGGCTCGGACGTCTTCTCCGTCGGATTCGACCTTGACGCGAACGGGTACCTTGTAATTGGAATCAAGGACAGGTCGATCAAGGACGGGCCGGGCAGCGACTTCGCAATCTTCGAAAACGTATTTTCCCTCGGGGACGGCGGAATGTTCATGGATCCCGCCGTGGTTCTGCTTTCGCGCGACGGGCTGACATGGGTTCCGTACCCGTTCGATTACACTGCCGATGACGAGAATGCCTATTCGAAAAGACCGTCCGACTGGGATGGATTCGCCGGGGTCACGCCCGTCATGCTCAACGAGGAAACGAACGACGTCAATCCGTTCGACCAGGCCGCGGCGGGCGGCGACCACTTCGATCTGGCCAATCTTGACCCTGGCGACCCCGAAGCCGCGGCAATCCGGAAGTACGGCTTCAGGATGCTGAAGATCATCCCGGCCGCCATCGTCCTGAACCCCGATACCGGCGAGGCCTTCGTTCGCGACCCGATGTCGAACGGGCCCGACATTGATGGAGTCTGGGCTCGCAACCTGCTGGCGGACTGATCCCCTGGCACCTGCCTACCACAGCTGATCGGCAATCTCCGACTCGATTGCTTCCTCGACATCATCCGGCACTTCCGGCATCAGATCCAGGCCGGTCTTCTGCTCAATCCAGTCAACACTGACAAGGAATTCGGTCAGCGGCTCGCTTCCATCGACATCCTGCGGAACAATGAATGCAAGCACACGGGGCCGGTGCCACGGCCGAATGCCCCGCTTCGGGGCGACCGCCCGATCCGAGTATTCGTGTACCGTCATCCTTGAATCGAACGGGGCCTCGTCGATCACAACCTTGAAGAAAGCGTCAGGAATGTCGATGCCGGCCTCGCCGTTCCCGAGGTAAGTCCTTTCGTCGTCGAAAACCGGACCGGTTATGACCCACACTTCCTCCAGCTTCTGCGACCACTTCCCGGCTTCCATCTCTTCCAGTTTTCGCCAGGTTTCCCTGTTCAGCGCCGGCTTCTGGGGAGTGACGTTGCTCATCAGGAACGTCTCGAGCTGGGCCTCCCGGCCGTAACGGCTGGCAATGGCATGATTCGGGGCCATGTGTCCGCGATCATAACCGGTGCCTGTGTAGTCGCGGTGGGCGACACGCGCCCTGGTTCTGTCATCCGTGGCAAAGCCGCGGGGACGCGGGAAACGATCCGGAAGACGCGCGGCATCGACCCTGTAGGCAACCCAGACCGGCCCCTTCCGGTATTCCGAATAGCCTGCGTCAAACCCCAGGTTGTCAAGAAGCTCGTACCGGGCATCGTCTTTCGTGACAAGGGGAAATCCACCATAAGTCTGCCAGCGCCGATCCCTTTCGACATGGGTATCGACGCCGCCGGCGGCCGACGGATCTGGAACGCGGACTATCGTCTCCCCGGAAGACGCCTTCTCATGATGGTCGGCCGGTCCGCCGGCATGGGATCCGGCAAGGCCGATATACATGACGCCGACGAAGACGGCAAGAACCGGCGCTATTCCCGAAAATGTCCTCATGCGATGACCCCGGTTCCAGTACGAGGCGATTGTACAACGGTATCGATATTCGGGCCGAATGCGCGGCGAACCTGCGGTTGTGCTAAGATCTCGAAGGCTGTCTTCAAGGCTTCCTGTGGCACGGATACTGCTTGTCAAGCCCAGGTTCATGGGCCCAGAGTTCAGGTCGATAACGCACCCGATGGGGCTGATGTACGTGGCCGCCACGCTTCGACAGGCCGGCCATGAGCCGCGCATCATCGACTGCGCGGCAGACCCTTACGACTTCGATGGCCCGGCAAGGATTGCCGCAGACTGGCGGCCTGACTGCATCGGCCTGTCAATCATCGTTTCCGAGCTTGAACAGGCATCAGGCATTATCGGTTCGATAAGGGCCCGCAGTCCGGAAATCCCGATCGTCCTCGGTGGCCCGTGGCCGTCGGCAAATCCGGCGGACGCGCTTATCATGCTCCAGGCTGACTTCGTCGTTGCCGGCGAGGGCGAACTGACCTTTCCGCTTCTGGTCGATGCAATTGAGAGGCGGCAGAACCCCTTTGTGACGGCGAAATCCATCCCTGGCGTGGCCGCACGGATCGGCGACAGCGTCCAGGGCCCCTCGCCCGCCCCCCTGCCCGATCTCGACCGTCTGCCGCTTCCCGCCTGGGATCTGCTGGATCACGAACTTTACGCGCGGACGCTCTCCATGGCCGGGGTCGGGTGCAGACCCTACATGACCGTCGTAACTTCAAGGGGTTGCCCGTTCAGGTGCGCATATTGCCACCAGACCCAGGGCAAGCAGTTCCGGCGCAGGACGGCTCAATCGGTTGTCGATGAACTCGTCACCCTGAACCGAGACCATGGCTTTTCCGAATTCGAAATCGTTGACGACTGCTTCAATCTGGATCGCGAAAGAATGCATGCCATCCTTAACGGCATAATCGACGCGATCCCCGATGCCAGGCTGCATTTCCCGAACGGAGTGCGCGCCGACCACCTGGACGGGCGGGACATAAGGCTTCTTCGGCAGGCGGGAACCGTGTCGGCCTGCTTCGCGATTGAGACGGCGTCACCGGATCTTCAGAAGGTCATCCGCAAGAACCTCGACATCGACAAGGCCCTTGACGCCATCCGTGCCGCCGTTGCCGAAGGCATCTATTCAACCGGGTTCTTCATGCTCGGACTGCCAGGCGAAACCGGCAGCCAGGCGATGGCCACCGTCGAGTTCGCCGCCCGTTCGCCCCTTCACAGGGCAATCTTCATGCTGACGACTCCGTTTGCCGGAACGGAGCTGGCGGACATGGCCGCCCGGATCACCGGGACACCGATGACCCTGAACGCGGTTCGCGGCCTGAACTACTTCACCAGCAGCATCAACATCTCGGCCATGACGGACGGTGAACTAAACAGTATCTTCAGATCTGCCTACCGAAGGTTCTACCTGAACCCGCGACGCATCCTTCGCGTCATTTCCCAGCACCCCAGGAAGCAGTCGCTTCCACGCTATGCCCTTATCATGATTGAAAAAATCATCCCGGGACGGAAAAGAACACGCTGACGCATGGCGTTATCGACTATTCTGCTTGCTGGACTTCCGCTTCAATCAACCATACAATCGGCACCATTCGACGAAGCGAACTTGTACCAGATGGCTGAAGTTCTGCTCATCAAATGCTGGGCGCCGACCAAGACCCATCTCTCGATGGTTCCGCCGCTGGGCCTGATGTACCTGGCGTCCTTCCTGAGAGAGCTGGGGCATTCGGTCAGGCTGACCAGATGGAATGACGCCCCGGAAGCGACGGCCCACATTCATGCATTGATCCGCGAGCGGAAGCCGGACGTTATCGGCATCAGCGCGATCGTCCCGGAGTGCGGCACGCTTCGGGAGTTGATGCCGAAGCTTCAGGAGATCGCCCCTGGTGTTCCAGTCATGGTCGGCGGACACCTTGCGTCCGCGAACCCGCTGACGACACTGAGAATACCCGGCGTCAGCGTGATCGCCCTTCGCGAAGGCGAAAGGACGGCCGCAGAACTGGTCGAGGCACTTGCCTCCGGACGCGATCCGGAAGGCATACCAGGCTCGGCCGTGCTTCGTGACGACAAGGTTGTCCTGGCCCCCGAAAGGGAAAATCTTTCGACGGCCGAACTGGACGAACTGCCGTTTCCGGCGTGGGATCTGCTGGACTTCAAGGAACTTTTCTCCCACCGCAGCATGGCTTCAGTCGGAATCAGGCCGTACATGCAGGTCATCACGTCCCGCGGATGCCCGTACAGATGCATTTACTGCCACGCCACGATGGGCCGCATGTACCGTCCCAGGTCACCGGAAAAGGTAATCGAGGAGATCCGAATCCTGCGCGAGCAGTACGACATCCACGAGTTCGAGATCGTCGATGACTGCTTCAACCTGGATCGTGAGCGGATGCACCGGATACTTGACGGACTGGTCGCGTTTGGCGACCCGAAGCTGCGGCTTCAGTTCCCGAACGGACTGCGATCGGATCTGCTGACCAGGGAAGACGTCCTGCTGCTGAAAAAGGCGGGGACGAACTTCATATCGTTCGCGGTTGAGACGGCGTCGCCAAGACTCCAGAAGTACGTCAGGAAGAACCTGGACATCGATAAGGCCGTCAACGCGATTTCGATGGCAGCCGGGGCGGGCATCTTCTGCAACGGATTCTTCATGCTCGGATTCCCGACCGAGACTGCCCAGGAGGCCAAGGCAACCATCCGCCTGGCGGTCTCGACCAGGCTGCACGAGGCGATGTTCTTCAAGGTCAACCCGTTCCGGGGCACCGAGCTCTTCGACCGCGCGGTCGAGGAGGCACACTGCAACGTTGATGGAATCGACCTGAACGACCTGGACTTCTTCACGGTCAGCAACAACATCTCCCAGATGTCGGACGAAGAATTCGAAAAGATCTACACTTCCGCGTACCGGCGCTTTTACCTGAACCCGGTCAGGATCGCCAGGATACTCTGGCACCACCCGCGACGAAGCCAGCTCTTCATGTACATGCTGCAAGTCGTTTACAAGACCGGCACCGCGCTTCTGGAATGGGCGCGCAGGGCGAGGGTCAACAGCGTCTGAAAGCACGGCGGCATTGTTCCGGGGTGGGCGATACTGGGATTGAACCAGTGACTTCCACCGTGTGAAGGTGGCACTCTCCCGCTGAGTTAATCGCCCGGGAAAAAAGCGAGCAAAGAATAGGTCAACAGCCCCTTCCTGTCAATACGCCCGACGATCGCGCCCTGGCCGGAACCAAAAAAGTCCTTTCTATAATAGGTTGTTTGAATTCTAATATGTATAATGCGGCCTTCCCGGCATTCATCCAGCGACTGCAACTGACTGCGGACGCGCCGGGATTGACGCGCGGGAAACCACAAGGAGCCTCTCGATGGGCAGGAAACCGGAAGGAAACGGCGGAAGGGTCATCAAAAGGTACCCCAACCGCAAGCTTTACGACACGGCCGAAAGCCGTTACATCACCTTGAACGAGATCGCCGCCCTTCTTCGTGAGGGCCACGAAGTCTCGGTCTTCGACAGCAGAACCGGCGAGGACATCACCTCGGTTACTCTTGCCCAGGTGCTTGTCGGCGAGGAGAAAAACCACAGAAGAACCCTGCCGATCCAGAAGATGGCCGCCCTGATTCATTCCGGCGGGGAGTTTATTCAGAAGAAACTGCCGGTCGTGACCACCATCCGGGAGGAAGCCGAACGCAAGGTTCATGAACTCCTGAAGCACAACTCGGCCGAGGAACTGAAGGAAATCCTGGTCAGCACCCACCACGCGTACGAGGAGGTTCAGCGGCGCGCGGACGAACAGATCCAGTTCGTCGTAAGCACGGTCAAGAGCATCGCGCCGCTTGCCCGCGATATTTCCGAACTGCGCAGCCAGGTTCGGGAATTGAGCGAGCGCGTTGCCGAGCTGGAACAGAAGGCCGGCCCGAATCGATAAGAGTCCCGCATATCGAATTCAGCGGCGACGGCGGATGTAGGTCGTACGGAGGATCCGATGGGAAGCGGTCGAGTTATTGAAGGACGGTTTGAACTTGGCGACCGTGTCAAAAGGCACGAGCCGGGCGAATCGTTTAATGCCGTTGACAGAAGCGGCGGGCAGGATGTCGTTCTGCGGATTCTGCCGGGGACTTTCGGGGACGAGGCCCGTCAGACCGCCTTTTTCGAAAGAATCCAGTCAGTTGTGAAGATGAATGGAAAGCACCTTGAAAAGGTGCTGGACGCCGGCGTCACCGAGGGCGGGGCACCATACGTCGTCACCGAAAGGCTGAAGGGTTCCCCCCTGGATCAGATAATCGGGCGGGAGGCTCCGCTCGCGGTGATGCGCGCCGTCGAAATATGCAGGCAGATTGCCTTCGGACTTGGTGACGCCTCCCGGGCCGGATGCGTCCACGGGCGACTGTCGCCAAGGCTGGTGTCGGTATCTGCCGGCAAGCGCGGCAAGGGCGTCGAGAAGGTCAAAATCACCGGATACGCGCCCTGGGATCTTGCCGACAGCCGTGCCGCTTTCGATTTCGAGGTAATCGCCCCCGAGGTAATTCTTGGCGCCGAGCCGGACATCAGGTCGGACTGCTATGCAATGGGGGTCATCCTCTATTCGATGCTCGCCGGAAGGAGCCCGTTCACCGCGGCCAGCCGCGAAGCACTTACCCTGGCGCACCTGAACGACAGGATCGATGTCCCTTCGGTCGCCAGGGGCGACAAGGAAATCCCGCCCGCGCTGGACAACCTGGTGATGCGCCTTCTTGAAAAGAATCCCGACAAGCGGCTTGGGGCTCCCGACATCGTTCTGGTTCACCTTGAATCAATCAGATCCGGTGAACAGGATTCGGGGATCGAGCCCCAGGATGGCGAACACCCGTCCGGGGTGGCCGCAGCGGCCGATTCTCTTCCGGATGCCGACAGCGACCTTGACGAAGGAATTTCCTTCGCGTCAGGAAGACGGATCAAGACGACCGACTTCCAGTCGATAAAGGTTACCGAGTTGATGGGATCAATCGCCGGGCGGGAGGTTGAACCGACGGCGCCACTTGGGCGGCTGGATCCTGTCCACGCCCCGGCGGCCCCGGCAGGCGCCACGGCCGCAGCGAAACCGCTTCCGGATGCATCCGCTGTCCCTGCGAAAGCGAAAGGGCATTCATCGACACTGGCGATCGTGGTGGTTTCCGGCCTGTTCTTTCTTGCCGCTGTCGCCGTGACCGGCTGGTTCGTCCTGCAGTACCAGACACGAAAGCTGGAACTGGCCGCCCAGTCAGCGCCGGCGGCAGCCCAGGTTCAAACGGCCGAACCGGTTCGGCAGGCCGCGGCGATCGCCCCGGCTCCCGCGACGGTTCCGGCCACGGCTTCCGACAGCCAGGCAGACCAGGGCACGCAGGCGTCCCCGACGGCTGGACAGATGGCGGCCCAGCCTGTGGCGGCCCAGCCTGTGGCGGCAAGCCCGAATGATGCTCAGCCTACGGTGACGCCGCCCGCAGCGGCATCGGCCGACGCGGCTCAGGCGGTGGCACCGGCACAGCCGGCCACGACCAAGGCCCAGGCGACCGCGCCTGTCAAGACGGAACCGACCGACGGCGGCCAGGCGCCGAAGCAGGCCCGTCCGGTGCAGGCGCAGGCTTCCTCAACGACGGCAAAGCCTGTGCAGCAGGCCGCTTCGGGCCAGGCGACCGCCCCGGCCAGGAAGCCACAGAAGACCGCTGCAGTCGCCGCGCCAAAGCCAGGCAAGGATGGAAAGCCGACCGGTTCAACCGATAAAAAGCCCGCTCCGGCCGCTGCGAAGCCCGCGACGGCGTCCGGCGGGTCTTCCGTTGACTGGTTCGACGGAATGGATGAAAAACCGGCGGCAAAGCCGGCGGCAAAGGATAAACCGAAGAAGGACTCCGGGAAAAAGGCCAGCGAACCTGTCCTGAACTGGGATGAATGACAAATGAAAAAGATCATCGTTGCCGCAGTTGGAATCTGTCTTTTGATCGGCACGGCACTTCCGGCCGCCGAGCCTTCCGCCGAGGAGAAAGAGGCCTTCCGCCTTTACAAGGAAGCGCAGGCGATGATGGAGTTGAGCCAGTACGACCAGGCCATCGAGCACCTGAACAAGGCCTGGGGCATATTCCGGATTCCCCAGATTGCAATCATGAAGGCAAAGGCATTGCAGTCCAAGGGTGACCTTACGACCGCTCTGATGGTCCTGAAAGGCATCGTTTCCGATGACGAACGGATCAGGACAAGGGTCGGTGCGGCAATCGCGGAACTGGAGGCCGAACTGGCTAAGCCGATCGAGATCGACGTGACGACTTCGGTCGATCAGGTGCGCATGGTGATCGACAAGACATCGACGTTCCTGATTCCGGGCAGGATCACGGTAACGCCCGGACCGCACCGGATTGAATACTCGGCCCCGGGTTACCGGACGAAGACCGAGGAAAGGTCATTTTCCGCGGCTGACAAGACGCTTGAAGTCCTGATGGAAGAGGCCGGTGGAAAGATCGTGCTTACGACCGACCTGGATTCCTTCTTCGGAGTTGTTGTCCGGATTGACGGCCGCGAACTGATGCCGCGTGGAAGTTCGCTGACCCCGAACAGGACGGCGCCGATCGAGATTGCCCCGGGTGCCCATTCATTCACTTGTTCAAAGAATGGCATGCCAGACTATTCCGGCACGTTCACGCTGCTTTCCATGGAATCGGCCGAGGTTCACTGCAAGTTTTCGCCCGTGGCCACGACAAAGAAGGCCGGCGGCCCCAAGGCGCCGATGAGCGTTCCGAAAAACCCGCTTGCCTGGACGTTCTTCGGAATCGGAACGGGCATGGTGATTGCCGGTACCGCCCTTACCGGCTGGTACTGGGATCTCAAGATAAGCAACCCTGATGCAAATTTCAAAGACGAGAGCTATGAAGGCTACTGGGGTCCGGCAATGGCCGGCGTCGGCATCGCCGTGGCCGTGATGGGATTCTTCATCTTCAAGGACAAGCCGAAGGACGCCCGGACTGCCGCTTCAACCGGCCCCGGGAAGTCTTTCGGCTTCGCCGTCGCCCCGACCCGGGACGGCGCCGCCGCTTCCTTCGGGATGGCTTTCTGAGACACGCATCACCCGACAGCATATTTTTTCCACGCCAGCCCTCCGACCCTCGATTTGCCCCACCGGCCTGGCCGACGTCCCCGCGACTATTCATGCCAGGCGTGTTCACAAACGTCGGAATCTGAAGAAAATGAAGTCTGGTCAGCAGGCCGGGACAGTCGTGACAAATCAGGCGGCGGGGGCCTCTGCGGGCGGTTCGGCAGCCGGTTCAGCGGCCGGTTCGGCGGCCGGTTCGGCGGCTGGCACCTCGGCGGGGGCCGCCGGTGCTTCCGCCGGGGCCGCGGCCGCGGCCTGGGCGTTCTTCGCCGCTTCTGCTTCGGCCTTGGCGGCTTCGGCCGCCGCGGCCTTCTTCTGGTTCTCGTCGTAGTCCCAGGTGTATCCAAGCGTCAGCATCAGCATGTTCTGAACCTGCCAGTCGGCGACCAACTGGGGCTGGCGAACCACCTTCAGGACGTAGTCCAGCGTTGCCCACTTGAACAGCTTGAATGTAAGGTTCGCGCCGATATCGACGTTCGTCAGGTCACCGTAGCCCTTGCCCGCCGGCGGATCCGGATAGAACGGAACCATGAATTCACAGAACGCCGAATAGATCATCTTGATCTTCTTTTCGTACGTACCCTTAAGGTTAAGGCCGCCTGCAAGACCGACCTGCTCGTACGGCTGCAGCTTCCTCAGGGTGATCTTTCCGACCTCGGCCGCGGCAATTGTGTACTGGCTGCCGGCCATGGCAACCTGGCTTGCCCCGAAGCCGAACGTGAAGATGACCTCGATCACCGGCTTGGAAATCGGCCTTGCGTAAATACCGGCCGCTTCCTTGAAGGTGATTGGTGAAAACGCGCGTGTAAGGGTGAACCTGTCGGTGCCGGACTTAAGCGGACTATCGCCGGCAGCCGCACCTTCAAGCACGTAATCGTTTTTCTCGACGGTGTTGCTGACGCCGTCGAGCATGACGGTGTCAAGCGTGAACCTGGCAAAAGGACCTATCCATTCGTAACCCTTCGGGTGATAGAAATAGAGGGTGTCGAAATAGAACTGGTCAGTGGACTTCTGAAGACGGTTCAGCGGCGGCCCATACGCGAAGGACAGCATCAGCTTCAACTGGGCGCGCCAGTCGTGGCCCTTGCGGATCAAGGTGTAGCCGGTATCGACGTTGGCGCCGATATTGACGGCGTTGCCGTCAAGCTGGCCCACGAACTTGTGATTGTTCGTGAAGTTCAGGGTCGCGCCAATCTTGGCGTTCGCCTTGAAGTTATCGACGAATTCCTTTCCGACCTCGACCTCGGTCGGCACAATCTCGTCGATTGACTGCGCCACGGTTGCCGCGGGCACCAGGGAAATAAGCGCCAGCGTCGCGCACAGCGTCACCAGTGAGCCCACCTGCCACTTGATTGACATGACCGCCTCCAGAAAAAAGGGAAAACCATTGGAATCAATGCAAGCGCTATTGTCGCGCCCGTTTGCCGATTACGTCAAACCCGTGAAATGTAAATGCTTGTAAGGAAGCCGATTCCGGGCACGGGCTAGAACTCGAAGCCGATCCTCGACGTCACCCCGAATCTTGAAAGCTGGGTGTAATTGGCTCCGCTCCAGTACCCGGGTTCCCAGACGTACTTGCCCTGGTCGAGAAGCGGCATGTTGACGCCAAGGAAGATCTTGAAAATCTTGAAGCTGATGTTGATTCCGGCCCCGACCGTCAGGACTTCGTCCCACGTCGAATTCTTCAGCCCGGTGATCCCGTTCAGTTCGAAAATGATGCTGACGATGAACCTTGGAAGCAGGATGAAACCACCACCATACTTGAGATACATTTCCAGGCTGCTGGCGGCCCCGTCAAGAACCCCATGCATTGAAACCAGTTCCACATGCCCCTGAAGCTGGATGATCCTCGCAAGCTCGACCCCAAGAACCAGATATGGGGCCCACGTAAGCATTCCGTAGGTGAATTTGGGCGTGTAGAACGCGTTCGTGCCGCGGGAACCGGTGATCCCGGAAGTCCCGCTCGGCATGTAAAGCTCGATGCCGCCTGCAACCGCAAGGGCGGCGACCTTCCCGAACGACCAGTCGCCGCCGGCCTTCAAATCGACCGATATGTTCGCCATGTCCGCCTCGGTGCCCTCCGAACTGTTCCTGATCGCGAACGGGGCAAAGACGGTGGCCTCGATCCATTTGAAATTCATCTGCAGGTATGCATTGAACAGCATGTTCGTGGCGCTGGCCGAAGACCCGGCTCGAATCGCGTCAACCGCCTGGGCATAGGCATCGCCTTCAAGGTACTGGCCCGCGTACTGGTCAACGACGTTGGCGACGGTCGCCTGGACCTGCGGATCACTGACGCCGACGTCCGAAAGCGCCTGGATCAGCGACGCCTTGTCGCCGGAAGCGACTCCGCGGACCAGTTCCCATTCGGAATCGGACATCTCGCCAAGCACGTCAACCGCCTTTTCGACCGACTCACGGCACTGATCCGGGTTGGGCGTCGCCGTGCACACCTGGTTGTACGCGGCATCGATGAATTGATCGCGGGCCAGTCGCCCGATGACGTTCAGCGGTGAAACCGAAAGCTCGATCCCGATTGCGAAGCGTTTCGTGGCAGTCGGCATCTTGACGTTTCGGCCAACCATCATGTGGGCGCCCTGGAATGGCTTCAGCTTCTTTGCCTCCTTGTCGATCCGGGACTCCTTCTCCTTTCTGTCCTCTGACTTCGCCGATTCGTCCTCCACCGGCTCGCCTTCCTCGCTGGAGCCTTCATCAGCCGAAGCGGGTTCCCCGTCCGCAGCCTGTTCGTCGGCCACTTCCGCGCCGGACGCATCCCCTTCGGCGGCCCTCTGACCCGGTTCATCGGCCTCCGGCGGCCGATCGCCCACAAAATCGACGCCATCTCCCGCGGCCGATGCCGAAGACGGAGCGGACGCCGCGTCCCCGGCTTCCCCGGTCGTGCCTTCGACCGTAACCGAATCGCCGACGCCCGCGCCGGGCTCGGCCTCCTGCGCCAGGGCCGGCGCCAGGATCAACGAGACGGCCAGAAGTACGAAAACAGATGAAACGACTTTCAAGCGGGCTTCCGTTTGCGGCGCGATCAGCATCGGGCACCTCGGTTTCAAATTCGTTTCATTTTATGTTTGCCGGATGGATTTATCCAGAAACGGGATCGGGAGGGGACGGGAAGAGTGGTCTCAGTTGCCGGCGCGCACGCAGAACATGACGCCATCGGTAGCCTGCTGCATCGGGTTCAGCGCGGCCAGCTTGGCGTTGTAGTTCAGAAGATAGAAGAAGCGGTACCGGGTGTCGGACGTGGTTTTGTTGACACTGGTCGATGACATCACCGCCGAATACGACGAACCGTAGGCGACACTCTTCATGCGGGGATCGATGTACTTGTAATAAGTGTCCTCGCCATCCTTGTACTCGAAGTCACCACCGGTTCCGCAACCGTTGCACTGATCGGTCAGGCATTCGTCAAAGGCGCGGCACGACGATGAAGCGGGGCATGAGCCGCCCGCGGCGGTCGCCGGACACCCGCGCACCAGGGAACGGACTTCCTCGATGGTCGGCATGCGCCAGTCTTCGTAGTAGCGGCCGTTGTTGCATCCGGTCTTTGTCGTGTTGCACTGGCGGGACATCAGGTTCGAGTTGGTCGCGGCCAGCGGATGGTCTTCGCCAAGTCCCTGCCACATGAGCCCGGTCTTCAGGTCGGTGAAAGTGCCGTCGCAGTTGTCCCGCATGTCGTTGATCGTGTTGAAGGCACAGGATGTTGGCGGGGTGCAAAAATCCGATATATTGGCGTCCTCGCCGGTGGTATCCGGCGGGTTGGCGGTATCCTTGACCGTGCCGTTGTCCTTCGGCTGCACCGTGTCAATCAGGTGACCGTAATCATAATCGACCAGGTCGATCGGATTTCCCTCGTCGTCATAAACAACCAGGTCCGGCGGAATCTGGATATCCGGACGGCTGGTATCGTCGCCGTCGCCGTAATCAACGTAGATGAACACGTCATTTCCGTTGCCCGTGTCGTCACTTCCGTCGCCGCCGCAGCCGGCAATCACCAGCGCAGTCACGATCCCGATTGCAAGAGCCATCTTCTTCATGAACAGCACCCCCGTTAAAACCGCCAGATTTTATTTGTTTTGTAAAAAAAATGCGATACCAAGAAATAACGCGCCCCCCCCGGGAAACTGAATCTGCGGCGCCGAAAACGTCAGTTCGAATCAAGAATCCTTTCCTCGCCTTCCCGATCCAGGTCGAAATGCGCCCGCCAGCACATCCGACAGCCTTCGTGATGTCCGCTTATCTTCTTGAACTCATTCCATTTTTCCGATCTGACCACTTCAATCAACTTCTGACGATAGACGTTCCCCATCCTGGCGCTGGACTCAAGCATCTGCGGCGCGGTGCACGGGAAGACGTCGCCGAACAGGGAGATGTAAACCTCGTCGTCCGGCGCCTTGCAAAGGATTTCCGGATGCCGGAAGACGACGTTGTAAGTTCCCTCGCAGACGTCCGCAAACATCCTTGTTGCCGCGACGTCGCGAATCGATCGTCCGGCCATTGGAAGCCTTGGGCCAACCGAAATCGACGTGCCGCAGGGCTCCCCGATCCGGCGCATTTCCGGAACGATCCGCTCATAGAAATCGAGTGTTCGTTCAAATCCGAGAAGACGCGGAACAGGCGAACTGATTGGTCCCTCGAGGCACAGGAACATGTTGATCCTTGTAACGCCCAGGGCACTGACCTGCCTGGCCAGATCAATCAGGTAATCGATATTGTCCGGAAGCACGACGGTATCGACGTTGACTTCCATGCCTCCTGCCCGAACCACCGCCTCGATGCCGCTTACGGCCCGCTGGTGTCCGTCCTTGACCCTGCGGATTTTGTCGTGAATTTCCGGGGTCGGGCCATCCAGGGAAACGATGCACAGATCGAGTCCCGCATCGCGAAGGGCCGTCGCAAGGGCGTCGTCCATCAGCGTTCCGTTGGTGATCAGGTCGGTGTAAAAGCCCATTCGATGGGCGAATGCCACCAGATCCACCAGGTCACGGCGCATGGTCGGTTCGCCGCCGAACAGATCCAGCCTGGTGTATCCAAGCAGCCGGAATTCCTCGAGGAACTTGACGACGTCGGGAAGCGGCATGATGTCGATTCCCTCGTAGAACTTCTGAACCTGGCAGATGATGCAGTTCATGGTGCACTTCCTGATGATCAGGATGGTGCCCATGCGATCGACCTCGGCCCAACGATCGGAAGCCTGTACTTCCAGGCGGAAGGCCGGCTGAACGTACGGCAGGTCATAATCCGTCAGACCGCACATGGTGGCCTTTCGAGCGGCCTCCCACAACATCAGGGGTTCGACCTGCGGGGTAAACGATGACGCCGGGCCTGATGGTTCATCCAGCAGCCTGATGACCGGAGCCGTCCCGTTGATGGAGACGGGGGTGCCTGCCGAAGACCGAACAAAGTCGGAAAAGCCCGACGCGAAATCCGGCCACCGGAGGAAGTCTGCCGTTCCGGCTTTCGCCGAAGAGATAGTGGCCGAAGGCATGGCCGCCACTGGGGAATCCGGCCCAACATGAAACACCCCCGCGCAGCGGGCAAGGTTTTCGCAGTTGGCGCAAAGACCGTCAAGCGACGGAATGCGGCCGGATGAATTCATCACCAGGTTGTTGCGGATGTTCTTCGCATGCATCAGGGTTGAACTGTCCCAGTGTCCCGCCGACAGAGTCCAGAGTTCCCATCCCGCCGGGGTCACCAGATGAAGGTAATCGACCGGAAGGACGGACTGAATCGGCCCATCCCGCCAGGGGCAGCGACCATCCACGATCAAGGGTTCGACCATCCTTCGAACCCGGGTGAACACGGCATCGGAAACCGACTGGAGAGGAAGATGAAGATCGCCGGCACCCCTCTCTCGAACCAGGTCGGGCTCTATCGTCGGACAGGAGCGGCGAAGCTCGCACGCCGCGCACGGAACGGGCATGGCCCGGGAAGGATCGGGTGAAGGAATCAATTCCGGAATGCCGTCGGCATTCACGATTATCGTGTCGGCGGTTCGCGCGCCCTGCAGTTCGCGGCCCTTCAGCGCCGGAAGAAGGCAGCATGGCAGATCGCAATATCCGCTTGTTACTTCCGGGAACCCGTCATCCATGTCAAGAACGGCTGAAGTGACCGCGTCACAGGCCGCTTTCAGATCCGGAATGCGTTCAATCCCGCCGGAGGTCGCTACCGGAGGAAGGCGGAAACAGACGCTTCGGGCGCCGAGACGGGCGGCAAGGCGTCCGATGCCGGAAAGCCCGCCCACATTGAAGGAACAGACGGGCACGTCGATATCAACCGCGATCCCGCACTCGACCAGAGCCTCTATGCCGGCAACAGTCTGGGCGAATGATTCGGTTCCGACCGCGGCATCGTGAACGGCCGGATCCGCGCCGGCCAGGCAGACAACAGCCCGTTTCAGGCCGGCCGCCGCAAAACCCGCCGCGGCGCCGGCACAGGAAAAGATCCGGGCATTCGTGCTTAAGGCGACCTGAAGTCCAAGACTGGCGGCGGTCGCGACAATCCGGGGAAGATCGCGACGAAGTGCCGGTTCGCCGCCCGCCACGAGAATCGAGTCGTAGCCCGATGCGGACGCGAGCATCAGCATCCGCCCGACGGTCATCGTATCGGGAACCGGATAATCAATCTCTGGTTGAAACGAGTTCCTGTTATTCGATTTGTCCCAGGCCAGCAGACGCACTGTCTTCATCTTCGGACTCCAATTGGCGCCAAAAAACCGGCGCCGCGGCCAGATGTTACAACGGAAGAACCCGGCAGTCACACAACAAATGGGATTTGCCGCCCGGATTGATTCAAAGAGTTTTTTTTCCGCGACAAGGTCAACATACGAATAAAATCGTTGACTAATGGCCCGTGTGACTGAAAAATTCAGCCGCGATTTTCTGTATCCCGACTCAACGGGAAAACTGGAGAAAAATTTATGGCAGCAAGAGGCGGAAACGCGATTATTGGTCAGTCCGGAGGCCCGACGGCCGTTATCAACCAGAGCCTTGTGGGAGTGGTGGAGGCCCTGGTGAAGGTTCCCGAGGTGGGTCGGATTCTTGGCGCCCGCCACGGCGTGAAGGGAATACTTGGCGAGGATTTCATCGACTTGAGGCTGGAATCGGCCGACGTGCTTGAAAGGGTCGCCGCGACCCCGTCGTCGGCGCTCGGTTCCGTCCGGAAAAAGCCGACTCCCGAGGAATGCCGCAGGATGTTCGACGTGATGCAGAAGCACGACGTAAGGTACTTCTTCTACATCGGTGGAAACGACTCGGCGGAAACGACCCACATCGTGAACGAGGAAGCCAGATCCGCCGGATACGAACTGCGCTGCTTTCACGTGCCGAAGACGGTTGACAACGACCTGCGGGTCAACGACCACACGCCCGGTTACGGCAGCGCGGCCAGGTTCGTCGCGTGCGCCCTGATGGGGGACAACCTGGACAACCGGGCACTTCCCGGGGTCAAGATTGACGTGATAATGGGTCGGAACGCCGGATTCCTCACTGCTGCCTCGGCGCTTGGCAGGCGCTACCCGGACGATGGCCCCCACCTGATTTACCTTCCGGAGCGCCCCGTCACGCGCGACCGGATATGCAGCGATGTTCGGGATGTCTATAACCGGCTGGGAAGGTGTGTCGTGGCGGTTTCCGAGGGCATCATCGACGCGGATGATCCCGCCGGCCGGACATTCACCGAAGTCATCCTTTCCGAGGCCGGGCCGATCGAGCAGGACACCCACGGAAACGTCCAGCTTTCGGGATCCGGGGCCCTTGGCGACTGGCTTGCCAATCTGGTCAAGAAGAACGTCGGGGAAAAGCTGCGGGTACGCGCCGACACTTTCGGATATCTTCAGCGTTCATTCCCGGGCGTGGTCAGTCCGGTTGACGCGGCCGAGGCCCGGGAATGCGGGCGTAAGGCTGTGGAATTCGCCGTCGGCGGCAGCTGGCTGGACGGATCGGTTGCGATGATCCGCGAACCGGGCGAAGAGTACCGAATAAGGTATGAACGCACGGAACTCCGGAACGTGGCAAAGGAAACCAGGAGCCTGCCGGACGACTTCATAACGCTTGAGGGCAACAACGTCACCGTCGAGTTCGTCCGATACGCACTTCCCCTGGTCGGTGAACTTCCGGAAAACTGCCGTCTCGCCGGGTGGTAGAATCCCCTGGTGCCACGATTCAAACCGGACTGAAGGTTCCATTCGATGATCGACACGCACTGCCACCTTGCCGATCCAGTTTTCGCGGACACGCTGGCCGAAGTGGTCGCCACGGCCAGGGACGCGGGTGTGCGCGGATTCGTGGTGCCATCGGTGGATGTCGTCTCGTCGGCCGATTCCGTGGCCTGCTGCCGAAACATCAGGGGTGCCGTCGCGGCGATCGGGATACATCCGATGTGGGGCCGCTTCGACAGTCGTTCCGGGATGGAACTGGCCGTCGCCGATATCGCCTCGCTGGCGACGGGGAACCGGGACGTGGTTGGCGCAATCGGCGAAATCGGACTTGACCCGAACCTGCTGCCGACCGTCGTCGAAGACCGCGATCGGGTCCAGGATTCGAGCGGGGAAGACGCCATCGGGCGCTCAATCGACCTGATGATCGCCCAGATGGAGCTTGCGCGCTGGCTTGGCCTTCCAATACTTCTTCATTTCCGTGGCCGGGTGGAAGGCGCCCCCGGCCCGACCATATCTTTTCAAAGGCTTGTCGACGTCCTGGAAAGGTTCGGGCCCGTCCGTCCAGGTGGAATCCTTCATGCGTTCAGCGGCTCCGACCAGGTCGCCTCCAGGCTTCGCAGGCTCGGGTGGCTCCGTGGCGTCGCGGGAACGGTTACAAGACCTTCCGCGACCCGGCTTTCGGAATTTATTGCAAAAACCCCGCTGACCGACATCGTCCTTGAAACCGACGCGCCGTTCATTGCAAACTCGCTTCACCCCAGGGGGCAGGTGGTTCCAGCGGACCTGGCGCTGGTCGGCCACGCGATCGCCAGTCTGCACGGCGTGCCGTTCGAACACGTGATCCGGCAGACCGACATCAACGCGGAATCGCTCTTTTCAGCGGGCGGTTCGCGGAACTGGAGGGATATCTGAATTGATGGACGGACGCCTTGAATGCGGAAAGTGGCAGGAAGGTTCGGGCGGGGAAGTCCCCGGGGCCTTCCGCAGGCTGGAACTCGCGGTCGGCCCGGAAGGGATTAAGGCTCTGGGCAACGCCAGGGTCGCCGTCATCGGACTTGGCGCGGTTGGTTCCTTCGCGGTCGAGGCGCTGGCGCGTTCAGGAGTCGGGTATCTCCGCCTGGTCGATTTCGACATCGTCCAGGCATCCAACATCAATCGCCAGATTTTCGCGCTGTCCTCGACCGTCGGCCTGCCGAAGGCTGATGTGGCAAGGGCCAGGGTGCTGGACATATTCCCTGGTTGCCGGGTCGATACCAGACTGGAATTTTTCAGCGAGGAAACCGCTTCGTCAATACTGGACGCTCCGGCTGACGAGCCGCTGGACTTCGTGATCGACGCGATTGACAGTCTGCTGTCCAAGGTGAACCTGATCGTGGCCTGCCGGAACCGCGGCATCCCGATTGTCACGTCGATGGGGGCCGCCGACCGTATGGATCAGTCGGCGGTTCATGTCACGGACATATCCGAATCCAGGAACTGTCCACTGGCAAAGCACGTCCGCAAACGCCTTCACCGACGAGGGATTTTTGACGGGGTGGCGGCGGTCTGGTCATCGGAAGGGCCCAATTCGGAAGGCGCGGCCGGGGGAGAATCTCCGGACGCCGACGAGGAACCGGCACGCGGCAGGCAGCGCATGCCGCTTCCAAGCATGGCCCCGATCCCCGGAATCTTCGGATTGTCGGCGGCCAACTGGGTCATTCGCGGTATTCTTGAAAAGACAAAGGTCGGTTAACATCGACAATCCGGACTTCACGCCGGGAGCATGAATGAACATACTCGGTATCTCGGCCTTCTATCACGACAGCGCGGCGTGCCTGGTCATCGACGGCCGAATCGTGGCTGCCGCCCAGGAAGAGCGCTTCACCAGGATCCGGCACGACCCCGCGTTTCCTTACAACGCGGCGATGTACTGCCTGTCGCGGGCCGGCCTGCAGCCGGCGGCCATCGACATGGTCGTGTTTTATGAAAAGCCGCTGCTGAAGCTTGAGCGCATCCTGCAGAACGCCGTCGACGTGGCGCCCGCCGGATTCGTCCCTTTCTGCCGTTCGATGCCTTCGTGGTTTTCGGAAAAGCTGAACCTTCCACGCATCCTGAAAAAGGAACTTGGCTTTCGCGGACCGCTGATGTTTGCGATACATCACCAGGCCCATGCGGCCTCGGCGTTCTACCCTTCCCCGTTCAACGAGGCAGCCATCCTTACCGTCGACGGCGTCGGCGAATGGAGCACCGGCTCGATCGGCGTCGGTCGCGGAAATGAAATCGAGTTGAGGAAGGAAACCAGGTACCCGCATTCGCCCGGCCTGCTCTATTCGGCCTTCACCGAATTTCTCGGCTTCAAGGTCAATTCGGACGAGTACAAGGTCATGGGCCTGGCACCCTACGGCGAGCCGGTGTTCGTGGATGCCATCCTCAATGAGATGGTTCACGTTGACGAAGAGGGCGGATTCGAACTCAACATGGACTTTTTCCGCTTCCAGTTCGGTTCGAGAACCGCCGGCCCCGGATTCTCGCGGCTTGCCGGATGTCCTCCGAGAAATCCTGAGTCCAGAATTGAACAGGTTCACATGGATCTGGCCCGATCAATACAGGCCGTGATTGAAATCATCATGCTGCGCCAGGCACGGTTCGCCCGCGAACTTACCGGAATGAACAACCTGTGCATGGCGGGTGGGGTGGCGCTGAACTGCGTGGCGAACGGAAAGATCCTGAAGGAACGGATATTCGACGACATCTGGATCCAGCCCGCGGCGGGTGACGCCGGCGGCGCGGTCGGGGCGGCCCTGATCGGCTGGTATTCGACCGAGGGTGCCAGCCGGGTCGTGGATGAGAACGATTCGATGCAGGGCGCCCTGCTGGGGCCGGAATTCGACGTCGCCGGCATCGAGGCCGCCCTGATCGAAGCCGGGCTGCCCTTTGAAAGATGCGGGGACGACATCTATCGGCAGATTGCTGCCGGACTTGCCGAAGGACAGGTGATCGCAAGGTTTTCCGGACGAATGGAGTTCGGGCCGCGGGCCCTTGGTTCCAGAAGCATCCTCGCCGACGCCCGGAATCCGGCGATGCAGCGAATCGTGAACGAGAAGATCAAATTCCGCGAGGGCTTCCGGCCGTTCGCCCCGGCCGTGCTCCTTGACCACGCGGATGCCTGGTTCGACCTTGATCGAAGAAGCCCGTACATGCTCCTGGTGGATCAGGTTGCCTCAAGGCAGCTTCTGGACAGACCGGCGATCGAGGCGAGCGGCCTTGATCGGCTGAAGATCCCGATGTCAACGATTCCCGCGGTGACCCACGTTGACGGTTCCGCCAGGATCCAGACAGTCGAACCATCCACGCAGCCGGACTTCAGCCGCATCATCGACGCGTTCTGGCAGAGAACCGGATGCCCCGTGATCCTTAACACCAGCTTCAACCTTCGCGGCCAGCCGATTGTGTGCACCCCTTCGGATGCGGTTCAGACGTTCCTGGCATGCGACATTGACGCCCTGGCGGCGGGCCCTTTCATGGCACGCAAGCCATTCGGCTGGACCAGGCGCCCGCTGCCGCGCCCGACGGCTTTCAGGCGCCCGCGGCAAAGGGGCGAGCTTCGCAGGTTCGGCATCGAAAACGGTATTTTCTTCGGTCTGCTGGGAATTCTTGCCTGGCTTGCGCCGGACAGCCCGTTCAGGCTGGGCTCCTTCCTGGCATGGGGCGTTTCCGGACTGGCACTGCTGGCCGGCCTGGCTGCCCCGGGCATCCTTCGGGCCCCGGAGGATCGGCTCAACAGGGCGGCCGCCCGGATGAACGGCATCGCCGGCTTCATCCTGTTCGGGCTGGTATTCGTGCTGGTTCTGACCCCGACCGCACTGCTGCGCAGGATCGCGCGTGCAAAACGGGAACCGGGGGGCTGGCGGGATTTCTTCCGCGACCATGGCGGTCTAAAAAACATGTACTGACACTTACCGGAGCACGCGATGAACCTTGTCAGGGAAATATGGGGATGGGCCCGCAGGCGCAAGAAGTACTGGCTGATCCCGCTGGTGCTCGCCCTTGTTCTGGTGGGGGCCCTTATAGTCGTCGCATCGGCAACCAGCGTCAGCCCCTTCATCTATCCGCTGTTCTAGGGGTTCATTCGACGTCCGCGCCCGTTTCGGCCGGCTCCTTCGGGGCACCCCGATCCGAATCTTCTGCGACTATGCGAAGGAATATGTCCGCCAGGAGCCGGTGTCCCTTTTCGTTGAAGTGGCAGCACGGGTCGTACCTGATTTCCATGTAGTCGGCTTCGGCCTGCAACAGAAGCTGGTGAAGGAACAGCATCCTGATGTCGTGGGAAGACGCGATGTCCAGCATGACGGTCTGGGGATCGAGCCTGGGACTCCTCATCATCGAAAACGGCATGTCCAGCCTCGTCGCGACCACAAGTGAGAAGTCCGATCCCCTTGCGCGCAGGGCGGCGCGGTATTCTTCCAGCATCGGAAGGTAAACGCCTGTGACCCATGATGACCTGAACGGCTCCAGCTCAAACATGGTCAGAACCATGTACTCGAAGAACCTTGAATTCAGGAACAGCCAGGTTCGAAGCCACTCGGGACCGGGAACGAATCCCGGAAGCCTGCCCGTGTCGCCATCGACGCCAGCCATGTTGTACGCGGCGTCCCCAATCATGCGGTAACGGTTCGACTCGTTCGGCCAGACCTCCCAATAGACCAGATCCGGCGTATGCCTCTTCATCAGTCTTGCAAGCCAGTAGATCTTCTGTTCAACGGAATACCCCGGCTGGGACAGGTTCAGAATGCACCAGGCGCCCGGGCCGTCCCGGCGATCCAGTTCCTGCTGCATCAGCGTCGTGAAGGCGTCTTCGGTCTGGAGCCCGGAACCGAAAAAAATCGAATCGCCGGAAAACACCACAAGCCTGGCGTCCGGATGCATGTCCGGACAGTCCAGATTCATCCTTTTCAGATCCTGTATCCAGATCGGGACATCCCCGTCCTGAAACATCTCGATCCTGTCGCGCCTTATGACCTGAACCTTTGGAAACGGATTTACCAGCCTAATGATGCCTTCCGCCAGAAGCAATGTGACAATCAGGATGACAAGTGCCACGCCGGCGGTTTCCGCAATGATTCCAATAAGCTTGCGCGGTTGCTCTTTCATCTGCCCTCGCCAAGGATGGCCGCCGCGAACGACCGGAAAAACGGAACGGCGGTATTGCCGCCCGTTGCCCCCGACATGGCAAGCCTGTCGTCATACGCGACAAGCACCACGGCAACCAGTTCCCTGAACCCGCCGGCAAACCAGGCCTCGCGTGACATGCTGCTGGTGCCGGTCTTGCCCCAGACGCTGCCGGGCAGGTCGGCCAGTGCCTTCGCGGTTCCCCCGACGGCGACCTCCCTCATCATGACCTTCATGGCCGTGGCAACATCGGCCGGAAGCACCCTGCCAGACCGGCTCTGATGTTCGGCAAGCACCTTGCCCCTGAAGTCGGTGACGCGTCGAACGGTCCAGGCGGCATCATGGAATCCTCCGGAGCCGAATACGGCATAGGCGTTCGCAAGTTCCATCGGACTGGCTTCCACGCTCCCCAGGGCCATGGAAAGATCACGCGGAATGCTGCCGGAAAAGCCAATGGACTCCATGAGTTCGCCAACGCGATCCACCCCGACATCCTTCAGGATCTTGACGGCAACGACATTGATGGAATCCTTCAACGCCCCTGTCATGTCGTATGTCCGGCCGTCATAGACCCCGCCGTAGTTGCGCGGCTTCCAGAGCTTGCCGGCATGCCCCCGGAACGCCACGGGCTCGTTGACCCAGCCCTTGTCCGCTGGAATTCCGGCAGCCAGGGCGGCCGCGAATATGAAAGGCTTGATGGTCGAACCGATTGGCATCCGGGACTGCACCGCCCTGTTGAACCGGCGGGTTTCAAAATCCTCGCCCCCGGTCATCGCCCTGACCGCCCGGGTGCGCGAATCAATCACCACCATCGATGCCTGGGGACCGAGTTCGGCGTTGACGTATTCAAGTTTTCCACGGACGGATTCGACCTCGCCGACCCCCTTCGAAACGGCAATCGGGGCCTTGTTGTCGCACAACGCGTCAAGTTGCGAATCGACCGTGCCGCCCATCCTCGCCAGAGTCCTGTTTGCGACGACCTTCCGTGAATCTCCGACCTTGACGAACGCCTGCCGATCCCCACGCCGACAACTTTCAATCCGGGTAGCTATCGCCCTGGGAGGAGGGGGAAGCCTTTCGCCCGTTTCCTCGTTCATTACCATATTGGCCGCGGCTTCGTCGGCCAGGCGCTGACGCCCGGCTGCGTAAAGACGCGCCAGCCCTTCCGCTATCGACTTATCGACCGCCGCCTGCACTTCAAGGTCAAGCGTGGTCACGACGTCCAGTCCACCTTTGTCAAGCGCGTCCTTGCCAACCAGGGCGCGCAGGTCGCGCAACACGGCATCGACGAAGTAAGGCGCGGTTCCCAGCATGGGATCGTCCCGGCCCCACACGAGCAGGGACGTTCCGGCCGCCGCCGTAGCCTGATCCGCCGTAATCATGCCCAGTTCGGCCATCCGGTTCAGCACGTGACGCTGGCGGGCCACTGCGCCGTCGGGATTTTTCAGGATGGAATTTCCCTCGGGGGACGAAATAAGGCCTGCAAGCATGGCGGCCTCGTGAACCGCCAGTTCGGACGCCTTCCTGCCGAAATAGAAACGGGCGGCTTCCTCAAATCCGTATCGCCCGTGCCCCAGGTAGATTGTTGACATATACATCGCCAGAATCTGGCGCTTGGTCAGGGCGATCTCGAACCGCCGGGTAAGCAGCAGTTCCCGGAACTTCCGCTTGAACGTGCGCTCCGGGGACAGAGAGACCTGCTTGACCACCTGCTGCGTGATGGTCGAGCCACCCTGGGAGATGCGCCCCCTCCAGAGGTTGTTCAGCATTGCCCTGGCGATTCCGACATACGAAAGGCCCTGGTGATCCATGAACCCGGCGTCCTCGGCCGCGAGCACGGCATTCACAAGAAGGGGCGGAAGGGATTCGGGATCAAGGACCGTCCGGCGCTCGGAGAAGATCTCGGCGAGGATGGTGCCGTCCGCGGCGCGAATCCTGGAAACCTTCGGAATTGAAGCTGCGTATTCCTCCCAGGTCGGAACCGGCGGAAGCCCGGCCTCGGTCAGCTTGACGACAGCCGCCGCGGCAAGAAGGAATATAACGGCGCCGACTGCAAATAGTCCCGCAAAAATCCCGGGTGCTGCCGACTTCCTTGAACTTCGCCTGCCCGACTTGCGTGGCATTGATTCCTCGGGATGGTTCAGAACCGGGACGATTTTAGCATCCACGGTAGCAACCGGCCACAATTCGCCGTTACGCTTGAAAATGACCGCGGGGCTGGACGGCTAGAGGCCGGAAGGGAAATCGATGCCGCGACGCAGGCATGCGGCAATCACGGTATTCCGCATCAGATAGGCGATTGTCATGGGACCGACACCGCCGGGAACCGGGGTGATCCATGAAGCCCTGGAGGAAGCTGCCTCGAAATCGACGTCGCCGACCAGTTTGCCGTCCGCCAGGCGGTTGACGCCGACATCGATTACGACGGCGCCCTCGCGAATCCAGTCGCCCTTGACCATCTGGGGCCTTCCGACGGCGGCCACGACAACTTCGGCCGTCCAGACGACGTCGGCAAGGTTCCTTGTCCTGGAATGACAGACGGTCACCGTGGCGTGACGCCGCAGAAGAAGCATCGCCATCGGCTTGCCCACAATCAGGCTGCGGCCGATCACCACCGCGTTCCTGCCCTTCAGGTCGATGCCCGTTTCATCGATCAGGCGGATGCAGCCGGCCGGGGTACACGGTTCCATTCCCGGCCTGTCGGACATCAGCATTCCGAGGCTGAACGGATGGAATCCATCGACATCCCTTGCCGGATCCAGGGCGTCCGTGACCTTATCGGGATCTATGTGATCCGGCACGGGCAACTGAACGAGGATTCCGTCAACCTCGGGGTCGGCGTTCAATGTCTTAAGAAGGGCCAGGAGTTCGTCCTCCGTCGTGGAGACCGGCAGGCGATGCGTGACGCCGCGGATGCCGACCTCGTCACAAGCCTTGCCCTTCATCCTCACATAAACCTGGGAAGCCGGATCCTCACCCACCAGAACGACATTCAGGCATGGAACGACACCCTTTTCACGCAGTTCGGCGACGGCCCGCGCCACATCGGCGCGAACGCGCGCCGCCACGGCCTTTCCGTCGATCACCTTTGCAATGGATTCTGGCATGGCTGCCCCCGCAAGAAGAGAGGCCGGATTCTATACAGCGGGCAACGCCGCGTCAATCGCGCGCGGAGGCGCTTGTGCGCGCAAAAAAATCCTGTACAAAATCGCGTCCGCCACCCCCCGGCGGATGAAGATGATGGGTACGACAATTCGACATCCCGCTGAATTTTGCTTGACCAATGTGCTGTGTTGCTATATTCGGTGCCCGGTCAACCCCGGAGGTTTTCACGTGAGCGACCATCCCGAAGCGCGCCGCACGGCGCTTTATGAAGAACACGTCAAGGCCGGTGGCAAGCTGGTGCCGTTTGCCGGTTTCATGCTTCCCATCCAGTACGAAGGCATCGCGGCCGAGCACCACAGGTGCCGGACGGCTGTCGGCCTTTTCGACGTAAGCCACATGGGTGAAATCGTATTCCGTGGCCCGGAGGCGGCGAAGGTCGTCAACAGGCTGGTAACGAACAACGTCGTCTCGGTCAAGCCTGGCCGGGCGGTCTACACGCCCTGCTGCAGGCCGGACGGCGGCATCGTTGACGACATGATCTTCTACAAGAAGTCCGACACCGAGTGGTTCGTCTGCGTCAACGCATCCAACAAGGACAAGGATTACGCATGGTTCGTCGAGCAGACCAGGGGCGAATGCGAAGTCGTTGATCTTTCGGAACAGTATTCCCAGATCGCGGTTCAGGGGCCGAACGCGCCGGAACTGCTTGCCAGGGTTCTGGGAGCGGAAGTCGCCACGATGAAGCCGTTCTGGTTCATCACGAAGGATTACCGGGGCCAGGAAATCATCTTCGCGACGACCGGCTACACCGGCGAGCCCGGCGGCGAAATCTACGTTCCCAGCGCGGTCGCGGCCGATCTCTGGCGCGAACTGATGGACAAGGGATCCGACCTGGGGGTCGGCCCGATTGGACTCGGCGCCCGCGACAGCTTGCGCATGGAAATGAAGTACTGCCTTTACGGCAACGACATCGACGACACGACGACGCCGATCGAGGCCGGGTTGCAGTGGACGGTCAAGTTCGACAAGGGCGACTTCAACGGCCGCGACGTGCACCTGAAGCAGCACGAGGATGGCCCCGCACGCCACCTGGTGCAGTTCGTGGTTGAAGGCAAGGGGGTTCCCCGCCACAACTACGCGGTGTATTCCGGCGATCGGAAGATCGGACACGTGACAAGCGGCACGATGTCGCCGAGCCTGAAGATTCCAATTGGAATCGCATACGTCGAGCCGCCATTCCAGACGGTCGGCCAGACGTTTGAAATCGATCTGATGGGCCTTCGCCGCGTCCAGGCCCGCGTCGTCGAGGCGCCGGTTTATCGGAAGGCGAAGTGAAATTGGAACTGTCCGGCTTCGGACCCGACACTCAGTGGGAGTGATGGCCAGGCCGGTTGATGAAGGATTCAAGGAGGTTACTGATGTCGATCCCCAAGGAGTACAGGTTCACCGACACGCACGAGTGGGTGAAGGTCGAAGAGGACAACATCGTTTCAATAGGCATCACCGATTACGCGCAGGATCACCTGGGCGATATCGTAAGCGTTGAAGCCCCCAGGGTTGGCGACGAAATCGAAAAGGGCGAACCGATCGGCATGATCGATTCCCAGAAGGCATCGACCGAAGTCTTCGCCCCGCTCACCGGCCTTGTGCTGGAGTCGAACGACCTGCTCGAGGACGATCCCAGCGTGATGAACAGCGATCCTTACGAGGAAGGCTGGCTTGTCCGCGTGGAAGTCGCCGACATGGAACAGCTCGACGAGCTTATGACGGCCGAGGACTACGAGGAATACCTGGGACGCCTCGAAGAGGAATAGCCCCGGGCTCCACAGATGCCGCCGGAACCGTTGCGGCGGATACCAATCTTCAGCAGGAGTTTGAGGGATGGACTTCACTCCCCACACGGAAGCTGAAATCGCCGAAATGCTTCGAGTGATTGGCGTATCGTCAATCGAGGAGCTTTTCGCCGTGATTCCTTCCGAGTTCAAGGTTAAGGGTTGCATGAACCTTCCGGAGTCTATGTCGGAAGCCGACGTCCTTGCCCGAATGAAGGAACTGGCGGCCCTGAACATGACGGCGGATCAGTGCCCTTCCTTTCTGGGCGGCGGCGCTTACAACCATTATGTTCCGGCGGCGATTCATCACCTTGTCGGGCGCGGCGAGTTCCTTACCAGCTACACGCCGTACCAGCCGGAACTGTCCCAGGGCACCCTCCAGGCGCAGTTCGAATACCAGTCGATGGTCGCCCAGATACTGGGAATGGATGTTTCAAACGCCAGCATGTACGAAGGCGCCACAGCCATGACCGAGGCCTGCCTGATGGCCCAGAAGCACACCAGGCGAGACATTCTGGCGGTGTCGTCGCTGGTTCATCCGCAGTACATCGACGTGCTCCGGACTTACACTGGCGCCGGCGAAATCGTGATGATCCCGGCGGCGCCCGACGGCACCACTGATATGGATGCCGCCAGGCGACTGGTCGGTGACAATGTCGCCGCCGTGGTCGTCCAGACGCCGAATTTCCTGGGCGTCATCGAGGATGTCCGCGGATTTTCCGACATGATTCACGATGCCGGCGGCCTTAGCATCGTTACGTTCACCGAAGCCCTCGCTTTCGGCCTTATCGATGCCCCCGGAAACCGCGGCGCGGATATCTGTGCCGGGGAAGGGCAATCCCTGGGAATCCCCCTGTCTTTCGGCGGCCCGTACATCGGCATGATGGGCGTCAAGCAGGAATTCGTGAAATCGATGCCAGGAAGGCTCATCGGCAAGACGAAGGATCACGAGGGCCGCGACTGCTTCGTCCTTACGCTCGCAGCACGTGAACAGCACATACGGCGCGAAAGGGCCAGTTCGAACATCTGCAGCAACGAGGCACTCTGCGCGGTGGCCCTGACGATCTACATGTCGATGCTGGGCAGAAACGGATACCCGCGCCTGGCGATGCTGAACCATCTCAAGGCAGAAAGACTGAAGGGAATGCTTCGCGAAGCCGGCTTTGAGCTTCCGTTTGCCGGTCCCACCTTCAATGAATTCGTCGTCCGGATTGGCGGCGACGCGACCCGTAAGATCCGGGAGCTTGCCGAGCAGGGAATGATGGCCGGCATCGCGCTTGGCTCTTACTTCCCGCACCTGTCCGACTGCATCCTTGTCGCGGTCACCGAAAAGACCCGTGACGCCGACATGGACGCACTGATTGCCGCCCTTTGATGGCGTTTGGTATTGACTGGCGGTCGGCCTGCTATACAATCTATCGGGTGCATTCCATCGGAGGATCCCGTGTTGAATCGAACTCTGGTTCCCGTCACTGTTATTGTGGCCGGTCTTCTGGCTGGCGCGTGCCAGGAGATGGAAGACTTCGGCGAATGCCTTATGACCCAGCAGATGCTGTCTGACTGCAACGCCGGACTTCCCGGGACAACCGACCAGTGCTCGACCGAGGACGCGTTCTGCGGCCCGACCTGCATCGTGGCCAATCACCCGGAATGCACATCGGGGCCGTGCCTGACCATCAGGTACAAGGACATCCTGGCCGACAAGACCTGGGTAAGCACCCCGTTCTGCGGCAGCTCGTGCCTGACTGATACCGACTGCCCCGGCGAGCCCGGCCAGGCGGCCTGCAAGCCGATGCCCGGCCTGAAGATTGAGTGCGAGCTTGACGAAGACTGCCAGGCCCGCGCGGACTGGTCGTTCTGCGGGACGGACAAGTTCTGCTCGTGGCACGTCTGTGTCCCGATCAATTTTGCCAAAGCGAACCAAGAATAATTTTCACGCTGGCCACGTTATCCGACCAGGTATCCCGGAGGACTCCCGATGCGAACCGCACGCCTGTTCATGATTATTGCCGCCCTTCCACTTGTCGCATGTGCCGCCAGGCAGATCCCCGGAACGGCCGTCGATGACACTCCGGCCAACCGCGACATCGTCGAGGTCATCGAAAAATACCGCAAGGCCTGCGAGAAGAAGGACATCGACGGCATCCTCGAAGTGGTGTCGAGGAACTACTTCTCGAATTTCGGGACAACTTCAAATACCGACGACGATTATGGATACGAGCAGCTCGTCAAGAACATGCTTCCAATCCTTCGTGACGAAATCAAGGCCGTGTCCTATATGGTGTACGTCAAGAAGATAAGTTTCCCGCGTGAAAATGTTGCATGGGCCGACGTCGAACACTCGTACAAGTTCTACTATGTTGAACAGGGCAAGGATCGCTGGAAGCCGGGAACCAATTTCAAGCGCTTCGAATTCGCGAAAGAAGACGGCGTGTGGCGGATAACGTCCGGCCTGTAGTGATTCCCGCGTCAGGCAGCACGACAAGAATCCGGACAGGATTGAAATAACAGCGGTGGACAAACCGTTGGGTTCGTCCGCCATCATGGAGGCAAAATGAAAAGGGTCGTCGTGGTTGGTGGAGTGGCCGGCGGGATGAGCGCCGCGGCAAGGGTCAAGAGACTTGATCCGACGGCGGCGGTCACCGTCTTCGAGCAGGATGGCGACATATCCTTCGCCAACTGCGGAATGCCCTATTACATCGGAGGCGTCATCCAGGACAGGAACCAGTTGCTGGTGCAGACTCCCGAATCGATGAAGGCGAGGTACGGCATCGATGTCCGGATAAGGCATCGCGTCACGGCAATCGACAGGATCGCAAAAACCGTGACGGTCCTGGATCGCGACCGCAACGTTGAATTCACCGAACCATACGACGCACTGATCCTTTCGCCCGGGGCTTTCCCGATCAAGCCCCCGCTTCCCGGCATCGACAGGCCGGACGTATTCATCCTGAAGAACCTTGACGACATGGATCGGATCCGGCAGGCGGCGGTCAAGGCAAAGCGGGCCGTCGTCGTCGGAGCCGGTTACATCGGAGTCGAGGTGGCTGAAAACCTGCGCCATGCGGGTGTCATCGTGGATATTGTCGAGAGGCTGGATCAGATGATCGCGCCGCTTGACCCGGAAATGACCAGGCAGCTTTATGACGAGGCGCGCCTTAACCGCGTAAAGGTTCATCTTTCGACCCAGGTGACATCGTTCGATGACGACGGGGTCCACCTCAGCGACGGTGGGGTGATCCCGGCCGACTTCACCGTCATGTCGGTCGGCGTGAAGCCGGTATCCGGCCTTGCCGCCCAGGCTGGACTTAAACTGACCGCAACCGGGCACATAATGGTCGATGAACACATGCGGACCAGCGACCCGGCCATATTCGCTGTCGGCGACGCGGTGGCGGCGTTCTCGCAAAAGACCGGGGGCTACATCGCCAACCCTCTGGCAGGCCCGGCCAACCGGCAGGGAAGGATCGCCGCGGACAACATATGCGGACGAGACAGCGTCTATGGCGGAACCCAGGGCACATCCATCGTCAAGATATTCAACCTGGCCGCCGCCGGAACCGGCATGAACGCAAAGGCGCTGAAGGCCGCCGGCGTGAAGGGGTTCCACACCGCCTGGATTCATCCGAACCAGCACCCAGGGTATTACCCGGGGGCGGCCCCAATCGATATCAAGGTGATATTCGACGATGAAGGCCGGATCCTTGGCGCGCAGGCCGTGGGGCGGGAAGGCGTCGATGTCGTCATCAATTCGCTGGCCCAGGCCATGAGGGGCGGCCAGACCGTCTTCGACCTCGAGGAGGTTGAACTGGCATACTGCCCGGCATGGGGCAATGCGAAGCATCCGATCAACATGGTCGGGTTCGTCGCGGCAAACATACTCCGTGGCGACATGGAAGTTATCGAGCCCTGGGAGAAGCCCGACGCATGGCTTGACGTGCGCGAGGCGGACGAGACTGCGGCAGGCATGATTCCCGGCGCGATTCACATCCCGATGGGCCAGATCGAATCAAGGCTTGCCGAGATTCCGCGGGACAGCTCCATCGGGGTTTACTGCGCAGTCGGCCTTCGCGGCTATATCGTCTATCGCCGCCTGAAGAACCTTGGATTCAAGGTTCGAAACCTTAACGGCGGATACAGGACCTGGCGCTGGTTCAACGTTACGGACGAAGTCGCCGACCAGCCTCTCCTGACCCGGGCACCTGTTGCCGAGGCCGGTGTCGCCCTGCCCGGCCGGGCCGCTTCCGGTCAACCGGGGGCAGCCGCCCGGCAGTCATCCGACCCGGTGATGCCGGATCGCACGGTCAAGCTGGACGTGTGCGGACTTCAATGTCCAGGGCCCCTGATGAAGGTCCGGAAGGTCATGGACGACATGAAGGAAGGCGAGGTGCTCGAGGTGACCGCGTCCGACCCCGGATTCGCGGCCGACATCCCGATGTGGACGCGGCAAACCGGAAACACCCTGCTTGACGTCACCTCGGATGCCGGTTTGTACAGGGCCGTCGTCATGAAGTCGGGCGGGGCCGCGGCCGCGCCACGCCAGGGTTCCGTCGCGGATTCCGGCGTGTCGGTTTCCGCATCCCCGCACGCGGCCGGCGGACCGACCGCGAAGGGCAAGACCGTCATCGTGTTTTCCCAGGATCTGGACAAGGTCCTTGCATCGTTCATCATCGCGAACGGGGCGGCCGCGATGGGCGCCCCGGTCACCATGTTCTTCACCTTCTGGGGCCTGAACGTGCTGCGAAGGCCCGAAACAGTCCAGGTTAAAAAGACTTTCACCGAACGGGTGTTCGGTTCGATGATGCCCAGGGGCGCTGGACGATTGAAGATTTCCAACATGAACATGGGCGGGATGGGAACCGCGATGATCAAGCGAATAATGAAGGAAAAGAATGTCCTTTCGCTTGACGAGTTGATCGGATCGGCCCGCGATTCGGGCATTCGCCTGGTGGCCTGCGCCATGTCTATGGACTTGATGGGAATCAAGGCCGAGGAACTGATTGACGGCGTGGAGATTGCCGGAGTCGGCAATTACCTTGGAACTGCCGACGAAGGCAACGTCAACCTTTTCATCTAGGCTGCCGCCCCGCTCACGCCGGCGGCGCGCAAGTTCCGGCTCGATTGTCTTTTGACCTCCATGCGTAGTAGAATCCCGCGGGTTCATTTGTATTCGGGCCTGGATTCACATAGTCCTGGAGGTATCGTGATGCGAAGACTGGTTCTGTTGACCACCATTGCCGTTGCCGCCGCCCTGGCCGCGTGCGGGTCGTCCGGTGATCCGATCGAGGAAGACACCGGAATCAACGAAGTATTCCAGGACTCCGGCAGCGATGTCGGAATCGACACGCAGACCGGAGATGACGCAATCATTGATTCGGGTACCGACAACGCATGGATGGACGTGCATCTTCCCGACGTGAAGGAAGACATCCCGGAAGGACCTTTTTACGCGAAGGAAGAAGGCGATCTGGTCACCGTGTCCGATGGAAGGCTGACCGTGGTCCTGAACCTTGCGGACGGCACGTTCAACATCGGCTTCACTCCGGGCCTGGACGGAATCATCAACGGCCATTCCGAAGCCTGGGTTCGCAGCAGCGAAGGCGTGACCAGGATATCCAGCATGAATCCGGCCCAAAGGGCTGCATGGCAGGCCATGCAGACGACCGACGGCCTTGATGACGGCGTGCTGATCGGCATGGAAACCGTTCCAAGCGGCTCGATCGGCGGCATGCGCACCTTCATCGCACTGCACCGCAACCAACCTTCCGTCACGATCAAGGTTCAGCTTGTCCTGCCGGTTCGGGAAGGCTTCTTCATCGAAAAGCTGGTACCTGTGGTCGCCAGGGGTTCCGAAGGCGCCGGAATGCTTCTGGGCCCGGGAACCGCAACTGCCAGGATTGTGACCGGCGGCCATGAAATCGCCTATGACGCCAACGCGGAAGCGATTAACGTTACCGAAGCTGTCGAGACATTGAACAAGCCCGGATACCTTTCCGACAACGCCACGCTCATCTGCACGAAGGCCGGCAAGTGCCTTCTTGCGGGTTTCCTGAATACCGTCCGCGGCTTCGGGGGCGTCGCCGTCGCGACCGACCCGGTTTCCGCCTTCGCGGTTGGCGAAGACGCCGCGCTGTCTCTGTTTGAGATGCGCAGCACGATGGTGCAGGGCGCCATGCTCAGTCCGTCACGCGTCATCACTTCCGAGGTCGCCTACCTCGATTTCACAGGGGAACCGGGGCCGGCGCTTGCCCGCTTCGCCGACGCTATTGCGACTTTCAACACGCTTCCCGTTCCCAGGGCACTGCCGTTCATGTATTCGGCCAGGGTCGGCCAGGAAGGCCTGACCTCCGATCAGGTCGTTGCGGCCATTCCCGACGATTCTGAAGGCGTGACCGGATTCCTCGTCGAACAGGGCTGGGAAAATGCGGAGAAAGCTCCCGATGCGGTCAAGTTCCCGAACCATGGTGGAACAGGCGCGATGAAATGGATTGCCGACCAGGCAAAGGCCGCCGGCCTGGTTCCGGGGATCGCGCTTGGCCCGTTCGTCTTCAAGAATGATTCCGCCTTTGCCGCCACCCATGCGGAATGGCTGCTCGAACCAGGTGAGCTTGCGGTGGTCAGGCTTGGAATCGGAAACAATTCCAGCATCCTTGACCTTACGTCCGACGACGCAAGGGCATGGGCCGTCGCGCACGTGACGACTGCCGCGGGGGACTGGGGTTACCGGTATGTCAAGATCCACGGCGCCGATATCGCCTGCATGGCCAAACCGGGATCGACGACGGGAATGACCGGCGTCGAAGGGCTGCGCAAGTTCCTCGAGGAAGTTCGCGCCGCCGTCGGGGCCGACGTCTTCATCGAGCTTGCCGATGGCGGAATGATCGGGCTTGGCCTGGTGGATGCAATCGGAACCGCCGACCCGCAGTACAAATCATGGAATGCCCCGGCGTCGAAGGTTGACAACACGCTGCAGATGGGCGCGATGACCTGGGCCCGTCGGGCATGGCTTGACGGCACCGTATTCAACGTGGTGCCCGGGCCTGCCTTCGACTTCAGCCAGGACGGCACCCTTACAGCTTCCGGGTGGATTGGGCCCCGTCTCTGGGCCGTCACCGGCGGAGTTCCGACCATCGCCGAAGCCCAGGGCATCCAGGGGCTGCTTGCCGAACTGGCCGGCAACCCGTTCGGAGACGCATGGGCCGGCGACTATGCCGATCTGCGCATTCCCGAAACCTGGCAGGCCGGGTACGAAAGGGACGGCGTCGCATCCTTCCTTGCCGGATTCTTCAGGTTCGAAGGCAACATGGATCTTTACACACTCGCCCCCGTAAACGGGGCCCGGACACGCACGCTGCAGCTTCCCCAGGCCGAGGGCAACTGGCTTGCGATCGACCCCGAAACCGCTGAAATGGCGACGGTCGATGGCGCATGCATGAACCCCGCGGGGATGGAACTGGTTCTGGAAAGCGGAAATTCCGCCAGCCGCGTCCTGGTGCTGCGCAAAATCTCGGCCGGCGGCGCCCCGACCTTCATGGCCATCACGCCATCGATTGCCGGGGGTGACGGTCTGGTAAGCCAGCTCAGCTCGGACGCCGGCTCGACCACTGTAACCTATGACGCCTTCTTCAGGGGCGACACGACCGTCGTGTTCGCGGTTCCGGTTGCCAACAGCCCGACCGTATCGGTCGAAGGCGGCACGATCATCGATCAGGGGGTCTCGGATACGGCTTGCAGCGACATGAAGACAGCCTGGATCAAGTTCACCCCGACCGCCGATTCCGTCACGGTGACCGCCTCCAACTGATTTTTGCCCCGTTTCCCGGGGCGGGACTTGATTGAAATGTCTGCAAAATTGCTCATTCGGGATCTTACCCTTCGCGACGGTCAGCAGTCCCAGTTTGCCACCCGCATGAACCAGATTCAGGTTGACAGGGTGCTCGGACTGTTCCGGGAGGCCGGCTTTCACGCCATGGAAGTTTGGGGCGGTGCCGTCCCCGATTCGGTGATGAGATACCTCGGGGAGGATCCCTGGACCCGCCTGGAATCAATAAAGGCCGTCATCGGCGACCGTTCCAGCCTGACCGCCCTGTCGCGGGGACGCAACCTGTTCGGGTACAATCCTTATCCGGACTCGGTCATCGAGGGCTTCTGCCGCAACGCAGTACAGGCCGGAATCGGGATCATGCGCATCTTCGACGCACTGAACGACGTCGATAACATGCGCAGTTCAATCCGCTTCGTGAAGGAAGCCGGAGGGCGTGCCGACTGCGCGGTCTGCTACACGGTCGATCCGAAATTCACGCTTGCCGCCAGAATCCGGGCGACGGTTTCCGGCCACCCGCTTCCCCGAAAGGTGTTTGGAGTCGACTACTTCGTTGACAAGGCGGTCGCCCTCCAGGAAGCCGGCGCCGACATGATTTCCATCAAGGACATGGCCGGGCTGGTCGATCCCGCCACTGCCGGCCTTCTGATTCCGGCACTGAAGAAGCGCCTGGACATCCCGATCGACATGCACACGCACTGCACGCCCGGATTCGGGGTCGCGACGTGCCTGATGGCGATGGTTAACGGCTGCGACATGATCGATACCGTCTGTCTGCCGTTTTCGGGCGGACCGGCGGCCCCCGCGTTTGAAATAGTTGAACTTTTCGCGCGCAAGCTTGGCCTGGAGACCGGAGTCGATGCGGCGGTTGTCACGAAGATCAACCGGGAATTGACCGAGGTCAGAAGGGAACTGGCCGAGTTCGACCAGTTCAAGCTGTTCCCGCGGGAATTCGATCTTTCCAGGGACAATCTGCCTGACGATATCGACGCTTTGTTCGATTCGGCTGTCGACGCGGCGCGCGGGTCAAAAATTGACCGGCTTCTGGACTTCTGTCACCGCATCGAGGCGTGGTTCAATTATCCGCCGCCGGACGAGGTCGTGCGGGTCGCCCAGATACCCGGCGGGATGTACACGAACATGCTGGCGCAGATGAAATCGGCCAACCTGTCCGTCCACATGAAGGAAGTCATGCAGACGGTGCCATCCGTCAGGCTGGCGGCCGGACTGCCGCCGCTCGTCACTCCGACCAGCCAGATTGTCGGCGTCCAGGCGGTCATGTGCGTCATCAACCGTCACAAGGGCGTGCCCGTGTGGTCGAATCCTTCGTCGCAGTTCGTCAACCTGGTGAAGGGAAGCTACGGCAGAACCCCGGTTCCGGTTGACCCGGACTTCAGACAGATGCTTGCCGGAGTCCGCGAGGAAACACCGTGGGACACGTCAGGATACAAGCCGCAGGAAAATCCGGAGCTCCCGGAATTCGGGGGCGTCCGACTTGCCGCGAACCCACGGGAGGAATTGCTGCTTGAACTGTTCCCGAATGTGGCCGGCCCCTTCCTCAAGGGCGTCAGGAAGGCCGAGTTTGAAGCCGAGCGCAGAAGACTTGGGGAAATCGAATCGATGGCCAATGCCGGGCTGTTCACGGCGATAGGCGGCAACTATCTGGCCTGACCCGCTCCGGAAAGGCCGCCACCCGAACGCAATCCAAAAACGCCGAGTTCAATCACCGGCCTGTGCTGGCGTCCGAGATACGGACGAATCTGACCGTAAGGCAAATCGTCGAATGAAAGCGAGTCAAGGGGCTGCATGTCTTCAGTAATGTCGGTGCAATCCGGTCCATCGACGAAATTGCAGTCAAGTCCGCGGTAAAACAGCTGGCAGTCGAAAAAGCCGACAAGGGGCTCGTCCGTGACAGCGAGTGTCCGGCTGAAATGGACATCCTTGAACTTTCCGTGATCGAGCACGCGCGTCGCGAACAGACAATCGGGATAACGATCCATCATCCGAAGCAGGTAGTTGACCTCGATCTGCGGGTTGGCGTGACTGCCGGCGTCACCCGGGTGACCCATCCGGAAAGGGTATCGACCGGGATTGTCGGAACCCGCGGGCAGGATCAGAACCGACCAGGCCAGCGCCGCGACGGCGAGCGCGCGAAGATGCGGGTGCACGCCGGCAGGCACCCACCTGTCACGAATCAGTTTCAGGCCGAAGACGGCAATAATCATGACCGCCGGCATATCAAGAGAAAACAGGCGCATCCAGTGATTGAACCTGTCATCGGTGCCTTCCACGTGAATGCGCATCAGGAATATTGCCCAGAACGGCAACATCAGGAACCTGAGAGGCTTCAGGATCGAGGCCGCGACGCCGGCACACGCAAGAAGGATCAGCGACACCGAGTTGAATCTTGCCAGGAAAGCGGGAACCGTTGACCATGCATCGTCAAAAACGTTCAGGGCGCCCGAGATCCAGCCAAGCGGTGGCGGTAGCCTGGTGGCCGCCAGTGCAGCCGCAATCGAAACTGCCACCATCAGGCCGATTGGCAGCAGTGCCCGCGCCGGACGCCTCAACACGCTGGCCCACCAGTCTCTGACCTTGCATCCGGCCGATTCCAGGCGGGCGGGCGACACAAGCATCGAAATGATTGCCGACGCGACTGAAAGAAAGGCCGCAAGCGCCATTTCCAGGCGAAAGCCGGTCGCGATAATCGAAGCGACTGCAAGGGCCGCCACCGCGACCCAGGCCATCACCCGGCCGGCCTGGTTGCGTCGCGCAATGACCACGGCGGACGCCACCGACAGCAGGAGGATTGCCGTCACCGGCGCGGCCGGATACTCGGACACGGAAGAAACCCTTGTCGAATAGGCAAGGAAAAAGGCGGCCCCCAGCGGAGCCGCAAGAACAATCGAATTCAGTACGAACGCGGCGACAAGAAACAGCAGGGCCACGTTGAAGGCCGTCAACCACAGGTTGAAGCGGGCGACATGACGAAGCGTCACGAGAACCGGATCATCCCGCACAAGACCGGCCAGCGCCTGGGAAAACGGGCTGGAATGCACTCCCTGACCGTACAGGTGCAACAGATTCTGGTGGGTCGTCCCGTCCTGGAGCGTCGTAAGCCTTGTCGCCAGGTAGTGCGGATCGGAAAGGGTGAAATACCATACACCGCAGAAAACCACGCATGCGCCGACGACAAAAAGAAGGCCGCGTCGCCACCCGACTCCCGAAACGGAAAAGGCCGAAAATAAGACCGGTATAATCAGGACGCCCAACGCCACGGCAAGCGAAATCAGCAACGCTTCAGATGTCAGTGTCGCCATGACGGCATTGCGAATCTTCGTGGCCGGCCTGATGGTTGCCTTCGGAAATCCTTCGACAGGTTGCCTGGGAAGATATGACACTGCAATAAGAAGAAGCTCGGCAGGGGGCGAATGGCCGGGAACTGGCTGGACGCAGTAAAACTGGGAACAGAACCGCGTCGGCGTTCCCGTGCCAGGAATGATTTCAAGCCCTGTCGTGGTGTCCTGACCGACGAGAACCAGCCTGATGAATTCTGGATGGCGCCGGACTGATTCGACCGTCCATCCGCCGGGAAAAACAAACCCGGCGTTGAACACGACGTCCGGATTGCGCCCGACAAGCGACTCGCTGGAACCCGCAGGCGCGAGGGCCGATGGCGGGCGGTTCGACTCCGTGCAGCCGGACATGCCGACGGCAGCAAGAATGACGACCACGGCACTGAACCGTCCGATCAGGCGATTCATCAACCACCAAGGGCCTTTTCAAGATCGGCCCGGATTTCGTCCGGCGGGGTCGCCGGCGAGTATCTGGTAATGGTCGAACCGTCACGGCCGACCAGGAATTTCGTGAAATTCCACTTGATTGCCTTGCCAATGGTACCAGGTGCCCTTTCCTTCAGAAAGTTATAAACGGGGTGGGCTTCCTTTCCATTGACCTTGACCTTGGACATCAACGGAAAGGTGACCCCGAAATTGATCTGGCAGAACTGGGCAATCTCCTCGTCCGAACCTGGTTCCTGGTGCGCGAACTGATCGCATGGAAATCCCAGAACCACGAACCCTTCGTCCCTGAAATCCCGGAAGAGCTGCTCGAGCGCCTTGTACTGAGGCGTGAAGCCGCACTTGCTCGCCGTATTCACGACAAGGACGACCATGCCCTGATACTGCCTGAAATCGACCGTGCGTCCGTTGTTGGCAACCGCCGACAGTTCGAAGAAATTATCCGCCATGCTCACCGCCTCCTTCGGAATGCGACAACCGAGGAAATTCCGGGCGATTGATTTGCCCTTCACAGCTTGGGGCCTGGCGCGCGGCCAGTCAACAATCCAATCGCAAAGTTATTGTAAATCAAGGAATCGCCCGAACCGAACCGTCAGAAGCGTCGGAACCAGTACTGATAGATCATCGGCTTGCCGTTCACCGTGATACCCGAGACCGTGACATCATACCGCACACCCTTTTTCGTGGGTCCCGCCTTGAACCAGAGACAGTTCGGGACACCGTATCCCTGGGTGTCGTAACCGATATCGGAAACCGCGATTGAAGCACCTCCCTCTTCCTTGACGGTGACGGCGGGCGACGTGAACCGCACGTTTTCATCCCCGTTCTTCCATTTTGAAGACTTGTCGGCGATTACCGAAAACGACATGTGTGCCTTGTCGGTATAAAGCGCTTCAGGGTAATCGTGGAAAGGATAGGCGACATAGCCGTCTTCCATGCTGACCGAACCGCTGCCGGAGCCTTTCCAGATGACCTTCATCGATGCGGCGGTGTACTTGCCCTGGAAATCATCGACACGCGCGAACGCCGTCTTCTGAAGCCACGGATCCAGGAACCATCGACGATGCCCGACCGCATCCACATTCTCATCACGGATGAATCCATCGACGATGCCGGCGGTCGGATAACCGACCGGGGCCTTTCCATACTGCAGGTGCAGGTTGCTGCTGCCGCATCCGTCCGCGGCCAGTTGCGTATAGCAGGGCCAGTTCTCGTCCGGATAGTGGCTGAGCATCCTTTTTGAAACACAGGTAAGGGAACAGGCCGCGACCTCGGCATCACCCGAATCGTCATACCAGACCTCGGGCAGGCCGTGCAGGGATCTCACGTAGTTCAGGCGATCAAGGGCAAGTTCCTTCTGGTATTCCGTGTTCTGGCCAGGCTCGCAGGATGCCAGATCGGGAAACATTCCGTCCTCGTAAAGCCCGGTATTGACTGGCTGACCTTCGTCCGCGCCCGGCTCGCCCGGATCCGGCGCGCCATGATCCTGGCCTTCATCCCGCGGGACTGGAACATCAATCTGTTCAAGGACATCGGGTTCCCCGGCTTCCACGCCGCCATCACCGACGGCCGCGACGTCCGGAAGCCAGGGCTCATCCTGCCCCCCGCAACCCGGAACCACAATCATCATCAAGGCCGCGGTGGCCGTCACTGTCATAACTCGCATGCATATCCCCGCAGGTCGCAACTGTCGGCCTGCATTATATTCGATGTCAGTCTCACGACAACGTTCGACAGTCACTGCCTGTTCAAAAAGGAACCGTTGAAAATCCCGGGCATCACTGCAAAAATGTTGCGGACAACGGAGAAATCCCATGCAGAAATTTCCCCGCAGAATTCTCGGAATTCTTGTTACCGGCCTGCTGCTTGCAGGCGCTGGATGCCCCGGCGAACCCCAGGAAGTTGTGATGCCGGATCTGCCGGAGTGGTTTCCAGACAAGCCACAAAGCCCCGACTTTGCCCTGCAGCGGAAGGATGGCGGAACTTTCCCGACTCCGGAGGAAGTTGACGGATTCACAGAAACCTACTCGTCCTTCCTCAAGCGGACCGACTTCATCGGCTGGATCGACCGTCATGCTCAGGGCCTGGCGCCGGACAATCCCTGGGGGATGTCTGACTACAAGATCTGGTGGGCCCAGGCATTCATGACCAGAAGCGGCGATCTGGTCACCCTTGCTTTCAGGGGACCGCCCGACAACACGACACAGAGCGTGGGCCGGGTACTTGGCGCCACGGCCGGTCTGTACATGCAGTCCGAAGACGAGACCGCGCGGAATCTCTCAATGGGGCTTGTCCGTGGACTGTCCGCCACCTTTGACGGAATGATCTGGGGCGACGAGGATCCGGTCATTGACACGATAATGGCCAGGACAATCTTCAACCGAAGTCACGAAACCATGCTGCGGGGCAACAGACGCCTGTTCGTGGACTACGAAGGCGTCCGTTTCGAGGAAGTCGAACTCAGGCACGACACAATCCACAACCGGGACAATCCCACCTGGGGCGACATATTCGTCCGGAACAAGAGATCAAAGGACGATTTTCCCTTTCTTTATCGAAACATGGCCATGCTGGTCGAACTGGCCTTCAGGACGGACGATCCCGAAGTCAGGCGCGACATTGTCAGGCTGGTCGGACAGGTCCGCGGCATGACGGCCGACATCGTCGAACACGACTACTGCATCCGGACAAAGGGCTTCGATTCGAAGCCCTACATCCCGTTGATGCAGGATGGAACGGTCGAGGACTTTGCCACCTACCGGGCTTACGAATCGTTCGTGCCCCTGGGCGAGTGCACGGGAAAACTTTCGACCGCATACCTGGCATCCGGCGAGGCATTGGGAAACGTCTGTGAAAACGCCGACACCGCCTTTTACGGCGACGGATACCTGTATGAGGAACTCGCGATTGCGGCGCATTTCTGCGCGACCGACCTGATCTGGAACTACCATGTGGCGGCGCTTGCGATGGCGCTGCTTTTTGACGACATCGAAACCGCCAGGAAACTCGTCGAAGGACTTGCGGCCAGGATTGACGGCCTGTGGATCGACGAAAGGGCGGCCGATTACCCGGAATGGTGGCCCGAGGTGGCCCAGCTCCTGGTGCTCTCGGCCGCCTACGGAATGCCCCTGACCGGGGACGAAGCAAGGCTGATTCAGTCCGTATGGCGCGACTCGGCCGTATTCTATCAGGACTCGGTATGCTGGGATCCCTGGGATCCATCCGTTCCAGACGGCACCGTCTGCGAGGTGATGCCATCACGCTATGAAACGGACGACCAGGGCCAGACGACGCGCGCGCACACCAGGATCGAGGAGTTCCTGAGCCCGTTCGAGTATTGCGCGTCGCCATACCGGGCGACCACCGGCGCGATGTTCGTGAACTGTGAAAGGCTTGTTGCGGCCATGATGGATCGCTGATTATGCCGGTTACTTCCAAAACGGATCGGCGGGGGTGATTAAATGGACCGCGATAGCAAACGCACTGAGGTTACCGAGCGAATCCTGGCGGACACCCGCAGTGGCCGCGAACCCCAGGCAATCGTTCAGGCGGCCATGCGCCGCATCAAGGACTCATTTCCGGAATTTTACTGGGTTGGCGTGTATCTGCTGTTCGGCGACGAACTGCGCCTTGGCCCCTTCTGCGGCCCGGTGACGGAACACGTCCGGATCCCGGTCGGACGCGGCGTCTGCGGGACCGCGGTGGCAGAAAACCGGAACCAGGTCATCGGGGACGTGCGGGCGGTGTCGAATTACCTGGCCTGCAACCTTTTCACGAGATCGGAAATCGTGGTGCTTATCCGGGATCCGGATGACAAATCGGTGGTCGGCCAGATCGACATCGACTGTACCGTTCCGGATCGGTTTGGATCGGATGACGAGGCATTCCTGGACGAAATCGGCCGGCTCCTCGCGCCGGCAATTGTCGCAATGCGTCGGCATGACCGGGGGTGATCAAGTGGGGCTTCCCGAACACGTCTCTTCCGTGGCGCCCGGGGTCTGGCGCATCAGGGTTCCGCTGCCCGGCAGCCCGCTCAGGAACCTGAATTCGTGGGTCGTGACGTCGGACGGCCAGGCGCTTGTGATCGATACCGGATTCAACATGCCGGAGTGTCTGGAGGCGATGAAGTCCGGCCTGGCCGCCATCGGGGCGAATCCTTCCCGTACCAGTTTCATGCTTACCCACATGCATTCGGATCATACCGGCCTGGTCGGCCGCCTGGCGGCACCGGGGACTGACATCTTCATGGGTCGTCTGGATGCCCCTTTCATGGATCCCGGAATGAACTGGTGGAATCCCATGGTCGATTACGCCGTTCAAAACGGCTTCGGAAGGCAGCAGATTTCCGACGCGCTTGCCAGCCATCCCGGAATCAAGTTCCACCCGGGCGCGATCGGGCCGATGAAACTTCTGGAAGACGGCGATTCCATCACCGTTGGCGACAGGGAACTCGCGTGCGTGCTGACACCCGGACATACGCCCGGCCACATCTGCCTTTACGACCGGCAGGCCCGGCTGCTGTTTTCCGGAGATCACGTTCTTGGGGATATCACTCCGCACATAGAGTCCTGGGCGTACCGCTTCAACGCCCTGAAGTGCTTCATGTCCAGTCTTGAAAAGATCCGCGGCCTCGACGTGGTGCAGGCCCTTCCCGGACATCGAGGAACAATCGCGGAACTCGGGCCCAGAATCGACCAGCTCGTCGCCCATCATGCAGCCAGGGCGGACGAAACGGTTCAAGTGCTGGCCGGGGGCTGCATGACTGCTTACGAAATCGCTTCACGCATGACATGGGACGTCAGGGCCCCTTCCTGGGAACAATTCCCGATCACCCAGAAATGGTTCGCGGTTGGCGAGACGGTTGCACACCTGCGCTGGCTTGAGGATTCTGGAAGAGTCCGCCGCCAAATCGAGGATGGGATCGCAAGATTCTGCGTGGGAGAGTGAAGGTCACTCGACCGGTTCCGCGCCGTGTTCAGGTTCAAGGGCAGCGTCAGGCCAGGTTACGACGAAAGTGGTTCCCGCGCCCGGGTT
>Ga0208458_1000077_pt1 | contig 123665 bp, 103 predicted proteins | sample AD_UKC085_MetaG_FD_184432 | JGI IMG/M metagenome (GOLD analysis project Ga0208458, IMG submission 184432) | Active sludge microbial communities of municipal wastewater-treating anaerobic digesters from USA - AD_UKC085_MetaG (SPAdes) (version 2) | ecosystem: Engineered > Bioreactor > Anaerobic... | reverse complement strand
CTACCTTTGCTCAAACCGAGCATCGGTATGTGTCTACCGGGACCTTCACGGCCTCGGTGCAGGTCAGCTACTCCAATGGAGGTAGCAATACCTACACCCGGCAGGTGAGGGTTTACCAACCCAGTACGCCGTCGGATGACATTCTGGTCCTGTTGTCCTCATCCCAGGAATCGTCTGGGAAGTGGACGTATCGCCTTGGGTTAAGCACTGCCGCCTATGCTGGCGGATCGGGTGCCAACCCATTCATTACCGGTCAACCGGGTGGGGTGATCATTAATAACCCCGTATCCGGTTACAGCTGGGTTCAGTTGATCAACCAGCAGGAGAGTGGCCGACTTGTTGTCACTATCACCTGTTGGGACCAGAGTGACGTTTCCCTTAACTATGGGGGAAATTTCATCAGTGGCCAACCGCCAGCCCAGTGGAACTGGGCTGGTATTCAGGGAAGTGCTTATTTCGTCGCCGAGAATGGCGGCGGTAATTTGCACTTTTCCTTGACCGCCGGGCAACTCTTGCCGGTCGGCGGTAATGTTGCCCAACCGCCGGGATTAATAGGTGACGATACTCCAGCCACCCTGCGGATGACCGTGGGGCAGGATTCCATAAAAATTTTTTGTAATCTAGATAGGTTACAGAATTTTAATGGGAATGCCTGGCTGGAGTATGCAGCGGTCAACGGCGATCACAATCGCCAACCGCTGCAAGTATCATCTTTTTTCTCCGGCTGGGCTGAGACGGTTTTACCGTTATCGGCCCTCGCCGATAACCCAATCAAAATCCGCTACGGTCACAATATCGGTGACCTGGCGGACATGACCCAATCCAAATATTGGGTACCCGCCGATGGTTGGCTGGAGTTCTATCTCCTGCCAATTAACAGCGGCAAGGGCGGTTGGGAAATCCGCCCGACCCGATAACTCCAACTTCCCATAGGCCTGGTCTTATTTAATCAGTCTAATCGCTGAAAGAATAAGACCTGGGCCTTTCTTTTTTTTGATGAATTTCTTACAATAAGATTATGAAATACCAATTATTTATTGACACCGTTTCTCAACCTGGCGTCAGAGTGGCCATCAAGCAGGCGGATAAGTTAATCATTGAGCGTTATTGGTCGGGTGATCGCCAGCAGGCCGAGCAATTATTACCGGGTATCTCGGAGTTATTAACTGAACAACAGCTAGAGTGGTCGGATTTAAGCGCTATTCAAGTGGCTAATCAGGGCGGCAGTTTTACATCGCTCCGTATCGGTGTGGTGACGGCTAATGCTTTGGCCTATGCCTTGGGTTTACCAGTGACGGGGACTAGTGGCCAGCCGTTGCAGAGCGATGGTTATCAGATTGTGGAGCCGGAATATTCCGGCCAGCCGAATATCACCATCAAGAAGTCGCCGAAATAAGTTATTTTTGGTCCATTCAGGGCTGAACACAAATTTTCCACAGCTGATTTTAGAGCACCCCAAGCGGGGTGTTTTTGGTTATAATTTTTTTATCTATAATTAGCCATTATTTTTAATTGATCAAATACTTGACGCCTTTTTTAAAAAAGTCTATAATGGTCAATGTGGTGAAAAGTGGTGAAAAGTGGTGAATACTTAATACCGCTACCTAACTCCCAAACAATGTTTATCGGCGAATTTCAACACAATTTAGACGAGAAAGGCCGCTTAGCGATTCCGGCTAAGTTCCGGGCCGATTTGAAAAAGGGGGCAGTTGTTACCAAAGGCTTGGACGACTGTCTGTTTTTGTATACTAAAGCCGCTTGGGAGGAATTAGTTTCTAGCAAATTGAGCCAATTGTCATTTAACAAGGCTAACCAGCGGGCCTTTGCCCGTTTTATGCTGTCTGGCGCCAGCGAAGTAGAGTGTGACGCGCAGGGACGGGTAGTGCTGCCCGAGTATCTGCGCCAATTTGCCAGTCTGCGCAAACAGACGGTAATAGCCGGTCTCTACGATCGTTTAGAAATTTGGGACAAAGACCGCTGGGAAGCTTACCGGTCTAATAATGACAAGACGAGCGGTTCAATTGCCGAATCGCTGGATGATTTGTCGTAATCTATGGATTACCAGCATCAGCCAGTTTTATTAGAAGAAGTTTTAGCAGTTTTACAACCACAACCAGGACAACGTTTTATTGATGCCACTTTGGGTGGAGCCGGTTATACCGCGGCTTTAGCCAAAGCGGTTGGGCCGAAAGGCTTAGTGGTCGGATTTGATCTTGATCCGCTAGCTATCGCCGCCGCGCAAGAAAAATTGTCCCGAGAAAAATTGAGTAATGTTCTTTTGATTAATGATAATTTCGCCAATTTATCAGCAGCTTTAACCGAACGACAGATTGCTGGGCCGTTTAATGGTTTGGTTTTAGATTTAGGTCTGTCATCAGCTCAATTAGCTGATCGTAGCCGAGGTTTCTCCTTTAACCAGGCGGGACCTTTGGATATGGCTTTTGGTCCAGATAGTCCGCTATCAACTGCGGAGATTGTTAATCATTGGACCGAAAGTAAATTGCGGCGAATTATCAGTGAATATGGCGAAGAGCCCTGGGCCGGGCCGCTAGCTAAGGCGATTGTTAGTCGCCGTAGCCGCCAGCCTTTTGTTAACAGTCAGGAATTAGTTGAAATAGTCCAGACAACCCTGCCATCAAAATATCTAGCTAAAAGTCGCCAGCACCCAGCCACTAAGTTGTTCCAGGCTCTGCGTATCGCCACTAATCAAGAATTGGATAATTTATCAGCCATTCTTGATCAATCCCTTGGCTTGTTGTGCCTAAACGGCCGCATTGCCGCAGTTAGCTTCCATAGCTTGGAAGATCGTCTAGTTAAGCAGTTTTTTTTAAGAGAGAGTAGGGACTGCCTCTGTCCACCCGAATTTCCTATCTGCCAATGCGGCCACCACGCACGCTTAAAAATAATTTATCGCCATCCAGTAATGGCTAGTCCAGCCGAAATTGCGGCTAACCCGCGATCACGCAGCGCCAAGTTGCGCGCTGCTCAAAAAATTGTTTAATCAACCCCCCTTATGACCGTCAATAATCAAGAATTAGTCTCTACTAATTGTTCTAAAACCAAGAAATCGACTAAACGTTGTTGGAGTTGGCAGCGGGTTAATCGTTGTTTATGGCTGGGAACAGCAGTATTAGTTTTGTCTTATTTGGTGGTGGCCAATGATTTGGCGGCTAAATCATTTGCTCTTAGAGATTGCAAAAGCCAGTTAACTGAATTACGCCAGCAACAAGCTGACCTGCAAGGACAAGTGGCTCTGCTCAGTTCTTATGATTATTTGCGGAGCCGAGTACAGAGTCTGGGTATGGTGCCAGTCGATCACTTGCCTTACGCGGTAACCGATGATTTATTGGCTAAAAAATAGGCAGTTATGGCTCAATCAGGACGGCTGATTAGCCGGCGTAACCGTTCTGGCGTCGTTCAGTCTGGCAAGAGGCTTAATTCTAATTTTAATATTGTTTTTGCGGCTTTTGTTTTAGTCGGCCTAGTGATAATCGGTCGGCTTTTTTGGTTGCAGTTAATTAAACATAATTATTATTTAACCAAGGCGCGCGATCAGCATGAATTTAATGTCCAGTTAGCGCCGACTCGCGGCCAGATTTTTGTCCACAATAATTCGGCGGTTGCCGGCAGCGAGCTTTATCCGATTGCTACTAATCGGCGATTTTTTACTCTTTATGCTGTGCCTAATGATTTGCAGACAGAGTCTTTAGCTAAATTACGCCAGCAACAAGCCGAGACCCAATCTAAAAACAACCAGATTTTGTCTATTATTTTAGAACCGTCAGAATTGGCCGAAATATTATTTGAGAGCTTTGATCAGCCGATGATTCTGGCGGAAATTGATAAAATTGAAAATGATCGCTTAAAGCAACAGTTGGATGACCAATTAAATCAATTACCAGCCGCTTCCAGTACCGATGAATTAGCCGCTGCCAAAGAAGCAATCCTGAAGCGCCAAACCGAGTTACTGGCCGATCCGTTTTATCAGGAAATGTCTAAAATGCGGCGTGAAACAGCTATTAAAGAAAAATCAGAGGCTAAAGTCAAGGAGTACTTAAATATATTAAATAAGGGCGCTGATCCTTACGAAGTAGTAGCCAAAAAATTGGAGAGTGCACAAATTTTAAAGATTTATTTTAAAGTCTTAAGTCGACAACAGGGCGAAGCCGCCGTTAAGCCGGACGATTTATCTATTAGCGGCGAGACAGTTGTTTGGCAGCCGGCCGGCCAAGCTAAACCGACGACTATAACGATCAATGGTTTGGGGCAGAGTGGCCGTAATTATCGTTATTATCCGGAAAAGAATATTGGCGCCAATATGCTTGGTTTTGTGTCGCTGGAGAATGATGATGATTTAATTGGCCGAGGGCAATATGGCTTAGAGGGAGCTTTTGACGATATTTTAATGGGTCGGGCCGGGTCAATGAAGGGTGAGCGTAGCGCTAATAAAGCTACTATTTTACAAGGTCGTGATTATCAACAGCAGACTAATGGCTCTGATTTAATTTTGACAATTGATCGATCTATTCAAAATATTGCTTGTAGCAAATTACTGGCGACTGTGGCTAAACACCAGGCTGATTCCGGCAGTGTTATTATTATTAATCCCAAGACTGGAGCTATCTTGGCGATGTGTTCAGCGCCCGATTTTGATCCGAATAATTTTCAATCGGTCAAAGATTTGCGGCAATTCAATAACCAGCCAACTTTTGAAGCCTATGAACCAGGGTCGATCTTTAAGGCGATTACTATGGCTATTGGCATAGATCAGGGTAAGGTGACACCGCAAACTACCTATAATGATGCCGGTTCAGTTATGGTCGGCAAGAATAAGATTAATAATTCTGATTTTAAAGGACGGGGAGTCGTTAATATGGTTAGGGTTTTACAAGATTCTTTAAATACTGGCATGGTTTTTGTGCTTAATCGTCTTGGAATTGACACTTTCCGCGATAGCTTAAAAAAATTTGGTTTTGGCCAACCGACTGGTATTGAGTTAGATTCAGAATCATCCGGTAATTTAAATAATTTATATCGTAAATTCGGTCAAGAAATTAATGCGGCTACTGCTTCTTTTGGTCAAGGTATTAATGTGACTACTCTGCAAATGGCCATGGCTTTCGGCGTTCTAGCCAATGAAGGCAAATTAATGAAGCCGTATTTGGTGGAGGAAATTGTAGCGCCAGATGGCAGCCGAATCAAAGCCGAGCCTCAAGTGGTGGAACAGGTAATCAGCCCGCAGGCAGCGCGGACCGTTAGCGGTATGTTAGTTAATGTAGTGGAAGATGGTCATGGTAAAAAAGCCGGCGTTGACGGTTATTATGTAGCGGGTAAGACCGGCACCGCTCAAGTGCCCAGCAAAGATGGTCGCGGCTATTTAGCTAATATTAATATCGGTTCATTTGCCGGCTATGCTCCAGTGGAAGACCCGATTTTTGTGATGGTGGTTCGGATTGATCATCCACGCGGCGTTGTCTGGGCCGAGAGTTCAGCGGCGCCGTTATTTGGCGAAATTGCCAATTTTATTCTAAAATATAAACAGGTGCCGGCGCAGCGTCCGGCTAAATAATTGTTTTTATGCTTAGTCAGTTGCTTCGCTATTTGCTAAAAAGATTAGCTCGAGCGGTGATTGATAAATATCAGCCACAGATTATTGGTATTACCGGCAGCGTCGGCAAAACTACGACTAAGGAAGCGGTATTGCTGGTGCTAGCTAAAAAATATCGCGTTCGTGGCAATATTAAAAATTATAATAATGAGATTGGCCTGCCATTAACCATTTTAGGGTTAGAATCGCCAGGTCGCTCAATCGGTGGCTGGTTGAAAGTTTTATTTTTAGCTTGGCGATTGATTCAAAAAACCGATCCTAATTATCCGGAATTTTTAGTTTTAGAAATGGGAATTGATCATCCGGGCGATATGGATTATTTATTATCCATCGTTCAGCCCAATATTGGTATTATTACCGTTATTGGCCAAGCTCATTTGGAGTTTTTCGGTAATCAAGATAAAATTGCTCAGGAGAAAGGGAAGCTCATTGTTAGCCTGCCGTCAGCCGGTTGGGCGGTGCTTAATGCGGACGATCAGCGGGTTCGTTTAATGACTAGTTGTAATAATCGGGTCCAGATAATAACCTATGGCTTTGGATCACAAGCTGATGTCAGAGCAACGGACCTGCAATTTAATTATGGTCAAGCCGGCGACAAGACAATTCAATCATCAGCTGGCTTGCGTTTTAAATTGAATTATCAAGCCGCCGCTGTAGCGGTAGTTCTGCCGGGAATAATTAGTGAGGCGGTGGTTTATTCGGTTTTGGCGGCGATTGCCGTCGGCATTAGTCAAGAAATTGATTTATTAACCGCTATTCAAGCTCTCGGCGATTTTCATTCGCCTAAAGGCCGGCTCAACATTTTAGCCGGTTATCAAGACATGATTTTATTAGATGATTCATATAATGCTTCGCCGACAGCCGTAGCGGCAGCCTTAGATATTCTTGGTCGCTGGCCAGCGTTGTCAGCCCAGCAGCGGGTAGCTGTTTTGGGTGATATGCTAGAATTAGGGGTTGACGGCCCAGCTGAGCATCGTCGCATCGGGCAGATTATCGCTCAATTACCGATTGGCCGTTTGGTTTTGGTTGGCCCACTGGCTGAGATGATTGGTCAGGAAGCCAGACAGCGTGGCTGGACTGGTCAGATTGATTATTTTACTGATTCAATAGCCGCCGCTGATAAAATCAGAGAGATTGTCCCAGCCGGAGCGATTGTTTTATTAAAAGGTTCGCAGGGGTCTCGCATCGAACGAATAACTAAAGCATTATTATTGGATCCAGCTGCAGCCGCTAATCAGCTGGTCCGCCAAGATAGCCGCTGGTTAGATAGCTAAGACAGGTTTATTTTGCTATACTATTTAATATGTATATTGTTTGGCGGATTTTTAAAGAAATATTCTGGTTTCCTTGGTGGTGGTATTCTCAAGGATGGTTTATTTGGATTGGCTATTGGTGGGCGTGGTTAAATAAGATTAGCCGCGGTTTGGCTTTGGCGGTTTGGTTGAAAAATATTTTTGTGCCAATGTATGGCCAGCGCGATATTGTCAGCTTTTTAATCAGTTTCATGATGAGGATCATCCAGATTATCTTCCGTTTAGCCATCTGGCTGGTCTGTTGGGTGATCGCTTTGTTGGCCATTATGGCTTGGCCGGCGGCTCCAGTAGCGGTCTTCTATTATTTGTATATATTATATTATGGTCAAGAACCGTAAGGTTAATAATGGCTGGTTGGTCTGTGATTCTTGTCACGGTGCCGGTTATATTGAGGGCATACCTTGCGCGACTTGCCACGGTCACGGCGTTGGCTGGTTTGGTGCTAGCCATTGGCTGTTTGTTGATTGGTCGTCTTCGTGGTTCGCTATTGGGCAAAAACAGTTTGGTCGGCGGATATTATTGATTTTAGATTTAGCGCTGTATTTATTAGCATTAAGCGGTTGGATTGTTTTAATTTGGCAGGTTGGCCAAGCTAGCAACTGGTTTATTGATTGGACACAAATCGGACAGGCGGCTTGGTGGCTAAAGCCAATTTGGCCCAGACGCTGGTTCGCTTGGTCGTTATTTTTTACTTTAGCGGTAATTTATCGGTTAATTCGTAATACACAAACAATTAAATTGCCGCAGTTGGATATTGACGAGCAATTATTGCCTCCAGCCGATTGGCTGGCTGTTTTTCAATTACCTAAAAAACGTTTATTAAATTTAATTAATCAATTACCAGCGGAAGTTATCTTCAGTCTAGAACGAGCACTGTTGTTGTCAGCTAGCCATGGCCATAGCCAGATTACTGCCGAACATTGGTTTCAGGTTCTCTTGGCTGATCCAACGGTTAAATCATTATTATTTAGGCTTAATTTAGATGGCAAGGCGATTGCCGATAAACTGAACAAGCATCAAACTAAAGATAAGCTTAAAATTCAGTCGATTAGTTTATCAATTGAAGTTAGGTCAGCCATAATTCAGGGGGTGGCTAGCGCTTGGTCTTTGGGTGAGGTGCCGCTGACGGTTGATTTTTTGGCACCGTTGATTAAACAAAGTCAACTAATTAAAGAAATTATTTATGATACTGGCGCCAAAGAGGATAAGTTCAGTGATGTGGCTAACTGGTTTCATATTAACCGTCGCTTAGCTAAAACTTATTTACAGATTAGAGATTCGGCGCAATTCAAACCCGGTTCCAATATGGATCGGGCTTATACGGCCGTGGCCACACCGTTCTTAAATCAATATTCTTATGATTTGACTTTAGCGGCCAAGAATAACCAATTACCACTCTGCGTAGCGCGGACAAATGAGCTTAATCAAATTTTAGAAGCTTGGTCAGCCGGCCGAATGGGTGTGGTTCTGGTCGGTCCGGAGGGGGTGGGTAAGAAATCATTAGCCTACGGTTTAGCCCAATTAATGGTAGCTGAAGATGTGCCGGTTTTTTTACAAGATAAACGATTGGTTGAGATTGATCTGGCAACCTTATTAGGTGGGTCTGGTCCAGAAGAAGCTCAGAGTAAGTTAGCTATAATTATTTCCGAAGTTAATCAGGCGGGTAATATAATTTTATTTATTGACGGGATTGAAAAAATTGCCGGCCTGTCCAGCGGTCAAGAACAAAGTTTGGATTTGTCAGATATTTTGGCTAACGCCCTGCAGCGCGGGGCCTTACGGTGTTTAACTACCGTTGACCCAGTTAATTACCAAGAACATTTAGCCAAACGAGCCATTGGCGCTAATTTGGCCAAAATTGATATTGCTGAACCAGACAATCAACAGATGATGACCATTGCGGAAAGTTGGGCGAGTTATTGGGAAAGACGGTTAGGAGTTATTTTTACCTATGCCGCTTTAGAAACGGCTAAATTAGCCAGCCAGCGCTATGCTTCAGACCCGGCACAACCAGCTCGTTTTTTAAGTGTTCTGGAAGCATCAGCCCGACAAGCTGCTAAACAGGCTGCGCCACGACTCGTTAGTGATGAAGTAGTTCGAGCTTATGCTAGCCAAGCCTTTGGTGTGCCGATGCAACAGGTTGGTCAGCAAGAAAGCGAGCTATTATTAAATTTAGAAGAAACAATTCATCAGCGTTTAATTGGTCAAGAAGAGGCGGTTGATATGGTGGCGGCCAGCTTGCGTCGGGCTCGGGTGGAATTGCGGGATATTAGTAAACCGATTGCTAACTTTTTATTTTTAGGTCCGACCGGTGTCGGTAAAACTGAGTTAGCTAAAACATTGGCTGAAGTTTATTTTGGTGATGAAAATTCAATGATTCGGCTGGATATGAGTGAATATCAACAACCAGATAGTGTTAATAAGATGATCGGCGGCAATGGTGAAACTGGCTATCTAACTGAGGCGGTGCGTCAAAAACCATTTAGTTTGGTTTTGTTAGACGAATTGGAAAAAGCTCATCCTGATATTTTGAATTTATTTTTGCAAGTTTTTGATGATGGCCGCCTAACTGATGCTCAAGGCCGAACGATTGATTTCAGTAATACCATTATTATTGCCACCTCTAATGCTGGAGCGTTGTATATTCGTGAACAAGTCAAGGCTGGGGCTGATCTTAGTACTATTCGCCAATGGGTAATGGATAATGAATTAGTTAAAGTAATGCGGCCGGAATTGATTAATCGTTTTGACGGCGTGATTGTTTTTAGACCGCTTAATATTGAAGATATGCAAGCAATTGCCCGATTGCAGTTAAATAAAATCGGCCGTCAATTGGCCGATAAGAATATTAATTTTCAGGTTAGCGATCAGGGTTTAATTTATTTGGCTAAAGCCGGCTTTGATCCGGAATATGGCGCTCGGCCGCTGAAGCGTTTACTGCAAGATACCATCAATAACACTTTGGCCGAACATCTTTTAGCGAAGACTTTAAAACGCCGTGACACTGTTTTAATTAATGATCAAGGCCAAGTCGAGATAGTTCCCGGAGTTAAATTGTAGTTGATTTATGATTAAAGAAAATATTAATCAACCATTGGCGGAAAAAATTAATGACCAAGAAGCGATTTTGCAGATTATTGAAGATGTTGGTTTTAATCCCAATGAATTCGTTGATTTGGACCACCACGACATAGCCCTCAGACTTATTGAAGCTGGAGAAAGTTATTCAGTTGTCAGCAACCTAGACAAATTTAGCGGTCTGGATTATAACGACATAGCTCTTAAAATAATTGAAGCCGGAGAAGGTCGTTTAATCGCCCGTAACCTAGACAAATTTAGCGGCTTAGATCATAACGACATAGCCTTGAGACTTATTGAGGCTGGAGAAGGTGGTTCAGTCGCCCGTAACTTAGATAAATTTAACAGTTGTTTGAATCAAGACATAGCCTTAAGGCTTATTGAGACTGGCAACGGTGGTTCAGTCGCCAGTAACCTAGATAAATTTAGCAACTTGGACTATAACGATATAGCTTTAAAACTTATTGAGGCTAGAGAAGGTAGTTCAGTTGCTGATAATCTAGACAAATTTAGTGGTCTGGATCATAAAGATATCGCTCTCAGACTTATTGAAGCTGGCAATGGTTATTCAGTCGCCAGTAACCTAGATAAATTTAGCAACTTGGACTATAACGATATAGCTTTAAAACTTATTGAGGCTAGAGAAGGTAGTTCAGTTGCTGATAATCTAGATAAATTTAGTGGTCTGGATCATAGCGATATAGCTATCAGGCTTATTGAGGCTGGAGAAGGTGGTTCAGTTGCCAGTAATTTAGATAAATTTACTGGTCTAGACCATAAAGACACAGCTCTTAAAATAATTGAGGCTGGAAATGGTGATTCAATTACCCGTAATTTAGATAAATTTAGCGGTTGTTTGAATCAAGATATAGCTTTAAGACTTATTGAGACTGGCAATGGTGGTTCAGTCGCTAGTAACCTAGACAAATTTACTGGTCTAGGCCATAAAGACATAGCTCTCAGACTTATTGAAGCTGGCAATGGTGGTTCAGTTGCTTATAATTTAGACAAATTTAGCGGTCTGGATTATAACGATATAGCCCTTCAAATAATTAATGCCGGATACGGTGATTCAGTCGCTAGTAACCTAGATAAATTTAGAGGTCTAGATCATAAAGATATAGCTCTTAAAATAATTGAGGCCGGAAAGGGTGACTCAATCGCCCGTAACCTAGACAAATTTAGCGGTTTGAATCATAACGACATAGCCTTGAGACTTATGGAGGCCGGAGAAGGTTATTCAATCATCTGTAACCTAGACAAATTTAGCGGTTTGAATCATAACGACATAGCCTTGAGACTTATTGAGACTGACAACGGTGGTTCAGTGGCCCGTAACCTAGATAAATTTAGCAACTTGGACTATAACGATATAGCTTTAAAACTTATTGAGGCTAGAGAAGGTAGTTCAGTTGCTGATAATCTAGATAAATTTAGTGGTCTGGATCATAACGATATAGCCATCAGGCTTATTAAAGCTGGAGAAGGTGGTTCAGTCGTTTATAACTTAGGCAAATTTAGCGGCTTGGACTATAACGATATAGCCTTGAGGCTTATTGAGGCTGGAGAAGGTTATTCATTCGCCCGCAATTTAGATAAAATTAGCGGTTGTTTGAATCAAGATATAGCTTTAAGACTTATTGAGGACGGACAACGTTATTCAATAATTGGTTGTTTAGACAAATTTCACTTATCTTCTTTAGATTTTTATTCTGGGATGAAAAATATTTATCCAGATTTTTTTACAAAGCTAGAGAGTCAATTACCAAATTTAGTGAAGTATCTAGCTAATTCCGCAGAATTATTGCTTAATCTCTTTAGCTATGAAGACAACTTAACAAAGATTGAGCAGAGCCTTAAGGGTAATCCATTTTTAATTAAAGCTATTGACGATAATCCTCGCTATGGTATTCGATTGGCCATGAAATATTACCAATTTGATCCAACTGCTCAACAAGAGATTAAGGAGCTATTTGATGCGGAAACAAAGATAATTCAAGATCATCCCGATGTAGATAAACAATCGTTAGAATTTAGGCGTTTAATGCAAAACCATTTAACGGAGTTTGGGAACAATGCGGATATTTTAAATGAATTAACAAGGCGCGGAGTTAATGTTGAGCAATGGCTCAATTATAATGAACAGCTTTATTTTACTTTGGGCGAGCAAGAAGATGTTAAATTCTCTGACAAAATAAAAACACCAATAATTCGCGTTAAAGAAACTTTGGATCGGTACAAAGCGTCAATTACCAATGTGCTGACTGATTACAAGGCTGAATTACAAGCTTCGTTTATTTCTAATCCGGAAGAAGCCGAATTGCGTCAGAAGATTAATGAATTACAAGCTAGAATGGCGAATGAACCTAACGAACAAAAAAAACAGGGCATGAATCAGGGGATTATTAGTTTGCAGACTAAAATTGATAAGTTAAAACCAGTCAATGCTTGGAGCCGAATTCAAAGCGATATCTTTAGGTTACGATCAATGATGGACAATATCTTTAAATTTTATGATCTTTGCGCCGAAAATGAGGCTAATTTGGAAAATATTAAAGATCGCGCCAGCTTAATTAAAGAAAAAGATCAATTACAAAAAAACATAGCTCAATTAAAGGTTAATTTTATTGAATTTGAAGCATTTTTTGATACCTATCAGGCTAAATTGGCGGAATTAATTGCTCCGATTTTAGGCCAAGATCGCGCCGATGCTCTATTGCAGGAAAGCGTTGAGGTGGTTGGTGAAGAGTTGCATCATTATAATACTGACAAGGACACTCTTAAAAGTATTTTTAATGACCGAGAAGCGGATAATAAATTAAAGGGTCGAGAAATGAGAGTAGCGATTGCTTCTCGCAGCACGCAAGATCTTTATTTAGGTAATTATTGTCCATGCTGTATTTGTATTGATAGCGCCCATCATGGCGCTGAGTCGCCAATTGCCGATTATGTGACTGATTTAGGCATACAAAATATTGTAGTTTATGATGAAAAAAAGAATGTTCCAGTAGTTGTTTGCTGGACATTTATCGGCGAAAACAGCCCGACCGGTGAGCCGATTATGGTTATTGATAATATTGAGGCCAATACCGAGTATTCCGTAGATTACGGTCAGCAAATTAGCGATAATATTGCTCGTTTTGTGAATAATTATGCTCAATCTTCTGGCATCCAAACAATTATTCAAGGTCCCCATAATAATGATTTAGAAGTTTTCCCGCTCCAAAAAGTCCAAAACAAATTAGGAGAACTTTATAACAGAGAAGGTGGATATTATCTTGAGGCTGAGAATAAAGATTACGATTAAGGTTGGGGGTTGGCTAGATAATTAAAAGAACACTTGCCAAATTTTGGCTTTTAGTATATAATGGGCGTTATTGTTTTTGGCGCGAAGTATTATTTCGCGTCTTTTATTAAAAGTGTTTAGAATTATGAATGAACAAATCATTTCCCGTGATGGTTATCAAAAATTAGTTGAAGAATTAGAGCTATTAAGCACCGAACGGCGCCGAGAAATTGCCGAGCGGATTGAACGGGCCAAAGAATTAGGTGATTTAAGCGAGAACGCTGAATATAGCGATGCTAAAGAAGCGCAGGCTTTTAATGAAGGCCGGATTTTGGAATTGTCCAATTTATTAAAAAGTTTAATTGTGGTTGATGGCCAGACTAATGGCAAAGTGGGTATGGGTTCGCGGTTAATAGCTAAGAGCGGGTCAACTACTAAAGAATTTACTATTGTGAGTTTTAATGAGGCCGATCCATTCAGCGGTAAGATTTCTAATGAATCGCCTCTGGGTCAAGCCTTTTTGGGTCATATTGCCGGCGATAAAGTTAAGGTTCAGACGCCGCGCGGCGAGATTGAATATCAGATTGTCAGCGTTGATTAATTTTTAGGATCAGCTTATTTTATAACCGCTTGGTCAGACTGGCTGGGCGGTTTTGTTTTTGCTATAATCAAACTAAGGATTATTATTTAATTTTGCGATATGATTTCAAAGAAAACTCGCCCTATTAAGACGAAATATATTTTTGTAGTTGGCGGCGTAATGTCTGGCGTTGGCAAGGGGGTTACGGCGGCCTCTATCGGTCGCATTTTGATTAATCGTGGTTATAAGGTGAGCGCTATTAAGATTGATCCTTATATTAATGTTGACGCTGGCACGATGAATCCGATTGAACACGGCGAAGTCTTTGTGACTGAGGACGGCGACGAAACCGATCAGGACATTGGCAATTATGAACGATTTTTGAATGGTAATATCTATAAAGAAAACTACATGACCACTGGTCGAATTTACCAGACGGTTATTGAGCGTGAACGCAATTTGGGTTATGGTGGCAAATGTGTTCAAGTAGTGCCCCATATTCCGATGGAAGTGCGCGATCGGATCAAGGCGGCGGTCAAAAAAACTGGCGCGGAAATTATAATTACTGAAATCGGCGGCACAGTTGGCGAATATGAGAACTTGCTCTTTTTGGAGGCGGCTCGGATTATGAAATTACAGGACCCTAAGAGTGTTTTGTTTGTAATGGTCAGCTATTTACCAGTACCCCATAAAATTGGTGAGATGAAAACCAAACCAACGCAGCACGCAGTGCGGGCGCTTAATTCGGCCGGCATTCAGCCTGATTTTATTGTCGCCCGCTCAGATACGCCCATTGATGAACTGCGTCGTAAAAAGATTGCTATCCATTGCAATATTCATAATGATGATGTGATTGCCGCCCCGGATATTGACTCAATCTATGATGTGCCGGCCAATTTTGAAAAGAATCATTTGTCATTTAAAATATTAAAACATTTTGGCCTCAAGCCCAGGTGCAATGACTCGGCGGCTTGGCGAATGATGTCAGAAAAAGTCAAGGAAGCCAAGCGCGGTCAGCAGACGGTTAAAATCGGTATAGTCGGCAAGTATTTCGCTTCAGGCGATTTCTGTTTAACTGATTCATATATTAGTGTTATTGAAGCCTTGAAACACGCTGGAGTAGCTAATAATTGTCGGCCGCAGTTAGGATGGCTGAGTGCCGAAGAGGTTGAAGAAAAAGGAGTAGGCATTCTCAAGGGTTATGATGGTATTGTTGTGCCGCAGGGCTGGGGTCGTCGTGGCCATGAGGGTAAGATTAAGACTATTGAATATTGTCGCACTCATAAGGTACCTTACTTCGGTTTGTGTTATGGTATGCAAATGGCGGTGGTTGAGTTTGCTCGTAATGTTTGCGGCCTAAAAGGCGCTAATAGCTTAGAGGCTGATCCGAAGACTAAGCATCCGGTTATTAATATTATGCTCGGGCAAGCTGAATTATTAACTAAAAGACAATACGGCGGCACTATCCGCCTCGGTGGCTGGCCGTGCCAGTTAGTGCCTGGAACGCATCTGGCTAAGGTTTATGCCAAGAAATTTGGCCCTGAGACTAAGGTGGTTAGTGAACGTCACCGCCATCGCTATGAACTTAATAATGATTATCGGGAAATATTAGAGAAAGGCGGCTTGACTATTGCTGGCACTTCGCCGGACGGACGGATTGTGGAGGCAATTGAGATTACGGATCATCCGTTTTTTATCGGGACGCAATTTCATCCGGAGTATATTTCACGACCGCTAGATCCGCATCCTTTATTTATTGAGTTCATTAAAGCTTGCTGGAAGAATAAAAAATAAATTTTTCTTTACTTCCCACTCTAAATTAGCTACAATATAACCAGTTTAATTACTGGTTATATTGTTTTTATGGCTGAAAAAATTAGCGAATATCAGGAACGCTTGGGGCGATTGGCCGATTTACGCCAAGCCGGGATTGATCCTTATCCGGCTCATTGTCGTCGCGAACAAACCAATGGTCAAGTTTTGGCCAATTTTGATCACTATTTATCTAGCGGCGAGACCGTTTACTTAGTCGGCCGGCTACGCACCTTACGTGAGCACGGTAATCTAAGTTTTGCTAATTTGCAAGACGGCACGGCTACTATTCAATTGGCTTTTAGTAAAAAAGAATTAGGGGATAAATATAGGCAATTTTTAAAAATTATAGATATTGCTGATTTTGTGGCTGTCTCGGGCACGGTTTTTGTCACCCACACCGGTCAAAATAGTCTACTGGTGACCGATTGGCAATTAATTAGCAAAGCTTTGCGGCCGCTACCAGAGAAATGGCACGGTCTGCAAGATGATGATGAGCGTTTGCGCAAGCGTTATTTGGATTTATTATTTAATGATCAGTTGCGCGAACTATTTGTCAAAAAAGCTAAATTTTGGCAGGTGACCCGTCGTTTTATGGTGGAGCACGACTTTTTGGAAGTGGAAACACCAACCCTAGAAATAACAACTGGCGGGGCTGAGGCTAATCCTTTTAGGACTTATCATCAAGATTACGATACTGATGTTTTTTTGCGTATTTCAGTCGGCGAATTATGGCAGAAACGCTTAATGGCTGCCGGTTTTGACAAGACTTTTGAAATTGGTCGGGTTTTTCGCAATGAGGGCAGTAGCCCTGATCATCTGCAGGAATTCACTAATTTGGAATTTTATTGGGCCTATGCTGATTACCGCGATGGCATGAGATTAACCAAAGAGCTTTACCAAACACTAGCTCAAGAAGTTTTTGGCACCACCAAGTTCACTAGTAAAGGGTTAGATTTTGATTTAGCCGGCGAGTGGCCGGAGATTGATTATCAGCAGGAGATTTTGCGCCAGACGGGCATTGATATTTTAGCGGTTAGCGAGCAGGCGATGCGTGATAAATTAGCCCAATTAGAAGTAAAGTATGATGGTAATAATCGCGAACGGTTAACTGATACTTTGTGGAAGTATTGCCGCAAAAACATTGCCGGCCCGGCTTTTGTTATCGGTCATCCCAAATTGATTTCACCATTAGCTAAAGCTCGCCAGGATAATCCTGAGTTGACCGAGCGTTTTCAGATTCTGATTGCTGGTACCGAAATCGGCAATGGTTATTCCGAGCTTAATAATCCGGTTGATCAGCGGGCGCGTTTTGAGGAGCAGCAGAAACTGCTGAAAGCCGGTGATAATGAGGCGATGATGCCGGATTGGGAATTTGTAGAAATGCTAGAGCACGGTATGCCGCCGACATGTGGTTTCGGTTTTGGCGAGCGTTTATTTGCTTGCCTGGCTGGTCAGCCGCTTCGAGAAGTTACCTTATTTCCTTTTATGAAACCAAAGCAACAATAATTTTATGTTAGATCTAAAATATATCCGTGAGAATATTGATGAAGTTAAAGAAAATTGCCACTATCGTTTGGCTGATGTTGATATTGACCGTTTAGTCAGCCTTGATGAGCAGCGGCGCAATCTACAACAGGAATTGGACGCTCAGCGTTCCCAGCGCAATGCTTGGTCTAAACAAAAGCCAACGCCGGAACAGGTGGCTGATATCAAGGCTAATAATGAAGCAATTAAACAAGGCGAAGATAATCTAGCGAAAATTATTGAGCAACTAGATAGTTTATTATTGGCTGTGCCCAATCAGACTGATGCGGCAGTAATTCGCAGTTTAAATGAAGAGGATAATCCGGTTCTCGAAGAACACGGTCAACCGGTTGAATTGGCTTTTACCCCTAAAGATCATCTAGCTTTGGCCGAGCAGTGGCAGTGGCTGGATTTTGAACGAGCGGCTAAAGTGACCGGGTCCAAATTCTATTATACTAGCAATGATTTAGTTTGGTTAGAGTTAGCTTTAATTCAATATACCCTGTCCGTTATCGCTAAACATGGTTTTCAAGTGATGACCACTCCTGATCTGGCTAAAACCAGTATTATTGAGCGCTTGGGTTATAATCCGCGCGGCGAATCGACTCAGATTTATAATATTGCCAATAATGATTTGAGTTTGATTGGTACAGCTGAAATTACCCTAGGGGGGTATCACCAAGGCGAGATTTTAAAGGGCGAGCAATTACCATTGCGTTATGCTGCTTTATCCCAGTGTTTTCGGACCGAGGCGGGGAGTTATAGTAAGTTTGCTAAAGGTATTTTCCGTGTTCATCAATTTAATAAAGTGGAAATGTTCGTCTATTGCCGGCCGGAAGATAGTGCTCAGGAACATCAGCTATTATTAGCGATTGAGAAAGAAATTTTTAGCGGTTTGGAGATTCCGTTTCGGGTTATTGACCATTGTACCGCTGATTTAGGCGCTCCAGCAGCTCGGACTTTTGATTTGGAGGCTTGGCTGCCTGGCAAGCCCAATCAAGATGGCCAAGCTGGCGACTGGGCGGAGATGACATCAGTGTCTAATTGCACCGATTATCAAGCTCGTGGTTTGGATATTAAGTATCAAGCTGCCGATGGACAAAAAGGTTTAGTTCACACTCTTAATGGAACCGGATTAGCTTTGACTCGCGCCATGATTGCTATTGTAGAAAATCATCAGCAAGCCGATGGTCGGATTAAATTACCAGCTATTCTTAAATCATTTATACCAGTAGATTTATCATCAATGTTTTTTGCTTAAAGCATTATGAAGGCTCGCCCTCAGCCCAAGAAAAGTGTTGTTCTCTTAAATCAGCGCCCCAAGGCAGCTTCATTGCCGGCGCGGCGAATATCCAACAGCCCCAAAGGGGTTAATTGGCGTAAAATCGGTCGGGGAGCCGTGTTGATAGCGGCCATTGTCCTAATTGGCGGACTAATTTATGGACTACTTGGTTCACCTTATTTTAGGGCTTCTAGCGTTTCCATAGATGGCGCCCAGCTCTTAGATGCAAATATACTGCGTCAACAGTCGGAAACAGCGCTTCAGGGTCATGTTTGGCAGTTTTGGTCAGGTAATTTTTGGTTAGCTTCAAGTAAGCGATATTGCCGTCCGTTGCAAGAGTATAATTTAGTTAGTTGTCGTCTAAAGCGGCAATGGCCGAACAAGTTGACGCTTAAGATTGAAGAAGAGCCAGTGGTAGCAATCTGGCAAGAAAATAACTGGTATTACTGGGTTGATCGGTTTGGACGGGTAGTTAAGCAAGAATCGCCCAACGCCGCTAGTGCTAAGCTTTATCCGGTGATTAAAAGCCGAGACACCTTAGTGACTGAGCGGCAAGTAGCCATTAATCCCGATTTCTGGCCATTAATTATTGCTAGTCAGACCAACTGGCTAGGTTCAGTACCTCATAATTTTATTTTTAGTCAGCAAGAGCCTAACTCTATTCAGGCGGTTTTAGATAATCAGCAAATTATCAAACTGACCATGCGAGAGAGCCTAGATAATCAATTAAGGCTATGGCAAGTCGGCCAAAGCAAGTTTGCCCAGCAGTTGAGTCAAGCCAAAGTGATTGATTTGCGCTACGGCGATCGGATTATTTTTCAATAATAAATAATAAGTTTAATAAATAATATGGATGAACAAATCTTCAAGCTAGTCTTCTTCTTAGCCGTTCTCGTTTTCTGTATCTTAGTGGTCGGTATTTTTCTATTGCTCTGCAAAATTTTATTACTCTTCAGCCCAGAACTGCATTTAATGGGTATGGTTTTGACTTACCCATAAAGCACACTAGAGGAAACAGATCAGGGCCACTCTAGCTACTATGTCGTATAAGATGTATTGTGCGACATTATGACTAGCGCTCCCCGCAGCGGCTTTGAGCTTATAATAAAAAAATCGGCAACTATCGCCGATTCTTTATTGATTCTATTTAATTATCCTTTAGGTAATATTTATTTTTTTATTGGATTAGCAAAAGCGCCAACCACATAATCAAATTCGTCTTGCCAATTACGATTTTTGCATAAGAACCCGCTACCGGTAAATTGGCTAGCTTTATTATTTAAACCGCCACTGTCAGTTTCTAAATCGCGAATGCCTAGAACATAAAATTGGCCTTGGCCACGTGGGCAATATTGACCATCATCTTGGTAGACTTGATAGCGGAATGTATAGTCAATCCCCTTGTTTTCATCATATTTAGAAATCGGATCAGCCGCAAAATTGGCCGGCAAAAATCCTTTTTCCACTAATGGCGCGATAAAACGTTGATCGCTAGCATTACGATAGCCCAAATCCCAATTGCCAACATCATGATCACCGGCTGGAAATTCACGGTATTGATTGAAATATTGATTGATAGCTGATTGGATTATTTTTAGATTGGCAATTCTAATTTGGTCGCGCTGTTTGGCTTGATTGATTGACCAATAAGTAAAGCCGGCACTGATGACCAGCAATAAGGTGCTTAAGATTAAAATAGCTTCTAACGGCCCAAATCCGGGCTTGGAACGATGATAAGTCATGGTGATTAAGGTAGATAAGCTAAAGGATCAACTGGAATGCCGTTGAGACGGACTTCAAAATGCAAATGCGGTCCGGTGGTTAATTTACCGGCACCAGGCGTGCCAGGCATGCCGCCGCTGTAGCCAATCACTTGGCCGGCGGTCACATAGGCGTCTTCTTTAGTGGCAATCCTAGAAATATGGCCGTAAACCGTGGCTAGGCCATTATCGTGAACAATCATAATATAGCTATAACCCATGCCGGCATCTTTAGCGGCGGCCACATAGCCATTACTGGCGGCCACTACGGCCGTTCCTTGGCTGGCGCGGATATCAATGGCCGGGTGCTCAAAAAGGTAGCGGAAAGGATATTCTGGATCATGAAAATAAGTGCTAACGTAATTTTTTGGCACTGGCCAAATTAGACCGGATGAACTATTGCTACTAGATTTTTTTTGATTGGTCTTAGGTTTATTAGCTTCAATCAGGGCCAATTTTTGCCGGACGCTTTTTTCCAAACTACTGATTTCAGCATTAGCTTGAGCCTGTTCTTGTTTCGCCGCCGCCAGCAGATTTTGATACTGACTTTCTGACAGCTGAGTCTGCTCGAGAATAAAGCTTTTATCTTGTTTTTCTTGGTCTAATGAATTTCTTTTGTCAGCTAGAACTTTTTGCAATTCAGCCAATTGCTGATGCTTGATATCTAAGGCGGCTTGTTGTTCTTCCAGAGAATTTTTAAGTTTCCGCAAATCTTCTAATTGATCGCGAACACCGCTACTAATATCGTTAAGATACTTGATTTCATTTAAGAATTCGGAAAAAGAATCGTTTAATAAGATAATCTCCAGAGCGCTTTTGCTCCCCTGCTGATTAATGGTTTTGAGCAGATTACCGAGCTTGGTTTTATTTTGGTCAATTGATTGGTCTTTATCGGCAATTTCTAGCTCTAGGCTGCGTAATTCTAAATTGGTTTGTTCCATTTCCAGCTCAGTGCCCTGTATATCTAATTCAGCTTCAGCGATTTTACTATCCAGAATGGTCAGTTGGTTATTGAGAGTGGCTTTTTCACTTTGTTTTTCAGCCACTAATTGCTGATAATAGCGTTGTTGGTCGCGCAGCTTGGTTAGGGAGTTTTTTTTAGCGTTAATTTGGCTATTAAGTTGATTAACCTCGTCTTCGTAGCTGCCGCGCGCTGGCTGTGGATGATAAGCAACCAAGCATAAAAATAAAGACAAACTAATGATTATTAGGCTGCCTGATAATATTTTTTGATAGCGACAGTTTTTCATGGTTAAATTATACTATTTTTTATTAAACTTGCATAGACTGCAGGGCGCGTCGTAGACGTTTGATAGTTACTGTTTGACCAAGAATGTCAGCTAATTCAAATGGACTGGGGCTGGCAGCCAGGCCACTCAGGGCAACTCGCCAAGGCCAGAGATGATCGCCGTTAGATAAATTATTCTTTTGCAGAAAATCCATAGTAGCTGTCTGTAGCTTAGCGGTTTCCCAATCGGCTTGGGGATAATTTTTTAAAAAATTAATAACCGTTTTTAGGGCCTCAATAGTGGCGGCTGGCGTTGATTTTTTCCAAACTAATAGAGCTGGGTCATAATTAAGCTGATCCAGATATAGGTTGCGACTCAACTCCCCGATTTCATTCAGATTTTTAAGTCGCTCTTGATATAGTTTAGCTATTTTTAGGCTAAAATTAAATTCTTTTTTGAATTTTTCAGTAGTTAATGCCTGATTTTCTGTTAAATATGGGATTAATAATTCAGCTAATTGTTCAGTCGGCAGCTGGCGTAAGTGATAGCCATTAAGAAAATTGAGTTTATCTAGGTCAAAAATAGCCGGACTGCTATTGATTTTACGATAATCAAATTGGCTGATTAAGTCGGTCCAGCTAGTGAAGATTTCTTGATCGCCTTGCGGATGCCAACCCAAAAGAACGCAGAAATTAATTAAAGCTAGCGGCAGATAGCCTTTGTCCAAAAACTGTTCAACAAAAACATCGCCTTGGCGTTTACTCAGTTTGCCGCCATCTTTATTAAGTATTAGTGGTAGATGAATGAATTCGGGTGGTGTCCAGCCAAAAGCCTGATAAAGTAGAATATTTTTAGGAAAAGACGGCAGCCACTCAGCCCCGCGGGTAACATGACTGATTTCCATTAAGTGATCATCAATAACGCTAGCCAGTTGATAGGTCGGAATGCCATTAGACTTCATCAAAACCTGATCATCAAGGTCACTGGCCGCAAAAGTGATGGCGCCGCGTAAAGCATCAATGACGGTTATTTCGCCTTTGGTTGGCATTTTTTGTCGAATAACATATTTTTCACCAGCCGCTAAGCGCTGAGCGATCTCTTTGGCGCTGAGTCTGCGGCAAGCTCGATCATAGCGCGGCGGTAAATGACTGGCCGTTTGGTCGGCGCGCAATTTTTCTAAGCGCTCTTGACTACAAAAGCAATAATAAGCTTTACCGCTATCAATTAGTTTTTGGGCGTAATGTTGATAAATATCGAGGCGTTCAGTTTGGACATAAGGGCCATAACCGCCGCCAATATGCGGACCTTCATCAAATTTAATGCCAAGTTGAGCCAGTACTTTAATCAAACTATCTTCGGCTCCTTGGACTCGTCGCTTGTTGTCGGTATCTTCAATTCGTAAAATAAAATGGCCGCGGAGTTGCTTGGCGGTTAAATAACCAAAAATAGCAGTGCGTAAATTGCCTAGATGAAGAAAACCGGTTGGTGATGGAGCTAAGCGCAAGCGAGCGTCAGGCATAGGGAATAAATAGGGTTAATAACCATTATGTTAATTATAGCTAATTGACTAACCATTGGCAAACTTAATTGACAAAACTATTGGTTTTAGTAATATATGGTTATTCTGTCAAAAAAAAGGAGGTTAAAAAAATGAGCAGAATTTGTACATTAATAATCCTGTTAACTATCAGCTTAATGTTAGCTGGTCAGTCAACAGGTCGCGTTAATTTTAAATACCAGTCACGGTGCTATCCAGATGTAGTCTGGTATGGCACCAGTAGCGGTCTGTATACGGCGCACCATTGTGCCGGACTAACTGACCGTAACCAAATACAATCTCGTAACAATGAGATTGTTATTAAAAATATCATTGATTTGTATGAAGAACTTGGCTCTTCATACAATACTGTCCTAGTAGCCATTTATGATGGCCAGTATTACCAGACCTTTAGTCTGGACACTGGCCATGTATTTCGGGTCAGCCCACCCCAAGCTATTACCAGATTAGCTTGGGACAAAATCAAAAAGAATGGGCTTAAATAGTCCATTCACCTTTTCTCCATATTCTCAAAACTTTACCGCTAACCCTATCAGTCGTTAGCGGTTTTTATTTTTATAGCGCCAGATTATAAATCGCCAGCTAAAAACAGCAACAGCATTCCAGATACGCCGCCAACGCCAAGGCTGCTGAATTAGTCGCCATAGCCACTCCAGTCCGCAGCGCCGCCATAATTGGGGCGCTCTTTTGATACGGCCGATGATAAAATCAAAGCTGCCGCCAATACCAATCATAATGCGGCAACTCGGCCAAGTTGTTTGATGTTTGGCTAAAAAGTATTCCTGATAAGGCGCGCCTAATGAGCAGAAAACCAATCGTGGTTGAAAATCGTTTAATCGTGATAGTTGTCGCTGGCCCAAATAACCATTGCGACCGCAGTCTTCAATTAGACAACGGAGTTTAGGAAATTTAGTCAACAAAGCCGGCCGTAGAATCGCCGCCGGCGACAGCCCGCCACGCCAATTAATAATCGCTATGGGCCAACCATTCTTTTCAGCCTGAATTAATAAGTCGGCCGTTAAGTCAGCACCGGTATGACGGATTAATTTTTGGCCGTAAGTTAAAGCGGCTAGACTTAAACCGAAGCCATCTGGTAAAGATAAATCGGCTTGATTAAGGATATTGCTGAAGGTTTGATTTTTTTGGGCAGCCAGCGTAAATTCTGGATTAACTGTAACAATCAGATGATTTTGCTGGCTAGCTAAATAAACCGCCAAACGTTGTTGTAATGCTTGGCCGGTTAAATTGTCCAAGCGGACACCTAATATTTTAATGGTTGACATAACGGATTTGTAAATATTTTTGTCGGAGTGGTGCCGGCAATTTTTCTAAGCTATACCTTAACATAACTCTGGGCATACGGCTAGCCCAGTGGTCTAAGAAATTCAGTAAAGCTGTTTGATTACGCTTACCCACCTCTCGCAAAATCCAACCAGTAGCTTTGTGGAGCAAATCGTGGCGTTCTTTTAAATATTGAGGTGCCATTCGTAAAGCCGTTCGGTAGTCGCCGTGTTTAATGAGAGTTAAATTAGCCACCATAGCCGCTCGCCTGGCCCACAGATTATCATTGCGGCGCAGTTCTTTTAATAGTAAGAGCTTTTTATTTTGATTATTAACTAAATATTGACCGATAATCTTAGGGGCAGTTAAATCAATTAAATCCCAATTATTAAAACTAGCAATATTATTTAGATAAAAATCTAAATAGTCTTGGTGTTGGCTCGGATTATGCCGGCATTGATCAACCAAAATTAAGCCGGCTGTTAGGCGAACTTCATGAATTGGATCAGCTAGCATTTTTTTAATAATATCAAGTGACAAATTAGCGAAACGCTTGGCAACCGTTCGCTGTTCCGGTACTGTAATACCCCAAAAGATATCGCCCTGACCATATTCCCCTGGCCCAGTTTTAAAAAAACGGCCCAGAATCGCTGCTTTAGCTGGATTAGCTAGCTTTTGTAGAGCTTGGCGAATAACCGAGTAGCTATTTTGAACTGATTTATTCGTTTTCATAGATGTGGTTGATAAAAAACTCGGGCCAGATCAGTGACGCAATTATTCTTAATAACGATACCCTCTTGTTGTAAGAGCTGTCGTTTTTTATTGAGGCCAGTAGCAAAGCCAGTTAACTGGCCGGTGCTGCCAACGACGCGTTGGCAAGGCACGACTGGCCAATATGGATTGCGATTAAGAGCTTGGCCGACCGCCCGAGCTGCCCGTGGCCGACCAATGGCTTGAGCAATGGCACCGTAAGTACTTAGGCGTCCCCGAGGGATTTGCTGGGTTACCGAGTAGACTAGCGAGGCCAAAGGAGTGATTGGCGGAATTATTTTTTTCATTAAGATAATTATAGCGTTTTTTGGCTATTAAGAAAATAAAAAGGCCTCCCTAGGGAGGCCTTATAAAGTGTTTGTGGTTAATCAGCCCGAGGACGGGCTGAGAAGCTGGTTTCTAGCCAGCTTCTAATTGCGGCGATTTCTTCCTTGGTTAAGGAAGATTCGAAATTATCAGCGTAGAAGCCGCTGATAATTTCTTTCAATCGCTGGAAACAGTATTCTACGGTTTCGTCATCTTCGTTGACGCATATGTGCGCCAACAAAGCTCGGCTAATGATTCTCCTGATATAACTGAGCCGCCCAGCGGCAATTATTTGGAGTGCCTGTTTACAGGCTTTTTCTTTGCCAGACAGGTAGACATTTACTAGTAATGGAACCAGATTTACCATTACTACACTGAGCGTTATGTTCATGCTCAGTGTAAATGCTTGTCTGCCCACCTTGTTGATAAACAAGGCCAATATTAGACAGTTAATTAAGGACAAAAATAACAAAACTAGGGTTATTTTGTTAATTTTCATCCAAATTTTTAGCCGACTGGCTATTTTTTTCGCTTTTGAACTTAGCGCCACCCGTTGAGCAACCAGTTGCTCGAAGTCCTGGCAGGCGCTATTCACAATCTGAACGGCGAGATTTTTGGATATTTCCATGATCTCCTCCTTTTATTGTATTTATTTTTTAGGTACACTAGTATTATTTCAAACTACCCTTAATTGTCATTGTTGTCAATAACTGATTGGTTAATTTTTCGCTCGGCGATTTTTATGCTATAATCTTGACAGACGACGTTGGCTCGGTTATATTATTTTTAGCAGTCTAGACAAGTGACTGCTAAATAATTAGCTTAGTAGCCTATAAAATAATATGGACATGTTAGACAAATTTACTCAAAAATCACAAGAAGCTATTATTAACGCTCAGATGGTTGCCCAGCAGTTCGGTCAGGAGTTTATTGGCGCCCTGCATCTGCTTTTAGCCCTATTACAGCAAGATGAGAGTTTGGTGCGCCCAATCATTGAAGCGCAAAAGATTGATCCAGATTTAGTGGCTAGTCAGACGGAGGCTGAGCTGGACAAGTTGCCGAAATCCGATCGGGCTGAAGTTGCCGAAGGCGTGGTTCAGGGCACAGCTGAAGCCTCAATGGTGATTGAACGAGCCCGCAAAGAAGCGAAAAATTTAGACGATGAATATATTGCCACCGAGCATTTACTATTAGCTATTGTCGGCATCAAATCCAAGGCGCAATCGATTTTATTGAAAGTCGGCTTGGGTTATGAAGGCCTGCTTAAGGCCCTGATTGAGTTACGCGGTTCACAGGCGGCCGGATCAACTGATGCCGAAAAGAAGTACAGGATTTTACAGAAATATGCTATTAATTTGACCGATTTAGCTCGTCAGAAAAAATTGGATCCGGTAATTGGTCGTGATGAGGAAATTCGCCGTATTATGCAGGTTTTGTCACGGCGGACCAAGAATAATCCAGTTCTAATCGGCGAAGCCGGTACGGGTAAAACGGCTATTGTAGAAGGTTTAGCTCAGCGAATTATCGCTGGTGATGTGCCGGAAACATTAAAAGGTAAAGAATTGGTCAGTTTAGATTTAGGCGCTTTAATTGCCGGCGCCAAGTTTCGTGGCGAATTTGAAGACCGTCTTAAATCGGTTATTAAAGAAGTGCAGAAAAGTAACGGTCAAGTTATTTTATTTGTTGATGAGCTTCATACTATTGTTGGGGCTGGCGCCTCAGAGGGGTCAATGGACGCTTCCAATATGCTTAAGCCGGCATTGGCCCGCGGTGAAATTAAATTGGTCGGCGCCACAACCACTAAAGAATATCAAAAATATATTGAAAAAGACGCTGCCTTGGAACGGCGTTTCCAGCCAATTTTTGTGGAAGAACCGAGTGTTGAGGATGCTATCGCTATTTTGCGTGGTATTAAAGAAAAATATGAAGTTCATCACGGTGTGCGGATTACTGATGATGCCTTGATTGCTGCAGTCAAACTATCGGCTCGCTATATTACCGATCGTTTTTTGCCGGATAAAGCGGTTGATTTAATTGATGAAGCCACCTCGAGCTTGCGGATGGAGATTGATTCCTCGCCGGACGAATTGGACGGCTTAAAAAGAGAAATTCGTCGTTTAGAAATTATGAAAGCTGGCTTATTAAAAGAAGATAATAAAGAAAAAGTCCGTAAGGTCAATCGTGATTTGGAAAATTTAAAGGAAAAAGCCAAACAATTGGAGCTGCATTGGTCCAATGAGAAAGAAATCATCTCCAAGATTCGCCAATTCAAGAAAGATATTGATGAATTGCGGGCACAGGCGGAAATTATTGAACGGCGCGGTGATGATTTAACTAAAGTCGCTGAGATTCGTTATAGCCGGATTCCGGATTTAGAAAAAGCTATTGAAATGGAGCGGCAGAATTTACTAAAGATTCAGAGCAACGGCCAGCGGATTTTAAAAGAAGAAGTTGACGAAGAAGATATTGCTAAAGTGGTGGCGCGTTGGACTGGTATTCCCATAGCTCGGATGCTGGAAACCGAAGCTCAGAAATTAACCAAAATTGAAGATTATCTTAAGGCTCGAGTGGTTGGACAAGTTGAAGCGATTGTGGCGGTGGCTAATGCTATTCGCCGGTCACGGGCTGGTATTAGTGAAGAAAAGAAGCCGATTGGTTCTTTCCTATTCGTCGGTCCGACCGGTGTTGGTAAGACCGAATTAGCCAAGACTTTGGCTGAATTTATGTTTGATGATGAGAATGCCTTGATTCGTTTAGACATGAGTGAATTCATGGAAAAGCATAGTGTTTCTAAGATTTTGGGAGCGCCAGCCGGCTATATCGGTTATGACGATGGCAGCCAATTGATTGATCGGGTGCGTCGCCGCCCTTATAGCGTAATTTTATTTGATGAAATCGAAAAGGCTCACCCCGAGGTTTTCAATATCTTGCTGCAAATTTTAGACGATGGTCGCCTGACTGATGCTAAAGGCCGAGTGATTAATTTTAAAAATACCATCATTATTATGACTTCCAATCTAGGTAATGAAGTCATCAAGGATTATTCCATTGGTTTTTATGATGGTAGTGATGCCAAGAAATTGGCTGAAATCCGCGAGGACGAGATGAAAGACAAGATTGACAATATTCTCAAGCAGCATTTTAAGCTGGAATTCTTAAATCGGATTGACGAAATTGTTATTTTTAAGAGTTTAAGCAGAGAAGCTCTAGGTAATATTGTTGAATTAGAACTACAGAAAGTCAGCCGACGTTTAGCCATTAAGGGTATTAAATTTAAGGTGACAGCCAAGGTTAAACGATTTTTGGCTGACCAGGGTTATGATATTACCTTTGGCGCGCGGCCGCTGAAACGAGTTATCCAAAATCAATTATTAGATGAATTGGCTTTACAAATAATTGAGGGCAAGATTAAAGAGGGAGATATGATTAATGCCGATTTATCGTCAGGTAATAAAATTATTTTTAAGACCGGCGCTGAATTAAAAAATCATCAAGATTAACCACATGAAATCATTGACCAGCAAAGTTTTGTTAATTATCGGTTTAATAGCCAGTAGCTGGCTAGTTAACGGCGGCCGGGCTCAGGCGGCTGATTTTAACCCCAATCTAATTATTACCGACCAGGAGATTATGGATAGCGCGGCTATGAATTTGGGAGAGATTCAAAACTTTCTGGAAGATCGCGGCAGTTTTTTGGCTACTTATCGAACCACTGATTATTATGGCGTTGTTCGTAGCGCCGCTGAGATTATCTATAATGCCGCGGTCAATAGCTATGATTGTAGCGGCATTGAAGTCAATAACCCACAGGACATTGAAGAGGCTAAAATTAAGTGCGTCAAGGTAGCAATCAATCCCCGTTTTTTAATTGTGCTGCTACAAAAAGAACAAAGTTTGATTGATAGCAAAGGACCACGACAAAGCCAATTAGATTGGGCGACCGGCTATGGCTGTCCGGATAATGCTGCCTGCGGCGAACGCTGGCGTGGCTTTGGCAAACAAGTTAACGCGGCGGCGCTACAGTTCTATGATTACATGGTTAATCCTCGTTATTATAGATATCAAGTTGGCCAAACTTATACTATTACTAATACCGGTCGTGATCCGATGATTGTTGTTCCGGCTAATCGGGCTACCGCCGCGCTTTATAATTATACCCCCCACGTCTATAACGGAAACTATAATTTTTGGAATATTTGGCAGCGCTATTTCACTCAGGTATACCCAGATGGGTCTTTGCTGCAAGCCGCCGGTCAGGAGACAGTTTATTTAATTCAATCCGGTCGTAAACGACCATTCTCCAGTCGCGGCGCCTTAGTTTCGCGGTTTAATCCCAATAAGATCGTGATTGTTAGACCGGAAGATTTAGACAGTTATCCAGAGGGCGCGCCGATTAAGTTTCAGCAATATGCTTTAGTCCAGGCACCGTCTGGAGCAGTTTATCTCTTGGTTGACGATAAGCGCCGCGGCTTCACCAGTCAGCAGGCTTTCGCTAAGATGGGCTTCAATCGCCAAGAAGTCATCAAAGGCAGCTGGGAGGAATTGGCTGCTTATAAGGAATCAACTCCGATTACGGTCACCTCGACCTATCCGACCGGTGCATTATTGCAAGACAAGAAAACTGGCGGCGTTTATTGGGTAGAAGAAGGTAATAAGGCGCCGCTGCTAGATCGGGCAACCCTGGCGGCTAAATTTGCTAAACGGCGAATTATTCCAGCTGACCAAAAAGAATTAGATGCTTATAAAACGGTTGATCCGGTTAATCTGGATAACGGTAGCTTAATTAAGTTGGACAGCGACCCTAATGTTTATTTATTAGATCATGGCCAGCGGCGGCTGATTGCTAGCGAGCGGATATTTAACCATTTAGGATATAGCTGGGCTAATATCATTACTATTAGTTCTCGTCACTTCAGTCTTTATAATCAAGGGCCAATCATTGAAGATAATTTGCCCGCTGACTATGGACAACCCATGGTCATTCCAACACCAGACAACCTAGTGCCAACAGTAACCGCCACTACGACCAGCTCAACCTCAACCAACCCTTAATAATATGGCTTTAGCTTTTGCCGGCCTAGTGCCGCACTCACCGCTGTTGGCGCCAAATATCGGTAAAGAACATCGGGCTCAGCTCGGGAAAACGCTAGAGGCCTATAGCTTATTGTCTAAGAATTTGGCGACGACTCAGCCGGACGCGATAGTTATTATTTCCGCTCATGCCGCTAGCGGGCCAGACTGGTGGAACGCCAATGTTTGCTTGAATTATCAGGTTGATTTAAGTTTATTTGGCGATTTATTAACCCAAGGACAATGGTCGGGCGCTTTAGGTTTAGCTGAAGAATTACAAAATTTTTTAGGACAAACCGAACAATTGCGTTTTTATAGCCAGCCACAATTAGATTATGGCACAGCCGTGCCACTGCTGTTATTAGGTGAAGATTTAAAAACCGTGCCGATTTTGCCGATCGGTTATATAGATAATCAGCCGGAGCGGCAGGCGGAATTCGGTCGGCGGTTGGGGGAATTTTTGCGGCAATGGCCAGGCAAAGCGGCGCTAATTGGTTCTGGTGATTTAGCTCATTGTTTAGGAGCTAATCAGCCGAGCGGTCTGCAAGCTCGTGGCCATAAATTTGACCAGCGACTGCAAGAAGCTTTGCGGCAAAATGATAGCCAGGCTCTTTTGGAGTTATCCATGGATAAAGCTAATGAAACCGGCCAATGTGCTTGGCTGGCCTATCTGACTTTACAGGCCGCTTTAAATGGACAACCGGGGTCGTGGCAGAATTTGGCCTATGAAGCGCCTTTTGGGGTCGGCGGCGCGGTTTGGCAATGGCAGCCGGCTAGCGCCGATTAAATTGGTCTTGACGATAATTGCCCAGAATTTTGAAAAAATATTGCCAACGTGAGCCTTGTTGGCAGAGTTCTTGAGTGTCAATAACAGCTTGGCGAATAACTGATTCAGGAAATTGCCGACAAGCTTGAAAAACTGAATTGCGTTTGAAGTTAGGTATGCGCAGCCGCTCAATTACTTCTAGAGCTAATTGTTGCCAAGGATAAGCGGTCGGCTTGATTATCGGCCGCGGTCGTTTGATTAATTGACTGATATCGGTAAATTGGCGGATATCGCGGGGCATAGTAAATAGATAAGACAATTTTAAGATAAAAGATTTATAAATTATAACGAAGCTATGGATCAAAAGCAAATTTCCAGCGGCCGAGTCCGGCGGCTCGTCATTAATCCAGATTCCCGTCTGCGCCGCGTAGCTCAGACGGTTGATTTAGCTATGCTTCAAGATAAGAAGTTTCAAGAATTAATGGTTGATATGGCCAAGACCATGTTAGTTAAAGATGGTGTCGGTTTGGCGGCGCCGCAAATCGGCCGCAATTGGCGTTTGATTGTTGTTAATACTGATGAGGGTGTCTGGCCGATGATTAATCCGGTATTGAGCGATTTAAGTTCGGCGACCATAGTTGAAGAAGAAGGCTGCTTGTCGGTGCCTAACGTTTTTGGACCAGTTCGGCGGTCGAAAGAATTGATTTGTCACTATATCAATGATTTAGGACAAGAAGTCCATCTGCCGGCTAAAGGTGCTTTAGCTCGAGTAATTCAGCATGAGGTTGATCATCTTGACGGCGTGCTATTCATTGATCATTTAAGTCAGTAATCATGGCTAGTCCCAAGGTTAAAATATTATTAGCCGGTTCGCCATCATTAGCTGTGCCGGCTTTTCAAGCGATAGTTAATGATCAGCGTTTTCAGGTTTTAGGACTATTAACCCAACCGGATCAACCAGCCGGCCGCGGCCTCAAATTAACTCCCCCGCCAACTAAGGTCTGGGCGCTAAAGAATGGCTTAACGGTTTGGCAGCCGGAAAAATTAAAAACTTGGCAGTCAGCGCTAGTCAATATCAAGCCGGATATGGTCGTGGTTATCGCTTATGGCCAATTAATTCCTCAAGCGTTATTAGAGATACCGCCGCAAGGTTGGGTCAATGTTCATGGTTCACTGCTGCCGAAATATCGTGGTGCCGGGGTATTGTCGGCGCCGATTATTAACGGCGATCAACAAACCGGCATTTCCATAATGAAATTGGTTAAAGAATTAGATGCCGGACCAGTTATTGCTCAAGTCAAAATTAATTTAGCCAGTGATGAAACGATGGGCAGCTTAGCTAGTAAAATCGGACAAGTCGCCGCTGATATTTTACCAGATACCCTTATAGGGTATATTGAAAGACGATTGATTCCTCAAAAACAAAATGACAGCCAAGCTAGCTATGTCGGTTTGGTAGCGACCGCTGATGCCAAGATTGATTGGCATAAATCAGCCTTAGAAATTGAGAGATTGGTGCGAGCGATGCAGCCGGTGCCAGGCGCTTGGACAACTTGGCGCGATCAGCGTTTAAAAATCATTGAGGCAACAGTATCTGATCAAAGTTGGCTCAATCCCGGTAAAGTCGGCTTAATTGATGGTCAATTAGCCATTGGCAGCGGTCAAGGAGCATTGATTATCAATCGTTTGCAGTTAGCTGGCCGTCAGGCTGTCAGTGGCAACGATTTTTTGATCGGTCAAGCTGATGTTTTGGGAGAATATTTAGCCTAAAGAACTAGACAGGCCAAAAAGTTTTTGGTATATTACTAGCGAATTATAAACGCCACCATCGTCTAGCGGCTAGGACACATGGTTCTCATCCATGCAACCGGGGTTCGATTCCCCGTGGTGGTACAAAAAACTGATTACTTATCATCAGTTAATCTTCAAAAAAGCATATGACTGATTGGTCAATGTTTAAACAGGATGAATTAAATAATCCAAATAATATTTCGCCTCACCCCTTCTCTGCATCGTCAAATCAGCAATCAAGTAAGAAAAAAATTTGGCTGATATTATTAATAGCGGTAATTTTAATTACTGTCGGCGGTTTTTTTATCTATCAAGCTTATGCACAATCGCCCGAGCGGATTATTAAGAAAATGTTTATTAATTTATCTAAGGTTAAAACTTGGCAGTATTCTGGTGAAATTAAAACCGAAGGCAATCTAGGACAATCTTTAACCAACCAAGCCAATTTATCATTAATGGCTCCGCTGAATCAGGATAAAAAAAATAGCCAAACCGTTGTTAAATTTAATGGTTTGATGGATATTCAAAAAATTAATGACCCCCAAATTTTATTAGCCCTAGAGGTTAAGACTGATGCTTTAACATCAGCGAATATTTCATTTGGCCTAGAAACAAGATTTATCAACCAAATTATTTATGCCAAGCTCAGCACGGTCCCTTATTTAGGTTTTTTTGATTTAAGCTCGCTAAAAGATCAGTGGCTCAAAGTGGATGTCAAGACATTAAAACAACAAATCCAGGCTAGTAAACTTAAAAAAGAGCCGGATAATAATCAAGCCAATAGCCAATTATCACCAGAACAGATAAGCAAATTAATAACCGCCATACAACGAGCTAATATCTTAACTATAACAGATAGTAAATTGCTTGATGCCAAAACATATAAAACGAGTAATGGAGGTAAACATTATCAATATCAATTTATTCTTAATCCAGAAGGTATAAAATTGTTTCTAGTTGAATTGGTTAAAATTGTTAATAATAAAGAATTAACTTCAATTGAAGCTGATAAGTTATATGAAAAAATTTATGGCCAGCATGAATTGTTGGCAGGTAAATTATTGATTAGCCAGAAAGATTTATTGCCAAGGCAGATTTCTTTTGATGTAATAACTAAAACAGCTGACAAAACAAAAGTTTTATGGAAAACTAGCCAAACCATATCGTTTAGTGATTTTAATAAGCCGGTTAGCATTGATGTTCCAACAACAACTAAAACATTGATGGAGCTTTTAAGTGGATTTGCTCAAAAATTACCTGCTCATCAATATAATAGTAGTTCTACTACCACGCCAACATCAATAATGCCACATATTAAACATTCATTAAACGATTCAGATAATGATGGCTTGAGCGATAGTGATGAGCTTAATATTTATAGTACTGATTTTTTAAATCCAGATAGTGATGGCGATGGTTATTCAGATGGTGATGAAGTTAAGGGCGGTTATAATCCCAATGGTTCCGGCAAGTTATTGATTGATGATCTTACAGTTGACAAATCGGCGCCATTTTTGATAAAATAAAACTATTGATAAAACGCCCGCCAGGGTTGTTTTTAAAAACAAGATTTATGGAGAAAATTACGGCTTATTTTCGTTCAGCTTGGGCGGAAATTAAGAAGGTCACCTGGCCGACCAAAAAAGAAACCTACAACTACACCCTGCTAGTCATTGGCATCAGTTTGGGCACCGCCATTTTTTTGGGCGGAATAGATGCTTTATTCGCGGCGGGCTTGAAGTTGCTGATTAAGCAATAATCAATAATTTTAGTTCATTCCTATGGCTAAACAAACTCTTAATCAAGGACGGCGCTGGTATGTCCTGCACACTTATTCGGGCTATGAAGAAAATGTTGCCCAGAATATTAAGCAGCGCATTGAATCGATGGACATGGAAGACAAGATTTTTAATGTCATGATTCCGACCGAAAAGAAAATTAAAATCGTTAACGGTAAGCGCAAAGTTTATGAGGAAAAGATTTTTCCTGGTTATATTTTAGTGGAAATGATTGTAACCGACGATTCTTGGTATTCTATTCGCAATACGCCAAATGTTACCGGTTTTGTCGGTACTGGCACTGTGCCAACTCCGATTGATGAAGCCGAGATCAAAGAATTACAAAAGAGAATGGGTCTTGATGAACCGAAGTTTAAGATTGATGTGTCAGTCGGCTCGCCGGTACGGATTATTGATGGTCCGTTCAAAAATTTGGAGGGCAAGGTCACTGAGGTTGATGAAAATCGTGGCAAGGTTAAATTATTGATTTCCATGTTTGGTCGCGAGACCCCAGTAGAATTAGATTTTTTACAGATTAATAAGCTTTAATTACCGATAGGCTGGTGGCGGGCCGATAACGGCACGCTTCTCCGCTCACCGCCACTTAAACAAATGTATGGCTAAAAAAATAGTTACCCAGATAAAATTACAGATTAAAGGCGGTCAAGCTAATCCAGCCTCGCCGGTCGGTCCAGCCTTGGGCCAGCACGGTCTGAATATTGCTGATTTTTGCAGTAAATTTAATGACGCCACTCGTGATAAGATCGGCGATGTCGTACCGGTTGTTATTACTGTCTATGCTGATCGCAGCTTTGATTTTATTACTAAAACGGCGCCAGCCTCAGAATTAATCAAGAAGGCGGCTAAGATCAACAAAGGTTCCAGTAAGGCGCTCAAAGAAAAGGTCGGCAGTTTAACGACAGCTCAGTTGCAAGAAATTGCCGAAACTAAGATAAGCGATTTGAATGCCCGTGACGTTGAGGCGGCGATGAAAATTATTGCCGGCACCGCTCGTCAAATGGGTATTGAGATTAAAGATTAATTAATTTATTAAATAGGATCGTGGGAGCTAGTTAGTAGTTAGCTAGCACTCGCACCACAATCGTATGGCTAAGAAAGTACAGAAAAACAAGACTGCCAAACAAGGTAAGGCACAAGCCGCTGTCCGTCAACTGGTTGATAAGACTAAAACCTATGTTTTGGCTGAAGCGTTGGAGTTAGTAAAAAAAACCAGCGTTACCAAGTTTGACGCTTCGGTGGAGGTTCATTTGCGGCTCGGTATTGATCCGCGCAAAGGCGATCAGCAGATCCGTGGAGCAGTTAGTTTACCGCATGGTACTGGCAAGACCGTCAAGGTGGCGGCGTTTGTTAGCCCGGAAAATGAGGCGGCTGTTAGAGAGGCTGGTGCTGATTTGGTCGGCGGCGATGAATTGATTGAAGAAATCCGCAAGACTGAAAAGACTGATTTTCAGGTAGCGGTGGCCGAACCAGCTTTGATGCGCAATTTGGCGGTTATTTCTAAGATTTTAGGCACTCGCGGCTTGATGCCATCACCCAAGAATGAAACCGTGACGACTGATCCAGCCAAGGCAGTTACTGAATTAAAGAAAGGTAAAGTTAGTTTTAAGAATGACGATACTGCCAATCTACATGTCGCTATTGGCAAGGTTTCTTTTAGTGTTGAACAACTAGCCGATAATTTTCAGTCTTTAATAGAAATTGTTAAGAAGAATAAACCGTCGGCAGCTAAGGGTACTTATATCAAAAGTGTAACCATCTGTTCGTCAATGGGGCCGGGTATCCGAGTTTTATTGGGCCAATAATCCTTTGCTCCGTTAGCGGAGCGCTTTATAAAAAAACCAATCTTTTTATTGATTGGTTTTTTTTGTTTAAGTTATCGGTAAATCTACTTCAATGGCTCCGTTGCCGCCAAATTGCGGTTTAGCGGTTCGCTGACGATAGCCCCGAGCTTGGAGCCAAGCGGCAGTAAAATCTTTAAGTACACCATGGCCATCGGCTGAATGCCAGCCTTGGCCAGTAATAATCAGTAATTTGACGCCGCCGCCTTGCTTGATCCAGTAGTCAAAAAAGCCAATTAGCGCCGCTTCGGCTTCGCGGCGGCTATGACCATGTAAGTCCAGTTTAGCGGCTGGTTCTTGCAGGTATTTATTGACTTTACGTTGAAGCAAACGGCGGTTCATAATAGTTGATTATAGCATCTTTTCAGGCTTGCCGAAAGCTGTTGTTATCTGATAAAATGATTATAAAGAATAGTTAAAATTAATATTTTATGCCAAGCAGACCATCTAAATTGGAGTATTATATGAATATTGCCGGCGAAGTAGCCGGTCGTTCCACTTGTTATCGGGCTAAACACGGTGCCATTATTGTTCGCGACGATCAGATTATTTCCACTGGCTATCTGGGGTCGCCGCGTAAGACCAAAGATTGTTGGGAGCGCGGTAATTGTCTGCGGGAAATGCTTAAAGTACCACATGGCCATCGTTATGAATTGTGTCGCAGCGTTCATGCCGAACAGAATGCTATTATTAATGCGGCTCGAGCCGGTGCTAGCCTGCTCGGCTCAACCATATATCTATATTCTACAGTTATCCGTAATGGTCAAGAAAAACCGCAAGATGCTTATCCTTGTTTTATTTGTAAGAAAATGATTATCAATGCCGGCATTGAAAAATTGGTCGGCCGTCAAGCCGACGGCAGTTTTAAGGTTTATGAAATTAGCGATTGGGTTAAAGATTGGCAAGAAAGAGATATGCTGGACGATAACGAGCAATATGGTATGACTGTTAATATAGAGCAAACTTAATTTGTTGATTTAAATAATTTATGAACAAGTTGATTATTGGTCTGACCGGTCAATTAGCCGCCGGCAAGACGACTGTTGCCAAATATTTGGCGGAAAAATATGGCGGCAAGGTTTATGGATTTTCCGGTCCCTTGCGCGATATTGTAGATCGTTTGACATTACCGCAGACTAGAGAAAATATGGCTAATCTATCGTCAATCCTCAGGCGTCAATTCGGTCAGGATATTATTTTAAAAGCGATTATGCGCGATGTGCAAAACGATCCTTGTCCGTTTATACTCCTAGAGGGTATGCGCCGCTATGGTGATTTTGTGGCTTTCCGCGAGTTCCCTAATTTTCATTTAGTGGCGGTCTTGGCTGAACAGAAGTTGCGTCATCAGCGTTTAACTAAGCGCGGCCAGAATCCAGATGACGCTAGTAAAACTTTGGAGCAATTTAAAATTGATGAACAGGGCGAGGCCGAGCAAGATATTCCGCGAGCGATTGCCGAAGCCGATTTCCAAATAGATAATAATGGCGATTTAGCTGCCCTCTATGAACAAGCAGAAAATATTTACCGACAATTAGCCGGTTAAAAATTAAGATTAAATTTATGGCCGGAAAATTAATTGTTCTCTACGGTATTAATAATTTAGGCAAGAGTACTCAGGCCAATTTGCTGGTTAATCGTTTACGCGATGCTGGTTATGCCGCTAGTTATTTAAAATATCCGATTTATGAACTGGCACCGAGCGGACCGTTGCTTAACGCCTATTTACGGAAAGGTAATCCACTGCAGCTATCGCCGCGGGAAGCGCAGATTATCTATGCTTTAAATCGTTTTCAATATCAGCCGGAGCTAGTTCGGCAATTGGCCGCCGACGAATGGATTATTGCTGAAGACTATACCGGCACCGGTCTAGCTTGGGGCTGGGGGGCTGGCGTCAAACTTAATTTTTTGGAAGCAATCAATGAAGGCTTATTGAAGCCGGATTTGGCTTTGTGGCTGGACGGTCAGCGGTTTGTTAGCGGTATTGAACAAGGACATAAGCATGAGAATAATAATCAGTTAATGGATAAAGTTCGTGAATGCCATCAGCAGTTAGCTGAACGTTATGGCTGGCCGCGTTTTAATGCCAATCAATCTATCGATAATCTCAACGATCAATTGTGGCGAGCGGTTCAAGCTTTATTTTAAGCCCCAAACGATTCAAGATTTATTATGGAACAATTAATGCCGGTCATCGGCCTAGAAATTCATACCGAATTAAAGACCAAGAGTAAAATGTTTTGCCGCTGTGATAATAATACCGAAGAACAGGCGGCTAACACTTTGGTTTGTCCGATTTGTCTAGGGCATCCAGGTACTTTACCGCAGCCTAACCGGCAAGCGGTTCATTTTGGGCTGCTCCTGGCTAAGGCTTTAAATTGTCAAATAAATCAGCACAGTCGTTTCGCTCGCAAGAATTATTTTTACCCCGATCTCCCCAAGGGGTATCAGATAACTCAAGCAGATACTCCACTAGGGTATAATGGTAAATTGTCAATTGATGGTCGGGATATTTTTATTACTCGTATTCATTTAGAAGAAGACACCGGTAAGTTGGCTCATGATAAAAATAACCAGCATAGCCTGGTTGATTTTAATCGGGCCGGCACTCCCCTGATTGAATTAGTCACCGGGCCAGTAATTACCTCAGCTCAAGAGGCGCGACGCTTTGGTCAAGAGTTTCAAAAATTATTACGTTATTTAGGGATTTCCGATGCCAATATGGAAAAGGCGGAGATGCGCTGTGAAGCCAATATTAGTTTACAGACAGCCGGCCGCTATCAGATTGACGGCGCGACTATTAGCGGCTTGGCTGGTTACCAGTTAAATAACAAAGTGGAAATTAAAAATCTTAATTCGTTCAAGGCCTTAGAGCGAGCCATTGATTATGAAATTAAGCGTCAAAGCGAAGTGTTGTCTAGCGGCGGCCAAGTGGCGGCTGAAACTAGAGGCTGGGACGAAGCGGACAACGCTACCAAGGCTCAGCGAGTCAAAGAGGCGACGGCTGATTATCGTTATTTTACTGAACCGGATATTCCCCCGCTGGTAATTGACGATCACTGGTTAGCAATAGCCGCTAGTGAAGTAGATAAAATTGAATTACCTTTAGCTAAGGCGCAGCGCTGGCAAGTTGATTATCAATTGTCAGCCGATAACGCCAATTTACTGACCAGCTGGCCGGCCACAGCGACTTATGTTGACCAGGTTTTAGTCTTAGCCACCCAAGCTCGGCCAAAGGCGGCGGCAATTATCACTAAAGTGGCTATTAATTGGCTGACTAGCGAAGTCGCTAAGCATTGCCGTTTAGATAATCTGGCTAACAGTCCGATTAATCCGGAACATTTAGTTGATCTGGCAATAGCTATTACTGATAACAAGATTAATTCCACCGCCGGTCAAGCGGTACTAGCCGAATTAATTAATAATCATAACCTTAGCGTGGCGGAAGTTATTGAGAAGTTGGATTTAGGTCAAGTGGACAATAGCGATGAGTTAGCTAAACTAGCTCAGGTCATCATCGCCGAATACCCCCAACAGGTATCTGAATACCGGGCCGGCAAGACTCCCCTGATGCAGTTCTTTGTCGGTCAATTGATGCGCCGCAGCGGCGGTAAAGCTAATCCACAGCTGGCGCGGGAGGTATTAGAGAAGGAATTAAATAGATAATGACTGTCTGAGCCAGTTTTTAACAGTGTTCGGTCGCAAATCAAGATCAGTTAAGTCTTGCGCGCTCAACCATTCAAAATCAAACCTACCGACATAGGCGGAGTCTTTTTGAAATTCTGGTCCATCACCTGAGCCCAGAGTTCCGCTTATAATATTGCAGGCGTAAAAATACTCCATTTGGCCGAAAGTTTCTGGCTTGGTTGAAGAAACTTCAATTAAAAGCTCTCTGGGTTCAATTATCAAGCCGAGTTCTTCTTTAATCTCCCTAATTAAGGCTTGTTGATTGGTTTCGCCAGATTCAACCTCGCCGCCAGGTATAACCCAATAGGTTTGATCGGGTTTAGTCCGCTTAATAGTTAAAACTTTGCCGTGATCAATAATGATAGCCCGGACACGCTTGGTATGCATGATTTATCGATTAATTGTTGAAATTATTTTTGCCTCTATGTCCCGTGGGTTATAACTATAAGCATTTTTTATTCTAATTAGCGGTAAACCGGCCGAGTTAAAGACCTGATTAATAAAATCGTCTCTCTCAATCCGTGATTGCCATTTATGAGAGCTATCATCCAATTCAATGGCACAGACTGGATTAATGTTGCGTGGCTCGCAAAGGACAAAATCAACATGCTTTTGAATTATTCTGGCACGGCTGGAGCGGTTATAGTGAGGCACAAAAAATAAATCTATTAGTCTGACTTTAGAAAAGATAAATAAATTGTGGCGATCAGCGATGGGCTTCAGCGCAAAGAAAAAATTCTTTTCGGCATCAGTTAGGAAGTATTTATTTTTATAGTAAATAATTTTTTGATCTTTCGCCGGTGTTAGTTGCCTTGATTTTAAATATTTTAAGATAATAACCGTTATAAAAGCTATTAATAATATTGGTAGTATTTCCATACTTTTTACTATTAAGGATAAACCTATACGATTTGGCTTAACTATTTAATTAGCTGGCTATTTTAAATCTCCCCATTTTTTTCAGCTTAATACTGTTGTAATCATCGACATCGTTAAATACAAATTGCCAAATAGAATAAATGTTAGTTTTATCATCTTTTTCAAAAAATAAAGTTATAACTTTTTTCTTGGTATGCGTTTGCCACTGTCTAAATGGATAGTAAAGTTGCCTAATAATAATATCTTTTGTGTTTTTGTTCTTGGCCTCTATTAGAACTATTTGATCCCGGCCTTCGTAGCCAGCATCAACTTCTGTTTGCACGCCAGAAACATTAATTTGTTGTTTGCCAACAAAGAAATTAAAATCAGGAGTATATTTTCTACCCCTAATAGTTAATACTAGGGTTGAATCTTCCATAAAAGTTCTGATTAAGCTAGAGGCATACGCAAAATCTAAATGCTGCATTTCTGAATTACCTATTAAAGATGAGTCAAGATTAAAGTCTAATTTTGAAGCATATATAATGACTTCTGATTTTATCTCTGGAATATCAACATAGCCCTCCCCCTTAATTATGTTGTAATGACCATTTTTGGTCGGCAAAAGAAATAAATTGTTTTTTACAAAAATATTTGGTCTATCTTTTCTTGAATCTTGTTTACATAGAATGCGAACTTCTTTTTCGGTTGTTTTTTTAAAGTTTTGACACGATTTTTTAATTTGCTCAGCTGATAAACAAAATGGTTGCTTATCAAAATCATGTTCTAAAATTTTATTATCTTTGAATATTTTTTGCCAAGATTTATTATTAGCCATATATTTGTGTTTAATTATACTAAAGCCTTTAATCTTTGTAATGATAAGTCTAAATAATTTTTTTCTAAGTCTATGCCAACAAACCTTCGGCCGTATAGATTAGCTGCCACGCCGGTTGTTGAACTGCCAGTGAATGGATCTAATACTATATCGCCTTCGTTAGTGCTAGCCAAAATGATTCTTTTTAATAAGTTAAGCGGTTTTTGAGTAGGATGTTTACCGAATTTTTTTTCTTCTTTCTGCGGTGTGTTTAGCGACCAAACCGATCTCATTTGCATGTGCGGCTTTTTAAATTCATCTTCAGACCATTCGCTATCTCGCATCACCTGATAATTAAAGGTATGTTTGGCTTTCTTTTCTTTCCTGGCCCAAATTAAAGTTTCATGACTGGCGGTAAAAAAACGACAGCTCAAATTGGGGGCAGCGTTGGGCTTGAACCAGGCAATATCGTTTAATAGATGAAATTTAGTATTTTGTAGAATGAATCCGCATTGATAAATCGAATGATAAGTGCCGCTAATCCAAATTGTGCCATTTGGTTTTAAAACTCGGCGACAAGCCTTGATCCAGTCTATATGAAATTGAAAATCCTTACAAAAACCTTGGCTTAAATCCCAGTCGCCCTTTTTAACGCTGACCATTTTACCATTTTGACAGCTGAAGCTGCCGCTAGACAGGAAGTACGGCGGGTCAGCAAAAATCATATCAAAATAGTTCTCGGGTAGTTTATCGAGAACTTCTAGGCAATCGCCTTGGTAGAGGGCAAATTTTTTGTTGCGGAAGTACAGAGTCATTTATTTATAATTTCTAACTACTACTTCACTAACATCGCCTCTTTTTTCGGCAATACAATTTATAAATCGTTTAGCATTAACTTTAGTTATGTGCCATTTTTTGTAAAGATTTCTAATAAATTTAGTATTAGAATTGCTAAGCATTAATAAGCACCCGCGACGATCAAGCTGCTCAAAAATATCAGCTAATTTTTTTTGTTCTTTTTCTAGAAAGTTTTCTTTAGTATATGAAGTAAAATCAGAGCCTTTAGCTAAGGGATAATATGGCGGATCAAAGTAAATAAAGTCACCCCTCTTAGCATATTTTAGAACACTTTCAAAGTCAGCATTTTTTATTTTTGTGTGTTTTAAGAGTTGGCTGGCTGCTAATAAACCTTCTTCATTGACTATAAATTTTTTATTTTGTCCAAAAGGAACATTGAATAGACCTTTTTTATTGACCCGGTAGAGACCGTTAAAACAGGTCTTATTAAGATAGATCAGGTGGGCGGCCTTGTTGACATTATCTAGCTTGTCCGTGTTATACTCATCCCTAATCTTTAAGAAAAAGTCCTTACTGTGATTTTGCTGGTAGTATTCCAAGGCCTTAATTAGTTTTGAGGAATCATTTTTTAGAATCCTATAAGTGTTAATAAGATCTTTGTTTAGATCGGCAATAATGGCTTCACGTGGCTGCAGATAAAAAAATACTGCCCCACCGCCGACAAATGGTTCAATATAACGTTTATAAGAATCGGGTTTTGGAAATAATGGTTTAAATTGTTTCAATAATTGAGATTTTCCACCGACCCATTTTAGAAATGGTTCTATTCTTTTTTTGGTTTTTTGTGGCGGCATGTATAATTTGTTCAACTATATTGTAGCGTATTTCGAGAGTATTTGAAACTAAGTTTTTAGTGGATAACTCAATGTAAACTTTTACTCCTGTTTTGTTTACATTAGGCCTGGAGATGTAAACAAAAAATTTATATTGCAAAAAAATTGTCATTTTTAACAATATGAAAATCTTTATTGCAAAAGAAGGCTATTTCTTGCGATAAGGATAATTATATTATTGATTTGAGTCCAATTTTTACTATTTAACTAAGCCTTTTTACTTCATCAATAACCCCCCGCGGATTGATAATTCTGAGGCCTTGTTTATTGATGGTGGCGGTTTGAACAATAATCCGCGATATTTCAGCTTGTTTGAGTTCAGGCTTGATTTGCAGGACTAAAGCGAAAACGCCAGCCAGATAAGGCACTGACCAGCTGATGCCGCCGCGGCCTTGATGCATGTATTGATTCCTTTTAGACCAAGACGAGGCCATAGTCCGATGATCAGAGGGAACAAGTATTTCTGGAGATTTTGATTTTTTCTCTCGCAATGCCTGAACATAGGTAATAATTTCTGTTTTTAATTCTTCATCGCTAATATCTTTATCACTATGGTAAGCGCGTGCTCTGAGTAAGATTTTGTCAATATCATTATCAGCAAAGATATTATTATGAAGTTCGTTGTAAAGAAATTCTGAATAACTGTCTGGATCGTCTTTGTTTTCTAGGCTGCCACCGCCAGTGAAATTAACCCCAATTTGGTCATTATTAGTATTAATTACTATTAGTCCACTGTCTTGAGCTTTTTTAAGCGCTACTAGCCATTCAGTCAGTCCCGGGGTGATCGCCGTATGGCCGAATGAGCAACTAACCACTCTAATTTTTTCATTATCAGGTCGAGACTCATTAGCTTTAATAATATCTTCAAGGTTTTGAGCATGTAGTTTAAGATTGCGACCCGGTGAGCCTCGGTAAACTAATTTGGCTTCCGGAGCAACACCGCAATCCTTACCAACCAATAAACTGGCAACAGCCGGACCATGCATGCTGATTGGTTCCGAATCAATACCGCGGGTTTGGTAATCAATTAGCGAGTCTTTATACTCTGGGTGGTTGATATCAAGCCCCTGATCAAGGATGGCCACCACTACGCCGCGACCATCAATTCCCTGTTGATGTAGTTTCTTAATACCTAAACCGGGATTCTTGCCATCTAGGAGAAGTTTTTCTGGATTGAAAGCGGTCGGCAGTTTTTCTTTCTTTGGCCAAATCGTGGCCGTATCAAACTCAGCTGTTTTTAAAATGTCGGCGGAAACCATTGATAAATTTTGCTGAGATAGATTGCGTCCTCTCAGGTCAGCGAATCGGTCAATGATTAATTCCTGATGGTTGTTAATCTTTTCAAAGTTCATATCGCGCTTTTAATAAGAAAACAATGTCTGATGCCGGGTTTATTAGGCATATATTTACTAAAAAGGTCTTTTAAATCCCTTTTCAGTTAGATTATATGCCAATTAGTTGATTGTAGCAATAGGCCGAGCGCTTAAGATTTTAAAAAATTTTCCACCAACTTCTCGGCCTCTTGGAGCGGATTATCGGTATTAAGCCAATGAATCTTCCGACCTTGTTTGGTCCAGCGCTTGAACCAAGTTTTTTGGCGTTTAGCAAATTGGCGGATAGCGGTATGTAGCTGTTCAACCAGTTGGTCATAATCAATCATTTCTCGCAGATAGCGGCTAATATAACGATATTCTAAACCAAATGATTCTAGTCGTGGCCAATCCAGTCCTTGCTCGTGTAAATTGTGGACCTCCTGAATCATATCTTCGTTTTCTAGGCGTTGAATTAGTCGTTGATAAATTCGTTTTTCTAATACCTCCATAGGGTAATCAATACCCAAAATTAACCAGTCTATAGCCGATTGAGCGTTAATCGGTTGAGACGGCTGATTTTTGACTCCAGTAGCGATTTCCAAATAGCGAATCAAACGCCGCGGATTGTGGCGATCGCTATTATTTAATTTCTGAGCTAAAGCCGGCGCGGCTGTCAGCAATTGCTCGTAAAGTTGTTCGGCCGATAATTCTTCTAAAGCTTGACGGCGCTGATTATCCGGTTTGACGGCGCTTAATTGATAGTTATCTATTAAGGCTTGTAAATATAGGCCGCTGCCACCGGCCAAGATTGGTAATTTGTGGCGTTGGTTAATATCTAGTAGGGCTTGTTGGGCCATTTTTTGATAAGTGGCCAGATCAAAAATTTGTTGGGGATCGGCGATATCAATAAGGTGGTAAGCAACCGGTCGGCCGTTATTGGCGTAATCAGATAGATCTTTGCCGGTGCCAATGTCCATGCCGCGATAAACTTGGCGACTATCGGCGCTGATAATTTCGCCGTTATAGCGATCGGCCAAGGCAATGGCTAGTTTGGTCTTGCCGGCGGCTGTTGGTCCGATAACGGCGATCGCTTTGAGTTGAGCCATAAAAATAATTTATTTTATAATAATTGTCCGGCCAGACTGAAATTACGGGCAGCGGTCACTTGGGCTAAGTAGCGTTGTCCTAAAACATAATTATTACCCGTCTGGGGTATTAGCAGAATCTGCTGATTGCGATTGGTGCGACCAAAATATTTATGGCCGCGCTGTTCTTCCAATAAAACTTCAACGGTTTGACCAATCTGCGCTTGGCGGTTGCTTAAAGTTCCGGCTTTAACAAGCTGATCCAAGTCTATTGCTCGTTGTTTTTTGGTGGCGGTCGGCACATCGTCCGGCAGCTTGGCAGCGGCGGTGCCCGGTCGCGGGCTGAATTGAGCGATATAGACTTGATCAAAACCGCTAGCCGTGACTAATTTGGCGGTCGCTTGAAAATCAGTATCAGTTTCACCGGGGAAGCCGACAATAATATCAGTTGTCAAACTGACATCAGGCCAGACTTGACGGACGGCGGCTATTAATTGGCGGTAATGATCACTAGTATAGCGGCGATTCATTAATTGTAAAATACGGTCGCTACCTGATTGAACCGGTAAATGCAGATGATGAATTAGATTGCGGCTACGGCCCATAAAAGCGATCAGTTCATCGCTCATATCTTTAGGGTGGCTGGTGGCGAAACGCAGCCAATAGTTACCGAGGCTATCTAATTGTTCCAGCAAGCCGGTAAAATTCAGACCGCTAACTGGGTCGCGGTAGCTATTAACATTTTGGGCAATAATGGTAATTTCTTGACTATCGGCAGCCAGTAAATTTTGGACTTCAGCTATAATTTCATCAGCTGGCCGATATTTTTCCCGGCCACGGGCATAAGGGACAACACAGTAACTGCAAAAATTGTCGCAGCCGTTGCCAATCGGCACGAGAGCGCTGATTTTGGAAGTATAAAGCGGTTTAATCTGCAGATAATCATGGAGATGGGTTAGACTGCTGGCGGGTTGGGGGCTGGGTATAATTTGCTCCAATTCGGTCAATTGGTTGATAGTGAACCAATAGTCCACCTGCTGGCCGATTTTAGCTTGAATATCTGGCCGATACGACAAACAGCCGGTCAAAGCGACGGCTGTTTGGGGGTTGTCTTGCTTGATGCGCTTGATTAAACCATAAATGCGGTCTTCGGCGCTTTGACGGACGCCGCAAGTGACTAAGATAGCTAAATCAGCTTGCGATCGTTGATTAGTAGCTGACCAACCCAGCTCATTAAGACGGCTGGCTAAACGTTGGCTGTCGCTAATATTCATCGCGCAGCCGATAGTGGTAATATGATAAAGCCAACCCATATTAATCTAATAATTCTAAGGCTTCTTTTTGTTTTTTAGTTAAACCGGTCGGCGTCAAGACCTTAGCCTCAACCAAATGATCGCCGCGGCCGTAGCCGTTAAGTTTAGGTACGCCTTTACCGCGCAGGATAATTATTTGACCGCTTTGGGTGCCGGCTGGAATTTTTAAAGTCGCTGGCCCATCTACGGTATCAATTTTGATTTTATCGCCAAGAGCTGCTTGACGGAAACTTAGATTAACTATGGATTGGATATTGTGGCCATTGCGTTTGAGGTGGGGATGCGGTTGGACGCGAACATTAACATAAAGATCGCCGCTTTTGGCGCCACGCCGACCGGCCTCGCCTTGGCCGGTAAATTTAATGGTTTGGCCGTTAGCTACTCCAGCTGGTATCTTGATGGTTAGTGGCTTTTTTTCCACCGTTCGGCCTTGGCCATGGCAATGTGGACAAGGTTGATCAATAATCTGTCCCTGGCCGTTGCATTTAGGGCAAGTGGTTTGAGTGCGAATATTGCCTAACATAGTTCGTTGAAACTGATCGATCACTCCCCGACCTTGGCAATTTGGACAATTCTTGGGCGAGCTGCCCGTCTTGGCGCCGCTACCCTGACATTTAGGACAAGTAGTTTGTTTTTCCAGATTAATAACTTCTTCGCCGCCAAAGACCGCCGTTAAGAAATCAATTTTTAGGCCGACTTCCAAATCGCGGCCGCGGCCGCTATCGGTCCGCGAGGAGCTACGGCTAAAACCGAAGAGATCACCAAACATTTCACCAAGATCGCCGAAGTTGGCTTCAAAACCACCGGCTTGGCCGCCTTGATAAAATTGGCTAAAATCAAAGCCGCCCATATTGGCACTATTAAAGCCGCCAGCGCCGCCTTGAAAAGCGGCCGAACCGAAGCGGTCATATTTAGCCCGTTTATCTTGGTCACTTAAGACTTGGTAGGCTTCATTAATTTCTTTAAATTTAGCCTCGTTGCCGCTAGCTTTATCCGGATGATATTGGTGAGCTAGTTTGCGGAAAGCCTTTTTGATTTCTTCAGCCGAAGCGGTCTTGCTGACCCCAAGAATTTGGTAATAGTCAGTCGCCATGAAAGGTTATTATTTTTTATTCTTCTTCGATTTCACCTTCAACTGGACCATTAGCTTCAGTGCCGGCCGTTGAATCGGTAGCGCTGTCAGCTTGATTAGCGCCAGCGCTATTAGCTTCGGCCGCTGTCTGTTGATACATAGCCGCGCCGATTTTTTGGGCGACCTCATTGGTTTCTTCTAATTTCTTTTTTAAGGCCTCTAAATCGCTAGCATCTTTAGCGGTTTTTAATTCGGCTATTTTTGTTTCTAGCTCAGTCTTATCTTCAGCTTTAATTTTATCAGCGGAATCTTTGAGCAGTTTTTCCAATTGAAAAATAACGCTATCGGCTTGGTTTTTTAGTTCAGCTGCTTCTTTTTTCTGCTTGTCTTCTTCAGCGTGCTTTTCGGCTTCTTGACGCAGTTTTTCAATCTCATCTTTACTTAAACCAGAGGAAGCGGTAATAGTAATCTTTTGTTCTTTACCGGAAGCCTTATCGGTTGCCTTAACATTCAATATACCATTGGCATCAAGATCAAAACTAACTTCAACCTGAGGTACACCACGCGGAGCTGGCGGAATACCATCTAAAATAAAGCGGCCCAGTGATTTATTGTCTGTTGCCATAGGCCGTTCGCCTTGGACAATATGGATTTCCACGCTAGTTTGACCGTCAGCGGCCGTAGAAAATACTTGGCTCTTAGAAGTTGGGATAGTGGTGTTGCGTTCAATTAATGGTGTAGCCACGCCACCCAGGGTTTCAATGCCGAGGGTGAGCGGAGTGACATCTAGAAGTAAAACGTCTTTAACATCACCTTGCAAAACACCAGCCTGGACAGCTGCGCCTAAAGCGACAACTTCATCAGGATTGACGCTTAAATTCGGCTCTTTACCAAAAAATTCTTTAACTTTAGCTTGAACCATCGGCATTCTGGTCATGCCGCCAACCATAATAACTTCTTCAATGTCGCCAACTTGATAGCCAGCGTCAGCTAGAGCTTTTTGACAAGGCTCAATTGTTTTGGCCACCAGATCGCCGACCAAGTTTTCCAACTGGGCTCTGGTCATTTTCATGACTAAGTGTTTGGGGCCGTTGGCGTCGGTCGTGATAAACGGTTGGTTGATTTCAGTTTCATTAAGAGTAGATAATTCAATCTTGGCTTTTTCGGCCGCTTCTTTAATTCTTTGTAGAGCCAGAGTGTCTTTAGATAAGTCAATCCCCTGATCTTTTTTGAATTCATCAATAATCCAAGTGATAATTCGTTGGTCAAAATCTTCGCCGCCCAAATGGGTGTCGCCATTGGTTGCCTTAACTTCAACTGTATCTTCAGAAATATCCAGAATAGAAATATCAAAAGTACCACCACCTAAATCATAAACAGCAACCTGCTGGCCCTTTTTTTTGTCAAAACCATAAGCTAAGGCAGCCGCAGTCGGTTCGTTGATAATACGTTTCACATCTAGACCGGCAATTTTACCGGCATCTTTAGTAGCTTGGCGCTGGGAATCATCAAAATAGGCCGGTACAGTGATAATCGCTTCAGTCACAGTTTCACCCAAGCGAGCTTCAGCATCGGCTTTTAATTTAGCCAGAATCATCGCCGAGATTTCTTGCGGCGTATATTCTTTATCTTGCAGTTTAACTTTAATACCACCACCAGCTTGAACAATGGAATATGGTACATTTTTAAGGTCATGCTGAATTTCTTCATCTTGGAAGCGGCGGCCAATCAGGCGTTTGACAGCATAAACGGTATTTTCTGGATTAGTTACTGCCTGGCGGCGAGCGGTCTGACCAATTAATCGTTCACCGTTTTTGGAAATAGCCACCACCGATGGGGTAGTTCGATTACCTTCAGCATTCTCTAAGATTTTGGGTTGCCCGGCCTCCATAATGGCTACTGCGCAATTGGTGGTACCCAAATCTATTCCAATAATCTTGCTCATAATCGTTATATTGTTTTAAATTATTAATTATTTTTTCTTGCTTTCAATTTTAATAGTTTTAGGTTGAGCTTCTGGAGCTTTGGGGATCATAATTTTTAAAACACCATCTTCAGCTACTGCCTTAGTTTCACTGCTTAAAACATGAGCCGGCAGCTGAATACTACGATAGAAGCTACCGCGGCGGATTTCTTTGCGATAATAATTTTTTTCATCAACTTCGCTGTGGCGTTCGCCTTCGCCTTTAATGCATAAAATGTCGTTATCAATCGAAATTTGGACATTTTCCGGCTGGATACCGGCTAATTGAGTTTCTACGATAACATTGTTTTTATCTTCATACATATCAATGGCCGGCACGAAATTGTGCTGGTCATTACGTAAGGCTGGTAAGAAGTCGTTAAAGACTTTTTCGGCTTCCGCCAAACTGTCAAATAAGGGATTCCATTTTATTAGTCCTCTCATATTGTTGTTTTTAATTAAATTAATTAAATTATATTTATTAATTAGTTTAAGTGATGTTATTGTTTAAAGCGATAAACTTTAACCCGAGCCGGCGTAATCACTCTGTCTTTCAGCTGGTAGCCGGGCTTGATTTCTTCAGCCACCAAATTATCTTGCTGATTGTCAGCGGTTTCAACCATTTCAGTCGCATCCATAGTGGTATGGTCAAATGGTTGGTCAATGGTCGGAATTTCTTTAACTCCCTGCTGGCTTAAAATATTTTGAAATTGTTTGATAATATAATTGATACCCTCTAACCAGCTGGCGGTATTATCCGGATTAAAGTGGCGGCAAGATAGCTTGAGATTGTCGTAGACCGGCAGAATTTCTAAGAGCAATTGCTCGTTGGCGTAATGAACATAATGGGCCCGATCTTTCTGGTGCTGTTTGATCAAATTTTGTTGCTCGGCTAAGGCGCGGCGATATTTATCTTCCAGTTCGTGATATTGTTCGTGACTATAACCATGTTTAGTTTTGCTTTTAGTTTCTTTAACATTTTTCTTGGATGGCTCGGTAGACATAATTGATTAGATTAAAATTAGTCTGGTAATCGGTTCTAAGTGGTGCCAGCAAGCCAAAGAGGCCGATGTGCTGGTCGAAACGATATTTAGTTAAAATTGTACTGGAAAAAGCGCCAAAAGGGCTATCGTTACCTAGCCGGATGGTTGGCTCTTCACCGATCTGGTTAAACAAATCGTCAATGATTTCTTCCAAACTGTCAATGACCTGAGAAATATCATAGATCATGGATAATTGTTTAAACTCTGGCTGACCAAGTAAGCCGCTTAATCCGGTATAATAAGAATCATAGCGATGAAAAGACCAAAAAACGCCGCTATTAGTTAATTGGGCCAGCGCTTTAGCTAGCGGTTTCCAATTGTGGCCAAAATCAGCTAAAACTGGTTCCAACAGCTTTTTAACGGTACTGGTCGGTGCTTTCGGTTCAATCGTAGCAATTAATTGGCGATAAGCTAATTCGGTTGGAATACGGCCGGCGGAGGTATGTGGTTGAATTATATAACCAGCCTCCTCTAAGTCGGCTAAGTCGTTGCGGACTGTTGCCGGTGAGAAATTTAAATGATATTTGTCTACTAGAGCTTGAGAAGCTACTGGTGTTGCCGTTTGGATATAGTCTTCAGTCAAGAGCTTAAGAATTAAGGCTGGTCGTGTTTCCATAGATATTTTTCATAGTTATCCTCAGTATATCATCGTTAGCAGTCAACTGTCAAGAGTGCTAAAATAATTTGCAAATAAACAATAAAAAGCCCCAGTTAGGGCTTTTTATTATGGTATTCATAGCTTATTTAAATACCTAATTTATTGATGATAATTTCTTTTTGACTGTTTAAGATCTGATGGAGAAAAATATCGGCCATATTTTGGCGATATTCAAATTCAGCTTTGTCCATTAAAGTATAACGGATATTGCGGCCAGTTCCCTGCTCAATTTTTTTAATCAAGTCGTTGAGTTTAGTTTTATTAAAGTGGTCGCTAATAATTAAAATATCAGTCGGTGCCGATAAATCATTAGTAAAAAAGCCGGTTATAATTAATAGTTCAATAGCGCCTAATTTTTGGATATCGTTGAGCAGCTTGCTCTCTTGACCGATCTCGGCTTTAGCTAACAAAGCGCGCAATTCGGCCAGCAGATAAAAGTTTTGGTTAACTTGATAAAACTTCTTGTCCAGCTTTTGCTGGTGGTCGGTTTTAACTTCTAATAGACCGATCTCTTCCAAATTGGCCAATTCACGACGCACTGAATTGAGCTGCAAATCAAGCTCCCGCGCTAGTTGTCGGATATAAAAACAATCATCTGGTCCGGAAAATAAGAAAAGTTTAAGCAGTTTGAGCCGAGCTCCAGAGCTAAAAAGTTTTTCTAGCATATAATTATTTAAGGCTTGAGTTTTAGGCTGTATAAATTTTGTGTTAGCCCTTGTCTAAAAACATAATATCTTATATAATTATTTTCGTCAATCTTTTTAACTGAAGAAAGTAATTTATTTTTGGTTAACCTCAGCCTATTTGTTTATGCCATATAAGCTCGCGTCGTTATTATTGAGCTCTGAACAAAAAAGCAGTTCAATTGCTAAAATTGCTTGGGCCGAAGCCGATCAGGGCGATCCGGCGAACGAGGTTCGTTTTTCTCGGGTCGGTAAAATTTTTAGTCTGGTAGAAGTTTATGCCACTAACGCCAAAGCACTGCTGCTGTTGGATTTTTTTAGCGAGCGGCCGAAATTGAATTATTATCAGCAGCCGGATTTGGATAAGAATGAACACCCTGGCCTAGATGATTTGGAAAAATTTTTTACCGCCGCTATTCAACAGACTAATCACGATCTAGCCGCTTTTTTAGCTGAGCATAAAATCAGTTATCTTGAGCCAGAGGTTAGCGCCACGATTGGTTTATTAACAGAACGCGGTTTATTTTTGACTTCAATCGGCCGCAATCAGGCCTGGATGTTATTGCCTGGTCAAGATAGCGGTAAGCAAGTTGTTAAGATGATTGTTCCGGCCGACGACGGCGCTGAACGAACCGGCCGTTTATTTAGCGAAATATTTAGCGGCACTTTACCTAATGGTAATTATTGTTTAATCAGCAATGAGGCCTTGGCGGAATATATTGAACCGGCCACGGCGGTAAACTTATTAACCAATAAATCGCCGTTAGTTGGTGCTGAAAAATTACGTCATTTCTTGCAACAGACCAATCGTCGGGTAGATTTTTTGGGTTTAATTATTAAGCGCTGTCATCGCGATGAAGATGATGAAGCTTGTCTGGAAATGCCAGCTGGTCTGGTAAGCAATAATCAGTCAACCACTATTGCCACTCCACTCATAAGTAATAATCTGCGCTTGACTGAAGAACGAACCGAAAAGATTCTCAATCCATCTGGCTGGTCCAAGTTTATTTTATTATTTAAGAAAATAATAAATTCTGTCTGGCAATGGTTAATCCGTTTAAGTCGTCGAGACTGGGTTAAAGTTTGGCGCAATAATTATCACAATGGTCGAGCATACTACCAAGAAACTAAAAAAAAGATTAGAGCTTGGCGCGGTTGGCCAATTATTGGTCGCTATAGCCACCGTCTACTATTAATCGGTCGATCGGCTTGGTATAAGATCCAGCCTTGGTTTCGTCAGATTAATAATCGTTGGACAGCCTATTGGTTTAAGACGGCGCCTTGGCGTTGCCGTTTAGTGGAAAAATATTGGTTGCCACTGGAACGAATTATTCGGCCGCTTATTAATTTTTTTCAAGCTGTCAGTCATCGCGTTCGTTGTTTTTTCAATAAGGGCTATCAACAACCGCGGACTTATTGGCAGCGGCTTAGTAAGCGCAGCCGGATATTTTTAGGCCTGGCTGGCGTTTGTCTGCTGCTATTGATTATCGGCATGTTTTGGCAGTATCGCCGCCAGATAAGACAGGCTAATTGGCGACAAAAAACCGATCAAGTCGCTTTGGTTGAACAAAAACATAATCAAATTGAAGCTAATCTTTTATATAATAATCTAACTTCGGCTAATCAGAGCTTGGATGAAGCCGCTGCCCTATTGGAACAATGGCAAGCCGCCAAAGAACAATTACCGGCCGACATTACTGAGCGCTGGCAAAATGCTTTATTGAAGCAGGAAAAACTATTAGGTCAAGTTCGGCATATTTATACTTTAAGAGATGGTCAGGCCTTGGCTAATCAGCCGATCGCTATTGTTACTTCCACGGATAGCTTATTGAGATTAAATGGTCAATTACTGGCTTGGACTGATTCGGCTAGTCGGCAAGTGATTTATCAAAATAGTCGCCAAGAATGGCAAACCGTTGCTTGGCCGGAAGGCTGGCAGATTATCGTGGCTGCGGCCGCTGATGGTCAGAGCTGGTATTTTGCTGCTGGCGATGGGCAAATTGCTTCGCTGAGTCGCGATGGCCAATGGAAAATTTGGTCGCTGGACAAGCCAATCAGCCAAATTAAAGCGTTGGCTTTTTATGGCGGCCGTTTCTATGTTGTGGCTGGTGATAATCAAATCTATCGCTACCAAAAGCAAGCCGATAATTTTACCAGTGGTCAGCAATGGAATACTGATCAATTGCCGGCTGGCGATATTGTCGGCCTAGTCGTTGACGGCCAAGTTTATGTTTTCTATAGTGATGGCCAAGCGTTTAAATTAAATAATGGCCGCAGCCAAAACATTGCCATTAAGATCGCGGAGCCGACTACAGAGGGCTGGTCCAGTTGTCAATTATTGGCTGATAGCGATAATTTTTATTGTCTAGAGTCTGGATATCGGCGGATACTACTTTATGGCAAAGACGGTGCCATTTCTGGCCAATACCGACTAGCTGATCGTCAAGCTCAAGCTGTGGCTATTAGCTCGGCGAGCAAAGCTATTTATTTATTAACTGATCAGGCGATACAGAAATTCGTTTTACCAACTGAATAAACAATATTATATAACAAAAAAGAGCTCGCTCGGAGCTCTTTTTTGTTATTCGAGAGTCAGCGCTTATTTTAAGGTGACCTTGCCGCCAGCTTCTTCTAACTTAGCTTTAATGGTTTCGGCTTCTTCTTTCTTAACGCCTTCTTTAATCATTTTTGGAGCGGCATCAACCAAGTCTTTAGCTTCTTTTAGGCCTAAATCTTGGTTGATTTCGCGGATAGCCTTGATGACAGCAATCTTATTGGCACCAGCATCGCTGAGCTCAACATCAAAGCTATCCTTCTCTTCGGCTGGAGCAGCCTCAGCACCGGCAACCGGGCCAGCCATCATCATAGCTGGAGCAGCGGCGCTGACGCCGAATTTCTTTTCCAAAATTTTGACCAATTCGGCCAAATCAATGACGGACATTTTTTCAATTTCGTCCACCAATTTTTGGAATTTAGCAGGAACTTCAATCTGTTCCTCAGTTTTGTTCATTTCTTCAGTCATAGGATTAAATTAATTCCGTAGATTACGGAGCGGTTATTAAGCTTTTTGGTCAGCGACCGCTTGCAGAACAGTCACCAGACCGCGTAAATTACCAGCCAATACATTAACAAAGCCGCTGACTGGCGCGTTTAAGGCGCCGACTAAGCGAGCTTGTAATTCTAACTTGCTTGGCAAGTTGGCTAACGACTGGACATCAGCAGCCGACAAAAATTGGCCATCTAAAATACCGCCCAGGAAGGCAATTTTGTCTTCATGGGTTTTTTGGAATTTTTGTAGCAGTTTGGCCGGCAATACCTGATCGCCATAGGCGAAAATAATAGCCACCTGACCGTCAAATTCTCTGACATTCGGTTGTTCGGTCAACTGGATATTGTTTAAAGCGCGGCCCAGTAAAGTTTTTTTAATAGCCAAGAATTCGCCTTGTTCTTCCAGAAGCTGACCACGCAGCTCTTCAGTGTCCCTAACAGTCAAATTATTAAAAGAAGCGAAGACCACAGCTTTGGATTGAGCTAGCTTGGTATCCAGATCGCGCAGGATAATTTCTTTCTGTTGTTTAGTTTTTGGCATAGTCGTTGCATGAAAATAAAAAAACTGCCATGTAACAATCGCAGTTCGACCTTTGGGGCAGAGTCAAAAATATTTTTGTCTCGGCAGGTTTTACGCCTAAGCCACCTGCTGTCTGCGACGAAGTATTACATTATTTTTATCTTAAAGGGAAATAATTAATCTGTCAAGTTTACGAAACTTCGGTTTGACTGATAAAGCAGGTTTATTTATTTCAAATATTTAGCTTTATTAGCTTTGTGCTCTTCAAAATTACGGCTAAACACTGTCTCACCGTTATCGGGGCGAGTTAAGAAAAAATTATAATCATTACTGGTTGGATAAATAGCAGCATTAAGAGCCTTGAGGCTGGGGCTACTGATTGGCCCCAGTGGCAGGCCGTCATTAATATAAGTATTATAGGGAGAATCAATTCGGGTTTCTTCGTAGGAATATTGCGGTTTATTTTCACCAAGAATATAAGCTAAAGTGGCGCATGATTCTAGGCGCTGGCCGTTTTTAATTCGCCGCCAGAAAATATCCGCAACTATTTTCATATCTTTTTCGCTACGCACTTCCTTTTCTAGTAAAGAAGCCATGGTAACAATCTGGTAAATTGTCTGGCCTTGGCGTTTAATATCTTGACGCATTTTTGTGTTCAGCTGACGGTCAAAGTTATTTAATAGTTTAATAATCACCTCTTCTGGACTTGATGATGGATGGAAACGATAGGTATCGGCAAATAAATAGCCCTCCAGGCCTAGATATTTCGGCTTATCTTGTAGAAACTCATAGCGGTCGGAAAAATCCTGCGGCCATTTATTAACTGGCAGTGATTGGTAATTTTTTTTGGGATAACCGCTAATTTGTAAAAAATCGTCAGCGCTGAAATTAAGCTGGCTATCGGCTAATTTATTGGCAATCTGCTGGCTATTCCAGCCTTCAATCAGGGTTACTAAGCGATCGGCTTGTTGATTGGCCTGTTCTTGCCAATAATTAATCCGTGCCCGGCGGTTCTCTAACTTTTTAGTTATATAATAAAGTCCGCTGAAGATTCCGCCAAAGATAATAATTGAAACTAACCAAACTAGATAAACAGTTGACTTTTTTTGCGGTGGATAATTGTTATAATAAGTTGACATTTAGAGATATTTATCTAGTGATTCTTTTTTTAAATCATCAATAATCTCTTTGGTATTGATAGAATTTTTTAGCGATGAAATAAAAAGAACATCACCAGTATCAATAATAGCTAAATCGTTAACATCGTTAATTACTATTAGTTTGTCAGTCAAATTGCAGTATACTAGATTATTATTGGATTTTTTAGTTATTACTCGTCCTTTGGTAACATTATCGCTGACTTCGGTAGCTAGAATATTTTTTAGAACTGGCCATTTGCCTAAGTCGCTCCAGCCAACGCGGTTGGATACACTCATCGCTAGCTTATCCGCCTTATTAGTAATAGCTGATTCAATAGAAATTTTATCTAATTGGCCATAAAGGCGGCGGACTTTTTCGTTGTCGCCGTAATTAATTAGCAAACCAACCACCTCTTGACAAATCTGATACATTGTCGGCTGTAACTTGGCAAATAAGTCGGCGATAGTCTGTAAGCGCCAGACATACATACCAGTGTGGCAATAATAGATTCCTGAATCAATGAGTTGGCGACAATAATCTTCATTGGGTTTTTCAACGACATTACAGACTGTAAAAATTGTTTCCTGGCCAATGCTTTGCAGGTTCTGGCCAGCTTTAAGATAGCTGTAGCCAGTGTCAACATAGGCTGGTTTAACAGCAGGAGTCAGGATATAATCGGGGTTTTGTTGTAAAAATTGTTCGCTAACCAGCAGCAAGTCAGCAAAAGCTTGATTGTCGGAAATATAATCATCAGATGGCAAAGACGCAATAATATCATCAGGCTGGCAAAAATGTTGCAAATAACAAACCTCTAAACACATCGCCGGTCCGGTATTACGCGATTCACTTTCAACAATAATATTGTTAAGCTTAATTTCCGGGACTTCAACTTTAACCCGTTTAACCATCAATTCATTAATGGAGATAAATAAATCATCGGGTTGTTGCAAGATTTCAGCTACTCGCTCATAGGTAGTGCGCAACATTGTTTTATCACCAAGTAGCGCTTGAAATTGCTTAGGATTATTCTGACGGCTGAACGGCCAAAGACGTGTTCCTAACCCTCCAGCTCGGATAACTATTTTCATAATTTAGGATTATGATTGACTAATTGTATTATAGCCGATTAATTATCTTTTTGCTATAATGAAAAAAACTTAAATATAAAATTTTAAGTCTATGAAAATATTAATCGCTCCCTTAGCAGCTGCAGCTATAGCCCAGTTTAGTAAAGTTTTTATTAAAAGCAATAAGCAGAAGTTATCTTGGTCCACCTTATGGGTTTATTCGGGTATGCCATCGGGTCACGCGGCAATGACGGTAGCCTTGACCACTATTATTGGCTTGGAAAAGGGTTTAGATTATCCGGGCTTTGCTATTGCGCTAGTTTTTACTTTACTAATTATTCGTGATGCAGTTGGCTTGCGCCGGCAATTAGGTAATCAGGGATCGGTTTTAAATGATTTAGTTGACGATTTAGAAGATGATAATTATTTAGACAAACGCTATCCGCAATTGCTGGAAAAAATTGGTCACACTCCAACGCAAATTGCTGTCGGAGCGTTAATTGGTCTAGTGGTAGCAATTTTTATTTACTATTTTAGTTGACTTGTGGTCGTGGGCGACCAAAGATTTGTTGATAATCATCAATGCCGTCGCCGTCGCTATCAGCTTTACGAGGATTAGTTCCGCGAATTTCTTCTTCAAAATTAGTAACGCCGTCTTTATCTAAGTCATCATCGGTCAGACTGATACCTTGCCGGTGTGCTTCAGCGTCATTGATACCATCTTGGTTGGTGTCGACCGAATAAGGATTGGAGCCTAGCTCTAATTCTTGTTTATCGCTCAGACCGTCGTTATCACTGTCTAAATCACCTTCTCCAAGTGGATTGCTTAAGCTCATGTATTCATCATAATCGCTAATGCCGTCGCCGTCGCTGTCGACTTTATTCGGATCGGTGCCTAATGATTTTTCTTCCCAATCACTTAAGCCGTCGCCGTCGCTGTCAGCCTTTTCTGGGTTGCTGCCAAATTCTTGTTCAGCCGCATTACTTAAACCATCACCATCTAAATCATCGGCCGTTTTAAAATCAGGCTGTTTGTTCAGTGGCTGACTGTTTATATTTTCATTATTATTGGTCAATTCGACTGGTGATTTTTTGGGTAAAAATAGCCGCCAGACAACAAGACCGACGATTATCAACAGAATAATCGAGGAAATAATAATTGGCCAGCGATATTTAGTAGTTTGTTCCATTTGCTTCATAGTTACTTATTAATGAGTGGCTACATAATAAAGCATATTAATCAGAGCCTTTTGTTCATTGTCGTTGATTGATCCAGTATGACCAAGCATTATATGCTCTACTCGTCCGCAAGTTGTTGCCCAGAATTTAGTATTAATATCGCCGCCATGAAACCATATTTTTAGCCCATCGGCACTAGAACATAAAGACGGATTTGGTAATGATCCGCTAGTGTGTGTAAAATTCACTACAAAAGAATCATCCATTATATATGGCTTATTAAACATTAGGGCAGAGGCTGGCGTTGATGCTTGGTTAATATTTTTGCTAATATTATTATAATTATAACTTGTATTTTGATAGTTGGCCAGTGAGATGCCGGCGTAACCAGCTAATCTGTTGAAATTATTATGACTACCACCACAAATTGTTCCTGACTCTTGCCAAATAGTATCATGGCCAAAAATAACACCACCACCGGCATTGATAAATCTTTCCGTTGAACTGGCGGCATTAGGCGACAGATCCCTTCCTCCAGCCAGTTGATCAGTGCCGTCGCCGCTACCATTACAGTCTTGAAAGCCGAAAACAATAACATTATATGAACTAGTTGGATTGCTGTTAGGTATATAAGTGGCTGGTGAGGCATTAAAATCAGCTAAAGAGACAGCCGTGATGGTGGCGGTTTTGGTAATATAATTGTTTTTATTGTTATTAATGATATTTTGTAAATCAATTAAATTATTATTGCCCGGATGGACCTGCAAAATTTTTAGACGACGTCCTTTTTGACAGCTATCATCACAAAATTCAGTGGCATCATCCCAATTAGGGGGTCGCATATTAAAATCACAGGTCTCATAGGCTCCTTCTATAACGCCATTACCGCAGTAAGTATTGTCAGACCGAATATTTTGACAGGAGGTTAATGATACATCATCAATATTCAATTTATTACCATCGTTAGGTAAATTGTTTTGGCCGATAAAAATAGATAAATATAAGTTATTAGCTAATTGGTTAAGGTTTTGATAATAAGTAAAACTACCCAGGTATGGTCTGGTGTGGAATGATGTATAGTTGCCCGGGACAATTAAATTACTAGTACTAGTTACTAAATAACTATAATTGATGCTTGGATTATTACCGATACTCCAATGGATTTGATTAGTTGGATTGGTGGTTGTCGGATGTAAAAAATTAGCCGAGCCTTTATATTTAAATCTCAGAACATAACTTTGGTTAATATTTAATCCAATATTAGTAATATTCCAAGTTAAGCCGGTTAAAGATTTACCACCATAGGCTGTGCAGTTGCTATTGCTGGTATAGTTAAGATTATTACAAACATTCGGCCAAATGTAGTTGGGCGCTGCTGACTGGCGGTCTTGCACCATTTTAGCTGATTTAGGGTCGCCGCCAGCACTAGTCGTGGGATCAATTGTGCTCTTAGCAAAGCTGCCATTAGTGGCCACGGCGGGACCTAAATGGTTAAAAATACCACGGGCAAAATTGTCGAACCAAAGCGGACTAGTATAGAGCCATGCCTTGTCGTCGATGTAGCCGTTGCAATCATTATCCAAGCCATCATATTGCGTGCAATTATCCGGTTGGCCTGGATTAATATTGATACCGTCATCAGCGCTATTAGCTAGATTATCGGCACCATTTGGTCTGTCCTCGCAATCAACAGCTGTATTGGTGCAGTTAGTGTATTTTTTGATGCCGTAGCCATCGCCATCTTGATCATAACAACTAGTTTGACAATTTTGCGTTAGACAAACAGCGATAAATTGGTCGTAGTAAGCTTGATCTATATTAAGATTACCAGTTCTTGATTTAAAAACGGAGAGAGGTTCCAACGGGTCGCATTTTTCAGATTGTTCCTGAACGATTCCATCGCCACAATAACCGCCGGTTTGTAAACAGTTTTTACAACGATGGGGATTGGTTGGCGAGCTGGTGGCTGAGGGATCGGGATTAACGCTATTACCAGCCCAAGCGCAATCCTTTTGATTATTGGCACAATCGCAATTCTCAATACCATCTTTAATTTGGCCATCACCGCACCAACCGTCAGTAACTTGACAGGTGGTGGCTGAACAGGCGTATTGCTTAGTTGAACTAGAATTAGCTGGAGTGGGCACAGTATAAGTGCTTCCTTCGCAAGTTTCACCATAATCATAATCAACTACTGCGTCACCGCACCAACCGCCGGTAAATTTGCAGGCGTTGACTGTACCCGGTTGACCGCATTGGTAACGTTGAATCCCGTTATAGGTTGAGCTGGGGTCAGGATTGGGACTATCGATTGGCCGATCACAATCTTCGTTAATTTGGGTATTGGCACTAGTCTGAATAATATGGTCGCCACAATAACCGCCAGTAAATGTACAGGCGTTTGGACTTATTGATTCATGACAGGCATACTGTCTATTGGGACCAGAATCATTGGTCTTAGTGGCTATTCCGTTGTTGCCATCGCATTGTTCGCGGTTAACAGTAAAATTTTGTCCGTTTTGAATAATATTATCACCGCACCAGCCACCGGTAAATTTACAGTACTGATTACAGCTATACTGCTTATTAGGACTAGAATCATGGGCATTAGCTGCTACACCCAAATCACCTTCACAATCTTCATTGGGATCAATTAAATTATTACCACAAAGTCCATGGCCAATAATTATGGAACAAGTTTTAGTGCTAGTGGCGCCCAGGCTATCACTAGTATTTAATATTAAATCATAACGACCATCTGGTCCGGCGGTGGCGGCCGAAATTTTGAGTTGTCGGCCGGAATTAACTAATTGAACGTTTAAATGACTCCAACCACTTAACTGATTATGGTTAATTATAGAATTGATAGTATCGCCTTCATTATCAAAAATTTCAGCATAAGCAGAAAAAGCTTGTCCGGCCGTGCCTCTTATTACCGGGCAATTAATTACCGGCCCTTGATTAGTATAGTTATTAGCGCAGGCATAATTGGTAATATTTTGGTAATTGGTTTCAAAATTAGCACATAAAGTATAGCGGGTATTATTAATTAACTCATATTGATAGACTCGGCTGTTTTCGGGTAGTGTCGGCCAAGTGGTAGCAAAAGATCGTTGTTGCTCGTTCCAGCCGGTTATTTGGTTGTAACCGCTAGGAGAAGTACCAAGACGATTAATTGGGTCAACCGGTAGGGCTGTTTTCATTTTAACAGCCAAGGTTTTCTGCCAGCTCGGCCAAACTGATAATGTTTTGTTGACCAAATAAGTTCCAGACTCTAGGCTGGGATAACGCTGATAAGTTTGTCGGTATTGTTCTAATTTGGTTTTCATTGCTGATAAGTCGATCAATCGTTTGGTGTCTCGAACCACTCTAGCTTTCAAGCTGTCACAAATTTGTCCAGACTGGCAATCTCGATCAGATAAACAACTAAGATTGCCGCCGCTATTAGAACAAACACCGGGCTGGCTATTAATATTTTGATTAAAGCGCCAATTAGCTAGGATTTGCCCAAAAATATCGACCGTTTCATTAGAAATATTTTGGTTAAAGGAAATAATGACCATGATTGGTTTTAGACAATTCGACTCAGCGCTTATACTCTGGCAAGAAGTTATATTAGCGGCAGCCACATAAACCGTTCGATTGTCTCTCACCGCATCATAACCATCTACTAATAGCGATTGTAGTGATCGCTTAGCTCCAATATTTTGAGTATACCAAGTTCGAGGACTGAGATTATTAGCATTGTCAAAGATTCTGATGGCAATAGCATCCGGACTGACCGATGGGACGGTTTGGGTGCTTGAAGTTATCCTATTGGTAGTATCGGTATTTATTAATCTTAATCCCTCAACTGCCAGCAGATTGTTGGCTGCCAAAGCCGGCAATGTTAAACTAGCCAAAACTAAGGTTATTAGGCTAGCAAATAAGAAGCGGGAGTGGGTTGGCATATAGCTTATTTTTGTTTATATTTATCTTACATATTATAGCAAATAGCCAATTATTGGCCAAGCTTTAGATTATTTTTGACAATTGGGACAAAAATGAGTTCCTCGGCCAGCCAGTTTTATTTTATTTAGCGGTTGTCCGCAAACTAGACAATTTTGTTTGGAGCGGCCATAGACTTGAAGTTGTTGTGAAAAATTACCGCTTTGGCCACGGCCATCACGATAATCGCTAAATGAGGTACCACGGTAAGCTACCGCGGTGGTTAAAATTTTAACGATTGATGAGTGTAGTTTCTTAATTTCAATCATCGTTAGCGTGCCAGCTGGTCGACTGGGCTTGATCCCGGCCGCAAAAAGGCTCTCGTCAGCATAAATATTACCAATACCGGCTAAACAATGCTGATCTAATAGCACCTGCTTAATTTTGGTTGTTGGTTTCTTTTTTAAGATTAATTGCAAATCAGTCCAGGAAAAATTAGAGCTTAACGGTTCTATTCCTAAGCGTGTTTGGTATTGTAACCACTCTTGTTTATTCATTAATTTAACCCAGCCGAATTTACGACTATCATTAAAAAATAACCGATCATGATTCGATAATTCTATAATTAAACGGGTTGATTTATTTGGCCAGCTAGCTTGGTTACTACTCAATAAATCTGTAGTTGGGTGTCCGCCGGCTAGCCACTGCTCGTTACTTGTCCAAATTAGTTGCCCAGTCATTTTAAGATGGACGACCAAGTAATAATTATTAGCTAGTTCAATGACTAGATTTTTAGCACGTCGGAAAATATTAGTAATGGGTTGCCCAATAATTAATTGTAATGACGGCTTAGTATTTAGATTTTTTAGTCGGCTATCTAAAATTTGCAGCCGTATAATATATTTGTTCATTATCAGTGGCTGCAAATCATTAACAATCGTCTGTACTTCGGGCAACTCAGGCATAAATTAGCGAATTAGTTTACTGATATTAATTAATCCAGACTGAGCGCCACGTTGGCTGATAGCTGCCGCCGCCTGTTTGGCAGCCAGATATAAAGATTTTTTAAGGCTATTAGTTTTGATTAGACAACCTAATAAAGTCCCGCCAAAAGCATCGCCGACGCCAGTGGTATCAATAATTTTTTTGACTGGTAATGCCGGCTGATGAATAGTTGTTTGACCATCATAAGACCAAGCTCCTCGGGAATCAGCGGTAATGACTACTATTTTGGGACCATAGCACCATAAACGTTGAATAAGTTTTTTCATATTTTGGCCATAGTCGGCTAGCTGTTTATTATCAAACGGATGGCTAGCTAATAATTGCAAGGCTTCATCTTGATTAATAATTAATAGGTCAGTTTTTTCTAAAAATGGCCGCAGTTTTTTAAAGCCGGCCGTCAATTGGGCTTGTCCAGGATTCCAAGCAATCTTTTTATGACTTTTAAAAATGGCTGTTAAATTTTTTAACCAGATTTTACCGCTTAAAGACGAAACATAAAGCCAATCACTGGCCAGCTGTTTGGCAGCTGATGAAGTTATTGATAGATGATCATTGGCTCCGCGATAAGCAATAATTGTATGCTCCCCGTCTTGGCCGATTAAAACAACCGACACGGCTGATTGCTGCCGGTCAATTATTTGGCACAACCCGGTATCTATTTTATGGCTTTTGAGATTATTAATAATATCTTGACCGCGACGATCAGATCCAACAGCTAGCCAGCTGGCGACACTAAGGCCGCATTGCTTGATAGCCATTGCCAAATTAGCTGCGCCGCCACCATATTCTACAAAACTCTCATCTACAATCGTCTTAGCTCCATACTCAATGGCTAATAATTTTTTAGCCAAAATTTCGCGACGATTATCAAGCAGACGATAATCATTAATTAGAAAAGAAAGATCTTCAGTGGCTCCGCCGATAGTGATAATGTCAAACTTTTTTTTCATAGACTTATCTATTAGGAAATTCGTCTAAAGTGGCTTGAACGATTATTTTTTTATCACCACGTTGAATCTTGAGACCAATTTTTTGATTCGGTTGATATTTTTGAATTATCTGTAATAAACTATTTTGTTCATTCAGCTTTTGCGCGTTTATTTCTAAAATAATATCACCGGGCAATATGCCGGCTCGTTCGGCTGGCGATCCAGCAATGACCGCCGGCTGGTCATTATTAGCACTGATTAAAGCGCCCTGATTGACTGGCAAGTCTTTTTCTAGAGCCAAATCGTCATTTATGGTCAAATAACTGACTCCTAACCTGGGTCGAACGATGCGACCAAGTTTTTTAACACTATCAATGACTGGTTTGGCATCGTCAATCGGAATGGCAAAACCAATAGAGCCACCACTAGCATCACGGGCAACATTAATACCGACTACTCGTCCGTTTAGGTCAATCAATGGTCCGCCTGAATTACCAGGATTTATTTGGGCATCAGTTTGGATGACATTAGTTAGCAGTTCATCTTGACCATTGTCATTAGAGGCACTGAGATTGCGGCCAATACCGCTAACAATCCCTTTAGTGGCGCTATTTTGATAACGACCCAAGGCATTACCGATGGCAATAACCGTTGTTCCCATGACCAAGTCCTGACTATTGCCTAATTGGATAGTTGGTAAATTTTTGTCAAATATTTTAAGTATGGCTAAATCATTGAGCGGATCTTTGTCAATTAGCTGAGCATAATAAGATTTGCCCGATTGAAATCTAATACGGTATTCACCCTTATCGCCCGCCTGATTAACCACATGGCGATTAGTCAAAATCAGTCCGTCGCTGGAAATAATAAAACCGGTGCCTGAGCCACGGCGAATTTTTTGATTAACTAATTGGCCATCAATTTTTTGTTTAGTGGTTTCGCTGACAGTAATACTGACTATGGCGGGCAAGGCTTTTTTGATAGCTGTAATCGTTGCTTGCTGCTCAGCTAAAGCGGGATTGCTCTGAGTAGCCGCCATAACCTGACCAGGCCAGCTGGCCATTATCAATAAATTGATAATTATTAGCCGATAACATGACTTTAACATTGTTGTAATATATAATAATTTAATTTTTGACAAAATTTTAGCAGTGCGTTATATTGATAAAGTTTTTCGGGGATCGTCTAATGGTAGGACAGTGGCCTTTGGAGCCATTAATCGGGGTTCGAATCCCTGTCCCCGAGCATTATAACATCGCTTTAGGGCGATGTTATTTTGTTGGCAAATAGCTAGGCAATATTCGTCCGCGATAACTAGGGCTGGGCCAATTATGGGTAGTCAGAAAACCGGGGTTAGCGACCATAATTTCGGGAATTCGATTAACAATAGTGGCACAAGTTAGTTCGACCGTAGCTGGTTGAGTAATAGTGACATTAATATCGGGTTGGCCTTTAATCGTCCAATTATTAGTATCTTGATCAGCTGGTCCATAAATTTTACCAGTACTTTTAGCTTGAATAATCGGTCCTTCATTAGTTTCTAAATCAATAGTGGCTGTCATGCCCAGACATTCGCCAGCAGCAATCGTCCGATTAAGCAAACGACTGGCAGTTGGTTGCTCAGCAATAACTGGGGTTATTTTTTGATTAATATTTTTAACCGTCAACCCTAATCTGGCTGCTAGCCATTCATTGCTATTCCACATGTATGTCGGCAAAATATTGGCTTGACTGATTTTGGCGGCAAACTCAGCTGACGGCAAACCGACTCCATGAATCTTAGCTAGGGCGATACCATAGTCTTCAATATTATAGCTAGCTTGACCCTCAATGGCGATTATTTTATGGCTGGCGCCGGCCAAAACGGTAATTAAATTTCCCCAAAAAACATCTTGGTAACCACTAGCCGTTAGCGTGCAATAATTGTCTTTAGCTAATGAATCAAGGCGTTTGCTAAATTCCGGTGAAGTGGTCCACGGGAAAAAGGCTTCCTCACAAGTAGTAATAGTATTAACGCCATATTTTAGTGGAATAGTCAGTAATGGATACATTTCTGTCATTAAGCTGCCAATGGCTACGATACAGATATCGGCTGGTTGTTTAGCAAAAACTTCTTCAGGGTTGCCACTGATGGTGATACCTAATTTTTGTTCTAAGCCGATTAAATCGGCAATGTCTTGACCAATTAAAGACGGATTACTATCAATCGCGCCCACAATCGTTACCCCCTTTTCATAAAGATAACGTAATATTAACTTACCCATTTTACCGCAACCGTATTGGATAGCGCGTAATTCTGAATGTTCAAAATTTTTATTCATATATTTGGAGTTTGATAACGAACAAATAAAGCAATGGCCACGGCGGTCGCCACATTGATAGACTCAACCCATGGTTGATGATCAATAAACAATGTTTTTCCCGATAGTGGCACGGTAATCCCCTGACCTTCTGAGCCGACAATCAGCAAAATGTCTGACGGTAAATTATTATTTTTAATATTTAAAGCTTGCGCTTGGTGGTTGTTTTCTAGACGATAGATTGGTCGGTTCAGCTCTTGTATTAGTTGCTTAGCCGCCGGCCAATCTAGATTTAACCATGGAGTCTTAAAAATGGTGCCGGCGGAAGAACGAATAACTTTAGGATTACCGGGATCAACGCAATTTAACAGGATCAGTCCGGCCTTAAAAGCGCCGGCCAAACGGATAATAGTGCCAAGATTACCAGGGTCTTGGATATTGTCTAATAACAAGATAGTTTTTTGGCGTTTAATATCTGCTAGTTGAAATTTGGGCGGTTGAGCCAGGGCGGCAATAGTCGGCAGACTATCAGTGGTAGTCAGCTGACGGAAATTGGCAGTGTCAGCGGCAGTAAAAGTTAGTTGAATGTTTGGCGCTGCTAGTTCCAAAAATTTTTTACCTTCAATGAGCCATAAGCCGGCCTTAGCGCGGCCTTTGTTAGTGTGTAGCGATTTGATCAGTTTTTCTTGACTCTGGCTGAGCATAGCTAGATGCGAGAATATTTGCCGACGGCGATATAACTAGCCAGTAAATTAACAGTGCCGATGCCCAACAATTGCAAACCGGCAATTTGCCACCAATAATGGTTGAAATATTGCAATAAATCAATATTATAACCAAAGAAAAAAGTATCTAAATAAGGTTGGAGAACATTTAAAAATGGATAAAAAATGGCCGCGGTTAGAATTACGCCAGCCACGGTATAAATGATACTGGAAAAGAGAAACGGCGCTTTAATAAAAAAATTAGAAGCACCAACCAGTTTCATAATAGCAATTTCTTGACGATGGCTATGAATAGCTAGCTTGACCGAATTAAAGATAACTAAGAGCATTATTAGGACAAAGATTGAACTAATAACGATAGCAATATCATTAATTTTATTAGTGATATTGTTAATCTTAGCTAATAGGGCCTGGTTATCTTGAAAATTACGCGAACCGATCAGTGGATCTTGAATTTGGCTTAATTGTTCAATCAATTGATTATATTGATCCGGATCACGAGGCTTAATGGTTAAGCTGGAAGTTAATGGATTTTTGTCTAGTTCTTGCAATGCTTGTAGAATTTCTGGATTATCTTGGTGTTGACGGCGAAACGCTTCTAAGGCATCAGCTTGAGATACATAGCTAACTTCTTGCACATTGTCTAAATTAGCTAAGCGGGCCTTAAGTCCGAGAGCTTTATCTTCGGATACCCCCTCTTTGAGATAAATAGAAATATCAACGCGATTTTTTAGATTGTCTACAGCGGCTTGACCAATAATTCTTAATGATAACAGGAGATTAACTGAAAATAGCGTCAAAATTAAAATCATGATGGTCGCTAGTGACAACCAGAAATTACGCCAAACATCCTGGAAGCCAAATTTAACAATTCTACTTAAAGTTAAGAACATAATTTTAAATAATATATTTGCCGCGCGCTTGGTCGCTAACTAGTCGGCCATCGCTAATCGTTAAAACTCGTTTATTAAGATTATTAACAATTTCACGGTTGTGAGTAACTAAAATAACAGTAGTGCCAAATTTATTAATCTTCTGTAAAAGCTCAATAATTTCTTCGGCATTAATTGAGTCTAAATTACCAGTTGGTTCATCAGCTAATAAGATTTTAGGCTGATAAACTAAAGCTCGAGCAATAGCGGTTCGTTGTTGCTCACCGCCGGAAACTTCATGTGGATAACGATCCATCTGTTCACTAAGGCCGACAATTTTCATTAATGGCGGAATAATGGCATTGATTTTTTTCGATGATTTGCCACAGACTTGCAGGGCAAAAGCGACATTTTCGGCTAGAGTTTTTTTGGGTAATAATTTAAAATCTTGAAAAATAACACCGATTTGCCGCCGTAAAAAGGGCACTTCGCTACTGGACAGTCTGGTAATATCCCAATCGCCGACGATTATTTGACCGCTATCTAAACGCTCTTCACCGATTAAACATTTAACCATGGTGGTTTTGCCGCTGCCTGATTGGCCGACAATTGATACAAATTCGCCAGGGCCGATGTTGAGAGACAGGTTGTCTAAAGCTTTAGTTTGCGGTGGGTAAAATTTACTAGCTTGTTTAAATTTAATCATAATTTGATAATGATTAATTCAAGGCGGTTGTTAATATTTGGCTGGCGGTGGCGTAGCTCTTGGACCAACTTGATGAACCTAAAGTAACAACAATAAATTTTTGTTTAGTGTTCTGATTTTGCGCCGCCATAGCTAAACAGTGGCCGGCTTCCACTAAATAACCGGTCTTGGAAGATTGTAGTGGAAATTGGCCATTTTGTAATAATTTATTGGTATTTTTGATAGTGTGCGGTTGCTTAGTGTTGGTAGTGCTAAATTTATAAATAGCGGTCGTGCTTATTTTTTTAATATTAGCATCCTGACTGACCGCTTTTAAAATTAAAGCGTAATCTTTGGCAGTGCTCACATTATCAGTTGATAGGCCGGTCGGTTCAACAAATTTAGTATTAATAGCTCCCCATTTCTTGGCATTAGCGTTCATTTTTTGGATAAATTCGGCGCGGCTAAGACCACTAACACGGACTAGCGACTCCACGGCGTTATTAGCTGATCCAATTAAAGCGGAATAGACTAAATCTCTAATTTTTAATTGATCGCCGTCTTTCAGTTTTAAAAGAGCGGCTTCGGATAACGCGCAATATTTGGTGATTTCTTGTTCATCTTGACGACGATAGCTGACTACTTTATTTAAATTAGGTTTAGTGTCCAGGAAAGTTTTAATCGCCACCATTTTGGTTAAACTAGCAATCGGCACAATTTTTTGGGCATTTTTTTGCCAGAGAACTTGATTGTTATCAGCATCCAAAACAACCACCGAATTGGCATCTTGATTGGATATTTCTAAAGACTTAAAATCACTAACCGTTTTGGTGGAACTGGCGGCATAGGCTAAATTATTGATTATTTGCCAATCAGCTGAATTCTTAGGTAAGCGGCCATATTTTTTGGTGAATTGTTGCAAAGCAAGTCTTTCTTTAGCTAAATCGCGGGTTGGTTTTGGCGATTCTGGCTTGTTATTGCTGGCGCTCGAGGTTGAACTTGGTGATAGCGGTTCCAAACGAACAGTAATAACGCCAGTGCCTAGTGTAGCTAATTGAGCAAAAGCCTCTTTTTGTAAATCAATTACTCGATCAGGATGAGCTTGGGGGTCGGGGCCATAATCATTAATAACCACATCAACAGTTTTGCCACTGGCTAGATGATAAACTCTGACTTTTTGGCCAAGCGGATAAATAGTAGAAGCAGCAAAGAGTCCTGGTTTGAAGTTGTACCAGCTAGCTTTACCGCTGGGACTGCTCGTTGCCGAAACAGCGGCATTAGCTGAGGTTAAAATTGGCTGAGCTAAAATTAAGATAAGGCCGGCGATAATAAATAGCAATCGGCCAATTTTTAACCAATAAAAATTAGATCGTGATGAATCCATAAGTTGACGAATCAAAAGCTTTGTCTTTATAATAAAATTATAGCACATTTCTGATGAGCCACCAAACGGATATTATGACAGTTTGGCGGGTGTCGTATAGTGGTTATTGTGCCAGCTTCCCAAGCTGGAGAGGGCGGTTCGATTCCGCTCACCCGCTCAGGTTATCGTCGCCCGTGTAGCTTAGCTGGTAGAGCAATCCCTTCGTAAGGGAAAGGTCGTCGGTTCAAATCCGACCATGGGCTCAAACATAAAAACGCCAAATGGCGTTTTTATTGTACTTTATGATCAAAAAAATATTTGAACCACAAACTAGGATTACGACTGATCGCCACCTTTTCCTTTTGGGGAGCCGGTAAATCAAAGACCGAATTAGCGCTATGATCAGCGGCGTCAGTTGACGAATCGGATTGCTTGATAACAATTATTTGTTCATTGGGCTGACGTAAATCAAATTTTAGGCGCGCCTCCTCTTCTAAAAATTCTTTAGAATCAAGATAATCTACCAAGTCGGCCACCTCTTGATTTTTTTTGTCTAAACGCTTAATCTCAGCTTCCAGTTGAGTTATCTCGCTTTTAACACCAAAAACTTGACGAATATTTTTAACTAGTCCGGTTAGTATAAAAATTAAAGCCAATAAACCAGCAATAGTGATTAATATTGATTGGTAACGTTTGTGTCGATTTTTGCTAGGCAGTTTATTCATAGTCGGGCTATCCGGAATCGAACCGGAACTACATGCACCCCATGCACGCGTACTACCACTATACGATAGCCCGTTAAGCGGTTTTGAGGCCGCTTTCAATTATTCTTCCTCCTCTTCATCGCCTTCGCCTTCAGCATAAATCGCTTGCAGGTCAAGACGATCCCAATCAAATAATTCTTCTGGTTGAAAGAATCTAGCCAGTTCTTTGTGAGCATTGTCAACGCTATCCGAAGCATGGACAACATTAGCTTGGATACTCATGGAAAAATCGCCGCGAATAGTGCCGGCATCAGCTTTGCGGCCCAAAGTTTCGCCAGTCAGTAAACGAACACTATTAACTGCCTCCATACCTTCTAGGGCCATAACAATAACTGGCCAATCAGACATAAATTTAGCAATCCTTGGGAAAAATGGCTTGTCGATCAAATGAGAATAGTGCTCAGCTAAGATAGCGTTATCTAATTGCATCATTTTGAGGCCGACTATTTTTAGGCCTTTGCGTTCAAAGCGATGGATAATTTCGCCAGCCAAACTACGATTTAGAGCGTCTGGCTTGATAATTACCAGAGTGCGCTCCTGTCTTTTCTTTGCCATATATCTTCAATAATTCCGCCTAACAATAGCGGTTGGTTATTATTATAAACCACTAAAGCAGTTTTGCCAAATTAGTTATTAGCGATAATTATTGCCAGATTAATTGACCATTGCTTAAAATATTAAAATCGCTTAATTGATCAGTGCGCCATAGGCGTATACCGAGACGACGCAGACGATCAATAATAAGTTGGCTAGGTAGTCCAAATTTATTGGTGCTGGCCAAACTGATAACCGCTATTTTGGGTTGCCAATAGTTTAACCAGGCCAAACTAGTGGCGGTTAACGAACCATGGTGGGCAATTTTTAGAATATCAATCGGTTGGCCGATGGGTTGTTGGGCTAATAATTCGCTTTCAGCATCAGCCTCCAAATCACCAGTCCAGAGGAATTTATTGTGGCCGTATTGCCATAATATAACTAAAGACTGGTTATTAATATTATCTTGGTAGCGAATCAATTGTTCATTGGTTGGCCACAAGATGGTTAGCTGGCTATTATCGGATAATTTTATGACTGCTGGCGCTCGGACATCATTAATAATAATCCCCTTTTGTTGAGCATCATTTAAGACATTAGCTAATTCGGTTGATAATTGCGGCGGTTGAGCCAAAATTATCTGCTGAATCGGATATTTATTAATTAAATAAGGCAGACCGCCCCAATGATCAGCATGATCATGGCTGATAATAATTATGTCTAAATGTCTATCCCACCATCGTAGTTTACGGCTAAGCGCTGATAAAATTTGTTGGTTTGGCCCACAGTCAATTAAAATGTTTTGGCCGCTGGTGGTAGTAATTAAGGCGGCATCGCCTTGGCCGATGTCCAGATAGCTTATTCGCAGCCAAGACGATACTGATGATTTAGTAGTGGCGATTATTATTATGATCAAGCTGATTAAACCGCCAAGAGCCAACCAGATAAATAATTTTTTCATATTAATGAGCTAAGGCTAATCCCCTAATCTCGTTGGCTCCAGACTGCTTAAGACAATTAGCCATTTCAGTTAAAGTGGTGCCAGTAGTGACAACATCGTCAATAATAATAAAATTTTGGCCAGCTGAATATTTTAACCAAGAAAAGGCTTGATCAAGATTGGTTAATCGTGCGTTTTTGTTCAAATGTGCTTGGGGCGGCCGGTGTTGACGGCGCCAATAGCTAGCAGTTGGACAGTTATTGACTTTAGCTATGGTCTCAACCAGTAATTGAGCCTGATTAAAACCGCGCCAATTAAGCCGCTGCCGACTCAAAGGAACAGCCGTAATAAGCGATTGCTTAAACCATAATTGCTCAGCAATGGTTTGCTGAATAAATTCCGCTAAATTGATAGCTAAAATCCGGCCAGCTATGGTTAACCGTTGGTATTTAGTTAATTTAAGCAGCTTATTTAAGAGCGGCTGATGATAATCAGCACAATAAATAATCGCGGTTAGACTTGATTTATGGTCAATTGGTAACGACCGCCAATGCCAATTAGCTGTTAATTGTTGTTGACCGTCATGACACAGCCAGCTACCCGGCTGCTGACAATGGTAGCAGTGTTTTGGCCATAATAAATCTAACCAAAAAAGCCCATGACGGGCTTTTTGTTCCCCTCCTAACATAAATTAAAAAATTAATTATTGATATTGGCGATCTTGCCAAGTCAGTTTATTGGCTAGCCAAACATCATTTTGTTTAACTAAACTTAATTGATAGTTTTGATAAAAATTTTTGGGTTGAGTTGAAGCCGTAGCGATAGTTTCTTGGCCACGAATCTTAACATCAACAGTTAGTGAAGTGCTATCAACCGAATCTAAAGTTCCTTGAGTAACAATAGCTTGAGCCCTGGTGCCGATATAAGTATCAGTCTTTTTAGTGGCTGATTGATTTTTTATATAATCATCGGTCCAAGCAATCATTGATTGAGTCATGCTATTTTTGAGAATTTCCAAATTGCTAAAATTATCTTGGCTAGATAGACTAGCCCAGCGTTCCACAAAGGCGCCAGCTTTTTTCTCTAGTTCAATCTCTAGACGGCCGCGATTATCTAGAATTATTTGGTTATTAGCCAGTTGTTCGGTAGAAAAAGTTTGCGGCTCTGGTTGGGTTATTTCAGGGGTGGTTGTGGTCGGACTGACGATGGTTGCAGGCGGATTATAACTGGGATTCAGCTTGCCGCTAAGTAGAATATACAGCAAAACAATCAAAATAATAATAACCCCACCAATCATTAGCCAATTAATAGTTTTTGGAGAAAGCCGCATAAAGTTAATTAGTTAATTATCTATTCAGCTTCAGCCTGAGCTTCAGCCTGATTTTGTTTTTCCATCTTTAATAATTGTTCCGGATCGGAAGTTATTAATTGATCTTCTATATAAGAGGCGACAATTTTAATGGCGGCATGTTTGTTGCCGGCAAAAAATATTCCCTCACCAACACCGCTTTCCAATAATAGATATTTTTCTCCTTCTGTTAATATAAAAGTTTTTTGCACCAGATCAATGGCGGCTGGAGACTGTTTTAATAATATTTGCATGGCCGAGTTGGTGACAATAGCTTTACCGTATGGTGATAATAGAAAATCATTAACATCTTGAGTAATGGTGGTAACGCCTAAATAATATTTACGGCAACGTTTAACTAGGGCATAAATAAATTTGGCGCTATCTTCATTCTGCATTAACCACCAGGCTTCGTCAATTACTAAAATGCGTTTTTTTAATTGGCTGCGGACCACATTCCAAATATAATTAACTATGGTATAGATAGCTAAAGGCCGCAACTCATCTTCAAGATCGCGAACCGAGAAAGCGACTAATTGATTGTCCATTTGGACATTAGTTGGACTAGTAAATAATCCGGAAAAAGTGCCCTCAGTATATTTTTTGAGCCGTAACGCAATATTCTCACCGCCTTCCATTCCTTCTAAAATATACTGGAAATCCCGCATAGTTGGCGGTTCAATCTGGCTTAAATCACTATCGGCGGTAATATCTTTCTTGGCATAAGTTTCAAGGAGAGCCATATCAATAATAGAATCTTCTTCGGCTGATAATTGGCCCAACATAATTCTAACTAAGCCCTTAACCGTAATAACGCCGCTCCGAATAATATCCTCAGTTTTGGATTCTTGTCCGACCGGTCGTGGCAAATCAAATGGATTAATTTTGGCCTCGCTAGCTAACGATATATTAATATAGGTGCCGCCAACAGCTTCAGCTAGCTCTTTATATTCATATTCCGGATCAATAACAATAACATCGGTGCCCATCATCATTGTCCGGAGAACCTCTAGTTTAATCGCATAACTTTTACCGGCGCCGGATGTAGCAAAAACAACATTATTAGCGTTGGGCAGACTGAAACGATCAAATAGAATTAAACTATTATTGTGACGATTGATACCGTAAAGAATACCGTTATCGCTAGTCAGTTCACTGGAAATAAAGGGAAAAGACGAGGCAACCGGTGATGAATTCATATTAAAAGCAATATTTAAACCATCATCACACAGTGGCAAGGTGGAATTAAAACCTTGTTCAGCTTGATAAAAAACTTTTTTAGAATAGATAAGTCGTGAACCAAATAAATCTTCTATGTTATTGGCTAATTGGTTGAGCTCTTCTTCGGTTTTGGCGTAAATAGTAACATACAGAGCGAATTGAAAAAATTTTTCAGTCCCTTGAGTTAAGGAATCACGCAGAGCCTCAACATCGCGCAAAGCAGTTTCTCTTAATGGATCACGCGGATTACCGCGATCAATGTCAGCGCTAATTTGAGCTTCTAAGACACCAGCCTTATTTTTTAACTGTTTCAGGACAATAGCCGAATTAATTGGATAAAAGAACATGGAGATGTCAAACGATTCGTTAAGATTGAGAATCGGCGCAAACCAGCCAACACTGATATAGCGAGGATAAGCAACAATAAAAATAGTGCTAACATATTGGCCGTTGAGCAATAAATATTTAGGTTTAACCTCAAGACTAGATGGCGCTATCAAATCACGAATATTGACGACGCCATAACGATAGGCTCTTTCTTGTTCAATCAACTCCTCGGCCAATCTGGCTTGTTCAGCAAGAGCGGCCGAAGTCTGTTTATTTAAAAAACTAATATCGTTTGCTTTGTCGGGACTGGTTGTTTTTTTGTTAGGCTGAATATTGAACATGGCGGAATTTAAAAATTATTATTGATATTAATTTTTTCAACGTTATCAAGGGGTTGGTTAGCGGCGGTTTCTTGGTTATAGACATTGTAAAACATTTCAATTAAGCCCTGGGTGTCTAATTGAACGACATTAAGCCCCATGGATGATAAGCCGTTAATAACGCTGACAATTCTTTCGGAAAGTTGTTTTTTTAAACGGATAAAGCGTTCTTCTTTGAGATTAATAACATCAATCGGCCGGAAAGCCTCAATGAGCGATTGCCAAAACCCTTTGCGTTTGTCCGAAATTGGATTATAAGGAACAACGATATAAAAATGCTTGTTCATTATCTTGCCAAGACTAACTAACTGACTAACATAATCAATATATTGCAATGTTTGATTCTTTAATAATTCATTAGTTTGTTCATTGGCTTTTTTGCGCATTGACTCTAGGTAGTTGGCGATATTAAGTTCGCGTGATTGGACTACCACTTGGATAGGAAAATCAAGATTATTAAGAAAACTGACATAACCGCTAATAATTGCCTCTTGCTCATCTTCGCTTTTAAGGGCGAAATTAATGCTAGATACCATTAGGATGGCCCGTAACGTGCCGTCTTTCATAATAACGGTATCTTTTTTAATATCAGCTATCTTTAAATAGCGCTGAGTAGAAATTGGATTGTTTTTTTGCTGACTAGCCATAACTAAGGCTTAGTAATTAACTCATCAATCAATTCTGTCTCTCCGCCATAAGCACCGCGCGTATCAACAATTAGTGATAACTCAGCTAAACGTGAAGAAGTAAAACGATTTTTAACAGCTGGCGGCTGTGCTTTAATAATATTTTTGCTATCAAATTGAGCTTCAGCTAAATTCTTGCCAAAATTTTTATTCCAAAGACGTAGCCGCGGCATAAATAAACTCTGAATCAGATTAAGTAAAAAATAATGAAACGGTCGGCCGTTAATCTTGCCAAAAGCAAAAGTAAAAAATACACCGGCAGTTAATAGAGTGGCTACTAAAAACAGAGAGAAGTCAAACAGTTTATATTCTAAAAAAATTACCCCGGACATGACTAATAGTATAATAAATTGCCGAGTGGTAATCGGACCGATAATTTTATCTTCGGCGTCAATAAATTGTGGGACAGTAAATTGTTGCATAATTAAAAGCGGATCTGTTTATTTAAATTCATTATAGCGATAAATTCGTTGAAAGTTAAATTATCATTATCCGGATTGTCTTCTTTGGATAGTAATTGTTCGGCTGGTTGGCAATTTTGAATGCTACGCTGGCCAATTTGCAGATATAGGCGGTTAAGCGGACTTTGTCGCCAAGCGCTAAGACCTTGCAGACGTTTGCTATAACCGTGCTCAGCTAACATATCTAGCTTTTCCTTGATCTTTTGGGTGCGTTCTTCTGGACTACGGCCAAGATAACGAAAGCGTTTTAAATTGAGATTGGCTAACTCATCAATCGGGGTCAAGGTTTTAGGGGTAAAACGGACATCGTCCATGCGAATTTTACCGGTTTTATTATCAGTCGCGCGTTGATCAATTGGAACAACAATTGTCGGCGCTGAATCAGTTGATACAGCTGCAACTTGCTGATCGTCGGTTGAATTTTTTTCTGCCGGCCGGGCGGCTTCCAGTAACTTGGAATTATTAGCTGGTGGTGCTGGTAGCTCACTTTCGGTCTTTAGATCTGGTCGTGGCCGGTTATCAATCTTTTTAAGACTAGCTAATAAATCAGACTCAAAATCACGAACAGCCGTTTGATTAATTAACTGATCAACTGGCTTGACTGGCGGCGCGACAGCTACTTGTTGCTCAGCCGCCCGATGAAGCAGTTCTTTAGCCTCAATTAATTGTTGATTGAGCTGTTGCTTTTGATTGGCTGACACCCCTAACCCGCCGCTAGTTAAAGGACGAGACAAAAAATCATCCACGGCTCGTTGATTACGGACACCGATTAAAAAGGTTTTAGCCAATTGTCGCCAACGGTTTATTAGTTCGGGTTGTTTAAATATTTTTTGTTGACTAACTAATTTGTTCAAGACCGATTCCAGATCAATATTAACTGTCGATGACGGGTCAGCTTTTTGATTAAGCGGCGGCTGACTGGTAGCTGTTAAGGCTTTAAGCGTGCCGCCCTTAGCTAGCTGATTGATATCAATCGGCGCGTTTAATGGTTTAGCTAAATAGCTTTGGACAGTTACTAATATTTTGGCTTGTAATTCGGCAGTTAATTTTTGCGCTTGATCGCCAGATAAACCATAATTTTCACTAAGATAATAAGATAAACGACTTGGCGATATGTCTTTAACCATGATTTTAATTAATAGACTCGCCAAAGAAAGACGATAGGTTTCTTCTAACTGCTTAATGGTTGCCCTAATTAAGGGGGTGTCCAGCTTAGCCCGAACATCAGCCGGGACTTGTTGATATTTTTGCAAATAATCAAACATACTTTAATTTTTTTTCAGCTTAATAATCTCCTCAGTAATCGCCTGTGCTTCCAAACTGTCGGGGTTATAACGCTTAAGCATCAGCTGCAGCTGATTGATTTTATTAATAACAATTTCGTCTTTTGGTGCCGCTGCACTTTTGGTTGGCGCTACTAGCGGCTGCATTTCGGGATCAATTGATTGAGCAGTGGTATGACTGGTAGTGGAATCACTAGTTAAATCAATAGTTTCGTCAAAGGAAACATTTTTTTCCGGTAGTGGGATGATAGCCCAATCAGTACCGTCATCGTTAGGCATACTATCGGGGAAAAACTTAATATTACGATAAGTATTAAAAAGAGCACGTAAGATTTTCTTGTCTGAATCGGAAAGATTGGTAGTGTTTTTTGACAACCCCAAGAACTCGGAAATGCTTAAAGAGTTAAAATTTTCAGCCCCTTTTTCGGCAGCGAAACAACGCAGCCAATTAGTGACTGTGCCTGGAAATTTTTCGTTATTGATAACTAACGACTGGTCAGTGACTTTTTCTTGATTTTGTAATAAGGCAGTTTCAATTTGTTTACGAGCGCTTAAATCACGATCTAGCCAAGCAAATATCCGCTGATTGATGGCGGCAATAATTTGTTCGTAATTTTTTAACTCAACTAGTAAATTTTCTTTGAACAAGTTAATAATTATTGATTTTTCTTCGTCTAACGTCGGACTAATTTTATGGGGATCCTGATTAAAAAAGGATAAGCGCTTAATGATTGGCTCAAAATAAAGACTGTTCAGCTTATTGGTTATTGTCGCAGCGATTCTTTCAGGAAGATCATAGCGCTTCATTAAATACTCGGTTAAATTATCCAATGATAACTCATTAATAGCTATCAGAATTACTAGAAAGCTTAATTCCAAACCATATTCAGCGGCTAATTCATCAATTATTTTTAAACGGTCTGGATGATTAAATTCTAGAATTACCTCATCAGGCAATTCATAAAATTTATCGAGACAGCTGTATAAATATTGTTTAGTAGACATAGTGTTTATTGCTTAGGGGGCTGTTTAACTGCTTTTTCAATATTCTCAGCTCGGCGTCTATCATTTTTATCTTCGTTAAGACCGCGAAAATAGCGATAGTCCTCCAATCTCTGTCTTTGTTTAATATCTTCGGACAATTTGTTTATTTTTTTTGGCTCTCTGCTGTTTTTATCAGCCCCGTCAAAATATTCGTCGTTATTATTGTCATTATTAGATTCATCACCTTCTTCTTGGTTGTTGTAGATCGTAGTATTATTAATTGTTGTTTGATTATTGATAACAGTTTCGCCGTTCTCTTTGGAAATAACTTGTTCAGCTTGACTAATCGGTTGAACACCACTAACGGCTTGATCGATGTCGGCGGCGGTTACTTGTTCTTGGGTAATATTTTTTTGTGCCATAATATCTTTGATATTTTGCGCTGCTGCTGCGACATCATCAACTCGATAAGAACCGCTAGCCATTTTTTGAGCAATGGCCTCGGTTAGATTTTCATTATCCAAGCCGAAACCATGTAGCGCTTCATGAATATTAGTAGTATGACTTTCACGAGCACTAGCTAAAGAAACGCCGGTATTTTTAAGACTTAAATTATCTAAATTAGCCGGATCGGCTAAACGTTCTTTAGCAACACGTAAATCACGAATTCTTGATAAAGGCTCTAGTTCTTCCATGGCTGAACTAGCTTCATCTAGATTGCCATTTTGCAGAGCAGTTGATCGTTGATCGCGCAACTGACTAATCTTTTGTTCCAGGACATCAAGCGGTTCAGTCACCATAGCCGACCCAGCTTGTTCTAATGTAGCTAATTCATTATCAATTAAACCAGTTAACTCACTAGCGACTGCCGCCATTTTTTCCGGAGCAATATTAGCGCCAACCACCTTACCTGTTTCAACGTCTGGGGTTAAATCACCAAGCGATTTCAACTGATCAAAGTCAACACCAATAATATTGGCTTTATGCATGCCGCTAGCAAAAGAATTAACTCTTAATGATCCATCACCTTGGCCGACAGCCGCATTTGGACCAACTTGGCGCATTTTAACGGCCTTTTTTAAATAATCATCGTATTGGTCTACCTTTCCACCAGTTCCAGCAGCTTGACTATTTAAAGCTTTAATTAAAGGTTGCAATCGACTAACATCACCGCCATTAAATTCAAACCCGGCAATACCGCGTAACATTGATCTTATAATATTTTGATCTTTTTTCTCATTGGGGTTAGCTTGACCAACAGCGCCAACCAGATTATTTATGGCCGCAGTAGTTTCAGCTGGATTTGATCTGTTAGTTAACTTCTCATAAAAATTTTTGTGTTTAGGGGTAATACCAGCTAAACCTCCCGAAAAATCACCAGCGGCAAGATCGTGGAATAAGGCGGCATGGTCAGTTCTTTGTGATATCTGCTTGACTCTTTCCTGAGCCGCATTACTATCTTTTAAATATAGGTCAGCTGCATCTGCTGATAATCGAAAAGGATGATAATCTTCAATACCTTGACCAAGCTTTTTAAGTCCAGTGCCACCAGCCAACCAAGCAGTTAGTATTGGCAAATTAGCCTCGATATTTTTCCATGAGCCACCGCCAGCATAATCTTGTTTAGCTTTTAATAGAGCAGCTTGCTTCATTTCATTAGATAAACTGGGGTTACTATTTATTGCACGAACTTTGTCATCATAGTTTTGTTTTTCTTGGTCAGCTTTAGCTATTTTACCTTTTTGTCGCAAATTTCTTTGTCTTATATCTATAAATTCATCATACATCTGTTCAGTAGCGGCTGCCTTAGTAGATTTATAAGTTTCAACAGCTTTTCCGACTTTTCTTTTATAAATATCATCAGCCTTGTCCATGCCTTGTTGATAGCGATCTCTAGTGATTCTACCATTTCTAAACAATTCTTCAGTTCTCTTTTTTGAAGCGTCTCTAGCTTCAGCTGCTTTTAACCGCTCGCTTCCCATTGTGACCGCTGCGTTCTTAATGGCTTTATGCCGCCTATCATATGCATCTTCATAGGCTGGCACTGTAGTGCCGCCAATCATTCTTTTAATACCGCCGCCAATCACTTTATTAAGAGGAGATTGAGCAAGTCCAGCGGCAGTAGAGCCGCCAATCATTAATGCGCCCAGAAAAGGGTTGCCGGTAAGTATCCCGGCAGCTGTGCCGCCAGCCATGGTTAAGCCACCCTTAACAGTTTTACCGATTGTTTTAACAACGTCATCATTAGCAACCTCCTTAAAAGCAGCCATTGTTTTGTCGCCGACACCAAGTCCAAGTTTTTTTAGAGTCTTGAGACGTTTTTTAGTCTTTTCTTCTTTACGTTCTTTGGTTAATTCATCACCCCAAGTTTTGCCGGCGGTGCCCAATTTTTGAAACATTTGGCCAACTTTGCTATTACTATTTTTACTCATGGCATAAGTTAAGCCGCCAGCTCCCTTTAAAGCATTGCGGCCCGCCCATTTGGCTGTGGTGGTGGCCATTCCACCGGCTGTTTTTTTAACTTTATTGCCCATTTTCTTAAGATTGCTCATGCCGGCCCCGACAACGCCACCCACAAGAGAGCTGGTTTCTTTAGTCAACATCATACCACCCCATAATAAACCGATGGACACTATAAACTTAATAATCGCTTGAGCTGTGCCAGATTTAGTTACCCCAGCATTAATATCATCCGTCAAATCAGAGCCTTGATTGGGATCAATCGCTTGGCCACTGCCACCAGTAAGTTTTATCTCATTGTCCTTATTTTCAGAGCCTTGATTGGGATCAATCGCTTGGCCACTGCCACCAGTAAGTTTTATCTCATTGTCCTTATTTACTGAATTACTGACACCGCTGCCCGAAGCTGTAAAAAATGACAACCAAATAAAGAAAGCCAGCATCGGGCCAGTAATTACCAGTCCAGTAAAATCAGACCACCAGCGACGGCCGGCTTGGCCTAACTTACCTGCTTTGGGCAAAGCGGATAATAAATAAGGAAAAGGCGACAAAACAATATAAATCCATAACATGACGGCTCGCTGAATTAACATTATAGCCATTGTTAAAATAACTACTAAAGCAACAATAATATATATTAGGGCCAGCAGATAACTAATAAAAACACCTAAACCCTCCAATGGTGCATCTGTGGCCTGGACACTATTATTAACAACAACATCAAATAAAGCAGTTAACCCGAGCATCTCAGTTAAATTACCAGCACCGACATCCTTAAAACCGTTAACAAAAGTTAACATGATAATTTGGGCAAAATCCAAGATTAGGCCGCAGATAGTTTTGGAAAAATTAACAAAAATGGCACCAAGAATAAAACTACGCAATAAATTCTTAGCTTGGTAATTCTGCAATCTTAAAACCGTGCCAAAAGCGATAATTAAAAGACCTAAGACAAAGAACATATTGCAGACATCGCGAACAACTTTCCACCCCTCAACCACTACCTGCTCATTAATAAAATTATTATATTGGGCAACATAGACTAGAACATGCAAGACAACGGCTAATAACTTGCCAAAAAAAGATACCAAAATACTAATAATGCCGGTTAATATTTTTAAAATGGCTGTCGTGATAATATCAAGGGCAAAAACAAAAATTGGAGTAAAAATTAGTAATAAAATTAAACCGGCAACAAAATATTTTTGTTTCGGACTAAGTTGGCCCCAGCTATTGCTAAAAAAAGTTTTTATTTTTCGCCACATATATAAGTGTTGTCATGAACTAAAGTAGGCCATCTAGCGCGCCACCAAATAAATCCCAAAGAATTTTCATATTTTCTATGGGATTGGTCATAACATTGATAATAAAAATTAAAAAAGATAAGACGGCTAAAATAATAAGAAAAATTAATAAATCTAGGGTTAATAGTCCGGCGACCTCTAGCCAGCCAATAGCTTTTTTAAAAATTCCGGGAGCTTTCCATTCCTCGCCTAATTTACAAAAAAATTTATGCCCTTCAATAAAACCAACCCAGGCCTGCAAATTTAGAGGGATTATTGTTAGGCCATATGAGTTTATTAGTTGGGTCCACCAAGTTTTTAAAAATTCACCAGTGAGCATTTTACCGCCATTACCCTTTTTAATAGCATCAATTGCCATTTCGCCAGCCACAGCGGCGGCACCGGCTACGGTTGGATTAGCTGCCAATTTAGCTAATTGTTGTGCTTGTTTAAGTGAATCGGCAGTGTCTTGGGTGGCTGTCTCCTTACGGCTAGTCTGGTTAGATTCGGTTGAATTTTGGTCTTGATTATTAGAATTCTGACGAGACATTAATCGATCATTAATCCTGGAAGAATCAATTACTTGAGCACTTATTCTTTGGTTATTAGCCTGCTGGCTAGCCTCAGCTTTTTGTTGACGTAAAATTTCTCCATTATAATAAGGAGAAGAATATTGATCTTGCAGATTAACAGCTGCTTCAGCCATAATTTCAAGCCATTTTAAATTGACTTAATTATACCATAATCAAAAAAACCGAGCAAACGACTGATGATTTATTTGCCGATTAATCTAAAGCCACCCTAATTAGGGTGGCTTTAGATTAACTAATTCGTTTGGCTGGGTTTAATTCTAAACGAGAAACTTGATGTTGCGCCCCAGTTATCAGTCAAAATAATGGTAGCATTATTGGTCTGGCATTCATTGCCAGCAGCTGCCTGACAAGAATAGCGATGAGTAAACTGGTGAGGAGCAGATATGTCGGTGCGATCAAGAAAATTACCTCGACGATCATAGGGTGTTGTACCATCGCCCCAATCAATCTGAATTTGTTTAAGCGGTCGCTGATTGGCATCAACACGACTGTTGAAAGTTAAATTCACACTAACTACTGGCTTATTAAAGGCTACTAGGCCACCAGTCGCTATTGGCATCTCATTAATTTGAACATTTTCAATAATGGGTTTGACTAAACAATAAGAATTAGCGCTATTACCAGTTGGTCGAACATTATTTGGACAAGCATTGGTTGGCGTGGTCCAAGTAAAAGCATCGGAACTATTAGCTACATAGCGACCGCTATCAGCAAAATAATCATGACCATTGACGCCTTTACCATTATCAAATTGCCACTCAAAACCGCCATAAGCCTGAGCAAATAAATAACGCGGGTGAGCAGAATTATTGGTGCTAATGCTAAATATTTTACCGATATGGACACCCTCAGCTAAATCTTGGTAAAAAAGCGGCTGATTACCGGGTAATGTTGCTACGGTCATGCTATCCCAATTTTCGGGGCTACCGCCCTGATTGGCCGGATAACCGATAGAAGCGAATGGCACTGATGATTGATTAAATAAACAGTCCGCTGAATTAAAGCCAGCACTGGTTGGGCTCGGGATATAACACGGCATAATAAAGGAACTGCCGTCTTTAACCCGATCCGACCAATAAGCATTATTGCCGCTATCGTCAACTACTTTAACAAATTTAGTACAGTAAACCGGCGCCTTTGATGGAGTGCTGGTATTAGAAACAACTACACCAAATTGATCACGATAAACTTCGCTCGTTAAATATGGATCGCCCCCAGTTAGACCTAGAAAAAAGTCTTTAATGGTTGAGCTACTCATGTCAGATATTGAGACTCCCTTGTTCCAATAAGCGGCTAAATCGTTTTCGGTTTTTAGGTGCCAACCATCATTAACACTGGTGACATTCTCTTTAATATTATGCCAATCGGCATTATGTACATAACAAGTTGTTGATGTCCCATGGTTTGCATATGTTGAGTTAAAACAATTACGATAGCAATTAGTTGTAAAATAAAGCGTGGTTGAAGAAATATCTGTACAATTTTGAAGAGTACGTTTTAAAATGTTGGTGGTATTATTATCTGATATTATTGGCGATCCATCTGGAATGCAGTAACATCTTTCTATTTCGGTTAGATCGGCAACACAACCATCATCCTTATAATTTCCTTCTATTTCTATATTTGTATAGCCAGTTGGGCAATCGTGATGTTCCCAACCTCTATCGCCATCGCCTTCATCAGTAGTACCGTCTTCACAGTGCGCATCACTACAATCACCACCACCATTATAAAAGGCGTGTCGATATTCCAGCTCTAGACTATTAGCCGCTTCTAAACAATAATATAGCGGCCGTTTACCATTATAACCAATCCCCTCTTCAATCGGATCGGCAGCGATTTTATCTAACGGATACCACAGTAGACAATTTCTTTCATTGGCCGGATCATATTCCAAACAATAGCCCATTAAGCCCTTTTTGCGGATGACCGAGTTGCCGCTAGATTTATAGTCGCAGGACAAGCTATTACCCTCCGGATAAAGCCGGCAGGTTGGAGCAATAAATTGATTATTAGCGCCATCTGTGCGATAGGCCAAGCTGGGCTTTAGCTGGATATTATCAAAATAAGCAACACCATTTTCAGTATAAGCGTCGAGTTCAAGCTGGATATATTTAGTGTCTTTTTTAGTAGTAAACGACAAAACTTTATTTAACCATTTGCCATTAGTATTAGCAATAGTCATAGTATTGGTGATATTGCTAGCTAAACCTTGCGGTCGGCAGGGGTTATTTTCAGTGGGATTTTGACAAGTATATTCCCAAACCTTAAAGCCAGCGTGGCTATTATTAATAGTTCTCACCACTCCCGACATACTATAATTTGTATCACTATCTACTTTTATTAAATTGGTGGGGCTTGTCTTGATATAGCCATAAAAACCATTATTGCCTTGCAGCTTAGTGGTTAGCCGCAAGAAATTATTACCATCCGGCGCTAAATAATTATTACTAAAACTTGCATCAATGTTAATCGCCTGCTGTGGGCTGACAATCAGCTTGGATAAAGTAGAATTCGTCCAGTTATTGGCGTCGTAGTTATAAACTAGTTGTTGACCATCACCAGTCAGCGATCCGGTGGCAAATTCAAAACTACCATTAATATCTTGCTCAATATTTTTACCAAACTCGGTCATAGCCGCCAGATGATAGAAATCGTTATAGTAGCCGGTAGAATTAACGCCAACTTTACTATAGCCAGTTAAATTACTAATCTGGTCAGTATTTAGATTATTGCCAAATGTTTGGTTGGTCGGAGTAGTTGGCAAATCAACAAAATGAGCGCAGTTATTGTAAGCATCTAAACTATCACATAGGCCAAAAGAAGTACAAATTTTCTTGATACTGCCGTCATTGGCCTGAACCGAATTGTAAGTCGTACATTCTAACCATTTACCGCAAGTTCTTGAAGGCTTAACCTTGATTAAACGATTGGCATTATTGCTACCGTCTAATGCTTTTGGACTAACACCATTGGCATCATTAGCACTCAAATTAGTATTATATAACAAGGTAGAATACTTATTTTGTTGATAGTTGCGTTCATTGAATAATAGACAGCCTTGATCATAATTGGTTTTGCCATCAGTGCACTCGGAACTGCTCAAATCTTTATTCAGTTGATAACTAACAATGGCCGGGCGAACTGAAATATCTTTAACTTTAGCAGCCGATGAGGTGGAAATATTAATTGTTAGATTGGTAGCACCATTAGTCATAAACATAGTATTGGCGTAATAGCCATTGCCGGAAACATTACTGGTATTTTCACTATACTGATTGACTAATAAATTTTGGTCACTAGAGGTAGCAATTAACTTGTTCTGTCCATTCATTAGCCAGAAGCTGCTACCTAATCGCCAATTAATTGCTTCATTCTCAATTGGCTGATCGGCCTTAACTTGTAAAATATAACTAGTAAAAGCATCCAATGGTATGGTTTGATTAAAGGCGGTACTGGCCGCTGGCTGGCCAGTTATAATATTGCCATTGATTCTAGATAATGGATCAATGTATTCCGTGCAGCCGGATTGAGTGGCCGGACAGAGACCAACCCAGTTTTGTCCCTGATTATCTACTCGCGGCTGACGAACAATGTCGCCACCAAGACCAATAGTTTTACCAACGCTATTATTAACCGGACAAGCGACTAAATTTTGGCTAACCAGACACTGGCTGGTTGAGCTAATACTTGAACAATCTTGATTATCGTTACAAAATTTAAAACTAGCGGTTTGACTACAACTCTTCACCGGTCGTTTATACCAACCAAAATTAGTGCCATCTTCTCCGGCTCGCCATTCGCACAATTGATCGCCAGGATCTTTAAAGAAATTTAAACCACTAGTATCGCCAACCAAGGTTTGACAACCAACATCGTCCACGGAGCAACTTATTGGATTAGTGGCGTCTGAACGATAACGATCCGGATCAACCTTTAGATAGGTAGCCTGATAAATGGCTTGATCTTGGTAAACAGTTTCCTTGCCTAACCTTTGACAGCCCTTGTTAGTAGCCGAACATAACTTATTCTGGTCATAAACGGCATAGATAATCTCATCAGCCGGGGTGATATCAGCATCAACATCACCATTAATCGGCTGAAAAGGATAATAGTAATTGGTATAATTATTGGTATTTAACATAGCTTCACAACCAACAGCTGATTCTTGGCAAAGATCAGTAAAGCCATGTAAATAATGAGTATTGCCGTTGTTGTCTTGATACTGTTGACAACCTAACATAAAACCGGCAGCCGGAGAACCATTATAATCTTGATTGCAAGCTTTAGGAATAGTAATACTATTCTCCAATAAATAATGCTCATCATTAATCTCTATCAAACGAACCTCATCCAGATAAAAACGATTATTGGCCAGCAACCGAAGTCGGTAATCGGTTATTTCTGCCTCAACTATACTAACGGCTGGAACATCTAGGCTATAGCTATAAAATTGCCAATCGTTATTTTTTAGATTTATACCAGTTGCCGGCAGATCAAAATTGGCGATATCGGCTGAACCATTTTTAAGACTAATACTAGTGATGGTAGTTTCGGCGGATAAGGGTTTAGCAAAGAACTGCAAACGATACTTAGCGCCATTATTTAAACTATGGGGATCAAGATTAATGTCAATCTGATTGCTATTAGATAATAATGAATATCCAGTAGTTCTAATGGTTTCCGATGATGTGGCCGCCCCATGCCAATCACTGGTTAATTCATTATCAAAATCTCGATTTAAAACTAGTCGCCAATCAGCTGCTCCAGTTCCGCTGTAGCGCTTACAGGTGTTTTGATTGGCCGCGCAAGATTGACTCTCGGCCGGCAAGCCGCGATAAATACAAGCCTGATTATTATCGCTCCATTGTCCATTACCCCGACAAACAACACATTCTGCTTTTGAGCTTAACCAGTGACCACCTTCTTCATTTTGACAGCTGATGGCGTCGGCAATATTATCAACAACATTATGTTTTGATAGCCGGTAGCTTAAACAATTGGCGCTACAAGTAACAGTCTTAGAATAAGGCACATAAAAAACTGCACCGGCTTGATTACGAACCTCACGACAATCAGGATTATAGTTGACAGAATTGGGTTGGATTGATGAAGCAGTGCATTGTTGGCTTTGATCGGTCAATTTGGGGGAACCATTGGTCTCGGCTTGCCAAGTATAAGAATAAAGCTGCAGACCAGTACTGGCCGTGTTTTGCCAAATATAGAATTCAGCACAATTAGCCTGTGGTTCATCTGGCTTGACGCATTGTCTGAGATAGCTAAAATATTCTTTATCTTCACCGCCAGCGGCTAAATTGTCTAAATTGGTAAATTCAGTGCAGCCGACGCTAGCAGCCGAACAGGTAGTAGCTAAATTGGGAATTAATTGTTTTTCCTGACCATCATTAAATATGGTCGGTTCTTGCCAATATGAAGCAAAGCCGACGCAAGAGGCTGGACAATAATTCTGTAAATTAATTTTAGCCGGTATTCTGTCACCGGTCAGATTATTAGTAAACATCTGACAATCGGCTTCATCTGGAAGACAAGTTCGAGCATAATTATCGCATTCAGCTGGAGCATCCGGCCGTTCAATTAGACTGTCCCCATTCTGAACATAACAAACAGTTCGTAAATATTCCGGTAATATTTTTTCATAAGTATAAGCGGCTTGACGATAGGGGCGATAACCTTGATTGCCTTGGCTGGAAATCTCCAGCATCATATTATCAATATAGAAATTGCCCGGTTCTTCTGAATAGATAGCTATTGCGTTAGCATTATAATACTCATCGTTATTGATAGTTACAGTAAGTTTTTGCCAACGGTCGGTTTGGTTGCTCGTTTTAGTCAGCCAAGAATCACTATTAATAGCTGGATTACCATTGCCAATACCAATGGTTACTGGTGTTTGTTCAGTATAAACATAGGCACTAAAAGTATAGCTAACGCCAGGGCGTAGCAAAAAGTTTTTAGGCAGGCTACTTTGAGACGGCTGACTCCAATCATATGACCAGAAGCCACTATACGGGGTCTCGCTGATGATTTTTAGGGCATTTTGACCGGAATAAACTTGGTCGCTACTGCTAACCACAACAGCTGAGCCAGCAATAATTAGATTATCTAAACGATTATTAGATGATGTGGCGCCGGCATGGCTAAACTCCAGATCACCATTAAAGAGCAGATTAACATTAGTGTTGTTAGCCAACCTGATTAATTGTTGGCAACCATCTTGATTTTGATCGCAGGTTTCGGCTTTAGCCGATAAATAATATTTATCAGTGGTATTGCCCGGAGTGCAGGTAAATGATGAGCTAGCCCAGTTATAACGTGAGCAATAAGCAGCACAGCCACTATTATCAGCATTACAATTGCCATAATCCAAAGTATTAGCTAAATAAGCAGTCGTCTGCCCAGAACTATTAGTATAGGCTTGACAGGTATTGAAGTATGGTTGGCAAGTATCTGATGTAAATTGCCATGTTCGGCGATCTTCAGTACAATAGCCATAAATCTCACAATTATTATTATCGCCTTCTTTCAAACAACTTTGCTCATCAGCGCAGTAATTACTTGATCGCAAAAGATTAACCGTGCTTAAGCTAGCGGCCACCGTTCCTGTCGCGACTTGGTCGCTGGTTAAAATATCCATGTAATCAATCTGATTACCGAAACCGGATTTAATACAATAACTAAGGGGAGCTTTAAGCGGCCAATTGGGGTCAATCATTCCTCGACACCAACTCTGGTTATAACCAGTATCATATTGATCGAGTGGATTATAACAACCGATCATATCGCCAATGGTTATATCCTTTTCTTTAATGTCAAAAGAAGCTAATTTTTCCGCCGCTACCTCCCAAGTAACCGGTAAAATTCGATACTTGCGCAAAATTTTCATAGAGCGCCAGCTGATATCGCCAGACTCTATGTTGAGAGAATTGTCAGATTCAGCTGCACCAAAACGTGCATTACCATTTAATAAACCTTTTTTCAAAGCCTCGCCAACCGTCAATTCCTGGCTAATGGCTTGAACAAAATTATTATTCACTACACAATTCATTGGCCCAGGATTATTAGCATCAGGGCAGGTAGCCAGATTATTTAATAGGTCAAGATCGTTCCCCGCTCCAAAATTCATGTCAGTTATCGGGGCTAACAATGCCTCTGATTCGGCTCGACCAAAACTATTGGAAGAATAAAAGTTACTTAATTTTTCAGTCACCTTGGAATCATCCTGACCAGCCAATAATTCTAATAGCTTGGCCATGTACTTGTCATACAGCTTATTACTTAAGACTGAAATAAATAAATTGGTGCTATCCAATAATATATCGCCTGTCTGCGAAAAAAAGGTTTCTCTTTTCCTGGCTTCGGTATCCCAAAGCTTTATATCTAATGATCCTGGTAACTCTAAATATTTGCCGCCAGGGTTAGTTATTCTATTTTGTTCCCTATTAGCTCTTCGCTCTGACTGACCAAGGTCAGTTGAAGTGCTCACCATGGTATCTTGCCGTGAGCTTATTGAGAAAGCAATGCCAAGATCATTAACTCGTGGATCAAAAATACTTTGAACATTTTTTAAATAAGTCTTCTGATCATTGATTGATTGCTGAATAGCAGTTGCCCAAGAACTAGTTGCTCCATCTTTGCCAATTCCGTAAAAAGCATCCCGAGCATTACATAGATTTTCAGTAGGATTGGGGGCAGCGCCAGTTAGACCTAAACCAATCTTAAAGCCGACCATTATGCTGGATGGTTGACAGACATCAAAATCGCTACCAAGGTATTTTTTTAAACTAAACCCGCTGTTATCACCAGCACGAGCGACATCCTTATGGAGCTTACGAAGATTCAAGGAAGCATCATTAACGTCATTTAAACAAGTTATGGCAATTGCCGGATCAGCTATCTCACTATTAATAGCATTTTGGATTTCTACAATTGTATTATAAATATCTCCATCGTCAATTTGATAAGTAATGTCGTTTTCTGTTATAACATCATTTTCATCATACCAAGCTGAATTAGTTATTGTTGCTGTTAATACCAAATGAACAGTTTTAGTACCACAAGAAACATCCTGTGTTTTTGTGCCGGTTTTAGTTGAACCTTCCTCTAGGGCGGTAAAATAATTTTCCACAAATGTTCCGGCAGCATTTCTGGCTAAATCAGTAGCAAATGTTGACCAAGTATAGGTATAAAATTCAGCTTTTTGCCCCTTGCCACCACTAGCCACATAGAGTGCTGTTTGATTGGCAAATTCATTAGCGTATTTTCGCAATAGAGAGCTATATGTCCTGGTAGTCGCCTTCTTAAAAGCTGCCCACATTTGGTTTGTAATATAACTACTAATCTTATCGGCTGTTCTATCCAGCCAAGAAGTAGTATCAGTAACCGGCGCACCGGCAACTGGAGGCGATATAACCGGTGGGGGTGTCATCGTATCAGCCTCTTGCGCTTTAGTATAACTGTTTACACCAAACAATAAATAAACTAATACTAAACCGCCCCAAAACAAACGAAAAGACATTTTCATAAGCTATTGTTTAAGAGCTTCCTGATAAGCTTCCAGTAATTCCTGGTCGCTAAATTGATCTAACATTGTTTTATCCATACCTGATTCTAAGAGAACCTGTCTTAAACTAGTAGCATCAGACGGCAATGCGGTGGCTGCCAAACTAGAAGACCCAGTAACGCTATTACCAATTGGCGAATCGATGGTGGTACCAATATTAACTGCATCGGAACCGGTTGGGGTCGCCACCGGGTTGACTAAAATTGACCCGCTACAATCCTTGCCAATCGGACAATTAGGGTCTTGACCGCGTTCAATTTCTACCTTATCCAAAACGCCATCACTATCACTGTCCTCTAAAAATGGCGAAGTATTATAAAGATTTAACTCATCATAATCACTTAAACCGTCTTTATCAGTATCGGCTAATTTAAGAGCCTCATCTTGTTGAGCCAGCTGCTCAGCCGTTTTGCCTTTAAAGGCGGTTTCAATTTCTTTGTTATTAGTAAATCCCATTTGTCGATAGAGTGGTGCGGTTATGTTTTGTTTAAATTGCAAAAACCACATTACCACAATAGCTACCGACATGGTGCTAAGTCCAGCTAGTGCCCAATTTTTTTGCCGTTGAGCTCGGCGGCTGGCTTTCCACATCGCAAATTCTTCCGGGGACATTGGTTGTTGATTGTCCGGATTGATATGGGTCATAAATAAATTACTAAACCAAATTAAAAAATTGTTCGTTTCAATTATAGCATAACCGGCCGTAGCAGGGCAACTAATTTAATCCACTGCTCAACTGTTAAATCTTGGGCGCGACAATTTGCTTTTTGGCCAATTTTCTCTAAGGCCTGACTAATTATCCGTTCATTAATTTTTAGCCCGGCTGCCAAATTATTTTTAAGCATTTTTCGTCTTGCGCTAAAACCAAATCTAGCTAGTCGCCAAAAAAGTTTTTCATCGTTAGCGGACAAAATCGTTTTAATGGGCGTCAAGCGGATAATAGCGCTATCAACTTTTGGCTGGGGCCAAAAATTAACAGCTGGTACTAATGATCGGTATTCAATCTGACTGTAATACTGGGCTAACAAACCAAGCAGACTTAATTGACCAGGCTTGGCAGTCAAGCGCTCCGCCACCTCCTTTTGAACCATTAACACCATTAAAGCTGGCTTATCAACTTCGCCCGTTAAAAAACGTCGCAGGCAGATTGAGGTTATATTGTATGGTAAATTAGCTATCAATTTATAGTTAGCAGCCAAGTTAATATTGGACAATTTATCGTTATCCTGAAGATCTGGACGATTGATGACTGTTTTTAAAATATCATGATTAACTAGCTCAATATTATCAAAACCAGCCGCGGCAAAGCGGCTAGGCAGTATTTCTGATAATTGCTCATCGAGCTCAACGCTAACAACTTTTTTAACCATCTCAGCTAAAGCCATAGTTAAAAAACCCCAGCCAGGACCGATTTCCAAGACTTCATCGCTGGCTTGTAAATTAGCGGCTTCAATAATTATTTGATAAGTCTTGGGTTGAATTAAAAAGTTTTGACCACGGCTATGCTTTGGTTCGGCACCATATAAATTAACCAATTGTTCAGTTTCGCGGCGTAGAGCGGTTGAAGAATTAAATGCGGTAATAACTGACATAATTAAAAAACCAGATTAATCAAGCGACCAGGCAAAAAGATGATTTTTTGCGGCTCTTGACCGGCTGGCCAATATTTAAATAGCGCAGCTTGTTGTTTTAGTTCGTCAATAACCGCCGTTTGATCGGCTGATGTTGATACTTCAATAGTTCCGCGAGTTTTACCATTAAACTGAACAACAATTGTCGACACCTTGTCAGAAATTTCTTGATTATTGATAACTGGCCATGGCTGCTGACTAATATAATTATTATTACCTAGTTTATACCAAATTTCCTGGCTAATATAAGGAGCGAGCGGCGATAAAATAATTAAGAGCTGCTGATAACTATCTCTAGATATTCCTGGTTGTTCAAATAATTTATTCACTAAAATCATTAGCGCGCTGACCGCTGTATTAAACTTAAACTGCTCAATATCTTGACCGACTTTAATAATTGTTTTAGCTAATAGTTTTTTTACTGCCTCAGAATCTGGTTGATCAACCAGTCTAGCCTGCAGTGACCAAACTTTATCCAGAAATTTGCGCGTGCCGATTATGCCATTAGTATTCCAAGCGCAAGATTGATCAAACGGGCCCATAAACATTTCATATAAACGTAACGCATCGGCACCAAACTGCTTAACCATATCGTCAGGATTGACCACATTATTCCAACGCTTACTCATTTTACGGCTATCTTCACCCATAATTAGGCCAACATGACGCAACTTAATAAATGGCTCGGGATGATTAACAATTCCTAAATCATAAAGAAATTTATGCCAGAATCGAGCATAAATTAAGTGGCGCGTGGCGTGTTCAGCGCCGCCGACATATAAATCAACCGGCGACCAATATTTTTCTACATCCTTATCAACTAAAACCTGTTGATTAGTCGGATCAATATAGCGCAGATAATACCAAGATGACCCAGCCCATTGAGGCATAGTATTAGCTTCTCGTTGAGCTGGTTGACCACAAATCGGACAAGCTACGGTTAGCCATTGTTTAATATTGACCAATGGCGACTCGCCGGTTCCGCTCGGCTCATAGTGATCAACTTGAGGTAAGGTTACCGGCAACTGATTCTCTGGTATCGCCACCGTGCCACATTGTTGGCAATGAACCATCGGAATCGGTTCACCCCAATAGCGTTGCCGCGAAAAAGTCCAATCTTTGAGCCGATAATTAGTCTGCGGTCGGCCCAATCCCCGACTAGTTAGCCAATCAATAATCCGGGCAGCGGCTGAAGCAACGTCAAGCTTGTCTAAAAATTGAGAATTAATAAGCCGACCATCACCAGTATATGGTAATTGATCGTTATTTGATGAAGCGATAACTTGCTTAATCGGCAAGTTGTATTTTTGAGCAAAGGCAAAATCTCGCTCATCATGAGCTGGGACAGCCATAATGGCACCGCTGCCATAACCGCCTAAGACATAATCAGCAACAAAAATCGGCACTGGCTGACCATTGACCGGATTAATGGCTTGACAGCCCTCTAACCGCACACCGGTTTTATCTTTATTAAAATCAGTTCTATCTAAATCAGTTTTGTTCTTGGCTAAATCAATGTATTTTTTAACCTCGGACCAATTGGTTAAAATGGGCTGTAGCTGCGGCAATAATGCTTGTTCGGGACAGATAGCCACATAGCTACAACCGAATAAAGTATCCGGGCGCGTAGTAAAAACCGGCAACTCAGCGATAGTGTTACTTTTGTCGTCAACTACCGTAAAAGTAACTAATGCCCCTTGACTACGGCCAATCCAATCGCGTTGCATATCTTTAATAGAATCTTCCCAATCTGATAAAATAGCTAAGTCGTCAAGCAAGCGATCGGCATATTTGGTGATTCTTAACACCCATTGACGAATCGGCTTAAGCTCAACCGGACTACCGCAACGCTCGCAAAGACCGTTTTCTAAATCTTCATTAGCTAAACCGGTCTGGCACGATGGACACCAATTGATCGGTTCATTGGATTCATAGGCCAAACGCTGATTATCAACAAACTGGCGTCGCTCTTCAAAACTAAGCCCATCAGGAATAACCAGCTGTTCAATTGGCCGAGCCTTTTTTTGCTCAGAATCATAAAAGGAATTATAGAATTTGAGAAATATCCACTGCGTCCAGCGGTAATACTGCGGATCAGTAGTATTGATTTCCCGTTGCCAATCGTAAGACAAACCCAAAATGCCCAGCTGCCGCTTAAAGGTGGCGATATTGTTAGCAGTGGCCACGCTCGGATGAACTTTATTTTTTAGGGCATAATTCTCGGCCGGTAAACCGAAAGCATCCCAACCTATCGGGTGCAAAACATTATAACCGCGCATTCGTTGATAGCGAGACACGATATCGGTAGCAATATACCCCTTGGGATGGCCAACATGCAGCCCGGCTCCGGACGGATAAGGAAACATGTCTAAGATGTAAAGCTTGGGGCGATTGTGATCAATGGCGGAAACATAAAGGCCATCAGCTTGAAACAATTTCTCCCAGCGAGCTTCAAAGTCGTGGTGTTGATATTTTTCTGACATATTCTAGGTAATGATTAATTCAACTGGACAATGATCCGATCCAGTAACTTGATCCAATATTTGCACATCTTTTATTTTAGCCAATAAACTCGGGCTAATCAAGAAGTAGTCAATCCGCCAGCCAATATTGCGAGCGCGGGCGCCAAAACGATATGTCCACCAAGTATATTGCTGCTTATTAGGATAAAGTTGACGCCAAATATCAATCCAACCATCCGCCAATAATTGATCAATAAATTGCCTTTCAATTAGAGTATAGCCGGCGCTGCCTTCATTGGCTTTGGGATTGGCCAGATCAATCGGTTGATGGGCGACATTAAAATCACCGCTAATAATAACCGGCTTGCTTTGCTCCAGCTTTGTAACTAGCGACCGAACTGCTTGATTAAAAGCCTGTTTATAGGGCAAACGGCTAAGTTGGCGATTGGCGTTGGGAAAATAAATATTTAACCAATAAAAATCAGCTAATTCGCTAATCTGACAACGGCCTTCAAGGTCAAATTGCTTATCATTAAGGCCATTGGTTAAATTAACTGCTAAATCCTCTTGAGCAATAACGGCCGTGCCGCTATAGCCGGGCCGCTCCGCGCCATGCCAAAATATTTTATAGCCAGGAATCTTGTCTGACCAATTGCTAGCTAAGTGGTCGTTAATCTTGGTTTCTTGCAAACCAAGCAAATCCGGTTGCTTATTGATAATAAAATCAAGCAGGCCCTTATGCCAAACTGCTCGCCAGCCATTGATATTCCAAGTAATGATTTTCATTAGTTGATAAATTTGTTATAATATTATAGCCCAAACTAATTAATCAAGCAATGAAAAAAAATTATAAAAGCAAACCATTACCAATAACGGAGGGGTCGTCCGGCTGGCAAAATCGCTTTAATGCGCTATTAAGATCCAGCGGCCGTCGGCCAAGACGCTGGTATCGCCGTTGGTGGGGTATAATAATTTTAATTATAGCCGCTCTATTTAGCTTATTCGTAGCTGTTTATCTTTACAAGGTTGTTATCCTGGTTTGGCAGTTAAAAACCGGCCGAATAACCGCCGCGGAATTAATGTTGCAACAAAGCAATCCAGGATTGAACACTAAAGAAATGATTGCTCTGACTAAAGGGCCGGCTCCATATTATTTGGGGACATCCAGTCCCAAGGTGCTAATTGTTGAATATGGCGATTTTAATTGCTCACATTGTCGAGTGGTCTCGCCAGAAATTCGCAAAGCCGTCAACCAAAATAAAGATATTGTTCAATATATCTGGCGCGATTGGCCAGGCCAAGACAATTCAGAATTACTGGCTCAGGCCGCTCGTTGCGCTGGCGAACAAGCTGGCAGTCTCGGCTTCTGGCTATTTCATGATCAGCTTTTACTCAATCAAAGTCAATTTACCACTACCAGTCAACTAATGGAATTAGCGGAAGAATACAGTCTTTCACCTACCAGATTGCAAGATTGTATTGAACAACAGCGCACTCTGGGTTATTTACAAAAAGACTATCAAGACGCTATCGCTTTGGGCGGTATCGGCGGCACTCCAACCTGGTTTATTAATGGTTATCGTTTTAGCGGCGAATTACCGGCTGATTTTTTTAATTATATGATTAAAGAATTAACCAAGGAAAAATAATGGCAGCCCTAACTAAAAAATTAAATAGATCAATTACTATTAAAATACTCGGTCTGGGTGGACAAGGCGTAGTCACAACGGCCGCCACGTTAGCTCGGGCCGCTTTTCACCAAGGTTACTGGTCGCAATCAATGCCATTTTTTGGAGTAGAGCGAACCGGCACACCGGTCGAGGCCTATGTTAGGATAGCTGACCAATCAATCCGTAATCGCCAAAAAATTAATCGCTGCGACATTCTAATAATTAATGATTATCGACTTTATCAACAAAATGATTTAGGTAAACAATTAACAATTATTAACCATAGCGATTTGGCTAACTATCAACCAAAAACTAAACTACTGACTTATGATAGCCGCCAAATTTCTCTAGATATTTTTAATCAAGATTTAGCAATTGGCCTATTGGGCGGTTTAAGTGCTGCTTGGTCGCTGATTGATGAAGATAATTGGTTTAAGGCCCTGTCGGAACAATTTGCCAATCCAATAATCGCTCAAAAAAATCAGCAAGCTTTTTTGGCCAATCGTCAATTAGCGATTAAATTAATTAAATCGGCATGAAACCAATAACTAGCAATGATAGCGCCGGACAATTAACCTTTCTGAAAGGTTCTGAGGCTATTGCCAAAATGGTGGCTCTTTGTCAGCCTGGAGTAGTGGCTGCCTACCCGATTACCCCACAGACCGGAATTATTGAACAGCTAGTCAAATTATCAGCCAGCGGTCAAGCTGATTTTTCTTTTGTCCAAGCTGAGAGCGAATATTCAGCCCTATCAATCGCCTTAGGCGCCGCTGCCATGGGTGTGGCTGCCTACACGGCCACCAGCTCGCAAGGACTGCTGTATATGACTGAGGTTATTTATAATTTAGCCGGTTTGCGCTTGCCACTAGTTATGACCTGTGCCAATCGTTCAATTTCGGCACCAATCAATATCTGGAATGATCACCAAGACGCCATGGCGGTGCGCGAAGCCGGCTGGCTAATGTTCTTTGCTGAAGATAATCAAGAAGCGATTGAACAACATTGGTTGGCTTTTGCCCTAAGTCAAAAATTAAGATTACCGGTCATGGTTAATGTTGACGGCTTCCGCCTAACCCACGCCAGTGAACCGGTGGCTTTACCAAATAAACAATTAGTTAAAAAACTATTAAATAATAAGATAAAAGCTGTTTTAAATACTAAAAAACCACAAACTACCGGTTGGTTTGCTATGCCAACTGAATATCAACAACAAAGACTGGAGTTAAGGCGAGTTATTGCCAATAGTTGGCCAATTATTAAGAATACCAACCAGCAATTTAATAATCTGTGGCAACCAATAAAAACAAAACTGCTCGGACGCAATAATCATAGTAGCGATCCGGCAGTTGAATATTATGGTCCGGCTCAAGCTAAACTAGTTATTGTAGCGATGGGCTCAATCATTGGTGAGCTCAAGGACTTAGCTGATAAGGCTAATAAACAAAAACCGGGTTCAGTGGCAATTTTAAAGATTAAATTATACCGTCCATTCCCTGAGAAAGTTATTGAGCGCTATTTAAATCAAGCCGAACAAATCATAGTAATTGACCGCTCGCCCGGACTTGGAGCTCAGCCGCCGCTATTTAGCGATATTATGACAATCAAACCATTAAATAAAAACAATATTTCCAGCCAAATCATCGGTTTGGGCGGTGATATTGATTTAATCAAAATAAACAAAACAATTAAAAATATATGGGCAATTGTCTAGCCAGAAAATATAAGACGTTAATAACCGGCAGTATAATTTTAATTGTGGCGTTATTGCTTATTGGCCATAGTGTTTTGGCCGCATCAGTTACTACTAGTAGCAATGAATCATCTGGGGCTTTAAAGTTTACTCCCCAGGTTGGTCTACCTGGTTTTATGTCTGAGTATGTTTTTACAGAAAATTCAACTATGCCAATAGCAAAACTAATGGGATCGCTATTTAAATATGGCATACAGATTATTGGTCTTATAGCAATAGTAGTCATAATGGCGGGAGGATTCATTTGGGTTACTGCCGGCGGTAGCAGCGCTAAAGTCGGAGAAGCAAAACAGTGGATATTTAGCGGATTATCTGGTCTAATACTAATACTTTCTTCTTACCTCCTATTAAGGACAATAAATGTAAAACTGGTCAACTTTAATATTTCAACAATAAAAAAGATAACTGGCATTAAAATTAATGTTCATAAATCAAATCAGCAACAAGTTTTTGAAGATGTCGGATACTTTGATGGTGTTTGTGCGGCAAAATTTGGCGATCCAGCCAATAATCAGGGTTGTTGTCTCGCTTATAACAAAAAAATTGGCGCAGATAATTTTAAGGGGGCCACCCTATGTTGGCAAAATAATAAATATCAGGAAGCTGCTGCTGCTTGCGACAAATTTGCAATACAGTATTCTGGCCAAAATAAGTATGTCTACAGAATAAATAGTAGTGACACACTAACTATGAATCCAAATACAGCTATAAAAGATTGGTCAATAAACGAATTTAAAAAAGCTGGTGACTGTGGTTATTTTATCAGAGATAGCGCTTGCTGGAATTTAGGTACTTATATAAAGAATAATGTTAAGGGATTAGATGATCCTAATCTGTGTCAAGACAAACAGGATGGGTGGTCATGTATAATAAAAAAAGGTGATGGAACTAGAGCATGGGGATATTGTGAGAATAAACAATGCCGACATTGTCTAAAATACGGTTCAACTTGTACTATCAACAGTGGTTATGCCTGTCCAGATTCGGAAAATGCTGGAGCTGAAAGTGTTGATATTGAAGGTTATATGTGTGGAAATAGCGGCGTTATTAGCTCATTTAAAAACAGTAATAGCATCGGCCGCTGTTATGATGTTACCGGAAATGGCGCCAACTATTCAAATCAATATTATGAAGAAACTGGCGCTGATCCAGCACTAGGATCTAATACTGGTACTTCAATGGGTGTTTGTACTTGTAGAAAAGGAAAAGGCTGTCAATCACAATGTTTAAGAGATGCCGGATCTTATAGTAATAGCGATAAAATTTGTAACTGGTAAATAATGCTATGTCAAATCACTACATCGCTAATAGCTATATCTATGATAATTAAACAGTTTAATAAAACAATATTTCCAGCCAAATTATCGGCTTGAGCGATGATATTGATTTAATAATGATTAATAAAATCATTAAAAAATGCAACCTATGAAATCAACTAAAGTAATAATGATTTTCCAGACTATTATCTTATTCGTTGGATTATTTATGATTCCACATCAAGCATTAGTAGCCTCTACTTCGACTAGTTCAGCCGAAAATTTAACTTCAACAAAGACTCTAGTCTTTACTCCGCAAATTCCTGGATTTATTGCAAAATATGTTTTTAAAGATAATTCCACCAGACCTATAGCTAATACAATTAAGACTATATTTGAGTATGCTATAAAAATAATTGGTCTAATTGCAATAATTACTACGATGGTTGGTGGCTTTATTTGGTTGTCGGCCGCCGGTAATAGCCAAAAAATTTCTGAAGCTAAGCAGTGGATATCAAGTAGTTTAATTGGATTATTATTAATTTTATTTTCTCATACTATACTTAGAACAATTAATTATAATCTAGTAAATTTTAAAGTATCTGTAATTAAAACTATTGATAGGATAAATATTGTCTATGAAAATAAAACTGACCCACGGCAATTTCACGAAGATAACGCCCAAAAAACTATGACAATTGCCTCAAGTACTAATCCCAACGGTGTTATTGCTTGCTGTATCATTAATACACCACAAACTCATGGTTCTGCAGTATTTGGTGTTCAGACATTAAATTGTGCTACTTATCAGGCTACATATTATAAGGGCACCGGATCTACCGACAGCATAGAATCCTTATGTAAACAATTCTATGAGTCCAAAATGCATTTAGTACTAAATGATCCAATTAATATTGTTAGTCCTCTTGAGGCTCGCAAAATAGGCGCACGAAGCGCTGCTATGTTCGTTGGCCGGTGTGAAGATAGCGAAGTTTTTAAAGAAATTTGTATGGGTAAAGATCATAAAGATTTTTGCAAAGTTAAAAAGGTTGGTTCAAGTTGTATAACTGACGATAATTATTGGGGATATTGTAGCGAACAAAAAAAATGCACAAAATGTGCCGGCTATGGACAACCAGCAGAACACTCCTATCAATGCCCAACATTTGTAGGTGTTGTGGACGACAATGGCAATGTTCAACCTCTAAAAAATCTCGCTAATTCTCCACAGGTTCTTGGACATCAATGTGGTAATGACGTTATGGGTTGTCTTGATACTAGAAATGACGAGAAATATAAAAGATGTTTATGCTATGGCTCGTTTTGCTACCAAGAATGTATAAATAATGGTGGATATAATGGTGGTTTTTGGTCTTGGCATAATCCTAATTGTTTAAATGTTAAACCAAAAAAACGACATTTATATGTTGGAACTAATAATGCTGCACCAGACTGTCGTCAATAATAAAATGAAATTAACCAATCATCACACCGCCTGTCTAGGTTGCGCTCAAATTGTGGCTGCTCGCTTAGCTATTAATCAACTAGGGTCAAATACCATAGTTGTTAATTCTACCGGCTGTCTAGAAGTAACCACCACCGCCTACCCTAACAGCGCCTGGCAAGTTCCTTGGTTGCATTCCACTTTTGCCAATGCTGCTCCGGTAGGTAGCGGCATAATAGCAGCTTTAGATTATCTGGAAAAAAACAGCCAATCAGAAAAAAAACGACCGATTGTTGTGGTTCAAGGCGGCGATGGAGCAACTTTTGACATTGGTTTTGGCGCTCTAACCGCTAGCTGGGCTCGTGGCGATGACTTGCTGTATATCTGCTATGATAATGAAGGCTATGCCAATACTGGCATGCAGGCCAGTTTATCCACTCCGACCCAGGCCAAAACCCCGACTAGCCTTAACAAACACCAAAATAAACGCGATATGTTGGCTATTGCCTTGGCTCATAATATACCATATATTGCCCAGGCCAATATCGCCTTTCCTGATGACTTTAAAAATAAAATAGCCAAAGCACAAAAAATAAAAGGACCGCGCTATATTCAAATTTTAGTCCCCTGCTTGCCTGGCTGGAAAATAAAACCAGGCGACCAAATGTTAACCGCGAAGTTAGCTAGCGAAACTGGTCTTTACCCATTATTAGAGTTCATTAACGGACAGTTAAATGTTAGCATAAAATTACCGACTCCAATACCACCAGTAAGCGATTATATTAAGAATCAAGGACGTTATCAACATTTACTAAAAAATAAATCAGCATTAAAACAACTGCAATCCTTAGCTGATGCTAATATTGAAAAATACGGTCTATGCAAATGATAAAAAAAATCATTTTCCTTTTTTTTATACTAATTATACTACCACAACAAACGATAGCTTCATGTGTGGCCAATGAAAATTGCTTGGGTCAAGGCCTTAGTCCCGATGCAATTTCTAATCGTTGTAGTTCAATAACAACTAAAGAAGTATGTAATTCTGACCATTGTTGTAACTGGTGGAACATCACCCTCCCAGCTCAATTTAATACCACTGAAGAAACCACTACAAATACCACGGAAGAAGAAACTGATCCAGAAGAAACTAGTCCAAAATTAATCATACCTGATCTGCAGATTAAATTACCAAATTTAGTATTCAGTGACCAAAATAAAATTCAAACTAGCAGTGATGGAGAAAACACCTTCTTTTATATACCTTGGATTGGCGAATATTTAGCTTGGCTATATAATTATTCGATTGGAATTATAGCTGTTTTGGCTTTAATTGCCATTATAGTTGGCGGTTTCTACTGGTTATTGGCCGGTGGTAATGCTAGTCGAGTAACTGAAGCTAAAAATTGGATTAACGCCGCCTTTAGCGGTCTAGGGCTAGCATTAGGCTCATATTTAATCTTAGTGACTATCAATAGCAATTTGGTAAGATTTTCTAGTATAAAAATGATGGCTAATAAAAAAATAGACATACCAATATTAGAAGGTGGAAGTGAAAGCGCTGATAACCTTGTCGACACCTCCAACTTATCAGCCGACTGCCATGATCCATGCGTGCCTCCGTCAACATTGGTGTCTATTAAGAATACTATACCGGCTCTCGATTGTGTGGCTAGTGATTGTCGGGTAAATTTTACTACTTATCAAAAATTAATTACGGCAAGCTCAAAAGCCGCAGCAAATAATTATCGACTTAAGGTCACTAGCGCTAACAGAAGCTGTGCCACTCAGCAAAAACTCTGGATACAATCTGGAAAAAATTCAAGTAGAGTAGCTCGACCAAGTTGCCGATCTCCGCATTTAAGCGGTTCGGCTGTAGACATAACTATCACTGATAAAAAAGGCGCCAATTTAGTTAATAAATCTTATAAGGAGCTATACCCAAGAAATGGTCCTTATAATCTGGGTGATAATGATAAATTAACATTATTAAAAAGAATTATGATAGAGTCGGGATTTGTTCGTTATTGTAGAGAATGGTGGCATTTTCAAGTTATCAAAGCGGCTATACCATGCTATGACCCAATAAAATAGTAGACATAAAAACAGCCACCCATTTAGTGGTTGTTTTTATTTATCTAAACGGTTGAAGTTATTCCCGTTCCCGCCGGAATCGGCCGACCGATAATAACATTTTCTTTAAGACCTTCCAGCTTATCAACTTTGCCACTAATAGCAGCTTCAATCAAAACACGGGAAGTTTCTTGAAAGGAGGCTGATGATAAGAAGCTTTCAGTGGTTAGCGCTGTCTTAGTCATGCTTAACAATAAAACTTGCCCCTTAGCCGGCTGTTTTTTGGCTTTCTTTAAGTCCTCATTGACTTGATCAAAAATTGACCGCTCCACCACCTCGCCATTAGTAAAATCACTATCAGCCGCATCGGTGATGTAAACCCGGCTAAACATTTGACGGGCGATAATTTCAATATGCTTATCATTTAAGGCCTGTCCTTGTGATGAATATACCCGCTGAATCTCTTGGATAATATATTTCTGAGCAGCTATTTGGCCTTTGAGCTCAAATAACTGACGCAAATCCAAACTACCCTCAGTCAATTGATCACCAACCTCAACTGTTTGGCCGCTTTGAACAACTAAAGCAAAATCCTTAGGAATAATATATTCTTTCTCCTTGGGTAGTTCAACAGTAACAGCGACATAATTCTTACCAAGACTGACTTTACCGGGGCGAGTCGCCTTGGTGACTTTACGACCAAGACTAAAAAGCTTGGTCTCAGCCCCGACGATATCACCGTCTTTAACGGCGATTTTAAGTTCATCGGTTGCCGCCTTGGTCTTGCTAGTTTTGCTGTCATCAAAGAAATAATATTTATCAACATCCTCACCTTGATAACTAATCTTAACCACTTTATTAGCTCCACCGCCAATCACTTTACCGGTAACCGGATCAATGGTCTTTTGAGCATTCTCAACGGTTACCAAACCAGCAACTTCAGCGATATAAGCTTTACGTTTTGGCGAACGAGCTTCAAAAATTTCTTCAACTCTAGGCAAGCCTTGGGTAATATCGTCTTGACTAGCTACACCGCCGGTATGAAAAGTTCTCATAGTCAACTGCGTGCCTGGTTCACCAATAGATTGAGCGGCCATTACGCCGGCCGAGGTACCAAGCTTGGCAATTTTATTGTAAGCCAAATCATGACCATAACACTTTTGACACAAACCTTTCCTGGTGTTGCAAGTCAAAACAGAACGAATTTCAGCTTCCAAAATATCTTCATCAGCTAACTTAGTGGCCAATTCTTCATCAATTAAATCTCCCTTTTTAGCCAAAATCTTATTGGCGGAATTTTTTAAATCAGCATTAAGATAGCGACCGGTAATCCGACGTAATAATGTTCGGCCAATCAATTCACTTTCAGCCTTAGTAATTAATAAGCCTTCATGGCTGCCGCAATCTTCTTCACGAATAATAATATCTTGGGAAACATCAACCAAACGACGAGTCAAATAACCGGCATTGGCGGTTCGCAAAGCAGTATCAGATAGACCCTTACGAACACCATGAGTAGCGATAAAGTATTCCAAAACATCAAAACCGCGTTTAAAATTACCCTTGATCGGCAATTCAATAATTTCGCCATTGGGTGAAGTCACTAAACCTTTCATGCCCAGAATTTGAGTCAGCTGAGCCCATGATCCGCGAGCGCCGGATTTAATCATTGAATAGACCGGACCATCGCGATCCAAATCTTCCATACAGATAGCGGTAATCTTATCTTTAGCCGCTGTCCACAGTTGAATAATTTTGCCATAACGTTCACTGTCGGTTAATAAACCATCTTCATACTGCTGTTGAACCTCTTCAGCTTCTTGCTCAGCTTGCTTAATTAGTTCATCGCGACTGGCAAAAGTCGGCAGATCGCCCATGCCCCAAGATAAACCGCTACGAGTAATAAACTTAAAACTTTCTCGTTTTAATTCATCCAAAAAATCAACTGTCGCCTCTTCGCCATAATGACGCAGGCAATCTTTAACCAAGGCTTTAACCTTCGGCCCCAAGACAATCTCATTAACAAAACGTAATTTCTCCGGCAAAATATTATTAAAAACGATGCGGCCAACGGTCGTAGTAATCAATTGATTATTTAAATAATCAATTTGTACCCGAATGGTTTCACGCAATCTAATTTTACCACAATCATAAGCTAATTTAGCCTCTTGCCAAGAACCAAAGGCCTTCATTTTGGTAACATCCTGTTCCGCTCCTTTTTCTTCGCTAGTAATATAATAAACACCCCAAACAATATCTTGGCCGAGATTGACAATTGGATCACCAGTGGCTGGTTTTAATAAGTTGTGAGAGGCCAACATGATATCACGGGCCTCGGCTCGAGCTTCTTCAGTCAATGGCACATGAACCGCCATTTGATCGCCATCAAAGTCAGCATTAAAAGCTGAACAAACTAAGGGATGAATTTGAATAGACAATCCTTCGGTTAATATGGGCTTAAAAGCCTGAATACCTAGACGATGCAATGTGGGAGCGCGATTTAGCAAGACATAAGCCTCACGAACAATATTTTCTAATATTTCCCAGACATCATCATGATCAGCCTCAATATAACGAGAGGCGCTACGGACATTATGCACCACCTCCCGTTTAATCAATTCACTGATAATAAACGGTTTAAATAATTCTAGAGCCATTCTTTTGGGCAAACCGCATTGCCATAGTCGTAAGTTCGGGTTAACAGTAATAACGCTGCGGCCGGAATAGTCAGTTCTCTTACCTAATAAATTTTGACGGAAGCGACCTTGCTTGCCCTTAAGCGAATCCGACAATGATTTAAGAGTCCGTTTTTGGCCGGTGGAAGCGGTAACCGTTTTACCATGACGAATAGAATTATCAATCAAAGCGTCAACCGCCTCTTGCAACATCCGTTTTTCATTGCGGCAAATAACTTCCGGCGCTTTTAATTCTATCAATTGTTTTAAGCGATTATTGCGATTGATAATGCGGCGATAGAGATCATTCAAGTCAGAAGTAGCGAAACGGCCGCCATCCAAAGCAACCATCGGCCGCAAATCTGGCGGGATAACTGGAATAACCTTAAGAATCATCCACTCGGGACGCAAATTATTAGCTAATAAATTCTTAAAGAAACGGAGACGCTTAACAATTTTCTCTTTTTTAGAATCAATGGCGGTGGCCAGCTCGGCCTCCAACTCCTGGATAATCTTTTCTAAGTCAATATTGGCTAATAATTCGCGGATACCTTCGGCGCCGATACTAGCAGTAAAGATATGACCATATTTTAAGCTCAGATTCTGATAAACATTTTCCGGTAAAATCGTCATCGGCCGCAAATCTTTAAGCTCTTTCTGAGTTTGAGCCAAGGCTTCTTCGAGCTCACTAATCTTGGCATCGCGATCGGCAGTCAGCTCTTCTAGTGATTGATCGATCATCTGTTTAACCTCTAAAGCGGTTTTACCGTTAGCTAAAGCGGCTTGTTTTTGTTTTTCCAACTCAGCTAAACCTTTAGCGAATTCATTCTCAAACAATTTCTTCTTGCTCTTATATTCCTGGCGAATCTGCTCAATAGTAGCTTCTAACAATTCTTGATTAACATCAGTGATGATAAAACTGGCGAAATAAATTACTTTTTCAATCGCTTGAACGGAAATATTCAAAGCTAGACCGATTTTTGACGATAGACCGCGCAAGAACCAAATATGACAGACCGGCGTTTGTAGCGAGATATGACCCATTCGCTCGCGGCGGACGCTGCTGCGGGTTACTTCAACACCGCATTTATCGCAAACGATTCCCTTATAACGAACTTTCTTGTATTTACCACAATAGCATTCCCAATCCTTGGATGGACCAAAAATTCGTTCGCAAAACAGGCCATCTTTTTCTGGTTTTTGCGTCCGATAATTAATTGTTTCCGGTCGAGTCACTTCGCCATGAGACCAGGCGATAATTTCTTCCGGCGAGGCTAGTTTTAATTTAATAGCCTCAAAATCGGTAGTTTTGATTGGATTTAACATATAAGACGATTAATCAAAAACCTAAATAATTTCCAAACCGGCTGATTGGGCATCTTCCGTTAATGCCTGGCTGGACCGACGAGCCATTTCTTCACCAACCACTTCATTAATATGAGCATTGGCATCCAAATTATTATTATTGTTATAACGACTGTCATAGTCATCAGTCTGATCGGTTAATTCAACCACCTCCCCATGGCCATCTAATAGCTGAATATCTAAAGCCAGACCCTTGAGTTCTCTAATCAAGACATTAAATGATTCCGGCACATTTAGTTTCTTAATCGGCTCACCTTTAATAATCGCTTCATAGGCTTTACTGCGACCGGCAACATCATCAGACTTGATAGTCAGAATTTCTTGCAAGGTATGAGCAGCGCCATAACCCTCGAGAGCCCAGACTTCCATTTCACCAAAACGCTGGCCGCCGAATTGCGCCTTACCACCCAATGGCTGTTGAGTAATTAAAGAATACGGGCCGATTGAACGTTGATGAATCTTGTCTTCAACCATATGGTTGAGTTTGAGCATATACTTATAGCCAACGGTTGCCTTATGATCAAAAGGAGTGCCGGTTTTGCCGTCATAAAGCTGAATCTTGCCATCTTCTGGCAGGCCAGCTTTTTTTAATTCGGCCTTAATCGTTTCTTCACTAATACCATTAAGTGCTGGACTAGCCACCTTATAGCCTAAAGTCTTGGCCGCTAAACCCAGGTGAGTTTCAAGTAGTTGACCTAAGTTCATACGAGAAACAACGCCGAGCGGAGATAAAATAATATCCACCGGAGTGCCGTCAGCCATGTAAGGCATGTCTTCAACGGCGACAATCCGCGAAATAACACCTTTATTGCCGTGGCGACCAGCCAATTTATCGCCAGCCTTAATCTTACGCAAATTAGCCACGGTTACCTGAATTGATTCAATAACTCCGGTCTGGAGCTTATCACCCTGGTTGCGGGAAAAAACCTTAATATCAATAACTTTACCGTGTTCGCCATGTTCTAGATAAAGCGAAGAATCACGAACATCTTTAGCTTTTTCACCAAAAATTGCCCTAATTAACTTCTCTTCAGCGCTAAGTTCAGTTTCACCCTTGGGAGTAATTTTGCCAACCAAGATATCGCCGCTAGAAACTTCGGCACCAATCCGGACAATACCGCGTTCATCTAAATCCTTAAGTTTTTCTTCACTAATATTGGGTATGTCATTGGTAACCACTTCTGGCCCCAACTTAGTATCGCGGACATCTAATGTATAATTCTCAATATGAATGGAACTATAGGTATCATCTTTAACTAAACGCTCGGAAATAATAATGGCATCTTCATAATTAAAACCTTCCCAAGTCATAAAGGCCACCAAAACATTATTACCCAAAGCTAGCTCGCCATGATCAATGGCTGAAGCATCAGTTAATAAGTCATTTTTCTTGACTGCTTGCCCGGGAACCACAATTAATTTCTGATTAATACAAGTAGAGGCATTGGAACGCAAGTATTTATTGAGCTTAAAAGTATGAATTTGACCGCTTTTGCCGGTTAATTCTATTTTTAAAGAATCGGCATAAGTAATGACACCATCTTCCGGGGCGACAATGGCGTGACCAGAATCTTTAGCCGCGCGAGCTTCCATGCCAGTACCGACAATTGGCGACTGAGCCATTACTAGCGGGACGGCCTGACGTTGCATATTGGTTCCCATTAAAGCGCGGATACCGTCATCGTGTTCTAAAAAAGGAATTAACGAGGTGCCGATTGAAACAATTTGGTTAGCGGCCACGCCAATAAAATCAACTTCACTGGCATCAACAACCGCCGGCTCACCATAACGGCGTCCTTCCATCCGTTCATTAATAAAATGACCAGATTTATCAACTGGAGCAGTAAAGGCAACGGTAATAAATTTTTCTTCACTCGCTGCGTCTAAATAAATAATTTCATTGGTAATGGTTGGTACTACTGGAATCGTGACATTGCCACCCAGTTTATCGTGCAAAGTCTTAGCTAATTTCTCGTCAATGACCTGGCCAGCTTTAGCAATAATAGTTGTCTTCTTGGTTTTTTGGTCTAACCATTCAATATCTTGACGAATAGTTTGGCCAACAGTAATGGCCGGTTCGTTTTCTATATCATGAATAACGCGGCAATAGGGTGCCTCAATAAAACCAAAATCATTAATTCGGGCATAGCTGGCTAAATGGCCAACCAAACCGATATTCGGACCCTCTGGAGTGGCAATCGGACAAATACGGCTATAATGAGTAGCATGAACATCTCGGACTTCAAAACCGGCCCGCTCACGAGCTAAACCGCCAGGACCAAGAGCTGATAACCGGCGCTTATGCTCCAATTCAGCTAATGGATTCGTCTGATCCATGAACTGCGATAACTGTGATGACATAAAAAATTCCTTGACCACGCTAATAACCGGCCGAGCATTGATTAATTTATTGGGAGTAATTTCACCAATATCTAAAATACTCATACGATCACGAACGATTCTCTCCATACGCGACAAACCAACACGAGTTTTGTTTTGGATTAATTCACCGATGGCGCGAACACGACGATTGCCGAGATGATCAATATCGTCTTCAGGTTCTTGAGTAATGTTTAACCGAATAACTTCTTTAATAATAGCCACTAAGTCTTCCGGCCGTAAGATACGAGTTTCTTTATTGTTAGGAATATCAAAATTAAACCGCTGATTCAGTTTATAACGGCCAACCCGGTCAAAATCATAACGATCAAAGCGGAAAAACATGGAATGAATCAATTGTTTAGCGTTTTCAGAAGTAGCTAAATCACCTGGACGAATACGCTTATAAACTTCCTTAAGGCCCTCGGCCTCGTTTTTGGCTAAATCTTTATCAATAGTCGCGTCAATATAACTGACACCGTCAGCAATATCCACACCGGACAAGGCCTTTTTAATATCTTCATCCTCGCCATAACCAAAGGCTCTCAATAAAGAAGTGACCGCCACTTTACGCTTACGATCAATACGGGCCCATAAAACATGATTGACATCAGTCTCTATCTCGATCCAGGCGCCGCGATTAGGAATAATTTTAGCGCCATAATATTTGCGGCCGCGAATATTTTCAGCTGTAAAAATAACGCCGGCACTACGAATTAATTGAGAAACAACGGCCCGCTCAATGCCGTTAATAATAAAGGTGCCGTTCTGAGTCATTAATGGAAAATCACCCAAAAAAACTTCTTGAGAAATTGATTGTCCGGTTTTTTTATTAACTAGCCGGGCCTTGACCCGCAAGGCCGCTTCATAGGTAACATTCTTGGCTTTACTCTCAGCTTCGTCAAACTTGGGTTCGTCAAAATAATAATCAGTCAGATAAAGCTCTAGGTCACGACCCATAAAATCGCTAATCGGCGAAATTTCGTCAAACAAATCAGCCAATCCCTCTTTAAGAAACCAGGCATAGGATTTTTTTTGCACCTCAATCAAATCAGGCAGCGGCATTAAAAAGCTTTTATCAATAAAATAACGGCGCTGACTGGTTTGATTGTCGATTTTAAGCGTTTGCGACATATTTTTGACAACAAAAAATTCTCAAAGCCTAATGGCGAATGAGTTAGCTAAAACTATATAATTGTTTAATTGGAGCCGCGGATAGGGGTATATCTTATGGCAAAATCAAAGATAGCCGATAAAATGACCAAAAGCTACGCTTTGACCGCGTGCTAGTCATTTAGTTAGTGTTTTCTCTGATCTAAGCTTAGAATTGAGATTGACAAATTTGTCTAATAAAGAGTGAGTCAATCTAATATTGTTAAGATAACAAAATTATTGCCAGCCGTCAATAGCTAACTTAGCTAATTCTTCTCGAACCACTTGACGATCATCCCATGGTAATTTTCGGCCAGCCGCTAAGCAAATAGCTTGCTCGCTACCCTTACCGGTAATCAGGACAATATCGTCTTTTTTGGCTAAAGACAAGGCTTTGGCAATGGCTTCTCGGCGATCCAAAATTGTTAATAAATTCTTATTAAGAATCTTGCCAGCATGCTCAGCGCCAACAGCTACCTGATCAATGATTAAACGCGGATCATCATCATAAGGATCCTCATTAGTAACAATAACATAATCGGCCAATTGTCCAGCAATTTGACCAAGCTTAGGTCGCCGAGCAACATCTCGTCCACCGCCAGCTGAACCTAAAACATGAATTATTTTTTTATAATTTACCAATTCCAAGGTTTCATAAATCTTGCTTAAGGCCACCGGTTCAAAAGCATAATCAACGATGACGCTAAATGGCTGGCCCTGATCAATCATTTCGAGGCGACCAGCTAACCCTGGAATAGCCGCTAAGCCGGAACGAATAATTGACCAATCAATCTCTTGACTTAAAGCGACAGCAATGGCGTTAAGAGCATTCAAGGCATTAAAGGCGCCCAGTATTGGCAAGTGGATCATTTGATCCTGACAAACAAAATCAGTGCCGTGAATCCCGGCTTGCAACTGTTCAATCGGTAAAATTTTTAATTGTTCCGGCCAATTATGCTCTTCTATTTCTTTAGGTTTTTGGGTATAACCAAAAGCTTGGTCAAAACCGAAACTTAAAAAATAGGACGCATATTCATCGTCAAGATTAACGATAACTGTTTTTAAAACCTTATTGAGTCCGATACGTTTAAAACCGCGATCAGTTGATTGAACTCGCTGCTGATCATTAATATATTTATAGTGACCAGCGCGCAAATGGCTAAACAAGCGGCCTTTAGCCCGACGATAGTTGTCAAAACCACCATGAGCTTCAATGTGTTCAGGATAAAGACCAGTAAAAACAGCTATATCATAATTAATAAAGCGGTGACGATATTGTAAAATACCTTGCGATGTTGTCTCAATAATAGCATAATGACAACCATTATTAACCATTTGTCTTAAGAGCCGCTGGGTAAAAAAACGACCAACCATGGTCATCTTCTTATCGTTAAGCCAATCTTTTTGACCATCGCTAAACATGGCTGTTGAGGTATAACCAACCTTATAACCAGCGGCTCGAAGCACCTCAGCAATCAAAAAGACGCTAGTTGTCTTGCCGGTAGTTCCGGTAACCCCGATAACAATTAATTGCTGGCTGGGATGATGATAATAAGCGGCAGCCAGCCAATTTAAAATAAAATGATAGCTAGGAATTAAGCGACGAAAAAAACTATGATAAATAAATCTTTTACAGCGAGCCAATAATTTATTCATAGAATTATTAATTTAGCGCAATAAACGACGCAATTGACGAATTAATTGATAAAAACGATAGAAATATTGATTAATCGGCCAATCAAAAGTTCCGGGGTAATTGACAATCTTACCGCCAAAACCTTGCTTAAAGCGAGTCACGCCTGGCCATTTCTGTTGATTTATACCAAAAAAATCATAAGTTTGACAGCCGCGTTGACGCGCCGTCAAAATAGCCTGCCATTGTATTAAATAAGGAGCCATTAACTGCCGTTGTTTATTGTCAGAAGCGCCATGCAGGTAAACGGCTCGCCGTCCCCAATAAGTGAAAATTCCCGCCGCCAGAATCTGACCCTGCCACTTGGCTACTAGCAACTGGCTAAAAGGCGCCTTAATTATGGCTCGGTAATATTGCGGCTGGTGTAAATGAAACCTGTTGCGTTGGCCAGTAATGGCCATTAATCGCCAAAAATCGGTAAAACCATCTGGTCCGACCGCTTCAATCACTACTCCCCGCTTAGTGGCTAAACGGATATTATAACGCGTTTTGGGATGCATTTGCTGTAAAAGAGCTTCCTCTGTTTGACTAATATCTAGAATCCTGGTTTGGCTAGGCTGAATATCTGGCCCGTGAATTAAACCAAGCTTATTCAAATCTACTCCGGTTGGCTGACAATTAGGCTCAATCCGCCAAAAAATAGCTTGTCTGGCCACTAACCATGGCTTAATATCGGCCAGCATCTGCGGCCACCAATTGGACGATAATTGATCATCGGCCCAAATTGGTCCACGCGGTGAATAGTAATAAGCATATCGGCCGATCAGCCGTCGTCTGATTAGACCAGCAACGGCCACTAATTTTTGCTGGTGGTAATAGCCAAGGCGTTCAACTTGATAAAATTGTTGCTGCAAATCAAGCCAATTAGCGCTTTGTAATAATTCGGATTGACCATATTGCCGAACAAATTCATCAGCCGTTTGATTATCAATCGGTTGCCACATAAACTAATGAAGATATTGTAAGGCTGACTTAAGGCGCTGAGCCGGATCACTAATGCCGGCATCCACCTTAGATAAAGCGCGCCGAGCATCAGAAGCGCTATAACCTAAAGCAATTAAGGCTTCCAAATCGTCACTGCTGACAGCTGCTTGACCACCATCTAAACTAGTAGTCGGTAAAAGACCGGCTATTTTACCACTTAATTCTAAAATCAATCTTTGAGCCGTCTTAGCGCCAATACCAGACACTTTAGTCAATAATGATTCATCACCTAGTATAATAGCTTGCTTAATTTGTTCAACATTGGCTAATGACAATATCCCCAGGGCTGATTTAGGACCGATACCGGAAACGGAAACTAATAATTCAAATAACGACAGCTCATCAAGACTAGCAAAACCATAAAGATCGGCAGCGTCTTCACGAACGCTATGATAAAGATAAACTTCAATGGACTGACCACTGGCCACCGCCTCCCAAAATCTTTCGCCGACAAAAACCTGATAACCCAAACCATTATTATCAATAATTAACGATCCGGGTCGCTTAGTTAAAACTTGGCCGCGCAAAAAAGCTAGCATAAATTAATTCCGCTTAATTCTAATTAATCCCGAGGTCGCTACAACCTCAATGCCGACTTTTTCTAATTGATCAAGCAGCAGATTCATACCCAAAGAATCACTAGCCATATGGCCGGCAATAACGACATTAATATGATTTTTTTCGGCCTCGCGGCGATGTTCTTCACTCATATGCATCCCGACTACTGTACCAATGCCAAAATTGACCATTTTTTCATAAATATCCTTGGAACCACTGGTGCCACCGGTAAATTCAGTTACGGCAATCTTGCCGCAATGGTTATCGGCTTGGCCGGCAAATAAAGTCGGGCCAGCCTTATGTTTGGCAGCTGAAGCGTATTCAGGAATAGTTGATAATAGCTTAACCAAATCACCAACTCTTTTTAACTTAGCCTGCTTATTTTTAATTAAATCAACCAAATAACGAGCGCCCAGATTATCGGCCGGAGTATGAACACAAATAAAGTCTAGTCCCAGTAGTTTGGCCATATCGACTGCTCGATCATGATTGATCGGAGAAACACCACGGCTGACTTCGCTAATTCGCGGCTTAATAACCGATTCGGCAATATTAATTGGCACACCATAATTAGCTAAAACATCAGCTTGTAAATCCATAACTTCTGACAAGCCAGCCAATCCCAAACCTTCAGGATGATGAGCGATAACCAGGTCAATATCACCTAGTTGTTTAGCGGCTAATAATTCCGGCCCCTCCATGTCAATACCGGCCAAGACTTTTTTAATTTGACCGCGCGTTAAATCAACTAAAATACGGCTATCAGCATAAGGATTGGTTAGTTTTTCTAAATCAAAATCAACTTTAGCTGTTTTAGATAGCTGCCGATATTGTTTTTTAACATAACGCAAGTGCTCTCTGACTGACGCTTGTCCGCGTAAATCTGCTTCAATACCTAGCTTAATCGCCAATTGATAAATTTCGGCTGTAGTCATAAATTATTTTAAAATATTGCCTTCAATCACTGATCGCTCATTTTTTAATTGCCACTGCTGTAAATTATTCACAGTTTGCCCGGTTTTATCTTTAAACCAGGCCGACCAATGAGAAAAACTATGCTGAAAAGATGGCCAGCTGATAATCAATAAACCGCCAATCATTATAACGACAATAACAACAGCCAACGACCAATAAGTTCTCCGCCAGCGCTGCTGCTTAGCCTCGCCGCGCCAAGCCTGTTGCAAACTATCCCCGGTTAGCTGAGAAAAATCATTATCAATCTTGGGCGTTTGAAATTTAAACATAGATTAGATATTAATCTGTCTTAGAGCGGCAATTCTTTCTTCAACCGGCGGATGGCTCATAAACATTTTAGTCAAGCCGGAAACACCGCGCTTATTATGAAAAGGTGAAGCAAAATATAAATGAGCCGTAGCCCGATTAGCAGCCTCCAGCGGCTCTGGGTCAGCGCTAATTTTTTGTAAGGCGCGAATAAGTCCCTCAGGATAGCGAGTCAATAAAGCGCTGTTAGCATCAGCCAAAAATTCTCGTCGTCGCGAAATCGCCATTTGAATTATTTGCGCAAAGAGCGGGGCCAGAATAGCTAAAATTATGGCAACAATAGATAAAATTGCTTGCAATTGTCCAGCGCCCTGATCATCTTGCCGTCGCCGGCCGCCACCCCAAAATGACCAACGAGCAAACCAATCAGCCAATAAAACAACGGTGCCAACTAAAACTGAAACAATAGTAGCTAATAGAATGTCCCGGTTGCCAATATGCGACAATTCGTGGGCTATTACTCCTTCCAGCTCGGCCTTGTCTAGCTTAGCTAATAATCCGCTAGTAAAAGCGACAGCCGCGTGTTTGGAATCGCGACCAGTGGCAAAAGCATTGGGGGCGCTATCGTCAATGACATAAATTTTAGGCATTGGCAAGCCAGCGGTAATACAAAGATTCTCGATTAGGCGATAAAGCTGTGGCGAATCGCTGGCCTGAACTTCTTTAGCTCGGCTTATAGTTAAAACTATTTTATCACTCCACCAATAACTAATAAAACTAGAAATCACGGCATAGGCCAAAGCAATATATAGCCAGATTGGATTATTATTAACCTGACTAAAAACAAAACCGACCAAAATAAGCAAGCTAGCACTTAAACTGATCAACAACCAAGTTTTATGGCGGTTACTGTCAACTTGCTGATAAAAATTCATAGCGAGGACAACTAGAAATTAACCTTAACTGTTTCTCGTTGGCTATCGTCTTTAATTTCAAAAAATTCAGCCGGGCTAAAGCCCAGTTTTTTGGCAAAAATATTGGTGGGGAATAATTGTAATTTGGTGTTGAAATCGCGAACATTGCCATTATAAAAACGACGCGCCGCTTGAATTTTGTCTTCAGTGTCAGTTAATTCTCGTTGCAATTCTAAAAAATTTTGATTAGCTTTTAAATCTGGATAATTTTCGCTTAAAGCAAACAGATGTCTTAATAGCCCGGAGAGATTATTTTCGGCTTGTTGTTGATCAACTAGATCACCGCTATTCTGGGCGGCTATAGCCTGATTGCGAGCTTCAATCACTTTTTCTAGTGTTTCTTGTTCATGGGTGGCATAGCCCTTAACTGTCTCTACCAGATTAGGAATTAGGTCGTAGCGGCGCTTGAGCTGGACATCAATATCGCTCCAAGCTTCAGCTAAACGATTTTTACTAGTAATCAAGCCATTATAAACGGCAATGAGCCAGATTACGATAATGGCGACCAAAGCCATTAAAGCATAAATAATCCAAGTCATAAATTTGTTTAATTATAAAATATCTAAAATTTAATTAAGGCTAGTTTGATTTGACCGTCGGCCAATGATAAATCTTTAGCAATTATTTGACCGTCGGCCAGCCAACCTTGAACAATTGATTGACTTAATGTTTCGCGGGCAATCAGGTCTTGCCATTCTCTAAAAGCGGCCTCAGCCAAACCACTATCGCCCTGCCAATAAATAATAGTCCTATCTTGTAAACTAAGACCGGCTTGTTTGCGCAATAAGTTGATATTGCGCACTAATTCGCGAGCCAGTCCCTCACAAATCAATTCTGGCGTTAGCTCAGTATTAAGACTAATTTGCCAATCGTCAGTTGCTGTTGGTTGTTGAATTATTTGCTTGACATTTAACTCATCAGCTAGTATTGACCAACCGCTCTGACTAATAGCGGCTAATTTAGTTTCATTAGCGCTGACTGTTAATGAGGCTAAAACTTGACGCACTTTCAGGCCGGCCAAATCACGCTGAGCTAAGGCCAGCTCCGCGATCTGGCGGATGGCGGTCATTTCCAGCAAGCTGGCCTGATCAACTGGTAAATCATCCGGCCAAGACAATAAATGAACTGATTGATTGGCGTGTTGATAATTATAACCGGTTGTTTTTTGCCAAATAGCTTCGGCCAAAAATGGGGCAAATGGTGCCAACGCTATGGCCAGGCCTTGCAAGACATAGCCAGTGGTTAATAAAGCCGCCGCTTTGTCATTATTATTTTTTTCTTTAAAGCGATCACGCGATCGGCGCAGATACCAAGACGACAAATCATCAATGAAGTCAGCTAGCGGCCGCGTTGCTTTCGGTAAATTATAAGCATCCATTTGCTGATTAATTTCAGCTAATAATTGATGCAGGCGAGAAACAATCCAGCGATCTAAAATATTAGATGACAACCAATCACTAATTGACAAAATTCGCCTATTATCGCCGGCATACAAATCATAAAACTTATAAACATTCCAAACTGGCAAAATAATTTGTCGAACTTTTTCTTCAACTCCTTTTTCGCTAAAATTCAAATTTTCCGCTTGAGTAACTGGTGATGATAATAAATAACAACGCAAAGCATCGGCGCCATATTTTTCTAACAATAATCCGGGATCGGGATAATTCTGCAGCCGTTTGGACATTTTTTTACCATCTTCAGCTAAAACAATACCATTAACAATAACATTTTGATAAGCAGCGCCAAAACCAAGACCAGTACCGATAACATGTAAATAATAAAACCAACAGCGAGTCTGATCAATGCCCTCAGCAATAAAGCGAGCGGGATAATTAGTTAAAAAATCATCGGGATTACTAAAGGGATAGTGCGCTTGAGCATAGGGCATAGAGCCGCTATCAAACCAAGTATCTAAAACATCAGGCACTCGTTGAGCTTGACCGCCACATTGGGGACAGGGCACAGTAATTTTATCAACAATATGTTTATGTAAATCAGTAATCTCTTGACCGCTAGCGGCAGCTAATTCACTGGCGGAGCCAAAAACTTGTTGCCAACCACAAGAACATTGCCATAGCGGTATTACTGAAGCCCAATAACGCTGACGGCTAATTGACCAATCGCGGGCACCCTCCAGCCAATTACCAAAACGACCGTCTTTAATATGAGCTGGCGACCAATTAATTTTTTTAGCCTCTTCAAACAAGGCTGGCTTTAATTTAGTAATATCAACAAACCATGATGAAGTGGCATAATTGATTAATGGAGTATCGCAGCGCCAGCAATGCGGATAACTGTGTTGATATTTTTCTTTAGCGAAAAGTTGGCCGTGACTGGCAAGATATTTAATAATTTCCACATCAGTTGAACTATGGTCATCTTTGGGCTTAACATTAAGACCAGCTAATTGGCCAGCTTCAGGCTTGATAGTGCCGTCCATGGCTACATGTTGAACAAACGGCAAATGATATTGTTGACCAAGAGATAAATCATCTTCACCAAAAGCTGGCGCAATATGAACGATGCCGGTGCCGTCTTCAGTGTTGACAAAATCAGCGGCATAAACCTGCCAGCCATTATCTTTATCGACTAAATCAGGCTGATTATAGTAAGCGTCAAACAACGGCTCATAACGAAGACCAACTAGTTGAGAACCCTTATATTCTTCAATAATTTCCAAAACCTGATCTTGAAAAACATCAGCTAAACGCTCGGTGGCAATAATATACTGTTGTTGATCAACTATGATTTTACTATATTTAATCTCCGCTCCAACAGCCAAGGCGACATTGCCAATCAGTGTCCATGGCGTGGTAGTCCAAGCTAAGATATAGGTATTATCCTCAACCGCTGAATCGCCAATCTTTTGACCCGGCAATAATTTAAATTTCGCGATACAAGACAAATCTTTAATGTCTTGATAGCCATCAGCTATTTCTGATTGCGACAATGTTGTTTCACAACGCGGACAAACATGCATTGAACGATAACCCTGATAAATCAACCCTTTATCCCACAGCTGTTTAAAGACCCACCAAACTGATTCCATGAATGATAAATCCATGGTACGATAAGCATTATCCATATCAACAAAACGACCGAGACGATGGATAATCTTTTGCCAATCAGTCACATAGCTCAAAACCTTGGAACGGCAAAGCTCATTAAATTTATCGATGCCAAGCGCTTCAATATCTTTCTTATGTTGATAGCCCAATTCTTTTTCAACAATATTTTCAATCGGCAAACCATGGCAATCCCAACCCCAGCGGCGATTAACCCGATAGCCTTTCATAGTCCAAAAACGCGGCACAACATCCTTGATGATACTGGCAACTATGTGGCCATAATGCGGCGTGCCAGTGGCAAAAGGCGGACCGTCATAAAAACGATATTCACCTTGCGGCGCCTTTTTACTAATGGTCTGTTGAAATATTTGTGCTTGGTCCCAAAAAGCTAAAACTTCTAATTCGCTTTGCGCAAAAAATAAGGACGACTGGTCCATAAAATAATTCAATTATAACTGCCTAACTCTTTAATTTTACTGGAAAATAAAGGGATTGTCAAAAAACCTATTGATGATAGAAACGTAAATTGCGGATATAAGTAATTTGATTTTGATTAACTGAATTGGGTTCATTGGCGTAAAATCTTATTGCGGTATAAGTAGTTCCAGTTCGCCAATAAGTATTAGTTTCTGGAGGAGGCATACTTTCGCCAGTGTGCGCCTCACTATTATTCACCTTTACCCAATTATTATTAGTGGTGGGTACATAACGAGCAACAAAAAAATTATTACTATTATGTATTCTATTGCTACCTTTATAATCAACGGTGCCTAGAGAAAATTTTTTATTTTCATCATTAGTAGTCATATATTCAGCAGATAAATAATATTTAGCGCTAGTATCAATAGGAATTGAATTGCCACCATAACCTAACCAACAAGAAGCATACTTCTTAATTTTGAGAGCATCTAAGCTAGCATCATAACTAATATCAGCACCGCTACAATCCCAATTATTTATATCCCGCCAATCAATACCATGAGCAGCTAATAGATCAGTGGTGAGACCATGGGGCCCAGCAATAACATCACGATTAGGATAGTCAGCCGATTGGTTTTCTAGGGTGGCAACTAAACTAAAGCTTTCACCATTATTAAGCTGACGATATTGGTAATCAATATTATTACCACGAGGATCGCTAGGGATATTATTTAAATAAACTAAATTGCCACAAGTAGAGCTAATGCCTATATTACTAAGACATAGTCCGGTAATTGAAGATGAGGTATATTCTGCAGGAATAGCTGGATAGATACCGGTTGAGTTATGATACATTGCTAAAGCTGTGCTGATTTGACGTAGATCATTTAATCGACGAGCATCACGAGCTTTAGATCGAGCACTATTTAGGGCGACTACCGATAGTGTAGACAATAAGGCGATAATAGCTATAACCACCAATAACTCAATTAGAGTAAAACCTCGTTTGGGACGAAAATAATTAAGCATATAAAAATTGCTCTTTGCTACTGATTTGATTACAATTACAATATAATACAAAACAATATTTTAAACAAATGAAATTTCAATTAGTCGCTAATTTTCAACCAACTGGTGATCAACCACAGGCAATTACCGCCTTAGTTAATGGCTGGCGACAAAATTACCGCCAACAAACTTTATTAGGTGTAACGGGTAGTGGTAAAACATTTACCATAGCTAATGTCATTGCCCAAATTCAACAACCAACCCTGATCATTTCACCGAATAAAACTTTGGCCGCGCAATTACATAAAGAATTCAAAGCCTTTTTCCCGAATAACGCCGTTCATTATTTTGTGTCTTATTATGATTATTATCAGCCAGAGGCTTATTTGCCGCCGACTGATACCTATATTGAAAAAGAAGCTACAATTAATGAAAATAT